>OGDN01001256.1_pt1 | contig 43722 bp, 34 predicted proteins | sample 1570271 | NCBI WGS metagenome assembly OGDN01 (sample SAMEA4384481, study PRJEB24528) | human gut metagenome | reverse complement strand
ATGAGCTCATCGATATCCAGTACGACCGCAACGACTACGAGCAGAAGCGCGGCACCTTCCGCGTGCGGGGCGACGCGCTGGACGTGTTCCCGCCCTACGCCGACCACCCGGTGCGCATCGAGTTCTGGGGGGACGAGATCGAGTCCATCGACGAGATTGACCAGGTCACGGGCGAGGTGCTGAACAGCTACGAGGCGCTGCCCATCTGGCCGGCTTCCCACTACGTTACGGCGCGGCCGAAGATGGACAAGGCCCTCGGCACGATTCAGGACGAGCTACGCGAGCGCCTCATGCAGTTCAAGGAAGAGGGGAAGCTGCTCGAGGCCCAGCGCTTGGAGATGCGCGTGAACTACGACTTGGAGATGCTGGAGACCATGGGATTTTGCTCCGGCATCGAGAACTACTCGCGCCATCTGGACGGCCGTGCGCCGGGCGAGCCGCCCTACACCCTCATCGACTACTTCCCGAAGGACTTCCTCTGCATCATCGACGAGTCCCACGTCACGGTGCCGCAGATCCGCGGCATGCACGAGGGCGACCGCTCCCGCAAGATCACCCTCGCCGAGCACGGCTTTCGCCTGCCCAGCTGCCTGGACAACCGCCCCTTGCGCTTCGACGAGTTCGAGGAGCGCATCCCGCAGTTCATCTACGTGTCGGCCACGCCGGGCGATTACGAGGAGCGCGTGAGCCAGGCGAAGGTGGATCAGGTCATCCGTCCGACGGGCCTTCTGGATCCGGAGATCGTCGTGCGCACGAGCGCCAGCCAGATCGACGACATCATCGACGAGGCGAAGGAGCGGGCGGCGCGCAACGAGCGCGTGCTCATCACGACGCTCACGAAGAAGATGGCCGAGGACTTGACCGACCATTTGCTGGATCAGGGCGTGAAGGCCCGCTACATGCACTCGGACATCGCCACGCTGGAGCGCACGGAGATCCTGCGTGACTTGCGCCGCGGCGAGTTCGACGTGCTCGTGGGCATCAACCTTCTGCGAGAGGGGCTCGACTTGCCCGAGGTGTCGCTTGTGGCCATCCTGGATGCCGACAAGGAGGGCTTCCTGCGCAACCACCGCTCGCTCATCCAGACCATCGGGCGCGCGGCCCGCAACGTGTCCGGCCAGGTCATCATGTACGCCGATCGCATCACCGATTCTATGCGCCGGGCTATCGACGAGACGCGCCGGCGCCGCGACATCCAGATGGCCTACAACGAGGAGCATGGTATCAAGCCCCAGACTATCCGCAAGGCCATCAACGACATCATGGGCTTCATCACGGAAGATGTGGAGGGCACCACTGCCGAGCAGGTGAATAAGGAGCTGGCAGAGCTTTCCCGCGAAGAGGTCCTGCGGCTCATCTCGTCCATGGAGGACGACATGGCCGCCGCGTCCCGCGACATGGACTTCGAGGAGGCGGCGCGTCTGCGCGATCAGGTGGTGAAGCTAAAGAGTACCGTGGAGGACAAGTCCGAGGAAGACGTGCTGAAGGATCTGAAGAAGGGCGCGCGAAAGGGGAGCGCCTACGGCAACCGCAAGCACGCCGCCTACGGGTCGTCGCGCGCGAGCTAAAGGCGCTGCGCCCGGGCTCCTGCCATCGCCGCAAGATTCGTCTCGCAGGACGCCGACCTTCGCAGGACGGTGCCCCTGCGGGACGGTGGCGCGGCGGGGAAGTGCCCTCTGGGACGGCGCGGGCTGTTCAGTTTTCGTGGATTCGGGACGGATTGCGAACTTTACGGAAATGTAAGCTGCTCTGCCGTGAACGCCCCGTCACTTCGTCGTATAATCGCGAGAAAGCACCTGCACCACCTGAAGTACTTCCTAAGGAATAAAGCGATGCCCGATCAGCCCGCCTCCCAAGGTTCGAATAACCCCCGCAACAACCCGCGACAGCACAAGAAGCCCACCCGGCGCCACCCCGGCGCCTCCGTGCCGGCCTCGGTTCCCCATTCCCACGGGGTCTCAGCACCGCAGCAGGAGCCGGCAGCGCCTCGCGAGCAGACGGACTATGGCGCCCAGACGCAGGATCCGCGCCTGCATGAGGCGCCGTCCTATCAGCCGCACGCCTATCAGCAGGCCCAGCCCCAGCCTCGCCAGGCGGCGTCGCCGCACGGCTATGCGGGCTACGCGGCCCAGGTGCCCCCGCGGGTCGTTCCGGCCACCAAGGCCGATGGCCAGGTGGCTCCCTATGCCGATATGGGGCGCTACAAGAAGAAGGGCAAGAAGAAGGCGAGCGTCGTCTCCATTATCGTCTCCGTGGTCATTCTGGCCGCCATCGGCGTGGGGGTGTACCTGTATCTGAACCCGCTGCAGTTCAACGTGACGGTCAACGGCATGACGCGCACGGTGGATCGGGGGACGACCTTGAACGACATGATCGCCGAGGGCGTCGTCTCCCCGCAGCCGGGCAATCTGCTCGCCGTCGACGGGGAGGTTCTGGAAGAGGGCGGCGGCGCTGCCTTTGCCGGCACGGTCAACGGCAATGAGGTGACCGACGGCGCAACTGAGCTGCACAAGGGCGATGTGGTCCAGCTGGACGACGGCGCCGATGTGACCGAGGAATACGATGTAACTACCGAGGAGACGGCCCCGGGCCAGGTGGAGCTGGGCGAGGGGGCCATCCACGTGTACGTGCCCGGTGAGGCGGCCCAGGTGGAGAAGCGCACCGGCAAAGTGTCGGGCAAGACGGTGGAGGAAACCGTGAAGGAGGGCTCCGACAACGTCTATCTGAAGTACAACGCGAACACGAACGGCGAGAAAGTCATCGCGCTCACCTTCGACGATGGCCCGTGGCCCACGACCCAGGAACTGCTCGACGTGCTGAAGGAGAACGACGCCGTGGCGACGTTCTTCACGATCGGCGAGCAGATTTCCGATAAGACCGATTACGTGGAGACGATCAAGCGCATGGCAGCCGAGGGTCACCAGATCGGCACCCACTCCTACGACCATGCGGCCACCGGCGGCGGCAACGGCGTGGACATGACGCGCCAGAGTCCCGAGAAGCAGATTGAAGAGGTGCAGATGGGCCAGCAGGCCATCGCGGATGCGACGGGCGCCGAGGCGTCGAAGGTGTTCCGTTCGCCGGGCGGCAACTTCCACGACGAGATCATCTGGAACTTGCAGCCCTACATCACGGGCGAGATCGGCTGGAACGTGGACACCGAGGACTGGCGGCGACCGGGCGCCGACGCCATTGCGGAGCGCCTGCTGTCGGCGAAGCCAGGGGATGTCGTGCTCATGCACGACGGCGGCGGCGATCGGAGTCAGACCATCGAGGCGCTGAAGATCGCGCTGCCCCAGCTGCGCGCCGAGGGCTACAAGTTCGTGACCATCGACCAGCTTCTGGCCTACGATGACGCCAAGGCCCTCGCCCAAGAGCTGGCGGCCCAGCAGGCAGCGGAATAGGCGTTACTGCCCCAAGAGTTCGCGGGCGTGGGCGAGGGAGGTCTCGGTGGCGGTGCCCGACAACAGGCGCGCCACTTCGGCCACGCGCTCGTCGCCCTCCACCGGGGTCAGAACCGTTTCGGGCGCGTCGCCCGCGGTTTTCGTCACGGTGTAGTGGGTATCGGCGAGCACAGCCACCTGGGCCAGATGCGTGATGGCGATGACCTGGTGGCTTTCCGCCAGCTCCGCCAGCACGGCGGCGAGCGCATTGGCGGTGCTTCCGCCCACGCCGGCGTCCACCTCGTCGAAGATAAGGGTCTCCGTGCCGTCCTTTGCGCCCAAAGCCACCTTGATGGCCAGCATGACGCGGCTGATTTCGCCTCCGGAGGCGATGCGGGCCAAGGGGCGCGGCTGCATGGAGGCGCCGGGCTTGAACTCGAAGACGACGCTTGCGCTGCCCGCGGCGCTCCAGCTTTCGCGGGGCAGCGGCTCCACCGTGCACACCAGCGCCGCCGTCCCCATCTCCAGGCGTCCGAGCACCTCGTTGACCGCCGCCGCGAACCGCGGCGCGGCCTCGATGCGGGCTGCATCATAGGCGGCCGCCGCTTCGGCGAGGGCGCTTTCGGCCGCTTCCGCGGCCGCCTCGGCGCGGGCCAGGTTCTCGTCGGCGTCGTCGACGAGCCCGACGAGGGCCGCCGCCTCGTCCCAGCGCTCGAAGACGGCCTCCATGGTGGGACCGAAGGAGCGCATGAGCCCCATGAGCTGCCCCATGCGCTTCTGGGCCGCGGCCAGAGACTCGCCGTCGAAATCGATGGCGTCGCAGTAGCCGGCCATATCCCGGGAGACGTCCTCCACGACGAAGCAGATTTCCCTCAGCGACGCGGCGAAGGGGGCCAGCGACTCGTCGGCCCGGGAGGCCTCCTCGATGAGGGAGATGGCCGTGTTCAGGGCGTCCAGCGCGCCGCCGTCGCCGGAGAGCGCCTCGGCGGCCCCGTGGGAGTTGCGGGCGAGCACCTCGGCGTGCTCGGCCCGGGCGAGCCAGTCGCGCGTTTCCTCGTACTCGCCGCCCTCGGGGTTCACCGCCTCTATCTGCTGCAGCGTGAAGCGTGCCTCCTCCAGCTGGGTGTTGGAGGCGCTCGCCGTTGCCCTCAGCTCTTCCAGGGCCGTCTCGGCGGCACGGGCATCGGCGAGGGCCTCGCGAAAGGCCGCCCCTACGGTGCTTTCCAGATCGGCCCAACCATCGAGGATGCGGCCGTGCTCTGCCGGCTTCAGCAGCGATTGGTACTCGTGCTGTCCGCAGAGCTCCACCAGCGGCCCCACCGTGCGCGCGAGCTCCGACACGCTGGCCATGGCGCCGTTTATCGTGGCGCGGCTGCGGCCGTCGGCGCTGACCTTGCGCACCGCGACGAGCTCTTCGGCGGTGGGATCGGAAGGGAACAGGCGTCCCCGCACTTCGGCGTTTTTTGCCCCCTCGCGCACGCAGGAGCTGTCGGCGCGCTCGCCGACGAGCAGCTTCACGGCGCTGACGAGCGCCGTCTTTCCGGCGCCCGTCTCGCCAGTGAGGACGGTGAGACGGGGGGAGGGCGAAAGGGAGGCCTCGCGGATGAGGGCCACGTCCTTCACTTGGATTTCGTCGATCATGGTTCCCCGCTAGAAGTCGATGACGTCGAAGACGATGCCCTGCTCCGCCTCAAGCACGCTGAACAGCTCGTCGGGGGCCACGCGGCGCACGGCCCGGGAGACGGATACCTCGCCGCCGTGGGTGACGATGAAGTCGGCCTGCAGCTTGCGGGCGCAGGATTCGGTGAGGGCCGCGTGATAGGGCAGCCCCTCGTGTTCCAGGGCGAAGCGCACGTCGGGGCCGTCGATCGAGCACACGGACAGAAACGCCATGGCCGAACGCAAAGCCGAGCGGGCGTCGTGGTCGGAGAGGGCCTCGGCGAGGGCGGTGCGCACCTCTCCGAAGGCCTCGGCGGAGACCCACAGCTCCGCGGCCCCGGCCAGCTCCATGGCATGGAGCTTCACCCAGGCGGCGGCGGTGCTCTCGCGCTCGCCGATGAAGTCGAGCAGAACGTCGCTATCGATGAGCAGGCGCATGGCTATTCTCCTTCCCTGGTTGCGGGCGCGCCGTCGCGGGCCTCCCAGAACGACGCCGGTACGGGGCGCGTGGCCTGGCGCAAGCGGAAGCGCAGCTCGTTGGCCTGGGCGTCCGTGAGGGTGATGCGAAGGGGAGATTCTCCCCGTTGCGCATCGGGCAGCTCGCCGGTGGCGAGTACGTAATCGTAGGCGGCATTCACCAGCTCGGTGGGGGACGAGCCGATGGACCGCAGCTTCGCGTTCACCTGGTCGCGGATTTCCAGGGGCACTCGGGCCGTTACCATGGCGTGCATGGCCGCTCCTTTCTCTTACTTTTGGCGCAGTATAACGGAACACTGAATAAATTGCAATAATAATACGAACAAGTATTTGCATTATGGTCAAAAAGTGTTATGCTCCATGGACAAGGAGTCGACGGCTCGTGTCTTTTTCGGCAAGACGCTTGCCTCGGTCGGTCGATTTGGGGAAGATGGAGCGATGCAGCGCACCGGTCGGCATGTTCGCCCGGTGCAAGCTGCGGCGTAATGGCAGAACGGAAGGGAAACCTTGGCACAGCGAGCGTTCGGAAAAGGAAAAGCGACGAGGGTCTTTCTCGCCCTGTTGCTCGCCTTCTCCCTCGTCGGCATCGGCGCGGTTCCGGCTGCGGCCGATCCTGCCGACGACACTCAGGCTGCCGTGGATGCGGCGCAGGCCACGCTGGATGAGGCCGAATCCCGCATGGCCCAGATCAATAGCGAGTACGAGCAGCTCACCGCCGAGGTGGCCGAGCTGCAGACCAAGATCGACGAGACGGCGGCGGCGGCCATGGAGGCCCAGCAGGCCATGCTCGAGGGGCGCGCGGCTTTAGGCCAGGTGGCCGTGGGCGAGTACCGCGACGGCAGTTCCATGGGGCTTTTGGGCCTCATCCTTGATTCGAAGAACTTCGACGAGTTGCTCCGCAACATGGAGTACGTCACTCAGATCATGTCCTATCAGGCCGACGAGGTGGCCGAGCAGAAGGAGCGCAAGCGCGCCTTCGACGACGTGAGCGACGAGCTGAACGCCCAGAAGAACGAGCAGGAAGAGGCGTTGGCGGCCCAGGAGGCCAAGCGCGCCGAGGCCCAAAGCGTCGTGGAGGATGCCACGGCCCGCCTGGAGGGCGCTCAGGAGGAGCACGCGGCCCGTCTGGCCGAGCTCGCCGCTCAGGCCGAGGCCCTGCGCAAGCAGGAAGAGGAGGCCGCCGCAGCGGCGGCCGCGGCCGTGCAGGAGAGCCCCGACGCCAATACGGGCGATCGCGAGCCGGTGGTCTCCGACGACGAGGGCCCCTCCGATAACGGCGGCTCGTCGGGTAGCTCTGGCGATTCCGGCAGCTCAGGATCATCGGGGAATTCCGGCAGCTCCGGCGGCTCCGGCAACTCGGGCTCGTCGGGCGGCTCGTCGGAGGAAGGGTGGCTTTCAGGCGTGGCCTCGGCCTACGGCGGCAGCACCGATCCGAACACGCCGAACCCCGGTACCACGTCCACCGGCGCCGTCTGCGACGACAACTCCATGGGTGTGGCGGTGCCCAAATCGATGCCGAACTACCGCAGTTATTTCGGACGTACGGTGGAAATCGTCTACGGCGGTCAGACCGTGTATGCCACGGTGAACGACTGCGGCTCCATGGGCGGCGGTTCCCGCGTCCTCGATCTGCAGCCGGGCGTGTGGAAGGCCTTCGGCTTCTCCAGCTGCCGCGCCTGGGGCCTGCGCACCGTCAAGTACCGCTTCCTGTAGGGCGCCTCGCCGCGCCACTGGAGCGCCGCGCCTCTTCGCGGCTCGCCGGAGCCCGCTTCCCGTCTGCCTTCGTACGCCCGCGGCCCGCTTTCCGTCTGTCGGGCGCGGGAAAGTTCTGCGCTCGCTCCGCCTCGAAGTGCGCTATACTGTGGCGTTACATGCGATGACGAAGACAGCGGACGCGCGTCACGGTCGCCAGAGAAGGGCTTCACCGGCTGAGAGAGCCCGACCCCCTGGGTGCGTCTTATTCCCTTCCGAGCAGCATTTCCGAACGCGAACGCCCACGGGCGAGGCGACCAGTAGGGGTGCCGGGTGCTCCCGTCACAGAGCGCGAACAAGCGGGCGACGCCGCACTGCGATTCCCTTCGGGTCGCTGGAGCGTTGCCAACCGAGGTGGTACCGCGAGAGCCTTCTCCCGTCCTTGGATTCCTGGTAAGCCGCAAGCGGCCCCAGGCGGGACGGAAGAAGGCTCTTTTTGTTGGCTCGAGAAGAAAGGCGAACCTTATGGCAATCGCAGAGGAGTTGGCGGCGCTGCGCGAGCGCACCTTGGCCGAAATCGCCGCGGCGGACACGTCGGCGGCGCTCGAGGCGGTGCGCGTGGCGGTGCTGGGCAAGTCCGGCACACTGACCGGGTATTTGAGATCCATGGGCCAGGTGCCCGCTGAAGAGCGCGCGAGCGTGGGCAAGGCCGTGAACGCGGCCCGCGTGGAAGTGGAAGAGGCGCTGGCCGCCCGCAAGGCGGCGCTGGATGCCGCCGAGCTTGAGGCGGCCATGGGGGCGGCGGCCGTGGATGTGACGCTGCCCGGCCGCGCCCAGCAGGTGGGTACCCGCCATCTCATCAACGGCATCATCGATGAGGTGTCCGACATCTTCTTGGGCCTGGGCTACAAAGTGGTGGAAGGCGAGGAGATCGAGACCGACTACTACAACTTCACGGCCCTGAACGCCCCGGCCGACCATCCGAGCCGTTCCATGCAGGACACCTTCTACGTGCACGACCTGTCCGGCGACACCTCGCGGGTGCGCGGCGAGTCCGACGTGCTGCTGCGCACCCAGACCTCCGGCGTGCAGGTGCACGTCATGGAGGACTGGGATCTGCCCATCTACATGATCGCCCCGGGCAAGGTGTACCGCCGCGATGTGGCCGACCCGTCGCATCTGCCGCAGTTCCACCAGATCGAGGGGCTCGTGGTGGATCGCGGCATCACCTTCGGCGACCTGAAGGGCACGCTCGACTACGTGTGCAAGCAGATCTTCGGGCCCGAGCGCAAGACGCGCTTCCGCGCCCACTACTTCCCGTTCACAGAGCCCTCGGCCGAGGCGGACGTGAGCTGCGGCATCTGCCACGGCGAGGGTTGCCGCATGTGCAAGGGCACCGGCTGGATCGAGATCTTGGGCTGTGGCATGGTGGACCCGAACGTGCTTTCCATGAGCGGCATCGACCCGGAGGAGTACTCGGGGTTCGCTTTCGGCATGGGGGTGGAGCGCATCGCCTGCCTGAAGTACGACGTGCCCGATCTGCGCATGCTGCTTGAGGGCGATATGCGGTTCCTGCGACAATTCTAGCTGTGACTCTGCCGGGGTCGGGCTTCCGGGCAGTGCTCAGTCGCTCAGACAGTCCTCGCTCGGCGGAAATGCCCACTGGGCATTTCCGTTCGCTGCGGAACTCGCTTGGTGAGCACCACCCGAAATCCCTCTACACATTTCCATGGCAGGGAATGGATAGTGAGCAGTCGGAAAACTAGTTGCCATAAGAAGCAGGCGATTAAGAGAAAGAAATCAGTATGAAAGTATCTTTGAAGTGGCTTTCTGAGTATACGGCGGTGCCGGAGGATTTGAAGGCGTTCTGCGACCGGCTCGATTTGACGGGCACGGGCGTGGAAGGCGTGGAGAAGACCGGCGAGGCCTTCGAGGGCGTTGTGGTGGGACACGTGCTCACCTGCGAGCCGCATCCGGATTCCGACCACATGCACGTGGTGACGGTGGATGTGGGCGCCGAGGAACCCGTGCAGATCGTCTGCGGGGCGCCGAACATCGCGGCGGACATCAAGGTGCCCGTGGCGCTCGTGGGCGCGGTGCTGCCCGGCGATTTCAAGATCAAGAAGTCGAAGCTGCGCGGGGTGGTGAGCTGCGGCATGTGCTGCTCGAAGCGCGAGCTGGGGCTGGGGCAGGACCACTCCGGCATCTGGGTGCTTCCCGATGACGCGCCCGTCGGCCAGCCCATGGCGGACTTCATGGGCGCGGGAGATACCGTGCTCGACCTGGAGATCACGCCGAACCGGCCGGACTGCCTGTCTATGGTGGGCATGGCCCGCGAGGTGGGCGCCATGTACCAGCAGCCGGTGACCTGGCCGCTGGCTGCCGATGTGGAGAAGCTGCCCGCCGTCACTGCCGGCGAGGACGTGGCCGGCGCCGTCACCGTTGAGGTGCCCGATGCCGCGCGCTGCCCGCGCTACACCGCCCGGGTCATCGACAACGTGAAGGTGGGGCCCTCGCCCGAATGGCTCGCCGAGCGCGTGACCGCCGCCGGGGGCCGTTCCATCAACAACGTCGTGGACGTGACGAACTACATCCTGTACCTCTACGGCCAGCCGCTGCACGCCTTCGATTTCGCGAAAGTGGCCAGCGCTGACGGGTGCGCCCATATCGTCGTGCGCGCCGCCGCCGACGGCGAGCACCTTACCACCCTGGACGGCGAGGACCGCGCGCTCACCGAGGACATGACGGTCATCGCCACACCCGAGCGCGCCGTGGCGCTCGCCGGCGTCATGGGCGGCGAGAACAGCGAGGTCACCGAGGAGACCACCTGCGTGCTTTTGGAGTCCGCCGCCTTCGAGCGCGGCCGCACCTCCCGCACGAGCCGCAATCTGGGCCTTATCTCCGAGGCCTCCATGCGCTACGAGCGCGGTGTGGACGATCATCTGTGCGAAGTGGTCTCCCAGGCCGCGGCGGCCCTTCTGGCCGAGGTGTCCGGGGGCACGGTGCGCCCCGGGGTGGTGGACGTCTACGAGCTTCCCACCGCCCGTCCGGAGCTCATCTTCCGCATCCCGCGCTTTGTGGCCATGATGGGGGCCGACATTCCCGCCGACTTCATTGAGGACATTCTCGTGCGCCTCGGCTGTGCCGTTGAGGCCACTGACGACGCCTCCGTGCTCTCGGTGCTGCCGCCCACCTTCCGTCCCGACCTGGAGCGCGAGATCGACTTGTACGAGGAAGTGCTGCGCCTGTGGGGCATGGACCGCATCCCCCCGACGCTGCCCGGCGGCCGCGAGCGCGTGGGCGCGCGCACGCCGGAGCAGGAGACGGTGCGCGTGATCAACGACACCCTGCGCGCCTCCGGCATGAATGAGACCATGACTTACTCCTTCGCCGAGCCCGGCGACATCGAGCGGCTGCGCCTGCCCGCCGAGGGGCTGGGCCTGGCCGTGGAGCTTCTGAACCCGCTGAACGCCGACATGTCGGTCATGCGCCAGTCCATCGTTCCCGGGCTTCTGCGCTCGGTGGCCTATAACCAGGCCCGCGGCGTGAAGAACATCCAGCTTTACGAGATCGGCACGGTGTTCGCCGCCGCCGAGGGACGCAAGAAGGCCAAGGAGCGCAAGAAGCTCGCCGGCGTTCTGGCCGGTTCCATGCGCGACGGGGCGTGGAACGCGCCAGCGGTGCCCTTCGACTTCTTCGACGCCAAGGGCGTGCTGGAGAACCTGGCCCGCGAGCTGGCGCTGCCCAAAGTGCGCTTCCGGGCGCTTTCCGCCGATGAGGCCCCGCAGCTGCAGCCGGGCCGCGCCGCCGAGATGATGGCCAACGGCGCGGTCGTCGGCTGGGTGGGGGAGGTTCATCCGCTCGTGGTCGACGCCTTCGGGGCCGAGCCGCCCGTGGTGGCCTTCGAGCTGGACGTGGCGGCCCTCGTGCGCGCGGCCCGTCCGGCCCGCGACTACGTGGACGTGCCCACCTTCCCGGCCGTCACGGTGGATCAGGCCTTCGTGGTGGCCGAGGACGTGCCCCACGAGAAGATGGTCCAGGTGATGACCTCGGCCGGCGGGAAGCTTCTGGAATCCGTGGCGCTGTTCGACGTGTACCGCGATGCGGAGCGCGTGGGCGCCGGCAAGAAGTCCATGGCCTACAGCCTCGTGTACCGCGCCCCCGATCGCACGCTGACCAGCGAGGAAGTGGAGCGCGCCCACGGCAAGCTCGTGTCAAAGGTGGAAAAGGCCACCGGAGCCGAGATCCGCGGGTAGCTCCGCGCTTTTCGTGGAAGGCGGCCGGGGACGGCGCCCCTTCGGTACAATAGCGAACCGGCAAATGAGTGAGGGCGGCCTCGTGCCGCCCGCTTTCGATAAAGGAGCATCTATGTGCGGAATCGTCGGCTATACCGGTGAGGCGAGCGCCACTCCCATCCTGGTGGAGGGGCTCACCCGCATGGAATACCGCGGCTACGACTCGGCGGGTGTGGCCGTGGAGCAGGACGGCGGCATTCAGGTGATCACGCGCAAGGGCAAGGTGGCCGAGCTCGCGCACACCCTCGGCCACTTCGAAATGACGGGCACCTGCGGCATCGGGCACACCCGCTGGGCCACTCACGGCAAGCCGAGCGAGGCCAACGCGCACCCGCACACCTCGTGCTCCGGCGACATCGCCGTGGTGCACAACGGCATCATCGAGAACTTCGCCGAGCTGCGCGAGGAGCTCGTCGGTCGCGGGCACGTCTTCAAGAGCGAGACGGATACCGAGGTGGTGGCGCACCTCGTGGAGGAGTCCTACCACCGCATGCTCGCCGAAGGCACCGGCGACCTGCGTGCGGCGGTGGCCGAGGCGGCCGCGCGGCTCGTCGGGGCCTACGGCCTGGCCGTCATGGCCGATGCCGAGCCGGGCACGATCATCGCCTGCCGCAAGGATTCCCCCATCGTGGTGGGCTGCGGCGAGACCGGCAGCTACGTGGCCTCCGACATCATCGCGATGATCGACGCCACGCGCGATGTGGTGGTGCTCGCCGACGGGCAGATGGCGCGCCTGCGCCCCGATGGCATCAAGTACTACGACGAGGCCGGCAACCCCATTAAGCCCGACGTCACCCATGTCGATTGGGATCTCGACGTCGCCGAAAAAGGCGGCTACCCCGACTTCATGCTGAAGGAGATTCACGAGCAGCCCCGCGTCATCCGCGATACGCTGGCCGGCCGCCTGGTTGCCGGCTCGCTGGTCATCGACGAGCTGGACATGACGCCGGCCGAGCTCAACCTGGTCGATCGCGTCTACATTATTGCGTGCGGCACCTCCTACCATGCGGGCCTTATCGCCAAGAACCTCATCGAGAGCTGGGCGCGCATCCCCTGCGAGGTGGAGGTCGCCAGCGAGTTCCGCTACCGCAATCCCATCATCACGCCCACGACGCTGGTCGTGGCCGTATCGCAATCGGGCGAGACGGCCGACACGCTGGCCGCCATCCGCGACGCCCGCGTGAAGGGGGCGAAGGTCTTCGGCATCACGAACGTGGTGGGAAGCCCGGTGGCCCGCGAATCCGACGGCGTCATCTACACCAAAGCCAACAAGGAGATCGCCGTGGCCTCCACGAAGAGCTTTTTGGGGCAGGTCGTCTCCCTCACGCTTTTGGCGATGCTGCTCGGCCAGGCGGTGGGCCGGCTGACCGGCCGGCAGATCAAGCTTCTGTTCAGCGAGCTGGCCGATACCGCCGAGCAGGTCGAGCGCATCCTCGCCGACTGCGATCCGGCGGTGGAGGCGGCGGCCGACGCCATGGTGGACGCGACAAGCGCCCTGTTCATCGGCCGGGGCATGGGGGCCGCCACCAGCTACGAGGGCGCCCTTAAGATGAAGGAGATCAGCTACCTGCACGCCGAGGCCTACGCCGCCGGCGAGATGAAGCACGGCCCCATCGCCCTTATCGACGAGGGATTCCCCGTGGTGGCCATCGCGACGAAGAGTCCCGTTTACGACAAGGTGGTGTCGAATTTACAAGAGTCCCGGGCCCGCGGTGCCTGCATCATCGCCGTGGCCACCGAGGGCGACGAGGAAATCGCCAAGCACGCCAACCACGTCATCTACGTGCCGAAGGTGCGCGACGCCTTCTCGCCCATCACGGCCAGCGTGCCCTTGCAGCTGCTCTCGCGCGCCGTGGCCGTCAAACGCGGCTGCGACGTGGACCAGCCCCGCAATCTCGCGAAATCGGTGACGGTCGAATAGCTATGAGTCTCTTTCGGCGCCGCGCTCGATCCCGAGGCGGCGCCTTTGCGTATCCCCGATGATCTGAAAGGCAGATGGAGTGGCCCGATCGAAGAAACCCCAAGCCGTCGTCGATGGCGCGCTTGCCATGGACGTGCCCAACGAGGAAGTGGGCCTCGGCGTGGACATCGTGGAAATCGCGCGCATGCGCAAGATCATCGATCGCTCGCCGGCCTTCGTGGAGAAGGTGTACTCTGCCGCCGAGCGGGCCTATTGCGACGGGCACGCCCATCCCGAGGTGCACTACGCCACGCGCTTCGCCGCCAAGGAGGCGGTGCTGAAGGCGCTCGGCACGGGGTTTTCCGAGGGCATCGGCTGGCTCGATGTGGAAGTGCGCCGCACGAGCAAGGGGCGCCCCTACGTGGTGCTCACCGGGCGCGCCCGCGAAGTGGCCCGCGAGCAGGGCGTGCGGGAGATCCCCCTTTCGCTGTCCTACACCCATACCGATGCCGTGGCCTGCGCCATGGCCATCACCGAGGAGTCGGTGGCGGCCACCGAGCGGCGGCGCGACCCCATGGAGGAGCTCACCCGCCAGTTCAAGGACGCCCGCGCCCTGCTGGACGACCTCCCGGGAGCGCCTGCGGCTGGGTAGAATCCCAGGGTGTCGTGCGGCGCGGTTCGCACCCGCGAGGGCCGCCTCCCGCGCTGTGGCCAAAAAAGTATCGCCGACTGCATTTGGAAGGGTCTCTGGACCGCATTTTGGCCAAAAACGGGCCGCTAGCTGTAATGGCATCGCCCAGCTCATTTCACGGCTGCAACCTCCGATCCTCTGAGCTGGGAAAACTCAAAGAAGCTACAAGGAACTCTCCCAACAGACGGTACGATGGCCAAAAAGTAAGTCCAAACTGCCAGTCTGCGGCCTGTTTTTGGCCAGAATCCCCTTCCAGCTGCTCGCAAGCGCGACGCAACGCGCATTTTCGTGCAACGCATCATGTCCCGCTCAGGCGTACGAAGCGAAAACGAGGCGGCCGCCCTCACGACGACCGCCTCGCGCACCCCCGCGGCCGCCTTCCACGAAAAGCCCGTCTAAGACAGCTCGGCTACTACGCGTTCCAGGGCGTGGACGTCGATGGGCTTGGCGACGTGGGCGTTCATGCCGCAGGCGAGGGCCTGGCGCTCGTCCTCGGCGAAGGCGTTGGCCGTCATGGCGATGATGGGGATGGTGCCGGCGTCGGGGCGATCCATCGCGCGGATAGCCCGGGCGGCGTCGTGGCCGTTCATGACGGGCATCTGCACGTCCATGAAGATCATGTCGAAGGTGCCCGGGGCGCTCATCCCGAACTTCGCCACGGCCTCCTCGCCGTTGGCCGCCACCTCGCAGGTGGCATCGTGGATGTTCAGGATGGCGGTGATGACCTCCGCGTTCAGGGCGTTGTCCTCCGCCACGAGGACGTGCTTGTGCGCCAGGGCGTTCCCGTCGGTCCCGCTGGCGTCGCCGGCTCGCTTTCCGTCGCCGCCCTCGCTGCCGTCCGACTCGTCGCCGGCCGGCGGGAAGTCCAGATCGACGATGAAGGTGCTGCCCGTCCCCAACTCGCTTTCCACGGAGATGGTGCCTCCCATCAGGTCCACGAGGTTCTTCGTGATGGCCATGCCGAGGCCCGTTCCCTGAACCTTGTTGGTGAGGCTCGACTCCTCGCGGGTGAACGAGTTGAAGATGGTGGCGAGGTAGTCCTTCGACATGCCGATGCCGTCGTCGCGGACGATGATGCGCAGGTGCTGCAGCTCGCCGTGGCGCTTGGCGGAGCCGTCGACGCGGAAGAGGATGTGGCCGCCCTCCGGGGTATACTTCATGGCGTTGGAGAGAAGGTTCATGAGGATCTGGCGCAGCCGCCCCTCGTCGCCGACGAGCCGATCGTGCTCGACCTTGCCCACTTCCACCGTGAACACTTGGTTCTTTGCATCGGTCTGCTGGCGCATCATGGCCTCGACGGATTCCACGGTGCCGGAAAGGGCGAAGGCGCTTTCCGCCAGGGTGGTCTTGCCGGCCTCGATCTTCGACATGTCCAGCACGTCGTTGATGAGCCCCAAAAGGTGCTGGCCGGAGGTGGCGATCTTGCGGTTGTAGTCGCGCACGTGGGCGGGGTTGTCGGCCTCGCGGTCGATGAGCGTGGAGAAGCCCAGGATGGCGTTCATGGGCGTGCGGATGTCGTGGCTCATGGAGGAGAGGAACGAGCTTTTGGTGCGGTTGGCGTCCTCGGCGGCGGTGGCGGCGCGTTCGAGGCGAGCGCGGATCTCGTGGTCGGCGGTGACGTCGGTGAGTGAGAAGATGGTCTTCTCGCGCTCGGCGAGCATTACGGGCCGTGCCGTCATGCGCAGCCACTGCGAGCGGCCCAGCGCCGGGTTGTGCGCCTCGAATTCCCAGGTGCGCGCCTTGTCGCCGGCGCCGGAGTGCACGATGGCGGCCACGTGGGTGTAGGCCTCGTTGGGCGACAGCTCGTTGGGGACGAAGAAGTCGCGGGCCGGAATGCCGAGGATGTCCTGGGTGTTCTCGAAGACGGCCTCGATGAGGCGCTCCTTGCGGTCGACGATGAAGATGGCGGTGTCGATGTTGGCGCCGATGGCCGAGTACACGCTTTGGATGTACTGCTCGTAGCGGTGCTCGCGGCGGCGCCGGTACACCATGAGGGCCACCATGGCCGCCGCCGCCACGGCCACGGCCACGGCGAGCACGGCCACCATCTGGTTGGTGATGCCGACGATCTGCGTGCCGTCGGATTCCACCACCGAAAGCGGCAGGATGGTCACGAGCGACCAGCCGCTCTTGGCGCTGATGGGGGTGTAGAAGACGAACTGGTCGGCGCCGTCGAGGGTCATGACGAGGCTGCCGGAGGTGTCGGAGGCGATGCCGGCGAGCAACGAGGAGACCTGGGCCGAGTCGGCGTTGTCGTTGATGAGGGCTGAAAGGCTGCCCTGGACCGCCTCGTCGGCGCCGCGGTTGGCGTCGAGCACGATGGTGCCGGAGGAGTCGACGACGAAGGTGGCGCCGGCGCTGGAATAGGCAGTGCCATAGGAGTTCTGCAGCTCGTCGGCGGGGTAGGAGACGTAGACGGCGCCGAGGACGTCATCGGGATCCGCAGGTGTGGTGGTCGTCCCGGGGCCGGCGGTGGCGGGCGCGTCGACGATGGGGGCGTAGAAGAGGATGCGGCGCTCGCCGGCGTGGCCGAGGTACATCTCCGAGGAGCCGGTCTCGCCGGCCATGGCCGGGCCGAACAGCTCGTCTTCCAAGGCCGGATCGTACAGGTCGGTCTCGCTTGAGGAACACCAGGTGGTGCCATCCTTGGAGCGAATCCAGGCGGCGGCGGCCTCGTGGGTGGAGATGAAGTCCTTCACCTGGTCGCGGGCCTCTTGCGGGGTGATGTCGGCGATGAAGTGGGCGAGACTTTTCACGGAGTTCTGGTCGGAGGTGAGGCATTCGTCCAGGTAGCGGGCGCGGGCGGTGGCCAGCTCCATGACCGAGGTGGTCGTGGTGTTGCGCACGAGGGACTGGATCTGCCCCAAGTAGAACAGGTTCACCGTGATGGCGACGGCGGCGAAGACGGCAACGATGACCAGGCCTGCGGCCATGATCTTGCGGCTGTCGACTTTGACGGCGTGCACGACCTCCCCTTTCTGCTCTCGATGACATCCCAGTATAAGGCCTTGAAGCCGCAAATGCGATGAGATTCGCTATTAACCCTCGTCAATAGGGGAGGCGCGGCGCGCCTTGCGAACGGCGCCGGGGCGAGCTGTGCGGGCGGGGCCGTGGGTCCAGGGAACCCCGTGCGGGCGGGCCCGGGCGTACGGGCCCCCGAATCTCCTAGGGGGCGATGGCGCGGATGGCCTCGGGAAGGAAGGTGACGAGATCCTCGGCGCTGGCGCAGATGTCGGTGAAGGCTGCCGCGGCGGCCCGCCCCGCCTCGGCGTGCAGGGCGCAACCGAGGGCTGCGGCGTCGCGAGGGTCGAGCCCTTGGGCCAGCAGGGCGCCGATCATTCCGGCGAGCACGTCGCCGGTGCCGGCCTTGGCGAGCGCGGAAGTGCCCCGGTCCATGACCTCGGCGGTGCCGTCGGGAGAGGCGATGAAGGTCACCGGGCCCTTGAGGGCCACAACGGCTCCGTAGGCCTCGGCGAGCGCGCGGGCCAGGGCGGCCGGCGCCGGGGCGGCTTCGGCTAGCGTGGCGCGACTTGCGGGGGAGAGGGCGGCCGCAGCCTCCGCAAGGGGGCTGCGCGTTCCGCGGGTCGCTGCGACCTCGGCCTCTTCCAGGGCCTCCCGGGCCCCTTGAGCCAGCCGCGCCGCCTCGCCGCCGTGGGGCGTGAGTAACGTCGCGCGCCCGGCTGCGGCCCGCTCGCGGGCCAGGCGCAATCCGGTGGCGTTGGCGAGAAGCGCGAGGGCGCCCCCGTCGATGAGCAGAGGCGCCTCCCAGCTCCGCACCGTTTCCATAAGAAGCGAGGTGAGGGACGTCTCCGCCGCGTCGAAGCCGCAGCCGATGACGCAGGCGGTCGGGTGACCCGGCCGGGGCGCGGGCGCCTTGGCCGGCTTCCACGCTCTCCAGTCGCGCACCACAAGCGAGGGGCGCCAGCCGCGCACGGTGATCATCGATTTCCCCGCGCAGAACACCTCGGTGTAGCCGGCGCCGGTCCGCTCGCCGGCCGCGGCCGCCAGGCAGGCCGCTCCCGGGTAGGCGGCCGAGCCGGCCACGAGGCTCAAATGCCCGCGGGTGTACTTGTTGGCGTCGGCGGCCGGGTGCGGCAAGAGCCGGGCCAACTCGGCGTTGCTGCGGCCGGGGGCCACGTCCAGGTCGTGCCCCTTTTCCGTTGTCCTCGTATCATGCGTCGCTTCCATCTCTTTCACGCCTCCCGTGTCGTTCGCGCTTTCTCCCCCGGACATCTTTTCCCCGCCTTCCAAATAATGAGCGAAACCCTCATGAAACGCAGCGCCAACGCAGCGCAATCCTGTCGGAAACGGGAGGGGCGCGCGGCGTAATTCTCACATTCCCGCTTCTAGAATGAATATCGTCACCGTAACACACTGCGATGGCAGATCGTCAAAGGGTTAAGGAGTTGTGATTATCATGGACATCAAGGTAGGACGCAACTGGGGCCTGTTCGCCGCGGGCATTGCCCTGGTCATCATCGGGTTCGTGCTGCTTATGGTGCCGGGGCTCACGCTGGTGAGCATCGCCGTCATCGCCGGCTGCATGTTTCTGGCCGCGGGCATCGTGGACGCCTACGCTTACTTCAAGTACCGCGAGGCCGAGGGGCTGTCCGGCTGGGCGCTCGCCTACGCCATCTGCGACATCATTTTGGGCGTGCTGTTCATCGTGCACCCCATAGCGTCAGCCGTGGTGATCCCCTGGGTCATGGGCATCTTCGTCGTGGCCTATGGCATCTTCGAGATTGTGGCCGCCGTCCGCTTCCGCGACGCGCTTCCCGGCTGGGGCTGGGTGCTGTTCGCCGGCATCGTGTCGCTGTTCTGCGGTATCGCGTTCTTCCTGTGGCCGGGCACCTTCGCGCTGTTCTTGGGCTTCTTCCTGATGGCCCGCGGCGTGCAGATGGCCGTCTACGGCGTGTCGCTGCCCCAGGCGACCATCGTGGCCCACACCCACTAGGAAGTGCGATGCGCCGTTGGGGAGTCGCACCCTTGGGAAGCGATGCCCGCTAGGCGAGGAGTTGGCAGCACTACGGCCGTGCCAGTGATACCATAGGCGCGGCGACCGACGAGGCCCGGAAACGCTTCCGGGCCTCTTTGTTACCCCGGCAGGATCAATTGACTCTCTGGGAGAAGCGGAGGCGTGTTTTTGGCGAAAATTTCGAGTTGTTAGACTTTGGGAAGCTCTGTTTCTCCGAATTCGCTCCTAGGTTTCCGCAAAATCCCAACATTTCTACGATAGGGTGCCTTGAAGGGAGAGCTGAGGGAAGGGCAAAACTCTAACAACTCGAAATTCTTGCCCGAAACCGGCCCTGCGATTTCCCGAGATGAAAAGACAGGATTGGCGTAATCCGAGAAAGGCGAATGGCATGGACGCAGAACAGAACCCGTTGTTCGACGGGGCGGACCTGGCGAAGGCGACGAGCGATCCGGCGGCGCGGGCCGAGGCGCTCCGGCGCGAGATCGAGCACCACAGTTACCAGTACTACGCCCTGGACGCCCCCACCATCTCGGACGCGGCCTTCGACTCGCTCATGCGGGAGCTGCGCGAGATAGAGGCGGCGCACCCGGAGCTGGTGACGGCCTCCTCGCCCACCCAGCGGGTCGGCGGGTATGTGGGCGAGCAGTTCGCGCCGGTGGTGCACGAGCGTCGCATGTACTCGCTCGACAATGCCATGGATTTGGACGAGCTTGACGAGTGGATGGAGCGCACCGCCGAGGCCTGCGGCGGCTCGCTTCCGCCTTTGTGCTGCGAGCTGAAGATCGACGGCAGCTCCATTGCGCTCACCTACGAGGACGGCGTGCTCGTGCGGGCGGCCACCCGCGGCGACGGCACCACCGGCGAGGATGTGACCGTGAACATGCGCACCGTGCGCGACGTGCCCTTGCGCCTGCGCGACGAGGCACGCGGTGCCATCGCGCCGGGGGTGGAGACGCTGGAGCTGCGCGGCGAGGTGTACATGCCGAAGAAGAGCTTCGAGGCCTTGAACGCCGCCGCCGAGGAGGAAGGCCGTGCCCCGTTCGCGAACCCGCGCAACGCCGCCGCCGGCTCGCTGCGCCAGAAGGATCCGGCCGTGACGAAGATGCGCGACCTCTCTACCTTTATGTACGCCATCGCCGACGACGGCGCCTTGGAAGTGGAGGGTCAGTGGGAGCTTCTGCAGTGGCTGCGGAAGGCAGGCTTCCACGTGAACCCGGACGTGCGGCTGTGCGCCACCGCCGAGGAAGTGCGCGGCTTCTGCCGCGAGTGCCTGGATCGGCGCGAGTCGCTGCCCTACGAGATCGACGGCGTGGTGGTAAAGGTGAACGACTTCGCCCGCCAGCGTGCCATGGGCTTTACGGCCCGCGCGCCGCGCTGGGCCATCGCGTTCAAGTTCCCGCCCGAGGAGAAGACGACGCTTCTGCGCGACATCACCGTGCAGGTGGGGCGCACCGGCGCGCTCACGCCGGTGGCGGAGCTGGTGCCCGTGGTGGTGGCCGGCTCCACGGTGGCCCGGGCGACGCTGCACAACCTGGACGAGGTGCACCGCAAGGACGTGCGCGTGGGCGATACGGTCATCGTGCGGAAGGCGGGCGACGTGATCCCCGAGGTGCTGGGGCCGGTGCTTTCCCTGCGCAGCCCCGAGGCGCGTATCTGGGAGATGCCGAGCGTGTGCCCGAGTTGCGGCAGCCCCGTGGTGCGCGACCCGGGCGAGGTGGCGTTCCGCTGCATCTCCATCGACTGCCCGGCCCAGGCGCTGGAGCGGCTTTTGCATTGGGCGAGCCGCGGGGCGCTCGACATCGACGGCATGGGGGAGGAGATCGTCTCGCGGCTCGTGGAGTGCGGGCGCGTGGCGGACGTGGCCGACTACTACTCGCTTTCCGAAGAAGAGCTGGCGAGCTTGGACATGGGCCGCGTGAAGGCCGACGGGGAGCCGGTGCGCCTCGGGCACACGGTGGCGAAGAAGCTCGTGGCGGCCATCGAGGTGTCGAAGGGCCGCTCGTTTGCGCGCGTGCTGTTCGGGCTGGGCATCCGGCACGTGGGCAAGACGACGGCCGAGGCCATTGCGGCGGCCTACCCCTCTATGGACGCGCTCGCGGCGGCCGGGGAGGACGAGCTGGCGGGCATCTACGGCGTGGGGCCGAAGGTGGCCCACGGGATGTGGTTGTTCTTCCGCACGCCGGACAACACCTCGGTCATCGAGCGGTTGCGCGCGGCGGGCGTGACCATGGCCGATGAGGCCGTCGCTGTCGGCGAGGAGGTGCCCCAGGTGCTGGCGGGCCTTACCTTCGTGCTGACGGGGACGCTTGCGCACTCGGGCATGACCCGCGACGAGGCCGGGGCGCGCCTGAAGGCCATGGGGGCCAAGGTGTCGGGATCGGTGTCGAAGAAGACGAGCTTCGTCGTGGCGGGGGAGAACGCGGGGTCGAAGTACGACAAGGCGGTGGCGTTGGGCGTGCCCGTGCTGGACGAGGCGCAGCTTTTGAACCTGCTGGAGACCGGGGAAGTACCGCGGGAAATCTAGCTGCAGGGTTCCCTGGGGCGGAGCCGCGGGGTACCCTGATTCGCTCAGACAGTCCTCGCTTGGTGGAACAGCCCACTGGGCTGTTCCAGTCGCTGCGGAACTCGCTCGGTCAGGGCACCCCGCGTCTCCGCCGGGCTCGGCCTTGCTTGCGGTTTGCATCGTCGCTTCGCTCGATGCAGTGCGTCCAGCATTCAACTATGAGCTGTGAAATAGCAGGTCAAGACCAAACTGTCACGTGTCAGCCATTTCTAAGTTGCGTACTTCGGGATGGGGAAGGCGTGAACGGGGCGTGGGGGTTCGGTTTAGTTCTCGCGCACGGGGCGTGAACTGAAGGCGGGCAAGTTGTGGAGGGGGTTGGCGGGCGCGCTTTCCTCCTTTAGGCTTCGGCCCCATGGTTATGTTCAAAGCGCACACCAAGGCCGCGGGGATGATTGTCGCGGCTGCTCTTCTGGCGGCGTTGTGCACCGCCTTCTCCCATCCTGCGGCCTATGCGTCCGAGGTGGAAAGTCCCTTTACGAAGACTCAGGACTTCGCCCGCGAGATAAAAGAGTACGTGGGTGATGTGGCCGACGAGGCGGCCGCCCAAGCTGAGGCTGAGGCTCTCGAGGGCCGGCGGCAGTCGGTCGTCGCCGAGGCTGATGCGCAGCTCGGGGTGCCGTACTCCTACGGCGGCACGACCCCTTCGGGTTTCGATTGCTCCGGGTTCACCCGCTGGGTGTTCTCCCACGCTCTCGGTCGCGAGCTGCCGCGCACGGCTGCCGAGCAGAGTGCGCTGGGCGTCGGGGTCTCGCTGGATGAGCTGGTGCCCGGCGACCTTCTGTTCTGGGGGTCGGGCTCGGGCGTCTACCACGTGGGCATCTACGCCGGCGACGGCGAGTACATCCACGCCTCCACGGGCGGCGGCCGCGTCATGCGCGCCACATTCGACTACTTCGCCCCCGACTTCGCCAAGCGCGTCATCGAGTAAAGATGACTCCGTTTATCAGCGAAAACGGCCATCGGGCAGGGGTTATTCAAAAACTATATTTGTTGCCTTTGCGAGGATGCCGTGCGAATTCTGCGATAAAATGCCAGTTCAGAAACGGTGGAGGTATCTTCCTTGCCAAATGATCTGCTGATTTACCCACTCAACATCTGTCAATAAGTGCAAATTACCTGTTGGACAGCCCTTCTCTTCACGTTATAATGCAAGCTTCCAGGCATTTTATTGCCCTGGTTTTGCGCACCCAAATGCGCAAACGTGAAACGACGACGATAGAGGAGGCACGATGACTTCACCGAGGGAGGCAGTATCTATTCTCACTGCTGCGGCGCTGGTCGTTGCCCCTGTGGGCGGCGTGGCCGCAACGTACACCACCGGCTATGCCGAGGACGGCGGTAGCCACACGACCACGGCCGAGGGCCAGACGCTGCCCAAAAACTACGACGAGGCGCTCCGCTGGCTCGATGCCGGGAAGCTCTACAAATCCACCGTCCAGGTCATGAAGGCCCATGCGGACCAGCTTGATCTCACGGCGACTCAGCTTGACAAGCTCGAGGGCCAGGCGCTGGAAGATGAGTCGGTCTCCGAGGAGCCGGCATCGGCTGAAAAGACGCAGAAGGAGTCCGAGCAGCCCCAGACCCAGGAGACGTCCGCGCCGGAGTCGGAGGAGTCAAGCGAGCAGCCCGACGCTCCCGATACGCCGGACACCCCGGACGTTCCTGGCACTCCCGATACACCGGACACCCCGGATGTCCCCGACAATTCTGAGATTCCCGATCAGCCGGGTAATCCCGATCAGCCCGACACGCCGGACGTTCCCGACACCCCTGATGTTCCCGATCAGCCCGACACGCCGGACGTTCCCGACACGCCGGACGTTCCCGATCAGCCCGACACGCCGGACGTTCCCGACACCCCGGACGAACCCGTGAAGCCGGACGAGCCGGTCATCGATACGGATAACCCGGTTGATGACGGCGTCCAGAAGCCCGGCAACGCCGGCGGCGTGACGGACGAGTCGCACACGGCCGCCGTCATCAAGGGCCAGGCCCAGACACCGCTCAAGCAGGTGGCCGTCACGGTGCCTTCCATCTCCTTCACGCACATCGACAACTCGGCCTATGTGGCGCGCCACTACAGCGAGGACCTCACCACCGAGAAGTTCATCTCGCTGGTGGGCGAGTCGGCCCGCACCATCGCCGCCGAGAACGACCTGTACGCGTCGGTCATGATCGCCCAGGCCATTCTGGAATCCGCCTCCGGCAACTCCACGCTGGCCCAGGCGCCGAACAACAACCTGTTCGGCATCAAGGGCACCTACCACGGCAACTCGGTGCAGCTGCCCACGCGCGAGGACGACGGCACCGGCGCCACCTACACCATCATGAGCGACTTCCGCCAGTACGAGACGGTGGACGAGTCGCTTTCCGACTACGCCGACCTGCTCAGCAACTCCATGGGCGATTTCTACGCGGGCGCGCGCAAGTCGAACTCCGACAGCTTCGTGGACGCGTGCGACTTCCTCGTGGGGCGCTATGCCACGGACATCTTCTACTCAGAGAAGCTGCAGGACCTCATCGAGACCTACGACCTCACCCGTTTCGACGTGCCGCTGACCTACGAGCTGGCCGACACCTTCGTGCTGCCGGCGAAGGACGAGGTCACGGGGCTGGACAAGTACCTCGATCCGGTGACCGACAAGGTGGAATACGAGGCGCTCGTGGCCGAGTACCGCGATTATGTTGCCCGCACGAGCGAGTACCAGCAGGCGCTCGCCGAGTGGAGTGACCAGATGGCGGCGGCCGAGGAACTCTACCACGTGCCGGTGTATCTGGAGAAGCCCTCCATGCCCGCGGCGGACACGCCGATGCAGCAGCACCAGGATGCCATCGACGCCGAGCGCTTCGAGGGCTTCGATACGCTCATCGCCACGGGCCAGCCCCTGCCGGTGCGCGAGGCCCGCACGTTGAACGATCTGACCGCCTGCGCGAACTCGTTCCTCGGCGTGCCGTATCTGTGGGGCGGCACGACGCCGGCCGGTTTCGACTGCTCGGGTCTGGTGCAGTACTGCTACCGCGAGGTGTTCAACATCGAGCTGCCGCGCACGACTTACTATCAGTGCGAGGTGGGCGTGGAGGTGCCCTTCGAGGAGTTGCTCCCGGGCGACCTGCTGTTCTTCGCCGACGGCGGGGACGTGCACCACGTGGCGATGTATCTGGGCGACGGCTACTATGTGGAGGCGCCGCACACGGGCGACGTGGTGAAGATCACGGCCATGAACGACAAGCTGCCCGATTTCGCGAAGCGCGTCGTGGACGTGCGGGGCATCGATATGAGCGAGTTCTCCGACGAGCAGCTGGCGCAGTTCGTGGAGCGCGAGAAGTACCTGCAGGAGCGCGAGCAGCGCCTGGGCGTGACCGACGAGACCTTGGCCGAGCTCACCGAGTGGCTCCGCGGCCTCGAGTTCTAGGCTGCATGCGCGCCGCGTGGGAGTAACTCTGCGACATTTCCTGGTGCTGGGCCTCCTTGCCTTCGTCGTGACGTATTTGTGCGTCCCATTGGCACGGAGGCTCGCCCTGCGTTTGGATGCCGTCGATTACCCGAGCGCCCGGCGCGTCAACAAGAAGCCCACGCCGCGCATGGGCGGCGTCGCCATGGCAGCGGGCATTGCGGCGGCGCTCATCGTGGAGGTGGCCGGAGAGTACTTTTTCGGCTGGGCCGGGTTCTACATCCACGGCACCGATCGGGCCATCAACCATGCCGGTGTGATGTGCGGGCTGCTCACCATCGTGTGCGTGGGCGCCATGGACGACGTGTACTCGCTGAAGCCCAGCGTGAAGTTCGCCGGGCAGATTCTGGGGGCGACCATCATCGCGGCCTCGGGGCTTCTGCTGTCGAGCATCGCGAACCCGCTCGGCGCCGGGTTCATCCAGTTCGGCTGGTGGTCCTATCCGCTCACGGTGCTGTACCTCGTGTGCTTCATGAACGTCATCAACCTCATCGACGGCCTGGACGGCCTAGCTGCGGGCATCGCGGCCATCGCGTCGTTCTTCCTGTTTCTCATCGCCTTCGGGCGCGGTTTGGAAGAGACGGCGATGCTGTCCATCATTTTGCTGGGCGCGACGCTCGCGTTTCTGCGCTACAACTTCGCGCCGGCGAGCATCTTCATGGGGGATTCGGGCTCGCTGCTCTTAGGCGCCATGATCGGTGTCATCTCGCTCATGGGCGTCATGCGCTCGCCTACGGTCATCGTGCTGGCGGTGCCCCTTGTGATCGCCGCCATCCCCATCGCCGACACGGCGGCGGCCATCATTCGGCGCGTGTACCACCATCAGCCCATCCAGCAGGCCGATCGGAAGCACTTGCACCACATGCTACTGCGCAAGGGCTACGGCGTGCGCAAGAGCGTCGTCATCGTGTACGCCTGGACGGCGCTTCTGGGCGTGGGCGCCTGGGTTATGAGCAGTACCCACGGTGTTGCGGTGTGGGCTATGATCGCCATCATGCTGCTGGGGTCGTTCTTGATACTGTGGCGCCTCGGCATCTTCGATCAGGTTCTGCGCCACCACTACCACGGCCGCCACACCCGCCAAGAAGACAAGCCCCGCTGGTACGGCAGGCACGGGCGGTAGGGAATGGAAGAGCTGTCCAAATACGCGCTCTTTGATGGACGGCCAATCGGAAGCAGTGGAGCGGTTGCTCGGGTTCGAGAACGGAATTCTCTCGGCTCCTACGGGGTTCGGCAAGACCGTGATAGGGGCTGCCGTCATAGCGCGGCTCAAAATGCCAACGCTGGTGATCGTGCCGAAAACGGCTCTCGTGCCCCAATGGAAGGAGCGGCTCAGCGAGTTCTCCGGCCGCGCTTTACGGGCGTGAGGTTGTCCGATTTGGAGGCGGGTGCGTCGTATTCCCAAGTGTTGGAGAAGCTTTGCGCGCACGACAAGAGAAATGCTCTGGTCGTTGAGGACGTTCATGAAGCCGTAACGGCCGGGTGCACGCCCTTGGTGGTGTCGAAGCGGAAGGATCACGCTCGGATGCTCCATCACGCTCTGCGCTCGCTCGGCCTTGATGCGAGGCTGTTGGTCGGGGAAGGCACACCCAAGCAGAGACGCGAGGCCATCGAAAGGGCTAAGCAGTCCGAAGATGGCCAGCCCTTCATTCTGGTAGCGACGGAGAGCTATCTGGGAGAGGGCTTCGATATGCCGCAGCTTGATGCGCTGTTCCTTACGACGCCCATATCCTGGGACGGTAACGTCACCCAGCAGTCGGGTCGGCTGCATCGCGAGTTCGAGGGCAAGACAGAGGTGTTCGTCTACGACTATGTGGACGTTTCGGTTCCCATGCTCGAGCGCATGTACAAGAAACGATTGAAGACCTACGGAAACCTTGGCTACGAAGTGTGTTCGCCGGCAGATGAGGATGAAGGGGCGAATGGAGGCTACTTTGTTGGGCAGAGCGACTGGCTCGGAAGATTCGAAGCGGATATCCGTAAGGCCATGCGCTCGATTCTTGTGAGGGCCCCTTATGCGAGTGAGGCAGCGGTGAAGAAGCTCCTGCCTGCGCTGCGGGATGCATGCGAAAGAGGACTGAAGGTGACTTGCGCGGTGCGAAAGCGCCAGGAGAACGAGCGGTCGGGTTCCAGAGATACCGCCGCTGACACTCTGCTCGGAGAGGCTGGTATTGAAACTACTTGGTTCGAGGACGGACCGACGCGTTTGGCGATTATCGATGACGCTCTTATTTGGTACGGTTCTCTGCCGCTGCTCGCTTTCCCGAAATCCGACGATTGCAGTCTACGTCTGCACGATGCAGAACTGGCAGCGGAGTTGAAAGGCGAGCTCGAAACAACTTCATGAGGGAGGTATTGGCTGCGATGTGCCTCCCCGTCGCCCCCGTTTCATCGGTTCTCTGCCTTGCACTTTGGTGTGCGTCGAGTCTCTTCTCGATATGCGTTTTGTTTACAGAGGTTGACGACGCAGTGATCATCTAGAAGAAAGAAGGGGCATTATGATATATTGTCAAGAAAACAAGTGCGGATGAGACAGGAGGAGGTTGTGAGCCATGACAACATTGGAACTATTGGCGATTCCCGGGTTGGACAACAGCAAGCAGCTGACTCAGATGCGGATCGAGTCCAGCAAGCGAACGCAGAAAGCAGTCCGCTCTCAACTCATTGCAGCGAAAGTGATGAGCGCGAGGAAGAAGAGCTTGCAAGCAAGGTAGATGCGATCGTAGATGCAATTCCCGTTGAGGAATTGCGAGCTATGATCACGTCCGAGATAGTTGCCAAAGGCGAGCATTGGGTGGGCTTGCTGCCTGATCCCGATTCTTTCAATAAGTATCCCGAGTTTGCCCAGCGACAAATGGTCGCTTGGAATGATGCGAGCATTATTGATGCCTCGAAGCGCGAGGATAAGCTAGTAGATGCCGCCATTAAACAAGCAAAGGTCGGACAGGGGCTTTCTTTTGTTCTGAATCTTGTATTTACTGCTCTGAGTTTTGTGGGATTCGTTGCAACGGGCAGTTTGGCATCCTTCGGCTTCATGAGCGTTCCGGTGATCTCCGTCGGCTTCAACATCTGGAAAGACAGCCGTTCGGGCAAAGGCAGAGAAGCCGAGCAAAACGAATAGTTTTACTCGGCTAGGTGGCTAAAAACTAAGGAGGATCCTCTTGCGAAGCCCCTCCTTTACAAAACGCTATGCGTTTTTCACGGCAACCATGATAGCGCGTAAAATCCCCCTTGTCATTAGTATCCTACAAGATACACTATGAAGTGAGCAACCGTGAGGATTGTCGAATCATCGCGTTATGGAGGCGTGACCATGAATAGCGAATGGACAGAATGGGACCCATCGTTGGATGTCAATTCCAGCGAGGACGTTGCTGCGTTTCTCAATGCCGTCCTAGAGCTGGGGGATCCGGCAATTCTGCCAGATGAGCTCGGCGTTATCGCCCGATCGCGCGGTATGAAGGCTGTCGCCGAGGAAACGGGCCTCGGACGCGAGAGCCTCTATAAATCGCTGAGCAAATCGGGCAATCCGCGCTTCAGCACTGTTGTTAATGTGCTTGATTGCCTTGGATTCAGACTTCAGGTCGTGCCTGCTGCTTAGGGCAATCGTCGAAGGGGAGGCAGTTGTTTTTGCCAGCTGCCGCTGTTGTAGGCGGCGTATAGTCCCTGCAATTCGGAGAGGTCGGAGACTGGCGTTCTCATCCTGCGGTCGAACAATCGCGTATGGGTACTGTGATGGTGGCGAAGCAATGGTAGAATAGAGGCTCGCTGATTATCGGTTGCGAGAAACGAGGATCGTGGGCACGCTCTCGGAGATACTCAAGGAACAGTGGCAATGGCGCAAGCAAATCTTGAGCCTGGGGCTGTTCGATCTGAAGAAAATTTCAGCGGGTGCGGTACTTGGCCCCCTGTGGTTCTTCGCGAAGCCAGCAGTGTACATTCTGGTGTTCTGGTTCGCTCTCGAAGTCGGTCTGCGCAGCGCCGATCAAACAGGATCCGATGTCCCTTACATCCTCTGGCTCATGGGCGGACTTATCCCCTGGTTCTATATTCAAGAGATCCTCGGCACCGGCATCAACATTTTCAAGCGCTACTCGTATTTGGTTACGAAAATAAAGTTCCCGCTTGCGGGCATTCCGACGATCTTCAGCATTTCGACGTTCGTCATCCAACTGGGATTGGTGGTAGCGCTGCTGGTTGTCTACTTCATCTGCGGACAGCCGCTCGATCTCTACTTGCTTCAGCTGCCTGTGGCTCTCGTGCTGATGTTCGTTTTCTTCAACATGTTCTCCCTGGTGACGAGCTTGCTCTCGGCTATCAGCAAGGATTTCATGAACCTGATGAAGACGCTCTCCACGCCGCTGTTCTGGCTGTCGGGCATTATCTTCAATGTGTACAACTTGCAGCTGCCTTTGGTGGAGCTCGTTCTCATGCTCAATCCCATCACGTTCATTGTCACGATGTACCGTTGCGCGGTGTACGACAAGATGTGGATTTGGGACAAGCCGGAGGCCATTATCGGCTTTGTCGTGGTGTTCGTCGTCACGCTGCTGGTCACGCTGGTGATCTACCGGCGCACGCACGAGGAGGTGGCCGATGTCCTCTAGCGCCGAGGCGCCCGTCGCCATCAAATTCGACCATGTCACGAAGACCTACAAGCTGTACGAGAATGATCGTCAGCGGTTTTTCAGCATCTTCAGCAGCCGCGACAAGCGCAAGCTCATCACGAAAGTGAACGCTAGCAACGACCTCTCCTTCGAGATTAAGAAGGGGGAGGCTGTGGCGTTTCTCGGGCACAACGGTGCGGGAAAATCGACGGCGCTGAAGATGATTACCGGCGTGACGTTCCCAACTAAGGGCGACGTGATCGTGAACGGCACGGTGAGCGCGCTTCTGGAGCTCACGGCTGGCTTCGACATGGCGCTCACGGGGCGCGAGAACATTCATTTGCGCGGGCACGCCATGGGGCTCGATGCGGACGAGATTGCCGCGCTGGAGCCTAAAGTGGTGGAGTTCGCCGATCTGGGCGTGTATATTGACCAGCCGGTGCGCACCTACTCGTCAGGTATGAAGTCGCGCCTGGGTTTCGCTTTCGCTGTGTCTAGCGATCCGGAGATCCTCGTGGTGGATGAGGCGCTGTCGGTGGGGGACAAGCAGTTCCAGCAGAAGTGTTTCGCCCGCGTGCGCGAGATCATGGAGGACGAGGACGTGACGGTGCTCTTCGTCACCCACTCCTCATCAGCCGCGCAGGAATTCTGTACGCGTGGCATTGTGCTGGACAAGGGCACGAAGAAGTTCGACGGCTCCATCCAGGACGCCATCGATTTCTACGAGAGTCACGAGTAGGGCTCTGCGGCTTAGGAATTTTTCTTACAGGACGTTGCAGCGCTGATGATGACTTCACAAATCGTCTCTGTGCACGATGCGTTTTCCGGCAGCGTGACGTTGGCGTTTTCGAAAACACGGTAGGCTTCTGCATCGAAATCTTTGTCCTCAATGGCTTTCATGATTGCGCCGGGGTCGTCCGTGAACAGCGCGGGAACGTCGTTTTCGAAATCGATGGTGAGGCCGCGCTTCTCGCGGTAGGTGTCCCAGTCGTAGGCGTACAGGTAGACGGGGATACCCAGTAGGCCGGCCTCGTAGATGACGGTGGAGTAGTCGCTGATGATGACGTCGGCCACGAACAGGGCGTCGAACTGGCCGCTAGGGATGGTGACGACGCGCGGGTCGTCGATGACTTGCTTGCTCACGGGGTGCGGCTTGTAGACGAAGTTGAAATGGTCGAAGTTGACGGCATCGATGAGTGCGGCCGCGGCCTCGGCCTCGTTGGCGGCCGGCTGCTTGCGGAAGGTGGGGCAGTAGACGATAGTCTCGCGCTCGCGCAGCTGCGGGTAGGCGGCGAGGATGGCCTCGCGCTGGCGGGTGCGGTGCTGCTCGTCCAGCAATAGATCGACGCGGGGGAGGGGCGCCTCGAAGAGCTTGCTCTTATCGGCGTTGAATGCGGCGGCGAACTCGTCGGCGAAGCTTAAGGACGAGGTGGCGATGGCGTCGTAGCCCTCGTGCATATGCATCAGGCGCGCCGTCGCCTCGGAATGCCCCTCGTCGGTGCCGAAAGCGGTGTAGCCGAACCGCTTCATGTTGCCCAAGGAGTGCCAAATTTGGATGACGTGCACGCGAATGCGGTCGTGCAGAAGCCCGATGGCGATGCAGTAGGAGTCCAGCACTACGGCGCGGCTCGTTGCGATGTAGTAGACCTGGCGGATCATCTCGATGAGGTAGGTCGCCGGATTGCGCAGCTGCTTGGCAAGGATCACCACGCCCCACGGCGGATCGCGCCGCTCGCAATAGTCCTTGATGAGTTGGAAGTCGACTGGCGCGCTATCGCTCTGCCGACTTATGCACACGATGCGTTGGCGCTGCGGCAGCAACCGGCAGAGCACATAGAGCATGCGAAGTAGAGCGGTTGCTATGGAAATGGCGATCGTTCGCACTAATCTGCTTTCTCAGTTCTGCGTTGGTGCGTTACTCGGGTGCTAGATATTCTAACTTAGATCGTTGAAGTAGAGTCGATCATTAGCAATGTGGTGGCAAAGATACTATGAGTCCCTGCCACCTTTCAGGTTCTCACAATTATCCTGCAGCAGGATCTGCAGACAAGAGCGGGAAGTCTGGGGAAGGTGCGGAAGGCGCACTCATTGATGGTTGGTCCATCTGCTTCGCCCCAAGGAATATAGACGAGATGCGAAGTAGTCAATATCGTGTATTGCTATGCGAAGCTAGTCAAATTGCGTACAGTCTAGTTCTAGCAGCTTCCGTTTTCCGGACAAGAGCGATGGGTCAATGATCGATACTTACTGTTAGCATACTCGTTGAAAGCTTGATAGGACATGCGGAGCAGAGGCAAGTGAAACAATAGCATTTCGATCTCTGTGCTCAAATTGTACGGCTCCTCGGAGTAGTATACGATGGCTCCAATTGAATCTTGCTGAGCGTCGTTCACCCCTTCCAAAAGAGTTGGATGTGCGTCGTGCATGAATCTACCGTGAAGGCTTGCGAAATGTTTTGCGGTGTCTGACTCGTACAGATTTTTGGTGACAAGCTCGTATAAAGGCAGCAGACTGGCATCTTCCAGAGCTGCATGCTCCATCTCTTTCGGCCATTTTTTAGTATGGTCTTTGTGCTTCCACGAGATGAATTCGAAATCCCCTGCCGAAACGCGCGACAGTTTGGTGGCTGCTCGCAAGAGTTGGTCTTTGAAGGTTGTGGGAATGTCGCAAATTGTTTTGAAGACTGGATGCAGATAGTCCATGATCAATGTTGGAGCTACATTGGAGGTGACAGCGGGGAGCACTTCTTTCCATGCCAGCAGTTGTTTTAAATACCGGATGTAAAGCTGCAGCGATTTGAAAAGTGCCGCATTGTATTTCCTCCAGAGTGTTGTGTATTCTTCGCAAAAGAAGTCGGAGGGCGCATCGTAGAAAGGTATATGCGTGTTATCGATTTTGATGGTATAGGCAATCTCTGCTTGTTTCTGCAGGTGCGTGTAAATGTTGGCGATAAACGCTTTCTCGATCATTTGATGCTCTCTCCCCCCCCCATGTCACGGGTATGTAAATGCAGTTGTACAAGCGGATGAATTGGAATACACCTAGGGGCGCTAAATGGCGCCTACGTGAATGCGCTTACGAAACCCCGAACGTAGGCGCTTAGGGTCGATAAAGCTCTGACGTGATCATTTGCATCTATTAGATGTTACTGATATGCCGACTGAAAGTCTAGTGCTTTGCCTGTATTTCCTCAGATGCGTCTTGTCGTCCGGAGATTCATACTTTGTGTATTGAGTCGTAGACGAATCGTGTAAAATTAATACCAAGCAATATCGTATAACTGTCTTGTAAAGGATTGTGATATCGGGATGGCGTAAGCATGAAACGTTGGGGTAAAAGTGCATTTGTGCTGCTGCCGTTTTATGGAGGGAGAACAGCTGATGTCGATTAATCTTACCGATGAAGTGCGTCAATGGATCGAATGCGAGAAGATTGTCGAAGGAGAACGTATTCGGTTCGACGCCCCAAAACCGGCCAAAAGGTTGGATATCCCGTTATTCTCCGAGCAAGTGCCTTCAGACAAGTTCGTGCTTAGTCTTTACGAAGGTGCACGGAGTTCGGCACTGATTTTGTCTCTTGATGCGCCTCGTAAGTTTACCATGCAGGCACGCCATGCGTCGCTTCCGCTTGTGCGCATAGATATTGACGAACGGGCAAAACATACCAATCCTGACGGAAAAGTGCTTTGCGGTAGTCATGTCCATGTTGCCGTAGAAGGTTACGGGTGCTCCTTCGCCTTTCCTTTGAGCAGCGATGAGGGTATCATGATTGCTGGCTCTAGCGAAGATGTGCCGGAGGTATTCGAATCATTTAGACGCTACTGCCATATCGATGATAATCTAACTATCAAATGGAGCCTGGGCATTTAAATGAATTTGGACCGAGCGCAAGATATTATTGACGGCTACGCTTCCTGGTGGCGCAATGAGGTTGTTGCGTCGCAGGCGGGCAGCGCGATCCAGCTTGTATGCCCCATGCTCAATCGTAACAACGATCATATGAGCTTCTATATAGCTGACGATCCAAGCCAGCCTGGAGGATTTCTTCTTACGGATATGGGTGTCACCTTGGGCGACCTGGCTTTTTCCGGCTGCGATATTCTTGGTAGCGAATCGCGCTCTCGCAAATTAGAGCAAACGCTCAATTCGCTGGGTATTCAGCTCAGCGGGGAAGAGTTGTGCGCAAAGGCCGACGAGAAGACTCTCTTCACGCAGATGAACATGCTTATGCAGGGCATGGCGTCTGTGGATGATTTGTTCTTCACCGCGAAAGACAGTGTGCGAGGGTTCTTCGCCGAGGATGTTGCGTCGTGGTTTGACGAACGGGGGATACGCTATACGGATAATCTGCTGCTCTCGGGTAAGTCGGGATTCAAGACGAAGTTCGATTTCGCGATTCCGAAGACCAAGAGCATTGCTCCCGAGCGATTGGTGAAGACGATAGGAAATCCGATTGAGAGCAATGTGAAGAACGCCTTGTTCGGATGGAATGACATCCAGAGCGTTCGCGCGGGTTCTCGCCTTTACATCTTCCTCAACGATACGACGTCAAACGTGTCCGCGGGCATAAAGCAAGCTTGTGCTGCTTATGATACAGTGCCTGTGCCATGGAGTGAAGCAGGTAGATTTGTCGAGGAGCTTGCTGCTTAGGAAGTCATTGGCTCTACGGTTTGTAGCGACAATTGGGCATAATGCGAGAAACTAATTTATTGTAGTGGGTTAACATGAAGAAAAAACTCAATACGAATAACTTCAAACGCCAAATGCTGGAGAACGGCTATCTTTACGAACAACTCCCTCCTTGTTTTACAACGCAAACCTTCTCTAAAAAAGCCGACGAGATTTTCGAAGTTGTCAAGGGTAAGAAATACGTGACAACTCCTACGACGATTTCGATGCACAAGAACGATGGGACAAGGCGCATTGTTTCTGTTCCCAATCCGTTGTCCTTTGCATCAGCTGTCCACGTGTTTTCGTCAAACTGGACGATATGCCGCAAGTTCGCCGATAGCAGCAATTCTCAATCAAATGTCACTTTCATTCTGGAATACGAAGATTCCGCAGGTCAAAAGGTTGAAAGGGAGTTCATTAACTCGGAGCGTCAAAGAGATCACTTGGGTGTTGTCAGCCACTTTCTTCACAACCTAAGAGAAAAAATCATCGTCTCGCTGGGGCGTCCCTATAAGCTCTCGTTGGACATCGCCACGTTTTATGATTCGATATACACTCATTCTCTCACGTGGTCCATGTGTGGAAAAGAGCCAGCAAAGCGATGGCATTCGCTCGTAGTGAACAAAGAGGATAAGAAACACAAAGAGTTGAAGCCGCAATACTACGATCAAGCGGATAAGCTCGATTGTGCCATCCGACGAATGAAGGGCAACGAGACTAATGGCATTGTGACGGGTCCTTTCCTGTCGCGAATTTTTTCCGAAATGCTCCTGTGCGGCATCGATGGCATATTACGTAAACAAGCGGGGCTAGTTTTCAAGAGATATGTAGATGACTACTCTTTCTATTTCCACTCCGAAGCAGAAGCGGAACGAGGCATAACGAGTATTGAAAGTGTTTTGCATGGGTTTGGCTTGAATCTAAATCCGGCAAAGACAAAAATTGAAAGATACCCATTTGACATAGCCGATGATCTGTATAAACGATTGAGGATAGCGTATGAAGGCGAAGGCGTCTACGGCCTTCTAAGTGAGGCGTCGCGCGCGGACGTTGAAGGCTCTAAAGGCGCCTTCAAATATGCCTTGAAGATGTTGCAGCGAAAAGTAGATCCGAAGAAGGAAGACCCGATAGACATTCCGATTTTGATGAATATTGGGATCTCGAGACCAAGCTGCTCGCTTTTAGCTTTTCTATATCTTAAAAAGAGAAAAGAAACGTTGGACATTAACCAAGTTGGTGCAACGTTGAACGACATGATAGCAGGAGCGGTTGAGGATGGATTGGAACAAGAGGCGCTAAACGCTCTTTATTACTGCAGAGAACTGAAGATTCATTTGACCTCCTGCAATGTCGTTGAGGTGCTGAAAAAAGGGAACGATCTTTGTTGTCTGATCGCTCTAGACTACGTGCATAACCGCAGTGATTCTATTGACTGCCAGGCGGACGGCGCGGGAGATATTGATCTTGCAGAAGCCGAGTTATCGCAACGACTGAAGGGCGAAACTACGGACGGTTCACACTGGTTGTTGATATACGAGAGTCTGAACCACGGCTTTTTGGATGTATCGCTGGGTGAGGGCGTGACTGCTGAGTCGATGCGTCAGCTGGCGTTGCTGGGCGTCTCGTTTTATGAGGGTTTCGCCGATCCCGATTTCGGATGGGCTTCAGAAGTCGCTATGAACGAATGATAGCTGGGTGTATTGACCCATGGACCTTCCCGGCTGCCATTGTGCGTCTGACGTGAAGGGGCGCGGTTCGTTTGGCCCCGAATGGTAAAATAGCTGCTACAACAAGATCCGCGGTGCCTGTAGGGCGCCGCGGGCTGACCAAAGGAGCCTACATGCAGTTTGCTGCTATTCTTGCGGGAGGGTCGGGGGTTCGGATGGGGAACCCTAACAAGCCGAAGCAGTTCTTCTATCTGGGCGACAAGCCCATCCTTGTGCACACTCTCGAGAAATTCTGCGCCGCTGGATGCTTTGATGGAATCCTCGTTCTCACGCCGGCAACATGGGTTCAGCAGACGAAGGACATCATCGCCAAGCATTGCCCGCAGTACGCCGATGCGGTCAACGTCATCGCCGGCGGCGTCGAGCGCAACGACACCATCATGAACGCTATCCGCTACTTCGAGGATGAGTGCCAGGCAGACAGCGCCTCCATCATCGTCACCCACGATGCGGTGCGGCCCTTCGTCTCGTTGCGCATCATCGAGGACAACATCGCCGCCGCCCTCGCTCACGGCGCCTGCGATACCGTCGTGCCTGCCACCGACACTATCGTCGAGAGCCTCGATGGCGAGCTCATTTCCTCCATCCCGAATCGCAGCGTGCTCTACCAAGGCCAGACGCCCCAGAGTTTCAACATGTGCGAATTGCGCGAAACGCTGGAGTCGCTCACCCCCGAGGAGAGCGCCATTCTCACCGACGCCTGCAAGGCCTTCGTCCTGCGCGGCAAGAAGGTGGCTTTGGTGCGCGGCGACGTGTCGAACATCAAGATCACCTATCCGCAGGATCTGCGCGTGGCAGAAGCGATGCTGGAGGCCTAGCCGATGCTGAATACCGTCTATCGTCTTACGGCTCCCCGAACTATCGAGCCGGTTGTCGTATCTCAGGACACCACCGACAAGGTCATCGTTCGGCCGACGCACCTCTCCATCTGCAACGCCGACCAACGTTACTACCAGGGAACGCGTAGCAAGGAGGTGCTGGCCAAGAAACTGCCCATGGCGCTCATCCACGAAGGCATCGGCCGCGTGGTCAGCGACAACACGGGCGCTTTCCGGCCTGGCGACATCGTCGTCATGCTCCCTAATGCCCCCACTGAACAAGATGAGTTTATCGCTGAGAACTACCTTCGATCCAGTCGGTTCTGCGGCAGCGGTTTCGACGGGTTCATGCAAGAGAGCATGATCCTTCCGCCGGAGCGCGTTGTGCTACTTCCGCAGGACGTGAATTGCGAGGTAGCGGCCTTCACGGAGCTTGTGAGTGTAGCCACTCATGCCATTTCCCGTTTCGATAAGATTGCCCATGGTCGACGCGAGCGCATCGGCGTATGGGGCGACGGCAACATGGGCTACATCGTCTCACTGCTCCTGCACATGAGGTATCCCGATGCGAAGATCGTCGTGTTCGGCCGCAATGAATCGAAGTTGCACGACTTCACGTTCGCCGATGAGGCGCATCTGGTCGATGACGTGAGTGGCGTAGAACTTGTCGACCACGCCTTCGAATGCGCGGGCGGCGAGGGCTCTGTCGCCGCCATCGAGCAGATCATCGACCGCATCAACCCGGAGGGCACCGTGTCGCTGCTCGGCGTCTCCGAGAACAACGTGCCCATCAACACCCGCATGGTGCTCGAGAAGGGCTTGCGCTTGTTCGGCAGCAGTCGCAGCGGCCGTGAGGACTTCGAGAAAACCGTCGAGCTGTATCGCGAGCATCCGGAAGTGCTGGACTACCTCGCCGCCCTCGTGTGCAGCGTGAACGAGGCTCGTCAGATCTCAGACATCACTGCTGCGTTCGAGGCGGACATTCGCAAACCCATGGGCAAGACGGTTATCAAGTGGAACATGTAGCGTGTTAGGTGATTGCTAAGATGCCCGTAAATCCGCAGATTGCAGAAGGGGATACCTCCCTCGCCGAGCGAGTCAAGCATGCCATACTGCGCTGGATTCGCGCCCGTGTGAAGGATGCTCTCTTCTTCGTCGTTTTGCCCTCCGCCTATCGCAAGGCTTCGAGGCAGCCAATCTCTCCCGGAAAAGTCTTGTTTTTGGAAAACAAGGAAAGCGAGCTCCCCGAGAGTTTTCAGGTGATGTGGTCGCGCCTGAGCGATATGTCTGGCCTGACGCTCGAATTTGTGTCATTGGGGGAGACGCGCGTCCGCCTGCGCCGGTACTACCAAAACTGTATCGCTTTTGCAAAGAACGTCGCCACTGCGCAGTACGTTTTCCTGAACGACGCATCCAGCGTGGTCAGCTGCTTGCCCTTGAGGCCCGAAACGAAAGTCGTGCAGTTGTGGCATGGATGCGGTGCCTTCAAGAAGTGGGGGATGAGCACTGCCGATCTCATTTTTGGAGGTTCGCGGGAGGAGATACTCCGGCATCCGTTTTACAAGAATCTCTCGTTGGTCACGGTCAGCAGCCCTGAAGTCGTGTGGGCTTATGAGGAGGCCATGGTGCTGCAAGACGAGCCAGGGGTCGTGCAGCCGACGGGGGTAAGCCGTACGGACGTCTTCTTCGATGACGAGTACCTCGCCGCCAGTCGTTCGAAGATCCAGCAGCTTGTTCCGGCTGCGATCGAAAAGAAGGTCATCGTCTACGCTCCCACGTTCCGGGGTCGCGTGGCCCAGGCGGAAGGGCCGAATGCTTTGGATCTTGCCAAAATGAAGGCATTTTTGGGCGATTCCCATGTTCTGCTCATCAAGCATCATCCGTTCGTAAAGAATCGGCCGGCTGTTCCTGAGGAATGTGCCGATTTCGCATTCGACGTGTCCGATAAGGCCGGCATCAACGAGCTTCTCTGCGGTGCCGATCTCGTCATCTCGGACTACTCATCGCTTGTGTTCGAGTACTCGCTCTTTGAGCGTCCCATGATTTTCTTCGCGTGCGATCGCGAAGACTATGCTGATTGGCGTGGCTTCTATTACGAGTACGAAGAGCTGGCCCCAGGTCCTATTTGCGAGACCACCGAAGAAGTCATCGAGCAGATTCGTCTTGCCGACGACAGCTTCGACTCCTCGCGTGTCAAAGCCTTCCGCGCTAAGTTCATGTCCTCTTGCGACGGGCATGCAACTGATAGAATCATCGAAACAGTTTTCCGCGGCGACGAGGCCGCATAAGGTACAGGCAGGAGGCATCGTGGCTCACGAGAGCGCGCAGACGCCCGAATTGGTGGCATCCGTCATTATTCCCGTCTACAACAAAGAAGATTATCTGGAGGCCTGCTTCGCCTCGCTTCTCGAGCAGACTATCAGCCGCGACGTCCTCGAGGTCATCTTCGTCGACGACGGCTCATCTGATGGCTCGTTGGGCATTCTTGAGGGCTTCGCCGCGGGGCATCCTTGGGCAACGATTATCGCCAAGGAGAACGGTGGTGTGTCTTCGGCCCGTAACGCGGGCATAAAGGCCGCAAAAGGCAAGTACCTTTTCTTTCTGGATCCCGACGACTCTTTCGGGCCCGAAACACTTGAGAACGTTTCCCGGTTCTTCGATAGCTGCTATGACGAGGTAGACCTGGTCACCTATCCCATCATCCCAATGAAGAACGACAAGCCCCAGGGCATACACTTCAGGTACGACATTTTGCGCGACACGGGAGTTTACGACCTTGCCGAGGGCCAGAACGTTCTTATCTGCCAAACGACTATGAACGTGTGCGTCAAAAACAAATTCGAGAATAACGTCCTGTTCGATTTCAGGCCGGAAAATGGTGTGGAGATCCACGAGGACGAGAAGTACAGCACCGACATTCTCCTGAGCAAAATGAAAATCGGTTTCTGTCGCGAAGCTCAATACTACTGGATCAAGAACAGCGACAGCGTCACGAACAACTACATGAAGCCGTACTATCTGTATGAGAACACACTCGGTTTGTTCGAGTACTATTTCGATCGGTATCCTAATGCTGTGCCGCGCTATATTCAAGCGCTTTTGCTCAACGATATAGGCTGGAAGATGAACGCCCACATTTTCCTGCCGGTGCACCTCAAAGGAGCCGACTACGATGCCGCCATCGAGCGTTTGGCGCGCCTGCTCGACCGCGTTGACGATGATCTCATTATGACGCATCCCAACGTCCGCACGTATCATCGTTATTTCATTCTCCGCACGAAGCGCCGGGGCCACTTGGACGCCATGATCGGAAACAAGGTGCTGGTCCTCGCCAATGGCGATGAGCTCATCTACGCCAACGACGGTGTCGAGATGCTCGTCCTGCGCATCGTCGCGCGTGAAGGACGACTCTTGCTGGTCGGCTGCCTGAAGTCCCCGTTCTTCTACGATTTCCAGGGAAGCGTTGAGTTCAGAGCCAAGCGGCGTGCGAAAGATCCAGCACGGGCGGTGCGCTACGAACCGATAGAGCTCGAAGATTCGTCGCGCAGCTACAATGGCGAGAAAGTCAAAGTCAACCGTTTCCTAGGGTTTCGTTATGAATGCGAGATGGGGGAGAGCGAGACCATCACCTTCGAGCTGTTCCTCGACGGCATGCAGATCCCCTTGGACTGGCTTTGCTGGGGTCGTTCGGAAAGCGTCTACGCCCTGCACAATACGCGCATCGTCGGCCAGTGGAGAATTTTCGTTAACGACGAAAGCGATTTCCTCTCGATCAAATATCTCGAAGACAAAAAGGAGAAGGAGAAGGCCGAAAAGCAGCTGAACGCGCAAATTCCCCGCTGGAAGACACGCGTCGACCGTTATCTTGTTCGTCGTCAGCGCAACAAGAAGGAGCGCAATGGGCAGAGGATCTGGATATATGTCGACTCCATAGGCAAAACCGACAATGCGTGGCTTCAGTTTCTGCATGATTCTCAGGTAGATGACGGAGTCAGCCGCTATTACGCCAGCCATGAGGCAGCTCTCGAAGGCAAAGTGGGACCCTACGGCAAGGTGATCACCTTTGGCTCGCGCAAGCACAAGATGCTTTTCTGCAATGCCGATAAGCTCATCTGCTCGGATACGGGCTTTAAAAGCTTCAGCCCAATGCCCCTCAAGGGGTTTCGCAGCTTCACCGATTTCTTCAATGCCGAGCTCGTCTACACCCAGCATGGCGTGTTGTGGGCTCATATGCCATGGTTCTACTCCTACGATCAAATTCTCTTCGACAAAGAGGTCATCTCGACGGAGTTCGAGCGCGATAACCTTGTCAAGAACTACGGCTTCCGGGAAGGGGATCTGATTCCGAGCGGAATGCCCCGGTACGACTTTATTGATGCGCACCAGCCGCCGAAGAACCGCATTCTTTTCTGTCCTTCCTGGCGTTCGTATCTTATCGGGCCTCTCACGATGGAGGGGCGCGAGCCCTTAGAAGGAAAGTTCCTTGCGTCGGATTACTTCCAGGAAATCAACGGGTTCTTGAGCGATCCGCGCCTGGCTGAGATGCTCGAGCGAAACGATTTCTACCTCGACTTCAAGCTGCACCCGCTGTTCAAGGTTTACGAGGGCTTGTTCACCCTGGACGGCAGTCGGATACAGGTGGCGCCAGCTCATGTATCGGAAGCCGATTACGCCATGGCGATTACGGATTACTCCTCCTATTCTTTCGATTTCGTCTACTTGAAGCGAGCGCTTGCGTACTTCATCCCCGATGCCGACTTGTTCTTCGGTGGCATCAATCATTACAGCGAGCTTGATATAGACCTCAATGAGGCGTTTGGTCCCTTCGTGAAAAGTGCCGATGCCATGCTCGGTGTCCTCGAAGAATTTTTCGCGAATGGCGCCTCTCCGCTTCCTCTCTATCGGGAGAGAATGGACGGATTCTTCTATCACTACGATGAAGAGAATCGTGAGCGCCTTCTCATGTATCTGACTCGGGGAAAGGCTGAGAATGTCGATTGCGACTAAAGGCGTCCACCGAAGACGTCCGGCAAAGACGAGCTTGCAAAGTGGCGAAAGGCTAAAACGCTACGCGTACATTTTTGGCTTCTCTTTCTTTTTTGTCGTCATGGCTCCCGCCGATATTGTGTCTGATTGGCTCGAGGAATTGGCACCTGGCTCACTCTGGACTTTGCGATATGCGCTCATAGCAGTCACGTTGATCCTTTATGCGGTAAAAGGCGAGAAGGCATTGTTCTGCGGTCTGGCGCTCGCCTATGGCGGCTGCTCCTTGTTGACGATGGTTTTCGGCGACGCCCCTCTTATCTGGGCGGTGAGGGTGGCGTTTCCCTGCGTGTCAACCATGTTGTTGGTGGGCGCCTTCGCACGGACGAGGAGCGATGAGCTTTTATGGGGGATGCTCATAGTGATGGCGTCCTACTCGGCGATAAATACCATTGAGTTGTTGTATGCGACGGTGGTTAATCCCAACGCGTTCGGCAGAGTGGCTTACACTATGATCGGCTATCGAAATGCGTTCAGCAGGATTTATCTGCCGGCCCTAATCGCCTCTGTTCTTCTCGATGCACGTCGAGAAAAGAGGTTCTCGTTGCGCAGCTCGCTGCTTTTGCTCGCCGCATTACTCCAAAGTTGTTTGGCGTTTTCGGCTACTTCTGCAGTGGAGTTGGCATTCGTGGTAATTGGCCTGGCACTCATCCAGAAGAGAGGCATTCGTCGTTTTATGAATGCCGCTGTTTTTGGGATTGGCTACCTCGTTCTCTTTTTACTGCTTGTGGTGTTTCGCGTGCAGTCGATATTCGGTCTTTTTATCGAGAAAGTGCTGCATCGTAGCCTTGATTTTACGGGGCGAACGGAATTATGGGATCAAACGCTTGCTGCTGTTTACCCTGACCATTTGCTGTTCGGGTGCCCAAAGGGCGGAGCTCCTCTGCTCAGCCTCGGAAACGAGTCCTTTTGGACGGCCCATAACGGCATCTTGGATATATTGCTTTGGGGTGGCTTGTTGTCGCTGGTTGTATGCTTAGCGTTAATAACCATTGTATGCGTCGGGCTCTATAATCGGCGATCTGACTACTCGGCAAGTCTCTATTCTCTTCTTCTGGGAGCGTTTTTCATCGGTGCCCTTATGGAATCCGTCATGTTCGTTCAGTTCGTGTTTTTCCTGGCGATGGCGTATGCGTATACGCGGAGGGAAGAGATCGGGGTCGCGGGCGATATACCGAATAGCGGTGGTCGCGTTAAGCTTTCAGAACCTCCGACCCCTTGCTGACATTGGATTGTCCCTCCGCTCGCGCAGCGCCCTTTCGGTGTTGATGATGAGACGGATTCTCAGAGCTCGGCTGCACGCGTCCGTTTGTGCTTCGAGAAGAAGGGGGCAAGGACGGAGAAAAAGAACCATACCGCCATTGAGCTCTTTGCAAGATGTGACATGTTGAGTTGCAACTTTGGGCAGGTTGGGTTTTCCGTTGTCGTCGAGCGCTTGAATCGAGGGATCCGTCACCGCACGCGGGTGATGGGCACGTTCCGCAGCGGCAACGGCACGCTAAGGCTGGTCGCTGTGGGGCTCAAGTACGTGGTCGACAGCGAATGAGGTCGAGGAGTGTATATGGCGTGTTGCCGCTGGACGAGAGGTCATGCCGAAGCGCACGGGGCCGGTCGGCAAAAGTGCGTAAGATTACTGACAGTACCTAGTCAGGTACTGTCAAATATCTTGCGCAAATTGAGCCAGCCTCCGGCTTGCCGTCGGCATGATCACTCGCCCAGCAGCGACACGTCCAGATACCTCCTCGACCCCCACTCGCTGTCGGCCACGTA
>OGDN01001246.1_pt1 | contig 44046 bp, 43 predicted proteins | sample 1570271 | NCBI WGS metagenome assembly OGDN01 (sample SAMEA4384481, study PRJEB24528) | human gut metagenome | reverse complement strand
GAAGCTTACAGTTCAGGCTAATGCATTCAGTGCTGGTGCAGCGGCTAAAATTGAAGCTCTTGGCGGAAAAGCAGAGGTGATCTAATTGTTTAAAACAATTAAGCAAATATTTAGCCCAGCTAATAAAGATTTGCGTAAGAAAATATGGTTCACTCTTGCGGCTCTGTTTATATTTAAGCTAGGAACTGCAGTTGTTGTGCCTGGCGTTGATAATGAAAACTTAAACGTTGGATTTTTAGGACTACTTGACATGATGGGCGGAGGTGCCATGAAAAACTTCTCGATTTTCGCACTCGGAGTTATGCCATACATCACCGCATCAATTGTTATGCAATTATTGCAAATGGACATTATTCCTTATTTCACCGAACTTGCCAAGCAAGGACAAACCGGAAGAAATAAGATTAATCAAATTACGAGAATTTTAGGTATTATTTTAGCCTTTGTACAAGGTTATATGTTCTCATTTGCCTTTATGCCAAATGGTGAAGTAATCGATTACTTAGAAGTATCGCTAGTATTAACCGCAGGAACTTCATTATTACTTTGGATTGGTGATCAAATCACAACTAAAGGTCTAGGTAATGGTATTTCAATGATAATTATGGCTGGTATTTTAGCTAGTACACCATATATGTTTACAGAAGCATGGTCTACATTAGTTAATACAGCTACTACTCAAAGTACATTCTTAGGAGTATTATCGTTTGTAATATTTGTCTTAGTATATGTAGCTATTATCTTGGGTGTATTATTCGTCCAATTAGCTGAAAGAAGAATTCCTGTACAATATGCCAATAAAACAACAAGTAGTTATGGGGGGCAACAAACATATATGCCTTTCAAATTAAATTCAGCAGGAGTTATTCCAGTTATCTTCGCATCAGCATTGATTTCTGTACCTGCATTAATCGCACAGTTCGCGAAAAACGATGGATGGATGGCTTTCGTCAATAAATGGCTAAGTCTTTCATCAGTAACAGGATTCCTATTATTCATCCTATTTATCGTTGCTTTCTCATATTTCTATACGTTTATTACAATTAAACCAAAAGAATTATCAGAAAACTTAAATAAAAATGGTGGATATATTCCGGGCGTACGTCCTGGAGAGGAAACTGAAAAATATGTTAGTAAAGTTTTAATTAGAATTACGGTAGTAGGATCAATATTCCTTGCTATCATTGCCGGACTTCCTTATATTTTCGGTGCAATATCAACCTTACCAACTAGTGTTTCATTAGGTGGTACAGGATTAATTATCGTTGTTGGTGTTGTATTAGAATGTTATAAACAGCTAGAAAGTCAATTAATAAGTCGAAGTTATAAGAAGATAAGAGGCAGACGTTAATGATTATAACTTTCATAGCCCCTCCTGCGGCTGGTAAGGGCACACAATCAGTAAAAGTAAGTGGAAAATATGGTATTCCCCATATTTCCACTGGTGACTTACTAAGAAATTTAGGTAGCGAAGATGTGAAAAAAGATCTTAGTGAAGGAAAATTTGTTAGCGATGAACTAGTAAGTGACTTGCTAAAGAAGAGAATTAACGAGCCAGATTGTGCTAACGGTTATGTTTTAGATGGTTATCCAAGAAATTTGAACCAAGCTAAAATATATGAAACCATATTAAATGAATCACAAAGAGAAAACAGTATAGTTATTGTTTTAGATCTTGATAAGAGTATAGCCGTTAAAAGAATAATTGGGCGTAAAGTATGTCAAAATTGTGGGGCTGTATTTAATGATTTAATTGAAGGCGCCAAATCAAAAGAAGAAGACATCTGTGATAAATGTCATCATAAGCTTATTAAAAGAACTGATGATACTAGAGAGACTTTTGAAAAACGTTTGGCAATCTATGAAAAAGATACAAAACCATTAATTGATTATTACGAACAAAAAGGCATGGCTTACCACGTCAATAGTGGAATAAGCTCAGAAAATACCTTTGAGGAGATAATAAAGATAATAGGAGGCCTTTATGATTAGCATTAAGACTCCAAGAGAAATCGAGCTACTTAGAATAGCTGGCGAAATAACTGGAAGTACACACAACTACTTAAAACCATTTATTGTTCCAGGCGTTACAACCAAAGAATTAGATAAGTTAGCTTACGATTATATCATAAAAAGAGGAGCCACTCCATCATTTAAAGGTTACGATGGTTTTCCAGGAACAATATGTGCTTCAGTTAATGAAGAGGTAGTTCACGGCATTCCAGGTAATCGTAAATTAAAAGAGGGAGACATTATTTCTATTGATATTGGTGCTTGCTACAAGGGTTACCATGGTGACTCAGCTTGGACTTATCCAGTTGGAAAAATATCAGAAGAAAAAGAATACTTACTTAAGCACACTGAGGAATCTTTATTTAGAGGATTATCTGTAATTAAAGATGGAATCAGAGTTGGAGATATTGGCCATGCAGTAAGTGAGTATGCCAAAGCTCATAAATTAAGTGTTGTTAGAGAACTAGTAGGTCATGGTGTCGGAACAGATGTCCATGAAGCTCCAGATGTTCCTAACTATGGTGAAGCTCATACCGGACCGCTTTTAAAAGAAGGAATGGTTATTGCTGTCGAGCCAATGCTTAATTTAGGCACAAGAGAAATATTTATCTTAGATGATGATTGGACTATAGTGACAGGCGATGACAAACCGTCTGCGCACTTTGAACACACAGTTTTAATTACTAAAGATGGATATGAAATTTTAACCAGGAGGTGATAAAATGGCCAAACAAAGAGCATCAAGACAAAAACAAAACAAGCAAAGAGAACCAAAGCAAGATGCTGTAAAACAAGATGTTATCGAATTTGAAGGAATGGTAGACGAAGTACTTCCAGGTGGAGAATTTCTAGTAACACTTGAAAATCAACACGTTATTAAAGCTCGCGTTTCTGGTAAAATGCGTTTCAATCACATCCGCATTTTAAAAGGTGACAAAGTAACAGTGGAATTATCACCTTACGATCTAACACGCGGGCGAATAACCTATAGAAAATAATAGGAGGGATATTATGAAAGTAAGACCATCAGTCAAGAAAATTTGTCCAAAATGTAAAATAATTAGAAGAAATGGGAAAGTACTTGTAATCTGCGAGAACCCAAGACATAAACAAAGACAAGGTTAATAGGAGGTGTTTTAATGGCACGTATAAAAGGTGTAGATGTACCTAACAATAAAAGAATCGAAATCGCTTTAACTTATATCTATGGTATTGGTAGAAGCCTATCAAATCAAATTTTAGCTGATGCGAAAATCGACAAAAATAAAAAAGCTGGTGATTTATCAAACGATGAGTTAGTAGCAATTCGTGACGAAGTTAACAAACATTTAACAGAAGGTGACTTACGTCGTGAAACAAGCATGAACATCAAAACAAAGATGGAAATTAATTCTTACCAAGGTACACGTCATAAAAGAGGTTTACCTGTAAGAGGACAAAGAACAAGCAGAAATGCTCGTACTCGTAAGGGAAAACCAACAACAATCGCAAATAAGAAGAAATAATAAACTAGAAGGAGGTTATTATAATGGCTTATAAAGCAAGAAAACGTAAAGTTAAGAAAAATGTACCAGAAGGTAAAGCTTTTATTCATTCAACATTTAATAATACAATTGTAACTCTTACTGATAAAGAAGGAAATGCAATTAGTTGGGCTTCTGCTGGAACATTAGGATTTAAAGGTAGTAAAAAATCTACTCCATTCGCTGCAGGTATGGCTGCTGAAGCTGCTGGAAGAGCTGCTGCTGAAATGGGTATGAAAAAGGTAGAAGTATTTGCTAAAGGATTAGGATCTGGACGCGAAACAGCCATTCGTTCATTACAAACAGCTGGGTTAGAAATAACTTCAATTTCTGACGAAACACCTATCCCACATAATGGATGTCGTCCACCAAAGCGTAGAAGAGTTTAATAGGAGGGATAATCTAAGATGGCAGTAAATAGAACCCCAGTTCTTAAAAGATGCAGATCACTTGGTTTGGATCCTGTATATTTAGGAGTGGATAAAAAATCAAATAGACAGTTAAAGAGATCAGGAAGAAAGACTTCTGAATATGGTCTCCAGTTAAGAGAAAAGCAGAAGGCTAAGTTTATCTATGGTGTATTAGAGAAGCCTTTCCATAACTATTTTGACATCGCAGACAGAAAGAAAGGTATGACAGGTGAAAACCTTATGACTATCCTTGAAAGCCGTCTTGACAATGTTGTATTCCGTATGGGATTCGCTAGAACACGTAGAGAAGCTAGACAGGTTGTAGATCATAAGATGTTCTTAGTAAACGGAAAGCCTGTAAATGTACCATCATACTTGGTAAAAGCTGGCGATGTGATCGAAGTTCGCGAGGACAAGAAGGGCCTTCAGAGATTTAAGGATATCGTTGAGGTAACAAACGGCAGACTCGTTCCAGATTGGATCGATGTTGACCTTGAGAAGTTACAGGGAACTGTAAAAGAGTTACCTACAAGAGAGCAGATCGACGTACCAGTCGATGAAATGCTTATCGTCGAGTTGTACTCTAAGTAATTAGACACAATTTAGCAAGGTAAACCAGTATAAGGAGGGCCACCTAGTGTTCGATTTCGAAAAACCAAACATTGAGATTACTGAAATCTCAGAAGACAAAAAGTATGGAAGATTTGTTGTAGAACCTTTAGAGAGAGGCTACGGAACTACACTTGGTAATTCACTTAGAAGAATTATGCTTTCTTCATTGCCAGGTGCAGCAGTAAGTCAGGTGAAAATCGAAGGCGTATTACATGAGTTCTCATCTATTCCTGGTGTTAAGGAAGATGTAACAGAGATTATCATGAATATTAAGAATCTTGCGATTCGTAATAACAGCACAAGCAACGATCCTAAGATCGCATACATTGAGTTCGAAGGAGAAGGTGTTGTCAGAGCAAGTGATATTCAGGTGGATTCAGATATTGAAATCATGAACCCAGATCTTGTAATTGCTAATTTAAATGGTGGTGCTGACAGCAAACTCTACATGGAGTTAACTATTACAAAGGGTAGAGGATATATCAGCGCAGATAAGAATAAGTCAGAGGACACACCAATCGGTGTTATTGCTGTTGATTCTATCTATACACCAATCGAAAGAGTAAACCTGAAGGTTGAGAATACTCGTGTAGGTCAGATTACTGACTATGATAAACTTACCTTGGATGTATATACAAATGGTACAATTCATCCAGACGAGGCAGTTAGTTTAGCCGCTAAGGTATTGAATGAGCATTTAAGCCTGTTCATTGATCTTTCTGATCGTGGAATCGAGGCTCAGGTTATGGCTGACAAGCCAATGGATCCTAAGGGCAAAGTCATGGATATGAACATTGACGAATTAGAGTTATCTGTTCGTTCTTACAACTGCTTGAAGAGAGCAGGCATCAACACTGTTGAAGAGTTATGCAACAAGACAGCAGATGATATGATGAAGGTTCGTAACCTTGGACGTAAGTCTTTGGAAGAAGTATTAGGTAAGTTGAACGAGTTAGGACTCCAGCTTAGAACTGGAGACGAATAAACAGTCACATAGGGAGAACCGGTAAGACCAAAAGGCATGGAACTCTCATAAATTCATGGATGGCATACCATGCACCTCGCGAGTAAGACCAAAAGGCATTGCGAAGTGAGCCATCACATAAGGAGGAAATGAAAATGGCAAAATATAGAAAGTTAAGCAGAACATCTTCACAGAGAAAGGCATTACTGAGAAATCAGGTAACAAACCTTTTATATCATGGAAGAATCGTTACAACAGAAGCTAAGGCAAAGGAAGTTCAGAAGATCGCTGAAGGAATCATTGCTATGGCTGTTAGAGAAAAAGATAACTTTGATGAAGTTACTGTACAGGCTAAGGTTGCACGCAAAGACAAAGATGGCAAGCGTGTAAAGGAAGTTGTTGATGGTAAGAAGGTTACTGTATATGATACAGTTGATAAGACAATCAAGAAAGATCAGCCTTCTCGTCTTCATGCTAGAAGAGAAATGCTTAAAGTATTATATCCTGTAAAGTCTGCTGGTAAGGCAAAGAAGGATATTAAGGAAGTTGATATGCCTAAGATGTTATTTGAGGAAATCGCTCCTAAATACGCTGACCGTAACGGTGGATACACAAGAATCGTAAAGATCGGACCTCGTAAGGGTGACGGTGCTTTAGAAGTAGTTCTTGAGTTAGTATAATTTAATCATTAAAATAAAAACTCTCGTTGTTTGAAATGCAACGAGAGTTTTTTGTTATACATGTTTTATAAAAATACAATTATTTAAACGTTACGATGGTAACACCAGCATCACCTTCACCAAATTCTGCCAGATGAAATTCATCTACAATCTTCTGACGGCGTAAATACTGATGAACAGCCTTTCGTAAAGCTCCAGTTCCTTTACCATGTACAACGCGAACAGATTTTAGATGAGAGACATAGGCATCATCTAAGTATTTATCTAATTTAGCAACAGCTTCATCACCATTGAGACCGAGCAAATTGATTTCCGGAGAAATCGTTGCTGCTTTGCTGAAACCACCATTACCGGTATAGCGGCTTTTTTTGCCAGATGTCTTACTGGCGGTATCGTTATCCTCTAAAAGAACCAGATCTTTGATGTTGACTTTGGAGCGCATGATACCCATTTGTACCTGCAAATCTCCCTTGCCATTTGGAAGAGAATATACAGTGCCTTTGATATTCATAGAGAGAACTTTTACCGGATCACCGATACGTAAGTTTTTCGGAATATTATGGTTTGTCGGTTTTTCCTCTTTTGCAGCCACGGAAGCTTTTTTGCGGCTGTCAGACAGTTTTTTACCAACAGCAGCACGTTTGGCTTCCATTTTCGCAATGTCAGGGTTGGAATGACTATATTTGTTAAAATCACGTATGGTTTCATCTGCGACGCGCTTGGCCTCCTGCAAAATATGTGAGGCGTCCTCATTGGCCTGACGCAAAATTTTGTCCTTGGAATCCATGAGCTTCTGCTCGCGTTCCTGTAATTTCTTTTGTAATTCTTCAATCTCTCTTTTCTGTCGGGCAATTTCCTCGCCGTCACGCATCATGGCAACGCGACGTTGCTCAAGGTCTACCATCAGATCCTCGAAATTCTGATCATCCTCTGTGACATGTGTTTTGGCATCCTCAATGAGAGCGTCCGAAAGACCTAACTTTTTGGAAATAGCAAAGGCATTACTCTTTCCCGGAATACCAATCAATAGGTGATAGGTTGGACTTAATGTTTCTACGGAAAACTCACAACATGCATTTTCTACACCAGGTGTGGAAAGCGCATACATTTTTAATTCACTGTAATGTGTGGTTGCCATGGTTAAAACACCACGTTCATGCAGGTCTGACAAAATAGAAGTAGCAAGTGCAGCACCTTCTTTTGGATCGGTTCCTGCGCACAATTCATCAAATAAACATAGATATTGTCCCTGCTCTTTTTCCACTTCGTGTAAGATATGAACAATATTTGTCATATGGGAAGAGAATGTACTGAGCGATTGCTCAATGCTTTGTTCATCCCCAATATCGGCAAAGATATCATCAAAAATAGCAAGTCTGCTGCGATCTTTTGTCGGGATATGAAGGCCAGCTTGCCCCATCAGACATAGGAGTCCACACGTTTTTAAAGAAACTGTCTTACCACCGGTATTAGGACCTGTGACAATCAAAAGGTTATAATCTTCGCCTAACGTCAAATTGATAGGAACCACCTGTTTTGGATCCAGTAACGGATGACGGGCAGCACGCAAATGCACGATACCATCGGTATTGAACTCCGGTTCTACAGCATTCATCTTACGCGCAAGTTCTCCTTTGGCAAAGATAAAATCCAGCTCTGCTAGGAGAGAGAAATCCTGTGCTATCTCATCGGTATGTTCGGCTACAAGATTGGAAAGTTCCGCTAAAACCTTTTCGATTTCTTCTGCTTCCTGTAATTCCAATTCACGTAGTGTATTGTTTAAATTTACAACAGACATAGGTTCGATAAAGAGTGTGGAACCGCTGGCGGACTGGTCATGTACCATACCAGGAACATAATTCTTGTATTCGGCTTTTACCGGCAGACAATAACGTCCACCACGCACGGTAATGACACCATCTTGTAAGTAGGAACGCGTCGTACTTTGATTTAACATCGTATTCATCTGGGTACGGATGCGCTCGCTGATGACAGTTTTTTGACGACGGATGTTTTTTAAGCCACTGCTGGCATCATCTGCAATCATATCTTCGGATAAAATACAATGACGGATTTCATCACATACCATAGAAAGTGGTGCCAGGTCTGCAAAATAATGAGCAAGATGATCGTTTTCTAAGGAACTGTCATTCTCGCTTCGACCATATGTCTTGACGCGTTTGGTTACTTCTAAAAGAGAGGCAACAGCCAGTAATTCTGTGATCGTCAAAGAACTTCCTATCTCTAAATGTTTTAAAAAAGGGCGTACATCGGTAATGCCGGAAAAAGAGACACTGCCACGTTTAAAGATGCGGCTTAAGGCGTCTTTTGTTTCTGCCTGCATATGTCTGATCTGTGATAAATCAGAAAGAGGCTGCAGATTGCGGCAATATGTTTTTCCTTGCGCACTGCCGGCACATTGCTCCAAAAGTGTAATTATTTTATTGTATTCGAGTGTTTTTAATGCTTTCTTATTCATAAACTGTATTATACACAAAAACATATTGAAACACCAGTCATTCAACCGTATAATAAAAACAGCGCGTATATGGGCAGATATAGGATAGAAGCCCATCTATATCATATATTTAAAAAGAGAATGGATTAGAATAGGAGAGAGGAATGAAATTTATCAAAGACCTCACAGAGGGAGAAAGAATCAATGAAATATACTTGTGCCGAAAGAAGCAGTCGGCATTGACGAAAGCAGGAAAACCATATGAGAGTCTGATGCTTCAAGATAAAACAGGAACACTGGATGCAAAGATCTGGGAGCCGAGCTCCATGGGCATTGATGATTATGATGAATTGGATTATATCTGGGTACAGGGTGATATTACCTCTTTCCAGGGAGCGTATCAGTTAAATATAAAAAGATTGCGTGTGGCACAGGAAGGGGAATACATACCGGCGGATTATCTACCATGTTCTGACAAGGATGTGGATGTCATGTATGAGGAATTATTAGGATTTATCCGAACCATAAAAGCCCCATATATGAAGCAGCTGCTATCTGGATTTTTTGATGATGCAGAGTTTGCAAAGCGTTTCAAATTTCATTCCGCAGCAAAGAGTGTCCATCACGGCTATGTAGGCGGCCTTTTGGAACATACCCTTGGTGTGACAAAAAACTGTGATTTTTATGCACAGATGTATCCAATGTTAAATCGTGATTTATTGTTAACTGCTGCAATCTTCCACGACATTGGAAAATTAGACGAAATTTCACCTTTCCCACAAAATGATTATACCGATGAGGGACAGTTGCTCGGTCATATCATGATTGGTGCTGCAAAAGTGCAGGAACGAATCAATACGATAGAAGGATTTCCAGAAGTCCGGGCACGGGAGCTGATTCACTGTATTCTGGCGCATCATGGGGAATTGGAATTTGGTTCGCCAAAGAAGCCTGCCATTGCAGAAGCAGTTGCGCTTAGTTTTGCAGATAATATTGATGCAAAGATGGAGACCATGAAAGAAGCCTTAGGCAATGTGGCAGAAGGAGATCTCAAGTGGCAGGGATTCAACCGTTTGTTTGATTCTAATATCAGAAAGACAAGTACAGAGGACTAATATGAAAAAGAATGATACCTTTATCCTAAAAATTGAAGATATGGGCATCGGTGGTGAAGGCATTGGCAAATACGAAGGGATGACATTTTTTGTCAAAGATGCCATCATTGGAGACGAGATTGTTGCGGGCGTAACTAAGCTAAAAAAAGGCTATGGCTACGCCCGCCTTGTTGAAATTATAAAACCATCGCCGAAGCGCGTCGAAGCTCCATGCAAAATTGCAAGACAGTGTGGAGGATGCCAGATACAAAATCTATGCTATGAAGAACAATTATGTTTGAAGCAAAAGAAAGTAGAAAATAACCTGAAGCGCATTGGCGGATTTTCTGAGGAACAGCTGGAAAATATCATGGAGCCGATTGTCGGTATGGAAGAACCGTTTCGCTATCGCAACAAGGCACAGTTCCCTTGTGGTTACGATAAGGATGGTAATATTGTTTTTGGCTTTTATGCTGCAAGAAGTCATCAGGTCATTCCCATCGAGGACTGTCTGCTGGGGGTCAGTGAGAATGCAAAGATTCTGGCTGTCATCAAAGAGTACATGGAAGCCTGCCATATCAAGCCTTATGACGAGACAACAGGGCAAGGTCTGCTGCGTCATGTCTTGATACGCAAAGGTTTTCATAGTGGACAAGTCATGGTCTGTCTGATCATCAATGGGGATAAATTGCCGCAGGCAGATCGATTGGTGGAGAGTTTGTCGGAGGTCCCGGGCATGCACAGTATTTCTTATAATGTAAATAAGGAAAAGACCAACCGTATTCTTGGTGATAAGGTGCAGCTTTTGTGGGGAGATCTGTGTATCCGTGATACCATTCATCGGGTCAGAGAAGAAGAGTCTGGGGGATTTACCAGGACAGATGAGAGCGTGACTTTTGCTATCTCGCCAAAATCTTTTTATCAGGTGAACCCGGTGCAGACGGAGAAATTGTACAGTCTTGCTTTGGAGTATGCGGGACTGACAGGCAAGGAGATCGTCTGGGATCTTTACTGCGGTATCGGAACCATTTCTTTATTTTTGGCACAGGCGGCAAAGTATGTGTATGGCGTGGAAATTGTGCCGGAAGCCATTGCGGATGCCAGAGAAAATGCCAAGAATAATCAGATCGACAATGCAACTTTTTATGTGGGCAAGGCAGAGGAAGTGCTGCCGGCATGGGTAGAAGAACATGCAGATGATGGTGATGCAGGTCTGCGCCCGGATGTGATCGTTGTGGATCCGCCGCGCAAGGGTTGTGATGAGAAGTGCCTGGAAACCATGGTTGCCATGGCACCGGAGCGGATCGTTTATGTCAGTTGCGATTCCGCTACTTTGGCAAGAGACTTGAAATACTTACAGGGAAAGGGGTATGAGGTGCTGCGCGTGCGACCGGTCGACCAATTTTGCCACTCCATGCATGTTGAGACGGTAGTACTGCTTTCCCACAAAAAGCCAGACAGTCATATCAACATAAAAGTGGAGTTTGGCGAGGGTGAGGGTAAAGTTCCGTTAAAAGCAATCGCTGAATGATAAGCGAATTGATGGGGCAGTTAAAATGGGCAATACTTGGCTGATACCTAAAGACGCTAATAAGCCTGCTGATGGTCGATATAAAATGAATAAAGAGAAACAACTTGGAACAAAAGGAGATTTGTTAGATGAATAAATATAAAATAATGCTTGTCGATGATGAACCAGATATTTTAGATTTGCTTGATAAGGCTCTTACCATAGAGGGATATTGTAATATTACGAAAATTGATAATGGGCTGTCTGCTATAAATACTTGTAAAGAAATAAATCCAGACATTATTGTTTTAGATGTTATGCTTCCCGATATTGACGGTTATGAGGTGTGTAAGAAAATCCGTGAAATTTCGCATTGTCCAATTCTTTTTCTTTCTTCTAAAAATGACGAGTTGGATAAAATACTTGGATTGGCTGTCGGCGGTGATGATTATGTAACAAAGCCATTTAGTCCGAAAGAAATTGCATATAGGGTGAAAGCACAATTACGCCGTGCAGAATACAAGTACAATCCTAAACAAGATTTCTCTGTCAGAATAGGCGAACTGATGATTGACGCTGACGGCTGCCGAGTAATGAAAAACAATAAAGAAATCGAATTGACTGCAAGAGAATTTGAAATATTACAATATTTAGCTCAAAATGTAGGGCGGGTTATCAGCCGAGAACGCCTGTATGAAACTGTATGGGGAGAGGACAGCTTTGGTTGCGACAACACTATTATGGTGCATATCCGCCATTTGCGTGAAAAATTAGAAGATAATCCTACTGCTCCACAATACATTATTACAATGAAAGGCTTAGGATATAAGTTGGTAAATCCAAATGAAAAGTAAAAGAAAATATAAGTTGCTTGGCAGAACAGTAGCTTTTATTATCACATTGATTTTAATGATTTGCATAATGGCAATCGGCTTGTTTTATTACATATTCTCAATTCCTGAGCCATATGGAATCAGTATCACAGATTTTCCGAAGAATTTTACAAATAGCTATACGGTGTGGACAACCTATGAAAATGGAAAGCTAACGATAGAAGAAAAAGGTCTGAAGCGACTGGACGAATATGGTTTATGGATTCAGTTTATTGATGAAAACGGCGAAGAAATATTCTCTCATAATAAGCCAGAAAACTTTCCTACAAAATATACCGCCGCCGAGTTGCTTGCACTTACTACAAGCGATTATGAAAATGGTTATACGCTGTTTGTAAACATCCTTGATGATACAGACAAAGAATGTAGTTACATTGTTGGATTTCCGTATGATATTGGGAAATATATGCTCTATTATAACGGCTCAAGAATTTCACGGCTTTCTCCAGCGGCAAAGCTGCTTACTATGGTCGGATTCGGGATTTTAATGATTTTTATTTTTGCTTACAGTGTTTGGCTTTCACGTAAGCTGTCAAAGGTTACAAAAGGTATAAGCGGAATATCACATCGTACTTATACGCCGTTAAAAGAAAATGGCATATTCAGCGAAGTCTATCAAGAATTAAATAAAATGTATTTTGATATTCGACACGCCGATAAAGTAAATGAAGATACAGAACGGGTACGTAGAGAATGGATAACCAATATTACACACGACTTAAAAACGCCACTTTCTCCGATTAAGGGATATGCAGAGCTGCTTACGGACAGTTCCAATCTCACAGGTGAAACTTCAAAAGAATATGGAGAAATCATTTTAAGGAATGTCAATCATACAGAGAAGCTGATTAACGATTTGAAAATGACTTATCAGTTGGATTCTGGTGCATTTGCGTATAGTCCAAAAGAAACACAACTCACACGCTTCATAAGAGAGTTGGTTATTGATATAGTGAATGACCCTGCTTTCTCAAACCGCAATATTGAATTTGAAAGCAATACTGATGAATGTATTGTTTTGATTGACCCAGATTTATTCCGCCGTGCCATTCAGAATATTATCATAAACGCATTGACACACAATCCGCCCGAAACAAAAGTATTGATTTCTACTCGTATAGATGTTCAAAGCAATGTCCATATATCAATTTGTGATAACGGAGTAGGGATAAGTGAAGATGAATTACCAGAACTCTTTAGCAGATATTATAGGGGAACAAGTACGAAAGAAAAATCTGAGGGCAGCGGACTTGGACTTGCTATTGCAAAACAGATTATAGAGCTTCACGGTGGGAATATTACAGTGAGCAGTAAGCGTGGGAAAGGGACAAAGTTTGAGATTTCCATTCCAGAACAAAGAAAATAGTTAAGGTTAAATTAAGATACGCAAAAGCCACACCTAAGATGGGTAGTTTATGCTATAAGCATAGGCTGCCTTTTCTTTATGCCTATTAAAATGGACAGGAGGTTTTTGTATGGAATTACAGTTACAAGAATTAAATAAACAGTACGGGACAAAGTGTGCTGTAAACAATGTGAGTGCGACATTAACATCTGGGGTCTATGGACTTCTTGGAGCGAATGGTGCGGGTAAGACAACCCTTATGCGAATGATATGCGGCGTGCTAAAACCAACCTCTGGCAGTATCAGATTAAACGGAAAGTCGATTGGTGAATTAGGAGAACGATATTATACCCATTTAGGTTATATGCCGCAGGATTTCGGCTTTTATCCCGATTTTACTGCACGTGAGTTTATGATGTATATGGCTGCTGTAAAAGGTCTTGATAAACGACAAGCAGTATCCAGAACGGAAGATTTACTCAATATGGTAAATCTGAAAGATGTAGCGGACAAGAAAATTAAATCTTATTCGGGAGGTATGAAACAGCGTTTGGGCATTGCACAAGCAGAGCTAAATAATCCATCTATCCTTATTTTAGACGAGCCGACAGCAGGACTTGACCCAAAAGAGAGGGTGCGTTTTCGTAATATTATATCTGATTTAGCAAAAGAAAAAATTGTTGTATTATCTACACATATTGTATCAGATGTTTCGTATATCGCTGATACAATTTTGATGATGAAGCAGGGACAATTCATTTTGCAAGAGCCGATGACCACGGTTACAGACCACATTCAAGGAAAGGTTTGGGAACTATTTGTCCCTGAAAGAAAGGCTGATGAATATAGCAGGCATTTTTCTGTTGTCAATCTTCATCACGAAAATAATATGGTACGATTACGCATTGTAAATGAAACCGCACCATCAGCAGATGCCTATACGGTAGAGCCAAGTTTGGAGGATTTATTTTTGTATCATTTTGGCGAAGAAACACAGGAACAGGAGGAAAAATAAGTATGTTGATTAAATATGAGTTTTTAAAAATTTTGCGTAAAAAGTCAACTTTAATTGTTATGGTGGTCAGTTTACTTTTAACAGCGTTTCTTTTTGGATTACCTATTATGCGATATCAGACCTATAATCAATACGGTGTTATAAAAGGCACAGAGGGTATTGCATACGAAAAGGCACAAGCCGAGAAATATGCTGTTCCTTTGACTGAGGACTATGTAACCGAAACAATCCAGGATGTGCAGAAACTTTTTGAAAATCCAGATAATATAGGAACAGATGGAAATGAACAGTTTTTAATAGGCGATGCCTATTGGAACAACATTGCACCGAGAGAAAAAATGCTTACTTTGATTGCAAAAGCTTATAGTAAGCCCAATGAATATGTTGGCTATAATAGTATGCCAGATTTAGATGTATCAAACGGAGCAGATTTCTATCAAGCAATGGAAAGCAAGAGGGAAAACATACTCAATGCTCCATCTTCTAATTTATCCAACGAGCAAAAAGATTATTGGAGAAATATGGCAAGCAATATAAATATGCCGTTAAAATATGGCTATTTTGAAGGTTGGGAGATTATTACAACTTCTTTTGAACTTTTAATGTTTGCTATATTAGCAATCTGCATTGTGATAGCTCCCGTTTTTTCTGGCGAATATCAAGCAGGTACTGATGCTGTAATTTTGTCTGGGAAATACGGAAAAACAAAATTGATAACGGCAAAAATTTTAGCTTCTCTTTTGTTCGGAACTATTGCATTTGTACTTCACATTATTGTGGCGTGTGGATTGCCGCTAATTGCATTTGGTATAGATGGGTGGAATTTACCGTTGCAGGCAGCTGGTTTATCAATCCCATATCCGTTTACATTTCTGCAGGCGACTCTAATCAATGTAGGCGTTATTTACTTGGTACAGTTGGCAATGATTGGGCTGACGCTCCTTTTATCTGCAAAAATGAAAAGTCCTTATCTTGTTTTGATTGTACTTGTACCAATACTTTTCATTCCGTTGTTCTTGGCACCAAATGGAACGACAGGAATATATAACCTTACTCTGTTTTTATTACCTTATCGTGCAACTATCCCCGAATTAGGTAAATATATTTCTTATCAGTTTGGAGGGTTGGTATTGGATACATTTTCTATGAGGGTAATAGTATATGCTGCATTAACAGTAATAACGCTTCCACTTGCCAGATTAGGATTTAAGAAACATCAAGTTGCATAAGGAGAGATATGAAAAAGAAAAAATTGATTATCATCGGAGTTGTTCTATTTGTTACGATAATTGTTGCTGTAATCACAATTAATCAAGTTTCTAAATGGTCTGAAATGTCATTTGAGGCGATTGTTCAAGAAACTGTTACTCAATCAGATGGCGAAATCCGTTTGATAGTTGAACGGACAACAGAGATTTATGGAAGTCCATTTAATTCACTTTTAATTAGTGATAGCACTAAGTTAGTAGACGAAGAAGATAATATAATATCAATTACAGATTTTAGTCGAGGTGATACCGTAATGGTGGTATTGAAAGACTCATTTGATGAAGAACTTATCTTTTATTATCCTACCGTTTATCAAGTAAGGCTTATAAGCTCGGAAAAATAGTTAAAAAAAGAAAGAAACCCACTGAATAAAAAAAACGGTGTTTTTGGTGGGCTGTTTCTTCACGCTCAGATAAACAGAAATCCCTCGCCCTGGAGATGATTCTGCTAACTTATTGCATGATTCCAAGGTACAAGGGTTTTCAGAAATCAAGGACATGATCAATATGGGATTTTGCGAATTTAGAGACTTTAATTATTATCGTATTGATTCCTTATCGAAAGAAGAAGTGGGACAGATCTATGAGAACCGTGGAAAGAGTTTGGAAAAATGGTTGAACTCCGAAGATGCTGATGGTTTATTCGATGAAAACGAGAAAGCATTTTTGATAGAGCAGTACCGTGAGATGAAAGCACCTTTATACTATGAGGACTACGATGGCTGGAAATCAGCACTGAGTTACGCTCAGACGATTATTATGCTCATTATGCTTGTGTCAGCATTCTTGGTGTCAGGTATCTTTTCCAATGAATTTAGTTGGAAATCAGATTCCATATTTTTCTCAACAAAATACGGAAGGGATAGGGGAACGAGAGCAAAGATCATGGCAGGATTTATCGTGGTATCAGTTATTTACTTTATTGTAATATCGCTGTATTCACTTGTGGTATTGGGATGTCTTGGATCGCAAGGTGGAAATGTCATGATACAGACAGGCTTCTGGCATTGGAAATCTTTTTACAATATCACCTATATGCAGTTGTATTTGCTCACGGTAGTTGCCGGATATATTGGAACCGTATTTTGCCTGTTTCTGTCTATGCTTGTGTCAGCAAAGACGCATACGGCAGTTGTTGCGGTTACAATACCTTTTGCAATCCTGTTTTTACCACTGTTTGTATCAAATTTCGATTTCTTATCGGGAATATTGGGTGTGTTCCCAGACCGCTTGCTACAGATCAATGAGATTATCAATACATTTGATTTATATCATATTGGCGGTAAGATTGTCGGCTCGATACCAATCATGCTGGTCATTTATCCAATCCTAAGTATTTTGATGGTTCCGCTTATGTATCATGTCTATCATAAAACGGAGATTAAGTAGATGAAAAGGAAAAAGAGCTTTCTGAAAAAGATAACTCTGTTGTTCGTTCTTTTCTTTCTTATTCATGTAGGACATACATTTGTAACCAATGATGCGGTCGGGCTACCGGAAAAGTTACAAGGTTTTGGGACTATAAAACAGGAAGAACATCCCATTGCAAGTGATAAGTATGGATGGGAATTGGTGTTGGTAAATCGGGATAATTATATTCCAGATGATTATGAAATGGATCTCATGGAATTGAGTAATGGTCAGAAAATAGATTCAAGAATCTATCCATACTTGCAGGAAATGTTTGATGATGCGAGAAATGCAGGTGTATATCCGTTTGTTAGAGATGGTTACAGAACAGCAGAGGAGCAGCAACAGATTTTAGATGACAAGATAGCCGCATATCGAAGTGAAGGTTATACAAAACACATGGCAGAGGAAACAGCAATGGAATGGGTAGCATTACCGGGGACAAGCGAGCATCAGCTTGGACTTGCGGTAGATATCAATGCAGATACTTCTAAATGTTCTCGTGATGATGTTTATAACTGGTTACTGGAGAATTCATACAAATACGGATTTATTCAAAGATATCCGTCCGGAAAGACAAGCATTACAGGAGTTGCTAATGAACCGTGGCATTATCGCTATGTGGGAAAAGAAGCAGCAGAGGAGATTCATCAGAGTGGATTGTGCTTGGAAGAATATGTGGAAAATCTTAAATAGAATAAAAAATTTTAAATATTCTATTGACTCCTACGTTGCGTAATAGTTTAAAGTAAGGTTAGAAAAATATAACAAGTTTTATGATCTTACGAAAATGATGACATGGATTTTGCGATGGAAGGAGAGAAATAACCTGCCATTCAGTTCACCTCGATAACGATGTTTCTGCTAAGCAAATATTTCCACTTGTTAGTCTAGCCTAACTACGATATAATGGTTAGCATAAACTAACAGGAGGGTATATTTTATATGAAGAAAAATCCACTACGAATCCTATGGCTGATCCTGGGATTTGCAGCGATCGGAATCGGTGCTGTTGGTGTGGTCTTGCCGGTACTGCCAACAACACCCTTTCTATTATTAGCATCATTTTGTCTTGCTAAGGGTTCTGAAAAGTTCCATACATGGTTTACCGGCACAAAACTATACAAAAATCACTTGGACGAGTTTGTGCAAAATCGGAGTATGACCTTAAAGACAAAGTTCAGTCTGCTTCTCCCGGCATCGGGCATGCTGCTCTTAGCCTTTGCAGCAATGCCGAATTGGTATGGGAGGGCATTTATCATATTCCTTATCATCTTTAAATATGTCTATTTTTTTACCAGGATTAAGACCATTCCGGTGGAGAAATCATAAGAGACATAACCTTTAGGTTTAAACTGCCTAACAAAGAGAGACTTCTGTTTGGAGACATCTTTTAGTATAGTTATATGAGTAATAAAATATGTGTCAAAGGAAGCAGAAGAACTGATCGCAAGATCCCACTAAAAGTAATAAAATACAATCAATAAAAGAGAGAAAAGGAGATAAGACAACAGATAATATTGAAAAGACAGGAGCCTTTACCATAGGAGTAGCAGATCTTGAACAGTTATTTTGGTCTGATGCAGATGCCGATCATTATCTCCAGATATTGGAATATGGTGCATGGCACAAATCCAAAAGAGGTGCAGCAGGATGCCGAGGGCATGCAGGTTTTAGGCAATAATATGGCATTTTGGCTGAATTGTAAGAATGTAGCGATGAAGATGGGATTTTCCATGCCGGAAGAACCGGAATTTACCTATACAAATTTTATCCACTAAGATAGATACCCCCCTCAGGTTCGAGGGGGATTTGTATTTCATAAAGTACCAGAATGCCGTTGTATTTGCTCTTTTACAAGCGTAGAATGAGTTGCGAATAGAAGAAGAAAAGAGATGGCATTTTATGAAGATTACATTGATCCATGGACAGAGCCACAAAGGCTCGACTTATCATGTGGCAAGGATTTTAGCAGAAAAAATAGACGGAGAGATCACGGAGATCGTCTTACCGCGCGACTTTGATCAGATGTGTGTCGGTTGTGCCCAGTGCATCAAAAAGGACGAAAAATTGTGTCCGCATTATGAGAAACTGGCACCGATCACAGAGGCGATCGATGCAGCAGACCTTTTGATCTTTGAAAGTCCGGTTTATGTTTACCATGTGACTTCTGCTATGAAGGCATTGTTGGAACATTATGGATGGCGCTGGATCATGCATCGCCCGGAGGAGAGCATGTTCAAAAAGCAGATGGTCTGTATCGCGACCGCGGCAGGTGGCGGACAAAAGAACACCTGTCAGGATATGGCGGACAGTGCTGCTTATTGGGGTGTGGCTAAGACCTACAAGTATGGTATCGCTGTTCGTGCTATGAAGTGGGAAGATGTGACGGCAAAGGTCAAGGACAAGATCGAGCGAGATATGGATGCGCTTGCGTCCAAGATCAAAGCCAACCAGGGCAGGGTAAAGCCACCTTTAAAGACCAGGATATTTTTCCCGGTCATGTCTATGGTCTTAAAGAAGCGTCCGGACAGTGTGGATGCAAAATACTGGAAGGAAAAAGGATGGCTGGATGGCAAGCGCCCTTGGAAATAGGGGATTGACGATACGAAAGAGGATTTTTTGACAAATTCCATCATGGTCTTATTGTCTCTGATCCTGCCTGATCTACCTCCCATCGTTCTTGCAAAGTTTATCTTTGCCAAAGCATATATTGTTATGTCGGTGGAGATGCTGCCTTTACCGGGAGCACAGGGGATCACGGAACTGACCTCTTTACAGATCTTGCAGGGCGTGTGTGCAGGATATGGCATACAAAGTGGGAGCGTGCTGGAACGGCTGGTATCTTTTTACATTCCCTTATTTGTGTCCGGGAGCCTGGTATGCTATACTTATGAAAAAATGAGAATAAAGGCAGGAGAAAAAAGATGAACATAGTATGCTTGGACTTAGAGGGAGTATTAGTGCCGGAAATCTGGATTGCTTTTGCTGAAGAGAGTGGTATTCCGGAATTGAAGAGAACGACGAGAGACGAACCGGATTACGATAAACTGATGAACTGGCGTCTGGCTATTTTAAAGGAACATGGACTTGGCTTAAAGGAGATTCAAGAGACAATCGCAAAGATCGATCCGATCCCGGGCGCAAAGGAATTCTTAGATCAGTTGCGGGAAATGACACAGGTCATCATTATCAGTGATACTTTTACCCAGTTTGCAGGACCTCTGATGAAGAAATTGGGCTATCCGACCATCTTTTGTAATTCGCTGGAAGTGGCAGAGGATGGCGAGATTACCGGTTTTAAGATGCGCATTGAAAATTCCAAGTATTCCACGGTCAAGGCATTACAGTCCATCGGTTATGATACGATCGCTTCCGGTGACAGCCACAACGATCTCGGAATGATCAAGGCGAGCAAGGCGGGATTCCTTTTTAAGAGCACGGAACAGATCAAACAGGATAATCCGGAAATTCCGGCGTATGAGACATATGATGAATTGCTAGAGGCGATTCGGGCTGCACTATAGAGGATGTATCGATCAAGAAAGGGGATTGGAAAATAAAATGGAAATAAAAGAACAAATTCATGCATTATTAGAGGAAATGATAACAAATCTTGGCAGATTGGTTGCTATTGATTCACAGTTAGGTGAGGCAAAAGAGGGAAAACCTTTTGGTGATGGTCCGGCAGAGGCTTTGAAAGAAGGACTTGCCATTGCGGAGGAATTAGGATTTCGCACCGTAAATCTGGATAACTACTGTGGCTATGCAGAAATGGGCGAAGGAGAAGAAATTGTTGGTATTGCAGGACATCTCGATGTTGTACCAACCGGAGGAGACTGGACTTATGACCCGTTTACATTGACACGTGATGGAGATTATGTATACGGACGTGGTACGACAGACGATAAAGGTCCTGTATTAGAAGCATTATATGCTATGAAACTGCTTCGTGATTCAGGAGTGAAGCTAAATAAAAGAGTCCGCCTCATTATGGGATGCAATGAGGAAACAGGTTCCCTTTGTATGGAACATTATAATCAGGTGGAAGAGCAATTATCATGTGGATTTACGCCAGATGCCAACTATCCGTGCATTCATGGGGAAAAAGGACATATGGAGATGATGGCATATTCCAAGAATACCAGGATTATTTCTATGAATGGTGGTTTTGTCTCAAATGCAGTATGTGATTCCTGCACGACCGTGATTCCGGCAGAGGAAGGATTAAAAGAACGTTTGGAGCAGGCCTTGGCAGAAACAAAATTACAAGAATATCAGGTGAGCGAAGAAGGTGATACACTGACAATTTTTGCAAAAGGTGTTCCGGCGCATGCGTCAACACCGACGCTTGGTGTCAATGCAGCAGGTGTGACTTGTGCATGTCTGGAAAAAACCGGTTTTGTGGATGACTTTGTTACTTTTTATAATACACATATTGGAACAGCTTGCGATGGTTCCGGTGTGGGTCTTAAATTTGCAGATGCATATGGTGATCTGACATTTTGTAATGGTATCGTAAAGACGGAAGATGGCGTGATTTCCTGCACCATTGATATTCGTGTACCAGTGACTTTAAAGGCAGACGAAGTGCGCGCTATGTGTAAAAATCATCTGGAAGATGCAAATGGACGCATTGAGATTCTTGAGATTGGTGATCCTCTTTTCTTCCCAAGGGAGTCTCCACTCGTAGAAGCGCTATATAAGGCATATGTGGATGTGACGGGAGATACAGAGAATGAGCCGATGGTTATTGGCGGTGGTACCTATGCAAAATCATTAAAAAATATCATTGCATTCGGACCGGAAAAGATGGGCGTAGACTATCGCATTCATGGAGCTGATGAATATATTTTAGTTTCTGAAATGGAAGAATCGGTTTTGATTTATATGGAAGCAATTAAGAATTTGCTGGCAATTTAGAACAAATCATGTAAAAAAGCAGGATGACGGTGTGTTTTGTTTATCAGGAACATGCCGTCATTTTTATTTTGCGCAATTTTTGTCAAAAAAATGCATTTTCCAATTGCGAAAGAGAACTATGCAATATATAATAATAATCGGTAAAAAGGAAACATACGTTAACATAAGAATACATTTATATAGATTGAGATAGCAAATGAAAACAACATATACATATAATGAGGGAATTAACTTCCTGCGGGCAGTATCTATTCTGGGAATTGTGCTGTATCATATATTTCCATTTAGTGTAAGAGGAGGCTACCTTGGCGTCTGCTTTTTCTTCCTGATATCGGGATATTTGTCAGCAAAAAACAGTGAGCTTCGCTGGGAGGCGGGAGGGTTGCGCATTCGAAAATATTATATCAAAAAAGGGATACGCATTTATCCGGCACTTTATATTATGGTCATGTCGGTGATTGCTTTTTTTACGATATTTCATCCGGAGTTACTTTTGGGGGCAAGAGAAGAGGCAGCAAGTATTTTCTTAGGCTACAATAACTGGTGGCAAATGATGACGCAGGCATCCTATTTTATGAAGATTACAGAACATTCGCCATTTACACATTTGTGGTATCTGGGGGTAGAGATTGAGCTTCTTATAGTATGGCCACTATTGTACGGGATTTATAAAAAACAGATTGAGCCAAGGATGGGAAAACAGGCATTCTTGTTTTTTGCAATTCTTGCTGTGGCATCCGTAGTAGCGATGGCAGTTATGTATCATCCGCAGAATGTGAACCGTGTATATTATGGAACGGATACACGAGCCTTTTCCTTTTTGATTGGTGTGGTACTCGGATTGAAGGAGGATGAATGGGCACAAAAGAAGAATATACTCCTACAGGGAGATACAGGAAAGGCTCTTTTTATTGCTTCTTTGCTTGTAACAGTAGCGCTATTTATTCTGGTGCCAGGGGAATCTGATTGGCTATACCGCGGTGGAATGGCGATCATCAGTGTATATTTTGCATTTATCGTTTATGTGATGAATCAGTGCGGTTTTTCATCGATGGAATGTAGTAAAAACGGTGTGATGCAATGGATTGGAAAACATAGTTACTGGATTTATTTGTGGCATTATCCAATATTGTTTATTATTAATCTACAACATATCTTTTAGAAGAGAGGGAAAAGATTATGAAAGACAAAAAGTTTTATCAAAGAGTTGTGATTGGAATTGTGGTTGGTATCATCTCTGTGATAGCGCTTGTTGGGTTCATGAAGGCTCCGTCGAAATCGTCAGATAAGTTGGCTGAGAATCTGCAACAGGAGTTTAAAGCCAATCAGAAAATGCTAAAGGAGCAGGAGCAGGCAAAACAGACCAGCGCAACAGAAGGTGGTGATGCAGATACAGCCAAGAAAGAAAAGACACCAACAATTACCTGTGTGGGAGATTCTGTTATGCTGGGCGCAGCACCGGAATTGATGGAAGCTATTCCAGATGGCGTGATTGATGCAAAAGAAAGTCGTCAGGCAAGAGATGGCATCGAGATTTTAGAAGGACTCAAGAAAGAGAATAAACTGGGCAGTACGGTTGTGATTGAGCTAGGTACCAATTGCTATTTTAGCTCAACGACAGGACAGGAGATCATTGATTACCTTGGTAAAGATACAAAGATTTACTGGGTTACGGTTTATGGCAAATATTTGCAGGATCAGGAACGGACCAATAGTGTCATTCGACAGTTAGCAAAGGATAACAAAAATGTGGATGTGATTGCATGGGATGAACTCGCCGCAGCAAATTCAGATTGGTTTTATAACGATGGCATCCATTTGAACGGCGAAGGACGCAGCGGATATGCTAAGATGATATGTGATGCACTTGGTATAGAGATGAAAGATACAGCAGGTCAGACAGAGGAAGTGGGCAATACACAGCAAGAGGCAGAGCCATCAGTGCAGTAACCACAAGGAGGGAGTATGAACTACGAACATGAAGTGGTCGTGCCACGAGCGGGGATGCCGTTTCGAATTGATATTTTTGAAGGACGCAGAGGCAATTATACAAGAGAGCCACATTGGCATAATTCTGTTGAGCTTTTTGCTGTTTATGAGGGGAGCCTGACGTTCATTTTTCGCGAGAAACAGATTCGTGTGGATTGCGGTGATTTTATCATTATCAACACGAACGAATTACATTCTGTGCGTGCGGATGAGGAGAATATGTCGGTCTATGTGCAGATTCCAATCAGCGAGTTTAAGAATTACCTGACAGCAGATCGTTTTATTTCCTTTGACAAAAAGGGCAAGGGATCATTGGCAAAACTTGATCCGATGCAAATGAAGAACACAGACCACAAAATGATGCAGCTGATACGTAACATCTATGACTTGAGTGGAACAGGTGAGCCAGGGCATGAATATGAGATGTTGCGCGATTATTATGCGATGATGCAGCTGCTTGTGACGATATATCGTCAGGTAGAAGCAGATGATATGTTATATCGTTCATCTAAGGCGTTGCAGCGTTTGTCTCCGATTACGGAATATATCAAAAAGCATTATGCGGAAGATATTTCATTGCAGTCGCTAGCGCAGTTGTTTGGATATTCGATCGAACATTTATCTCGTATGTTTCAGAAATATGCACAGATTAATTATAAGAGTTATCTTTCCGGTATTCGTTTAGAACATGCCGTAGAGGAGATGGAAATGGGCGATAAAACGATCGGAGAGATTGCAACGGAAGTAGGATTTTCCGATAGCCGTGCGATGTCGAAAGCGTTTCAGAAAAAGTATGGCATGCTGCCAAGCGAATACAACCGAAAGAACAGGGAAAATTATCAAAAAAACGATATGTAAGTGTCAAGTATCAAGGCGAGAGAAAAAAAATTTTTTGTTAAAATAAGAATGTAGTTTCTACGAGAGAAATTACATTCTTTTTTGTTATGACGATGAGGAAAATAAGAAGTATGGAGGGAAAAAAAGATGACAAATATTCCAGAAGCAAAAATTGGTGTAGTGGCAGTCAGCAGAGACTGTTTTCCAGAAAGTCTGTCAGTATCCAGACGCGAAGCATTGATGCAGGCAGTACGTACAAAGTATCCGGAGTTACAGGTGTATGAATGCCCTGTTTGTATCGTAGAGAGCGAAATTCATATGGTACAGGCGCTAGAAGATATCAAACAGGCAGGATGTAATGCATTGGTTGTGTATCTTGGAAATTTTGGTCCAGAGATTTCTGAGACACTACTTGCAAAACATTTTGATGGACCAAAGATGTTTATTGCTGCTGCAGAGGAGCATGGTGATAGCTTACAGGATGGTAGAGGAGATGCTTATTGTGGAATGCTTAATGCAAGCTACAATTTGAGACTTCGTAATATTAAGGCATATATTCCAGAATATCCAGTCGGTGACGCAGAAGATTGCGCGGATATGATTGCAGAATTTGCACCGATTGCAAGAGCAGTGACGGCTCTTTCTGATCTTAAAATTATCAGTTTTGGACCACGTCCTCTTAATTTTTTGGCATGCAATGCGCCAATTTATCAGTTATACCAGCTGGGGATTGAAATTGAAGAAAATTCAGAACTGGATTTGTTTGAAGCTTATAATAAGCACGCAGGAGATGAAAGAATTCCTGCTGTTGTTGCAGATATGGAAGCGGAATTGGGGGCAGGAAACAAAAAGCCTGAAATTCTTTCCAAATTAGCGCAATATGAGATTACATTAAAAGATTGGATTGCGGAACACAGAGGATATCGTAAATATGTTGCAATTGCTGGTAAATGCTGGCCAGCATTCCAGACGCAGTTTGGTTTCGTTCCATGTTATGTGAACAGCCGCCTTACGAAGCAGGGAATTCCAGTATCTTGTGAAGTGGATATCTATGGAGCACTCAGTGAGTTTATCGGTACGGTGGTTAGTCAGGATGCGGTTACATTGCTTGATATTAATAATACCGTACCAAAGGATATGTTTGACGAGGAAATCAAAGGCAAATTTGATTACACATTGCAAGATACCTTTATGGGATTCCATTGTGGAAATACAGCCTCTGATAAACTGTCTTTCTGTGAAATGAAATACCAGAAGATTATGGCAAGAAGTCTTCCGGTCGAAGTGACAAATGGAACACTTGAAGGTGATATCGCTCCGGGTAATATTACATTCTTCCGTTTACAATCTACCGCGGATGCTAAGCTGCGTGCTTATATTGCGCAGGGAGAGGTACTTCCGGTTGCAACAAGATCCTTTGGATCCATTGGTGTTTTTGCAATTTCTGAGATGGGACGTTTCTATCGCCATGTACTGATTGAGAAGAATTTCCCACATCATGGGGCAGTTGCCTTTGGTAATTATGGAAAAGCGTTGTATGAGGTGTTTAAGTATATTGGAGTTCTGGTAGAGGAAATTGGTTACAATCAGCCTGCAGGCGTGCGCTATCCAACAGAAAACCCTTTTAAATAGGAGAAGGTTATGTTATTTATTGGTATAGACCTTGGAACATCCGCGGTAAAATTGTTACTTATGGATGCTCAAGGTAACATTTTAAAAATTACATCAAAGGAATATGCGCTTTCTTTCCCGCAGCCGGGATGGTCAGAACAGAATCCCATCGATTGGTACGAACAGACCATGCTTGGGCTAAAAGAACTGCTAGAGGGCTGCGATAAAAACAGCGTTGCCGGTATTAGTTTTGGTGGACAGATGCATGGATTGGTTGCACTTGATGCAAACGATCAGGTCATTCGTCCGGCGATTCTCTGGAACGATGGCAGAACAACAAAACAGGTAGCATATTTAAATGATGGCATTGGCAAAGAAAAACTTTCTTCCTATACAGCAAATATTGCCTTCGCCGGATTTACAGCACCAAAAATTCTTTGGATGAAAGAAGAAGAACCAGAGAATTTTGCCCGTATCGCAAAAATTATGCTGCCAAAGGATTATCTGGCATATCGCCTGAGTGGAAGCTTTTGCACCGATTATTCGGATGCTTCCGGAATGCTGCTTTTAGATGTAGAACATCGGAAGTGGTCCGAGGAAATGCTGGAAATCTGTGGCATCACAAAAGAACAATTACCGCATCTTTATGAGAGCTACGAAGTCGTGGGAACACTGCGACCGGAAGTGGCAGATGAACTTGGTTTGTCGGCGGGAGTTAAGGTGATTGCAGGAGCCGGTGATAATGCAGCAGCTGCAGTAGGTACAGGAACGGTTGGAGATGGCGCTTGTAATATTTCCCTTGGTACATCAGGAACTATTTTTATTTCAAGCAAAACGTTTGGTGTGGATGCCCAAAATGCATTACATTCATTTGCACATGCGGATGGAAATTATCATCTTATGGGATGTATGCTTTCGGCAGCTTCTTGTAACAAATGGTGGATGGATCAGATTTTACAGGAAAAAGACTATGTGACAGCGCAGAAAGATATTACAGTTCTAGGACAGAATCACGTATATTTTCTACCATATTTGATGGGAGAACGTTCTCCACACAATGACCCGCTGGCGAGAGCCTGTTTCGTAGGGATGTCTATGGATACAACAAGAGCGGATATGATACAGGCCATTTTTGAAGGAGTTGCGTTTGCTATGCGGGATTCCTTAGAGGTGGCGCGCAGTCAGAATATCGAAATCAGACGAACAAAGATATGTGGCGGTGGTGCAAAGAGTCCATTGTGGTGTAAAATTATGGCAAATGTTTTGAATTTACAGGTCGATCTATTAGAGGTAGAAGAAGGTCCTGCACTTGGCGGTGCAATGCTTGCGGCTGTCGGATGCGGTGTATATCATACGGTGGAAGAGGCGGCACGCGCCATTGTACGTGTCTGTGATACCATTTCGCCAGAACCGCAGCTGGTAGAAGCGTACGAAAAACATTATGCGACATTCCGGCAGGTTTATCCTGCATTAAAGGGCATTTTTCCCGAGATTTGAATAACATGTGATTACAACATATAACCTTGTAGTGCATGAATCGTAGCAACAACAGAGCCTCTCGAGGCTCTGTTGTTGCGTTTTATAAAAGGTTTGTTATAATGAGAAAATGATGAAGAATACAGGAAAGATTTTAGGAATTGCGTGTCTGGTTTTACTTATAGGATATGGGATGATCCGGTTGGGAATCTATATAGTTCAGTATCCACCGGCACCACGCATAAAACAGAAAAAAATACAGGTGGCGTGTGTGGGTGACAGCATCACCTATGGTGCAGGTGTTTTGGGCCATCGAAAAAGCCAATCGTATCCTGCATATTTGCAGAAACTTTTAGGGGATACTTATCAGGTGTTAAACTACGGTATGAGTGGACGAACGCTTATGGATGAGGGGGATGATCCCTACTGCGAGGAGACTCTATATCGGAAGAGTCTGGAGGCAGATGCCTCTATTTATGTATTGATGCTTGGAACCAACGACGCAAAAGATTATCAGTGGGATGAAGAACAATACAAAAAAGCACTGGTTTCGTTTGTATCCTCTTATCAGGAGGCGTCTCCTGATGCCCAAATTTATTTGATGCAGCCACCACGGGCTTTTGTAAATCCAGAAGATGGCAAAATCAAATATGGAATACAAAATGACGTCATCTGTGGTAGTATGTACAAAATCATTATGCAGGTGTCAGAACAGATGGATGTGGGATATATTGATCTTTACCAATTGACAAAAGATCACAGTGAGTGGTTTCCGGATGGGATTCATCCAAATGCACAAGGAAATCAGGCCATTGCAAATTACATTTATGAGTGTATAGAAAAAAGTGAAAGAGGAATGTAAATGAAAAAAGGAATTATTTTTGATATGGACGGTACACTTTGGGATTCGGCAGAGCAGGTGGCTCAGTCGTGGACATTGGCATTGCAGCAGTGTGGATATAAAGATGCAGTTGTGACCAAGGAAGATATGTATCGGACAATGGGACGAACCATGGATAAAATTGCAGAGATGCTTTTTCCATTTACGCAGGGAAAAGAGCGCGAGACGTTGCTGACAACGTGTTGTAAAGTAGAAAATGATTATTTGCGGGAACATGGTGGAATGCTTTATCCGGATTTGCGAAAGACTATGGAGCAGTTGAAAAAAATGGGTTACCATTTGTATATTGTAAGCAATTGTCAGGCAGGTTATATTGAAGCATTTCTGGATTATTTTTCATTTCATGATTTATTTGAAGATACCTGTTGTTTTGGTGATAATGGTAAGCCAAAGGGACAAAATATCCATTTGTTATATGAAAAAAATAAATTGGAAGCAGCAGTTTATGTAGGAGATATCCAGGGAGATTATGATGCGACAATGGAAGCTGGGTTACCATTTATTCATGCTGCATATGGCTTTGGCGAGATTGCAAAGCCGGTAGAAAAGATAGATACCTTATCCGATTTGGTGGATGTGGTAGGAAAAGTGCTGGCTTAGAAGGACAAAAAAGGAGAATGACCAATGACTTTAGAGGAAAAGTATAAAGTTTTACAGGAAGAATTGCGCGCAATGAAAAGTGTAGCGGTTGCATTTTCCAGTGGTGTGGATTCTACATTTTTATTAGCGGTAGCCGTAGATACCCTTGGTAAGGATCATGTGATGGCGGTCACAGCATCTTCTTGTTCTTTCCCGGAAAGAGAACGAAAGGAAGCACAGGAATTTTGTGAAAAGAGAGGTATCCGACAAGTTATCGTGGTCTCAGAAGAACTGGATATTGAAGGATTCCGTCACAATCCAAAGAATCGATGTTATCTGTGCAAGCATGAACTGTTTGAAAAAATACTTGCCATCGCGGAAGAAAATCATTTGGCGGCAGTGGTGGAAGGATCCAATATGGATGATAATGGAGACTACCGTCCGGGCTTGCGTGCAGTAGAAGAACTCGGAATCAAAAGCCCGCTGCGTGCAGCAAAACTGACAAAACAGGAGATACGGGAACTGTCAAAACGACTGAAGCTGCCGACCTGGGATAAACAATCTTTTGCCTGTTTATCTTCCCGCTTTGTCTATGGGGAGACGATCAGTGAGGAGCGTCTTGGCATGGTAGATCAGGCAGAGCAGTTGCTACTGGACATGGGATTTCATCAGGTGCGTGTGCGTATCCACGGAGAGGGAGAAGCTACCATGGCGCGTATTGAGGTTTTATCACAGGAAATAGAACGTCTGGCGCAGGAAAACATGCGTGCACAGATTGTGGCATACTTCAAAACCATAGGGTTTGCTTATGTGACGTTAGACCTTGGAGGTTACCAGACGGGTAGCATGAATGTCGGAATTATAGAACAGCTTGCGGAGAATTAGCAAGTATATCTAAAAAGAAGATGTAAAAATAATACAAAAATCGTGGGAATTATACTTTTATCCACGAAAAAAATCGGGTATGATACAAATGATTGTATATAGCCGATTTTTTATTTAGAGAGCGGATAATGCAACAAAAAAGTGATAAAAGGTAAAATATTCGTATGGAACAATGGGAAAGATCATGGCAGCAAATATGTGCGATGAAAAAAGAAGATTATATTTTAATTGATATCAGAGATGAACTTTCTTTTTCTTATGGAAACATTCCGGGAAGTATAAACATCACAGAAGAAATGCTTTTGGCAGATGCAGAAAAATGGCGTGAAAAAACAGTAGTTTTGTGTTGTAAAAAAGGAGAAAGCAGTCTTGCTCTTGCATCACGTTTGCGCGAAGCCGGATGGGATGCATACAGTTTGCAGGGAGGATATCTCGCATGGCTGATGCAAAAGATGCAGGAAGAGGAGCAGACACCGGAAATCACAACGTTTGATATTGAACAGAGTCTACGTAAGAAATTCAAAAAAAGCATCTGGAGTAAATTTACAAAAGCCATCCGTGATTATGAATTAGTGCAGGAAGGTGACAGGATTGCGGTGTGTATATCAGGTGGTAAGGATTCCATGTTGATGGCAAAGCTCTTTCAGGAATTGCAGCGTCATCACAAAGTAGAATTTGAGCTTGTTTTTTTAGTGATGGATCCGGGATACAGTGCAGCAAATCGTCAGATTATTGAGAATAATGCGAAAAAGCTTGGTATACCGATTACTATTTTTGAATCCGATATTTTTGATGCTGTATTTGAAATAGAAAAATCGCCGTGTTATCTGTGCGCGCGTATGCGCAGAGGACATCTGTATCATCAGGCAAAGCAACTTGGTTGTAATAAAATCGCATTGGGACATCACTATGATGATGTAATTGAGACAATCCTGATGGGCATGCTTTATGGGGCACAGATGCAGACTATGATGCCAAAACTCCACAGTACAAATTTTGAAGGAATGGAATTGATTCGTCCGCTATATCTTGTGCGGGAAGATGATATTAAGAAATGGCGTGATTACAATCATTTGTATTTTCTGCAATGTGCATGCAAATTTACGGAAACATGTTCTTCCTGTCAGGAAAATGAGCAAAATAATTCAAAGAGATTAGAAGTAAAAAATCTGATTCGCGAGATGAAGAAAACAAATCCATATGTGGAAGGAAATATTTTTAAAAGCGTAGAAAACGTGAATTTGAGCACAATCATTGCCTACAAAAAGGATGGTGTCAAACACCATTTCCTAGAGACATATGATGAGAAGACAAACATAGAGAAGTTGCCTTCGGATGCAGAATAAATATATGCGATAACATGATAGAAACAGAAGAGGAAACAGAATGAGAGCGAATACAAAAGAAGTCGATATGATCCATGGACCGCTTTTGGGCAAAATGATAGCTTTTACGATTCCTGTGATTTTATCCGGCGTATTACAACTTCTTTTTAATGCAGCCGATATCATTGTGGTTGGAAGATTTGCCGGGAATGAATCATTGGCGGCGGTAGGATCGACATCATCACTGATTAATTTGTTGGTTAATCTTTTTATGGGATTATCGGTGGGTGCTAATGTGACAGTGGCATTTTATTTTGGATGCGACCACAAAGAAAAGGTCGTGGATACGATTCATACCAGTATTACATTAAGCCTGCTATGCGGCGTGTTCCTTAGCATTTTTGGGACATTGACATCACATCAGCTGCTGGTGTGGATGGGATCACCCGATGATGTTATTGGTCTTGCTACGACATATTTACAGATTTATTTTTGGGGAATGCCGGCACTTTTGACATATAATTTTGGTGCGGCTATTTTACGTGCAATCGGAAATACAAGAACACCACTTTATTTCCTTTTGGCATCGGGTGTTGTGAATGTTATATTAAATCTGGTGCTTGTCATTGGATGCTCTATGGATGTTGCAGGTGTTGCAATTGCTACCGTAGTATCTGAATATATCTCGGCAGGACTGGTGTTATTTTATCTGGGACGTCAGAACGGCGTGATGCATTTTTCTTTTTCGAAGCTGGGAATTAAGACAGATGTATTAGGCAGAATTGTGCGGATTGGTTTGCCGGCAGGAATTCAGGGTACCGTATTTTCCTTGTCAAATGTAGTCATTCAATCTGCAATCAATTCATTTGGCAGTACGGTGATTGCCGGTAATTCAGCTGCAAGTAATATCGAAGGCTTTGTTTACATGGCAATGAATGCAGTATCGCAGACGGCGGTTACATTTACCAGTCAGAATTATGGTGCGGGAGATAAAAAACGAATCAAAAAAGTAATGTTTTTATGTATGGGCATTGTTTTTGTGGTCGGTCTGGTTACCGGTGAAAGTGCATATTTGTTTGGTAAGGCGCTGCTTCACATTTACACAGAAAGTGAACCGGTGGTTGCAGCAGGATTGATGCGTATGTCTTACATCTGTATACCATACTTTTTGTGTGGTATGATGGATACCATGGTAGGATGTCTGCGTGGAATAGGGAAATCAATTTTACCAATGATTATGTCTATTATTGGTGCATGTGGTCTTCGTCTGGTATGGATCGCTACTATTTTTCAAATGTATCACACTGAGAAAATCCTTTATATGGCGTATCCGATTACCTGGTCAATTACGCTATGTGCACACATCATTACCTATGTTATTTGTTTTAAACGTATGCAATATAAGAAATTTTAATGTACGAAAATATAATTGGAGGAAAAGAAATGGAAAAATTTGACTTATTGACGCTCGGAGAGGTTTTGCTTCGTCTTTCACCAAAGGAAAATAAGAGAATTGTCAGAAGTACGGAATTCGAAAGTCATGTGGGCGGCGCTGAACTGAATGTAGCATCTGGTGTATCACTTTTGGGGTTGCACACAGGAATTATTTCAAAATTACCGGCAAATGCCATTGGAGAACTTGCACGAAGCAAAGTGCGTTCCATGAACGTGAGTGATGATTATCTGGTGTGGGATCATACAGAAGATGCGCGTCTGGGATCATACTTTTATGAAAGTGCAACATTTCCACGTAAACCACAGGTAGTATACGATAGAAAACACAGTTCCATTACAAGAATTTCGATTGATGAATTCCCGGAAGAAATGTATACATCAACCCGCTGTTTTCATGTATCTGGTATTACCCTGGCACTTTGCCCGGAAGCAAGAACATGTGCGGTTGAAATGATCAAGCGCTTCAAGCAGGCAGGAGCTATGATTTCCTTTGATGTGAATTTTCGATTGAATCTGTGGACAGGCGCCGAGGCAAAAGAGTGTATCGAAGGCATTCTTCCTTATGTAGATATTTTCTTCTGCTCCGAGGATACAGCGCGTCTGACCTTTTTAAAAGAAGGATCCCTAGAGGATATTATGCGTTCTTTTACAAAAGAATACCCGATTCAGATTGTAGCCTCTACGCAGCGTGTAGTTCACAGTCCAAAGCAGCATAGTTTTGGATCGGTGATTTATGAAGCAAAGAGTGATACATTCTATAAAGAACAGCCATATGAAAAGATTGACGTTGTTGATCGTATTGGTAGTGGAGATGCATATTGTGGAGGAATGCTTTATGGTTTACTTTCTTCCGATATGGATTGTACGAAGGCACTCGCCTTTGGCAATGCATGCAGCGCAATCAAAAATACAATTCCTGGAGATTTGCCATCATCCGATCTGAACGAAGTAGAGTATGTTATCGCAGATCACAATGCCAAAGGTCCGGTATCCGAAATGAATCGATAACTAAGTTTGTCCCATGCATAGGTCTTTCGTGACTTATGCATGGGATTTTTTTGCTTTTTCATGTATTTACGATGACACAATTTAAAATGATATGAAAAATAGAATTGACATATACCCCTATGGGGTATATAATAAGCCGACGAAAGGAGAAAGAGATGGAAGAAAAGATGGAAAATATATGTCCGCACTGTAGTTCCTGTCATAAAAAGGTGCGCGACGAGAAAGAATATAAAGATATGATGAATCGTCTGAGCCGCATTGAGGGTCAGGTACGTGGCGTCAAGGGTATGGTAGAAAATGATGCCTATTGTGTGGATATTTTGACACAGGTCAGTGCAATTACCTCGGCTCTTAACAGTTTTAACAAGGTGCTGCTTGCGAATCATATTAAGACCTGTGTGGCAAATGATATCCGGGAGGGCAAGGACGAAAAGGTGGACGAGCTGGTTGTTACCTTGCAGAAGTTGATGAAATAAGGAGGACAGACATGCAAAAATATGACGTAACAGGAATGTCCTGCGCGGCATGTTCGGCGCGCGTAGAAAAGGTCGTGCGAAATGTGGACGGCGTGACGGATGTTGCGGTCAACTTGTTGACAAACTCCATGAATGTGGAGGGCGATGCAGACAGCGGAGTCATTATCGCGGCAGTCACAGAAGCCGGTTATGGGGCAGCCTTAAAAGAAGATGGACAGAGAGGACAGGCGCAGGTCAAGCGCGGAGCAAGTGAAGCCGAGCAATTGGCGAGTACGCAAAAAAGAGCCTTTTGTCGTTTGCGCAATCGTCTGATTGCGTCCCTCTGTTTTTTACTGCCGCTTATGTATGTTTCTATGGGACATATGATGTGGGACTGGCCTTTGCCATCCTTTATGGCAGGCAATCATGTGGCAATGGGACTATACCAGTTGCTTTTGACAGTGGCGGTCATGGTCATCAATCAAAAGTTTTTTATCAGCGGCTTTACCAGTGCCTGGCACAAGGCTCCGAACATGGATACCCTGGTAGCTATGGGCGCCGGAGCATCCTTTGGCTATAGTGTGTATGCGCTTTTTGCTATGACAGGAGCGCAGATGACAGGTGATATGAATGGCGTGATGAAATATATGGATTCCTTCTATTTTGAATCTGCAGCCATGATACTGACACTGATCACCGTAGGTAAGATGCTGGAGGCATATTCCAAGGGAAGAACGACAGATGCATTGCGTGGGCTAATGGAATTAGCACCAAAACAAGCGACCATTCTGATGGATGGAGAAGAAAAAAGGGTGCCAATCGAGCAGGTGAAAGTAGACGATATCTTTGTGGTACGACCGGGGGAAAACATACCGGTGGATGGTGTGATTCTTTCTGGTGAGAGTGCAGTAGATGAATCTGCAATTTCCGGGGAAAGCATACCGGTGGATAAGAGTGTTGGCGATGAACTGACGGCTGCAACCATCAATGCTTCCGGGTTTTTGACAGCAAAAGCTACGCGTGTTGGTGAGGATACCACATTGGCAAAAATCATCCATATGGTTAGCGATGCGTCAGCAACAAAAGCGCCGATTGCCAAGGTGGCTGACCGTATTTCCGGTGTGTTTGTTCCAGCGGTGCTTGTGATTGCATTGCTGTCATTTGTCATATGGCTTGGTGTGGGACAGACCTTTGGCTTTGCCCTATCCCGTGCGATTGCGGTACTTGTTATTTCCTGTCCTTGTGCACTGGGGCTGGCAACACCGGTAGCCATTATGGTTGGTAATGGTGTTGGGGCGAAGAAAGGAATTTTATTTAAAAGTGCTACCTCTTTGGAAGAAGCGGGAAAGACGACAACCGTTGTCTTGGATAAGACAGGAACAATCACCAAAGGACAGCCGAAGGTGACAGACGTGATACCGCAGGAAGGCGTTGGTGTGGAAGAACTGCTAACTCTCGCGGTCTCTTTAGAAGCAAAAAGTGAGCATCCACTGGCAAAGGCAGTGCTTTCCTATGGCATGGAACAAAAGGTTGTTGCGCAGGAAGTTGAGTCGTTTGCAATTACGGCGGGCAATGGAATTTCCGGTGTATGGCAGGGACAGAAAGTCTACGCAGGGAAAGAAGAATTCGTTGCACCAATGGCAGGTCAGACATTTTCATCCTATGCCAGAAGCCATGATGTGGAAAATCTGGCAAAGCATGGTAAGACACCGCTCTTTTTTGCAAGTCAGAACCAGTTCTATGGTATGATTTGTGTTGCAGATGAAATGAAAGAGGATAGTCCGGGAGCCATTGCGCAGTTAAAAGATATGGGCATCCATGTGGTAATGTTAACAGGTGACCGGGCGGAAACAGCCGAGGCAATCGGAAAGCGCGCAGGAGTGAACGAAGTGATTGCAGGGGTTCTGCCAGATGAAAAAGAAAAAGAAGTGCGCCGTTTATCTGAGCAGGGGCATGTAATGATGGTCGGTGATGGTATCAATGATGCGCCTGCATTGACACGCGCAGATGTTGGTGTTGCTATCGGAGCAGGCACAGATATTGCGATAGATGCCGCAGATGTTGTCCTGGTGAACAGTCGTCTGACAGATGTGGCAGCGGCTATTCGTCTGAGCCGCAGAACGCTTCGCAATATTCATGAAAACCTGTTTTGGGCATTTTTCTATAATGCAATTGGTATTCCGCTGGCTGCAGGGCTATGGTATCCGTGGAATGGCTGGGAATTAAATCCGATGTTTGGAGCGGCAGCGATGAGTTTATCCAGTTTTTGTGTTGTGACAAATGCATTACGCCTTAATTTTGTGGACATTTACAACACCAGGCATGATAAAAAAGTCAAAGGACAAAAAGCAAAATCGCACGTTACAGAAGCGCAAGATACTGTTATAATAGAAGACAAGACAAAGGCGGATCAAAAAGAAAAGATAGATAAGGAGAATTTTGATATGGAAGAGACATTAAAAGTAAAGGGAATGATGTGTGCACATTGCGAGGCACATGTAAAGGAAGCACTGGAGAAAATCGACGGTGTGACCGAGGCAAAGGCAGATCATGAAGCATGCGAGGTTGTGGTCAAGATGAGCACACCGGTAGCTGAGGATGTGCTTGCAGCTGCAGTAAAAGATGCTGGATATGAGTTTGAAGGAATAAAATAAAAAACGCCGCAGTCTGAACAGACTGCGGTTTTTTCTTAAGATTGATAGCAGACAAGTGGGAAAGGAAAGATGTAAAAGATGATAAACGAAATTTACAAGGCAATGTTGGGCGGCAAATCCATTATCCGTGAATTGAGTGAATACGCGACAAAAAGGGGAGAGGAGATTGGGTATGACAATGTCTTTGACTATAGTCTGGGCAATCCCAGTGTGCCTTGTGCCGAGGATTATACCAAGGCAGTCATTGAGATGCATGAGACGATGAATCCAATGGAATTGCATGGCTACAGTCCATCTACAACCATTCCATCGGTAAGGCGGGCAGTGGCAGAAAGCTTAAATCGACGTTTCGGTATGTGCTATGACATGGAGCATATTTTTATGACCACGGGAGCTGCGGGAGCCTTGGCACATGCGCTGCGAGCTGTGACAAAACCAGGAGATACGGTGCTTACATTTGCGCCATTTTTTCCGGAATACATGCCGTATGTAGAAGGCACCGGTGCAAAATTATCGGTTGTGCCTGCGCATACAAGTGATTTCCAAATTCACTTTGAGGCGTTGGAACAAATGCTTACGCCAGATGTGATGGCAGTATTGATCAATACACCAAACAATCCGTCAGGTGTTGTTTATTCTGAGGAAACAATCGAGAGACTAGCAAAGTTGCTGCGGGCAAAAGAAAAAGAGTTTGGTCATGAGATTTTCCTGATTAGTGATGAACCGTACCGTGAAATTGTATTTGATGGAAAAGAGATACCATATCCGAGTAAGTATTATGACAATACGCTTAGTTGTTATTCGTTTTCAAAAAGCCTGAGTCTGCCGGGAGAACGTATCGGGTATGTTGCCGTCAATCCAAAGGCGGTCGATGCAGATTTGCTGGTACCAATGATGGCACAAATCAGCCGTGGAACAGGTCATAATTGCCCTTCGTCTTCCGTGCAGCTGGCTGTGGCGCGTGTTATTGACAAGACGAGTGATTTATCTGTTTATGAGACAAATATGAATCTTTTGTATGATGCTTTGGTAGAACTGGGATTTTCCGTGGTCCGTCCGGGCGGTACCTTTTATATTTTTCCAAAGGCACTGGAGGAAGATGCAAATATTTTCTGCCAGAAAGCGAAGGAATATGATTTGATTTTGGTGCCCTCTGATAATTTTGGCTTGCCGGGATATTTCCGCATGGCATACTGTATTGATACGGAAAAGGTTAAGAGAAGCATTGCGGTATTGCGCAGATTTGTAGAGGAGCAATACCCGGATCGTTAGAAGAAGTCTGGCAAGCATAGCATATGGTTTATGGTGGGTAGGTATAGATAGGAGCAACAGATGCAGGATACAACAATCAGTTTGTGCATGATCGTAAAAAATGAAGAAAAAGTGCTGGCAAGGTGTCTGGATTCCGTCGCAGATCTTGTGGATGAGATTATTATCGTAGATACGGGCTCGAGTGATGCGACCAAAGAAATAGCATCACGCTATACAGACCAGGTATATGATTTTGCCTGGCAGGATGATTTTGCGGCAGCGCGTAATTTTTCTTTTTCTAAGGCAACGAAAGATTATATTTATGTGCCGGATGCAGATGAAGTATTAGATGAAGAAAATAGAGAGGCTTTTCGGCAGTTAAAGCAGGTTCTTTTACCGGAAGTTGAGATTGTGCAGATGCTGTATCACACGGTTACAGAATACAATACGGTATTAAATGCAGAAAAAGAATATCGGCCAAAACTGTTTAAACGGGAACGAAATTTCACATGGATTGATCCCGTACATGAGACCGTTCGTCTGGACCCGGTCGTTTTTGACAGTGATATTGTGATTACGCATATGCCACAGAATCTACATAGCAAGCGGGATTTTTCCATTTTTCAAAAGGCGCTTATAAGAGATGGCAGGCTTTCCGATAAGTTGCTTCGTATGTATGCGATGGAACTTTACAAGACAGGAGATGCGGCGGATCTTTTGGAGGCATGTCCGTACTTTTCTGGTATTTATGAAACAGAAAGTGACCCGGATCAACATGCATATGCAGCGGCTATTTTACTTCGGGCATATCGCATGGCAGGAAATGAATTGGCATTTTTTAAAGTTGCATTGAAGGAAATGGCGGGAACGCCAAGTAGTGAGGTGTGCGTAGAACTAGGAGAATTTTATCTGGAGAAGATGGATGCGAAAGAGGCATCGCTTTGGTTCTACAATGCCGTTTATGAAGCGGAGGCAATCCTGGATGTAAATGCGGGGGGAGAGCATGCACTGCAAATGCTTGTTACTTCCTATGAGGCTGTGCTGGGGCAGGAACTTTCAGAGGATGAGCGGGATTATTTCATGGAAGCTCTATTGCAGGCGAGGCAGGCACTGGGAGAAATATAAGAAAATCCGGTGTCTTTTCTTATACATAAATATTGTAATTCGTGGTGTATCGTGGTAGTATACAAGTATGGTAAAAATTTAACAATCTTGTGAGGAGGGAAAGAAATGGGTTTTTCGCAGGAATACCAGAGTAAATTAGTGACGGCAGATGAAGCTGTTAAAGTAGTACAGTCAGGAGACTGGGTAGATTATGGCTGGTGTACGGGGACACCGGACGTATTGGATCAGGCGTTGGCAAGACGTACGGACGAATTACGTGATGTTAAGGTACGCGGTGGTATTTTATTAAAGCCACTTGCTATTTTTGAAAGAGAAGATGCTGGGGAGCATTTTTGCTGGAATTCATGGCATATGGGCGGATTAGAGAGAAAACTGATTGCCCGTGGATGTGCATATTATTCACCAATCCGTTATTCGGAATTACCACGTTATTACAGAGAGAGTATTCATCCGGATGATGTGGCAATGTTTGTAGTAGCACCAATGGATAAGCATGGTTACTTTAATTTTGGACCAAATGCCTCTCATTTGATGGCAGTTTGTGAGACGGCAAAGCATATTATTGTAGAGGTTAATGAAAATATGCCACGTTGTCTTGGTGGAAAAGAAGAAGGTATCCACATTTCTCAGGTGGATGCGATTGTAGAGGGCAACAATCCTGCCATTGGAGAACTCGGTGGCGGTGGGGCTGCTACAGATGTGGATAAAGCGGTTGCAAAATTAATCGTAGACGAAATTCCAAATGGAGCTTGTCTGCAGCTGGGTATTGGTGGAATGCCAAATGCTGTAGGTTCCTTGATTGCAGAATCAGATTTGAAAGATTTAGGTATACATACGGAAATGTATGTAGATGCATTTGTTGATATTGCACGCGCTGGCAAGATCAATGGTTCTAAGAAAAATATTGATCGTTTCCGTCAGACATATGCGTTCGGAGCCGGTACGAAAAAGATGTATGATTATCTGGATGAAAATCCGGAACTGATGAGCGCACCGGTAGATTATACAAATGATGTGAGAACGATTGCACAATTAGATAATTTTATTTCCATCAATAATGCCGTTGACTTTGACTTGTTTGGCCAGATCAATGCAGAGTCTGCTGGAACAAAACACATCAGTGGTGCAGGCGGTCAGCTGGACTTCGTATTAGGAGCATACTTGTCAAAGGGAGGAAAGAGTATCGTATGTTGTTCTTCCACCTTTACAAGGAAGGACGGTACATTAGAATCCCGCATCCAGCCTACATTGGCGCAGGGATCTATTATTACAGATACAAGAGCAAATACGCATTACCTTGTAACAGAATATGGTAAGGTTTGCTTAAAGGGTCTTTCAGCCTGGGAAAGAACAGAAAAGATTATTTCCATTGCACATCCTGACTTTAGAGATTGGTTGATTGAAGAAGCAGATAAAATGCATATATGGAGACGTAGCAACAAATAGAGACATTAATGGGACACCTCTTTTGCTAGGATGTCATTACCGAAGGAAAGCTTCGGCATGATATCTGGTGAAAGGGGTGTTTTTTATGCAAGAATGTTTTACGATAGGAATTTCCAGTCGTGCACTGTTTGATTTGGAAGTGGAAAATGCCATCTTTGAGAATCAAGGAGTTGAGGCTTATGTGGATTATCAGATCGCACATGAAAAAGATGTCCTAGCACCGGGAGCGGCTTTTGCATTGATTCAGGCTTTTCTGGCGTTGAACCGGGAGAGGGACAGCCGGCAGATCGAAGTAGTCATTATGTCTAAAAATAGTGCGGACGCGGCACTCCGCATTTTTCACTCGATCGAATATTATGGGTTGGATATCACGCGGGCAGCCTTGACCGGTGGGGGTGCCATTGCGCCCTATCTGCGTGCCTATGGCGTGGATCTGTATTTATCCTTTAATGCAGAGGAGGTCAAGAACGCCCTGCAATCAGGGATAGCCGCCGGTGTCTTACTGCCCAGAGGAGCGATGGAAAATGGGGGGCATGCTGTTTCGACAAGGACTTTCCCGGGAACCTATCGGCAAGCCTATATGCGGGGGCAGATCAGGCAGCCCTTGGAAATCCGCATAGCCTTTGATGGGGACGCGGTCTTATTTTCCGGGGAAGCAGAGCGTACTTTTCAAGAACAGGGTGTGGAGGCTTTTTGTGCACAGGAAAGAGAACTGGCAGATGTCCCACTGCGTCCAGGACCTTTTGCGCATGTACTGCAATTGATTTCCACATTACAGAAGAATACAGCAATCGAATGTGCGACATGGCGTGTGGGATTACCGGAGGAGAGACGTCGTATGCCCGTCATTCGAACCGCACTCGTTACTGCAAGAAGTGCACCGGCACATGAACGTGTCATCCGTACGCTTCGGGCGTGGGGGATTCGGATTGATGAAGCATTTTTTATGGGAGGTATGGATAAGAGCAGTATTTTGGAGGCCTTTGGGGCGCATATCTTTTTTGATGACAATGAGGAAAATGTGGAGAGCGCATCCGCGGTCGTGCTGTCAGCCAGAGTTCCCTGGGTGGAGGAGACGATGAACCAGCAGGTAGGATAAAAGATGTGAAAGAAAAACAGCAGATCGACTCTGGCATATGCTATACTGTTAGGGTATAAAATCTTGGAATGAGAGAAGAGGAAGAGATATGATCTGGAATTGTTTTATGGTTGGGCTGGGAGGATTTGTAGGAAGTGTTTTGCGCTATCTGGTTGGTTTGTTGCCACTGGATACGGGAAATGGCTTTCCGGTAAAGACCTTTTTGATCAATCTTATCGGTGCTTTCCTTCTGGGCTTTCTTTCGGTATGCTTGGGAAAGCGTGTCGATTTGCCGCCACAAGTGGCATTGTTTTTAAAGGTAGGTTTGTGTGGTGGATTTACGACGTTTTCCACCTTTGCTTATGAGTCATCCTCACTGGTACAGGATGGGCATATGGGTGTGGCGCTCGTTTATATGATAGGTAGTTTAGTATTAGGAGTTCTGGCAGCATTGCTGGGACAATGGATCGCGGGGTAAAAAGATGGCAGAGAAAAAACAGGCAGGTTATAACAAGAAAATGCAAAAGCAAGAGACGAGAGAGTGTCAGGAGTGCTCTTACCATAAGAAATGTGGCGGTTGTGAGTATAGCGGCATACCATATGAGGAACAATTACAAAAAAAGGAAAAACGTGTAGCCAGATTACTGCGGGAATTTGGCAAGGTCGAGCCAATCGTTGGTATGTCGTATCCATATTATTATCGAAATAAAGTGCACGCGGTGTATGCGCAGAAGAAAAACGGGCAGGTCATTTGTGGAACTTATGAAAAGGACAGTCACCGTGTCGTGGATATTGAGTCCTGCCTTTTAGAGGACAAGCAGTCGACGGCAATCATCCGTGATATCCGGGGACTACTGCGTTCCTTTAAGATCAAGCCATACAATGAGGATACAGGGTATGGACTGTTGCGTCATGTATTGGTACGTCATGCACACGCGACGGGAGAGGTCATGGTGGTTCTGGTTATTGCATCACCGATTCTTCCGTCCAAAAATAACTTTGTTAAGGCTTTACGCCAGATGCACCCGGAGATTACGACCGTTGTTTTAAATATCAATGGGCGTAATACAAGTATGGTGCTTGGAGAGCAGGAGAAAGTCTTGTATGGTAAGGGGTATATTGTGGATGAACTTTTGGGCATGCGTTTCCGTATTTCTGCAAAGTCCTTTTATCAGGTAAACCCAATACAGACAAAACATCTGTATCAGGGTGCAATTTCTATGGCTGGTCTCAGTGGAAAAGAACGTGTGCTAGATGCCTATTGTGGAACGGGAACCATTGGAATGATTGCATCACGTGATGCGAAAGAAGTGGTTGGTGTGGAGTTGAATCGGGATGCCGTGCGTGATGCCATTACCAATGCAAAGACCAACCAGGCAAGAAATATACGGTTTGTCTGTGAGGATGCCACAGAATATATTTGCAAAGCAGCAGTCAATAAGGAACAATTTGACGTGGTTCTGATGGATCCGCCGCGTGCAGGAAGTACAAAAGAATTTGTAGATGCAGTGATCTCTCTTGCTCCAGAGCGTGTGGTTTACGTTTCGTGCAACCCAGAGACGTTGGCAAGAGATTTGAAATGGTTTTGTAGAGCATACCGTGTGGAGACGATACGTCCATATGATATGTTCCCATTGACTGGACATGTGGAGTGCGTAGTATTGTTGTCAAAAGTACAGAAGTAAATAGTGTAAATAGCCTTAAAATAGAGCATTTCCGGGTATTCGGACAACCTTATGTGGGTTGCCTGGATACCCGGATTTTTATCTTCGTAGGGAAAGAATAAGACAGTTGTACTCGGAGCTATATAAAGAGAAGAATATAACAAAGTTCAGAAATACAAAAATCTCTAT
>OGDN01001241.1_pt1 | contig 44208 bp, 40 predicted proteins | sample 1570271 | NCBI WGS metagenome assembly OGDN01 (sample SAMEA4384481, study PRJEB24528) | human gut metagenome | reverse complement strand
ATTAGTTTTTTTTTAAGGTAAAAAGATTGTTTTCAGGATAACGGTGCAAATATAGTCGCTTTTACTGTTATTCTCCAAATTATAAAACATGTCATATAACATCTTTTTGAAATATCTTTGGATTTATTATCATTTGCAGTAAAAACGCCCGTAACTTGTCCGTTACAGGTGACAAATATAGGATTATTTTCTAAGTAGCCCTAATTTTTGTTTAAAAACATGCAAAAAACTACGATTTTGGATAGTTTTCGTCTACTTTTCCGCTATGTTTTAAGACTTTTGCATCAATAAAGAATACTATTTCCTCTGCAATGTTGGTAATATGGTCACCTGAACGTTCCAATTTCCGGAACACGCCAACCAAGTCTACACAAGTATGAGCCGTTTCCGGATGTTCACGGATATAATCTGCCAGAATACCCGTTGCTTCCGCATTAATGTCATCCAACAGGTTGTCTTTGCCAAATACCGCAGTCGCCATCTCAATATTTTCTTCGTTCAAGGCACGTTTCGCCAGTTCCAGCATCGATAAAACCTCTGCCTGCATCTCTCCCAGGCGCAGACGGGCCAGCAAATCGGCATCCAGCACCGGTTCCTTGCAGCGGATAACGAAACGGGCTATACCTTCTGCAAAGTCTCCCAGACGTTCCAGATTCGTATTGATTTTCAGCATTGCCAGCACAAAACGGAGGTCAATCGCTACCGGATTGTACAATGCGATGATATCCTCTATATCACTGTCTATCTTCAGTTCAAAGGCATTCACCCGACGTTCGCGCACCATCACTTGCTGTGCCAGTTCTTTATCAAGCGTCATCACGGCCTCTCCCGCACGGTCAAGCTGATTGTACACCAATGTCCACATTTCATCCACTTCTTTCTTCAATAGAATAAGCTCCGATTCTATAAACTTTACCATAGTCTCTTTATATATAAATGATTAATATTCTGTTTTCTGCAAACACTCCGGCAATACTTAACCGAAACGACCGGTTATATAATTCTGAGTAGCCTCTTTCTCCGGATTGGTGAATATCTTCTTCGTATCATCATATTCCACCATCTCTCCCAGATAAAAGAAAGCCGTTTTGTCGCTGACACGGGCGGCCTGCTGCATATTATGCGTCACGATTACAATGGTATAATCCTTCTTCAGTTCATGAATCAATTCCTCTACTTTAGCCGTAGAAATAGGATCGAGTGCAGAAGCTGGTTCGTCCATCAGCAATACCGAAGGAGATACCGCCATTGCACGGGCAATGCAAAGACGCTGCTGCTGTCCACCAGACAAAGCATAAGCAGATTCCTTCAACTTATCTTTGACCTCATCCCAAAGCGCAGCCCCTTTCAGTGTCTCTTCTACCCGCTGACGAATGAAAGCATTATCTTTCACCCCATTGACACGAAGCCCATAAGCAACATTCTCGAATATACTTTTCGGGAAAGGATTAGGACGCTGAAAAACCATTCCCACATTCTTTCGAAGTTCATCCACTTCCACTCCTTTGGCATAAATATTATGTCCGTCAATCCGGATCTCCCCTTCCAAGCGAGTAGCAGGAATCAAGTCGTTCATCCGGTTGAAAAGACGGAGGAAAGTCGATTTACCACATCCCGACGGTCCGATAAAGGCAACTACAGACTTTTCTTCAATCTGCATGCTGATCCCCTTCAAGGCATGAAAGTCACCATACCAGAAGTTTACATCGCGCGTATCTATTTTTACTGTATCCATATACTAATCAATTCGTTTTTACTCTTCTCTCAAAATATTTTCTCAATGCATTTGCCAGCAGATTAACCAGAAGGATAATCACTATCAGCACCAAAGCGGTACCATAAGCCAACGGTAACTGTGCTTCCATATCCGTTCCGCTGGTAGAAATCACATACAGGTGATACGGCAATGCCATACACTGATCCAGAATGCTTGCAGGTAATTGCGGCAGGAAGTAAGCGGCACAAGTAAACAGAATCGGTGCCGTCTCACCCGAAACACGTCCCAAAGCCAGAATTAATCCTGTAATGATGTTCGGCATCCCCATCGGAAGAATCACATGCCAGATCGTCTGTAACCTGGTAGCTCCCAATGCCCGGCTTCCTTCACGCATGCTGTCGGGAATTGCTTTCAACGCCTCCTCCGTAGTACGGATAACCAAAGGTACGCAAAGTAAACCTAATGTCAAAGAACCAGCCAGAATACTGTCACCGAATCCCATGTAATTGACAAACAGAGCCATACCGAACAGACCGAAAACGATAGAAGGAATTCCGCTCAGGTTATTCGTCATCACCCGGATAAAGCGTACCAGCTTCCCTTTCGGTGCATACTCATTCATGTAGATGCCACTCATCACTCCCACCGGGAAAGCGAAAAGTGCACTGCCTGCCATCAGATAAAAGGTACCGACGATAGCCGGCCAGATGCCTCCGCCGGTCATCCCATCCGTAGGAGCGGACGTGATAAACTCCCAACTGATAGCCCCCGCACCTTTATATATAATGAAGCCGAGGATCGCAAACAAAATCAGCACAATACAGAGACTCAACAACCGGAAAATTCCGAATGCCAGTTTCTGAGAACGGTGTTTCGCTTTATTATTACTTCGTATTTCCATGTTACTTGCTACGTTTTATTCCTTTAGAAGAGATATACTCCACGCTAAAGTTGATGATTAATGTAATAAAGAACAGTACGACGCCCAACAGGAACAACGCTTCGTAATGCGGTCCGCCTGCCGGAGCTTCTCCCAGTTCCGCTGCAATCGTTGCCGGAATGGTCCGGAGCGGTTCGAGAATCGTTGTCGGTATCACTGCGGCATTACCCGTCACCATCAGCACTGCCATCGTCTCTCCGATAGCCCGCCCGATGCCCAGCACTACGCCGGAAGTAATTCCGGAGATCGAATAGGGAATCACTACTTTATATATAGTCTGCCACTGCGAAGCTCCCAAAGCCAGACTCGCTTCCCGCATCGAACGCGGACAGTTCCGCATAGCATCTTCGGTAACTGTTATAATCGTAGGCAGCGCCATGATAGCCAGAATGATACTTCCTGCCAAACCGCTCTCCCCTACCGGCAGATCAAAGAATTTCTGAATCAGGGGGACAACGACAATCAAACCGAAAAAGCCGTAAACCACCGAAGGAATACCACTCAACAGTTCAATGATCGGTTTCAGCCAGTTGCGCACCTTCGGATTGGCGACCTCAGACATATAGATAGATACCGAAAGTCCGAACGGAAGTGCAAAGAGGATAGCGAACAGACTTACCCACAAGGTGCCTGCAATCAACGGCAGAAATCCGAATAATGGAGCAGGAGTAGCTGTCGGAAACCACTCGGCACCTGCAAAGACATCTTTTACCGAAATAGTATTGTCCTTGATAAAATGCACCGCATCAGGCTGCACTATAAATTTCTGCGGGACAAAAGCTACAATGCCGGGCGTCTTCTCCACCAGTTGCATGATTCTTTCACCGGCATACTCATAAGCGGGTCCGAGTTCTTCCTCTGTATAATACTCCGTGATGTCTTCCAAACGAAAAACCCGGATGGGGAGATCCTCCCCACCGAGTTCTTTCCAGTTTGTTATCTCCTCGTCGAAAACATCCTTTATCTGAGCAGGGCTCAGCGTATTTACCCGATTACTTTTGTTCAAAGCCAACACATACCCTTCTTCAATCACTTTACTATTGAACAGCCCGAAAGCCTCTGTAAACAGGAAAAGTACGATCAGCAGGATAGTAATACTTGTTACGAAACCGCTACAAGTCAAAATTCCTTCTATTATCTTCTCAAAAATCTTTTTCATACCTATTGGTTTTCTGATGCAAAGAAAGCGACTCCTTATTAAGGAGGTGTGACTAACGTTTGAAGGAAGTATTTCAATGATGTTACATTTGTGTTACAAACATTATTTCCCGCTTATCTGAAACAAAAATGTAATATGTGATTGTTTTATTTGCACCAACAATAAAAAGAATAATTATGAAAGTGAGAAGAAATTTATTAATCGCCCTTTCCCTTCTGTCTCTCAGCGCCAACGCACAGCGCATCAAAGGCAGCGACACTGTATTGCCTGTTGCCCAACAAACAGCAGAGCGATTTATGAATCTGCAGCCGGATGCACGGGTCACAGTCACCGGCGGAGGAACCGGTGTCGGTATCTCTGCACTGATGGACAATACGACGGATATCGCCATGGCTTCCCGTCCAATCAAATTCAGCGAAAAGATGAAAACCAAGGAAGCCGGACAAGAGGTGGACGAAGTCATCGTAGCCTACGATGCCCTTGCCGTAGTGGTGCATCCTTCCAATCCGGTGAAACAGCTCACCCGCCAGCAACTGGAAGACATCTTCCGGGGAAAAATCACCAACTGGAAACAGGTAGGCGGCGACGACCGCAAAATAGTTGTCTACTCCCGCGAAACCTCTTCGGGTACTTATGAATTCTTCAAGGAAAACGTGCTGAAAAATAAAAATTATATGGCAGGCAGCCTTTCCATGCCCGCCACAGGTGCCATCATCCAATCCGTCAGCCAGACGAAAGGAGCTATCGGATATGTCGGCCTGGCTTATGTATCTCCGCGCACCAAGACGCTTTCCGTATCATATGACGGAAGCCACTATGCCGCCCCGACGGTGGAGAACGCAACGAACAAAACTTATCCCATCGTCCGCCCCCTTTATTACTACTATAATGTGAAGAATAAAGAACAGGTAGCTCCTCTGATTGACTTCATTCTTTCACCCGAAGGGCAGGAGATTATAAAAAAGAGCGGTTATATTCCAGTAAAATAAAAAAAATGTCCTACTTTTGTAGCCTATAAATAGAGTTAACATTTTAACGTTATGACAGATATTAAAAACGAAGACACAGGCGATAAGAAAAGCCTGAACTTTATTGAACAGGCAGTAGAGAAGGATTTGAAGGAAGGTAAAAATGGTGGAAAAGTGCAGACTCGCTTCCCGCCCGAACCAAACGGATACCTTCACATCGGTCATGCCAAAGCTATTTGCCTTGACTTCGGCATCGCTGCCAAGCATGGCGGCGTATGTAACCTTCGTTTCGACGACACAAATCCGACCAAAGAGGATGTGGAATATGTAGAAGCCATCAAAGAAGATATTCAATGGCTGGGCTACCAATGGGGAAACGAATACTACGCTTCCGACTATTTCCAGCAATTATGGGACTTCGCCATCCGCCTCATCGAGGAAGGAAAAGCATATATTGACGAGCAAACTGCCGAACAGATTGCCCAACAAAAAGGTACTCCCACCCAGGCAGGTGTGAACAGCCCTTACCGCGACCGCCCTATTGAAGAAAGTCTGGAACTTTTCAAGAAGATGAACAGCGGTGAAATAGAAGAAGGTGCTATGGTACTCCGTGCCAAAATCGACATGGCCAATCCTAACATGCACTTCCGTGACCCGATCATCTATCGTGTCGTAAAACATCCGCACCACCGTACAGGCACTACCTGGAAGGCTTATCCGATGTATGACTTCGCCCACGGACAGAGTGACTTCTTTGAAGGAGTAACTCACTCTCTGTGTACACTTGAATTTGTGGTGCACCGTCCGCTCTACGACCTCTTCATCGACTGGCTGAAAGAAGGCAAGGACCTGAACGACAACCGTCCCCGTCAGACTGAGTTCAACAAACTGAACCTGAGCTACACGCTGATGAGCAAACGTAACCTGCTGACGCTGGTAAAAGAAGGACTGGTGAACGGATGGGACGATCCCCGTATGCCGACTATCTGCGGTTTCCGCCGTCGTGGTTACTCTCCGGAATCTATCCATAAATTTATCGATAAGATCGGTTACACCACTTACGACGCACTGAACGATATCGCATTGCTGGAAAGCTCTGTCCGCGACGATCTGAACAGCCGTGCTACCCGTATATCCGCTGTCATCAACCCGGTGAAACTCATCATCACCAACTATCCGGAAGGACAAGTAGAACAACTGGAAGCCATCAACAATCCGGAAGATCCGGAAGCCGGAAGCCATATGATTGAGTTCAGCCGCGAATTATGGATGGAACGCGAAGACTTCATGGAAGATGCGCCCAAGAAATATTTCCGCATGACTCCGGGACAGGAAGTACGCCTCAAAAACGCTTACATCGTGAAATGTACCGGATGCAAGAAGGATGAAAACGGTGTAATCACAGAAGTATATTGCGAATATGATGCAAATACCCGCAGCGGCATGCCGGATGCCAACCGTAAAGTGAAAGGTACGCTCCACTGGGTAAGCTGCAACCACTGCCTGCAAGCAGAAGTGCGCCTCTACGACCGTCTGTGGAAAGTAGAAAACCCACGCGACGAACTGGCTGCTATCCGCGAAGCAAAGAAATGCGAAGCTCTGGAAGCAATGAAGGAAATCATCAATCCGGATTCTCTGAAAGTTCTTCCGAATTGCTATATCGAGAAGTTTGCGGCAACCTTGCCTGTACTCTCATACCTGCAATTCCAACGCATCGGCTATTTCAATATAGACAAAGACTCGACTCCGGAGAAACTTGTATTCAACCGTACGGTAGGATTAAAAGATACCTGGGGTAAAATCAATAAATAATTCAGCCTTCACAGGCTTGGTAACAACAAAAAGACACAGTGCCAAAAGCCGAAAAATAGCTTACTGATATTTTCAGGCACGGATTACACGGATTAACACGGTTCTAAGTTACATCAACTTTCAGTTCCGTGAAATCTGTGTAATCCGTGCCTAAAACCTCTTTTAGCACTATCTTATTCAAATCAAAATAAATCAGAATGGGGAGAAAAAATTCACCGTCCACTAATAAAGAACTGAGCGAGTTAATCGCTCAATATGAAACGGCCAAAGCAGAAAACCGACAAGTCTACCTGGACGGAGACCAATTAGCCGACATTGCTGACCAATATGCTTCCGAACGAAAATTCCACGAAGCGCAAGAAGTCATAACTTACGGCCTCCACCTGCATCCCGACAGTACTGATCTATTGGTAGAGCAAGCTTATCTTTATCTGGATACCGGTAAAATGCCTCTGGCAAAAAAAGTGGCGGAAAGTATCGCAGACGAGTATGATACAGATGTGAAAATGCTGAAAGCGGAACTTATGCTGAACGAAGGACAACTGGAAAACGCCCGAAATGTACTGGATACTATAGAAGATGCTGATGAACTGGAAACGATCATCAACATCGTCTATCTTTATATGGATATGGGATACCCCGAAGCCGCCAAAGAATGGCTGGACAAGGGTGCTCCCCGCTATGGCAAAAAGGAAGATTTCATAGCGGTCATGGCAGACTATCTCACAGGTACCAACCAGCTCGAAGCCGCATCAACTTTCTACAATCAACTGATTGACATCGACCCCTACAACGCCAGCTACTGGGTAGGACTTGCCAAATGCCGCTTTGCAGCCGAAGACTGTGAAAAAGCAATCGAAGCCTGCGACTTTGCACTGGCTGCCGACGACAAATGTGGAGAAGCTTACGCCTATCGCGGACATAGCTATTTCTACCTGAACAACTCAGATGCCGCCATTGAAGATTATAAAAAGGCAATAAAGTACAAAGCTCTTCCTCCCGAAATGGGTTATATGTTTCTGGGGCTTACATATTCCAACAAAGAAGCATGGAAAGAAGCCGACGATTACTACCAACGTGTCATCGACCGCTTTATAGAAGAGGGTCTCGGCAATTCTCCCTTATTGATAGATACTTATACCAATAAAGCCGTAGCCGCCTCCCGACTGGGCAAGTATGAGGAAGCGCATCAGCTATGCAAAAAAGCCATAGCCATCCAACCGGATGATCCTGCCATCTATCTGGCAGAAGGCAAACTCTACATACAGGAAAATCAAAAGAAAAAAGCGGTCAAATCTTTTGATAAAGCACTGACAATGGAACCAAGTGCGGAAATGTGGTATATGGTAGCCTCGGCCTATTCGGACGCAGAGTACTTATATCAGGCCAAGCTCTGTTTTCAGGAGGCGTACCGGATTGATCCCAACTATGCGGACATCGCAGAGAAACTGAGTGTCCTCAGCCTGATGCATAATGAAATAGACGACTTCTTCAAGTACAACAATGAAAGTGAGCATCCCATCAGCGAAGATATCATTCTGGACCTGTTATCCCGCCCCAACCAGACGGAAGAAGGAGAACAGATGCTGAGAGAAGTATGGGAACGCATGAAGAAAGAGAAAGGAAACAACTAATCATATTAATAAACTTTAGCCCAAAAACACATGGAATCAGTAGCTTTTATCCAGTGGTGTCTGGAACACCTGAATTATTGGACAATCACTTTATTAATGACTATAGAAAGCTCCTTCATCCCCTTCCCGTCGGAAGTGATCATCCCGCCGGCTGCTTACAAGGCGGCTGTCAATGACGAGCTTAATATTTATCTGGTAGTCTTGTTTGCCACCATCGGTGCAGATATCGGAGCATTAATCAACTATTATCTGGCAAAATGGCTGGGACGCCCCATCATTTATAAGTTTGCCAACAGCCGTATCGGCCATATGTGTCTGATTGACGAAGCAAAAGTACAGCATGCCGAATCGTATTTCGACAAGCATGGCGCACTCTCCACATTCATCGGTCGATTGATTCCGGCAGTACGTCAGCTGATTTCCATACCGGCAGGACTTGCCCGCATGAAAATGCACACCTTCCTGCTCTACACTACTATAGGAGCCGGATTATGGAACACCATCCTGGCTGTTATCGGTTATTACCTGTCAACAGTGCCCGGCATCGAAAGCGAAGAACAACTGATCGCCAAAGTTACAGAATACAGCCACGAAATCGGCTATTGCTTCATCGCCATCGGAATATTCATCGTAGGCTTCCTGGTCTATAAAGGAATGAAGAAAAAATAAAGTATTAAGTATTAGGTATTAAGTATTAACCGAAGCTGCTGTTTATGAGCTTATCCGCATGGCTTAATACCTAATACTTAATACCTAATACCTAATACTTAATACCTAATACCTAATACTTAAATTAGAAATTAAATTGCACTCCCACGCCTAACACCTCTTTGAATTGCAGGCGAGATCCCTTACTGCCGTCTTTTTGAACGATCTTGATATCATCGTCATATACCATATTAGTGGTCAGTGTGGTGGAGAACCATTTATTAATTGCCATATTTATCTGTATTTCCCAGTTGACATCGATATTCTGAGGTTTATGCAAATAATCAGAATACAGGTCCAGACGGGAGTATACAGTCATATTCTTCAAGAATTCATATTTCACCTCCCCTTTCAGATTAGCACCGAAGCTCGACAACAGATGCTTGCCGGGATCTACTCCAAAGGCACCTTCATCAGACAAACGGTCATTCAGAACAAAGGTTCCGCGCCAGGAAGCAGGAGACAATACAACCGTGAAAATCTTTCCCGGATCATACGTAAATCCCAGACCGGTGGTCAAATAGCCCGGCGACATAAATTCGGAGATAGCGACATCCTTATTGACAGAATAGTCATATCCGGGTGAGAATTGTGTCTGAAAAGTGGCAAATGCACTCGCATACCAGTTTTTGGCGATAGAATAACCATAGTTGGTATTCAAATATATTTTATCATTGGCTTTTCTCATGCCGTCCTCCCCTGTCTTATTCAATCCATAAGCCAGTTCAAGGCGGTTATTCCATATATGCTTCCCTTTTTTATAATTAGCTTGATAAGTACCTTGCAAGTCAAAAGCGACGGAGTTATCACCTCCGGCAGACCAGTTGGTCAGACTTACTTGCGTCAGTTTGAGTCCGGCAAAACCTTCCGTTGTCCAGGGAGAAGTTTTTGTACTATCGGCGGTTTGAGCCGACAAGTGGGCAGCGCCCATGCCTAACAGGGCGATGAAGAAAAATCGAATTTTGTCCATGTGGTTGAGGTTTAGGAAAAAAGTAATTAAGTATTAAGTATTAAGTATTAAGTATTAATCGAAGCCGCTTATTGTACTATTAGTATTAACCGCATGGAATAATACTTAATACTTATTACTTAATACTTATTCTTTAACTGCCGCTAATGCTTTGTCATAGTCCGGTTCCTGAGTAATCTCCGGAACAAGCTCCGTATAAGCTACCTTGCCGTCTTTACCGATCACGACTACTGCACGTGCCAGTAATCCTGCCAGCGGTCCGTCTGCCATACGCAGTCCGTAGCTCTCGTCGAAGTCAGAGAAGCGGAAGTCAGACAATGGAATTACGTTCTCAATGCCTTCAGTCGTGCAGAAGCGTGCATGAGCAAAAGGAAGGTCTTTGGAAATAGCCAGTACGACCGTATCTTTGAGACCTGCTCCCATTTTATTAAATTTGCGTACCGATGTTGCACAAACGCTCGTATCCAGACTTGGAAAAATATTTAGAATTACATTTTTGCCGTTCAGGTCTTTCAGAGAGAAAGAAGACAAATCAGTTTTTACTAACTCAAAGTCAGGAGCGACTTTACCTACTTGTATAAATTCACCGATCAGTTTCACCGGTTGTCCTTTGAAATTTGTTGTTGCCATATTGCATTTACATTTTAAAATTACTTTATAATAAAAACAACTTATCCCCGGAATATGTTCACACGAAAACCTTTTCTAAAATCAATTTGTTATTCCTCCACAAATTCACAGAGTATTCATTTAAAATTTAAAACGTATGGAAACTGTATTCAACGAGATCCAGCACTCAGTAAAAAACTGGTGGACTTCTCTTTTATTAGGAATTGTGTATATCATTGTCGCCCTTTGGCTTATGTTCTCACCCCTCAGCAGCTATGTCGCATTGAGCATCGTTTTCAGCATATCGATGCTGATAAGCGGTATTCTCGAAATCATATTCTCTCTCAGTAACCGCAAGGGAGTACCCAGTTGGGGCTGGTATCTGGTGGGAGGAATCATCGACCTTATTTTAGGAATTTACCTGATCGCCTATCCGATGGTCAGCATGGAAGTCATTCCGTTTATCATCGCCTTCTGGCTTATGTTCCGGGGCTTCTCCTCCACCGGCTACTCCATCGACCTCAAACGTTACGGCACTCGCGACTGGGGCTGGTACATGGCTTTCGGCATCCTTGCCATTATCTGCGCCCTGATCATATTGTGGCAACCGGCAGTAGGTGCATTATACGTAGTCTACATGATCTCCTTTACTTTCTTCATCATCGGACTTTTCCGCGTCATGCTTTCGTTCGAATTGAGAAATCTGCATAAAAGAAAATAAAAATCTTTCGGCAGTTACTTCGTATTTTGTTTATCTTTGTAGGCAATTTACACGAATCAATAAACTAAAAAAGAAGAAAAATTATGGCAATGCATACTTGGTTTGAGTGCAAAATCCGTTACGAGAAAACAATGGAAAACGGAATGCAGAAGAAAGTGACGGAACCTTATCTGGTAGATGCACTCAGCTTTACAGAAGCAGAAGCACGTATTATCGAGGAGATGACTCCATTTATCACAGGAGAATTTACAGTATCGGACATCAAACGTGCCAACTATAGCGAACTTTTCCCCAGCGATGAAGAAAGTGCTGACCGCTGGTTTAAGTGCAAACTGATCTTTATCACCCTTGACGAGAAAAGCGGTGCCGAGAAAAAGACTTCTACCCAAGTGCTGGTTCAGGCTGCCGACTTGCGCGACGCAGTGAAGAAACTGGACGAGGGCATGAAAGGAACAATGGCTGACTATCAAATCGGTATGGTATCAGAAACTCCGCTGATGGATGTATATCCTTATAGCGCCGGACCGAATGACAAACCGGAATTTGATCCGTCAAAAGCATAAGTAACCATGAGTATTGCTGACAATCTAAAGCAAGTGCTGGCCGAACTCCCACAAGGAGTCCGGCTGGTTGCTGTCTCAAAATTCCACCCCAATGAAGCGATAGAAGAGGCTTATCAGGCGGGACAGCGTATTTTCGGAGAAAGCAAAGTGCAGGAAATGACAGCTAAATACGAAACTTTGCCGAAAGACATCGAATGGCATTTTATCGGGCACTTGCAGACAAATAAGATTAAGTACATGATTCCCTACGTAGAAATGATACACGGAATCGACACTTATAAGCTACTGGCGGAAGTCAACAAGCAAGCAGCCAAGGCGGGACGTATCGTGAACTGCCTGATACAGATTCACGTTGCCCAAGAAGAAACCAAATTCGGTTTCAGCCCCGAAGAATGCAAAGACATGCTGCATGCCGGCGAATGGAAAAAACTGTCTCACATACGCATCTGCGGATTGATGGGAATGGCAAGCAACACCGACGATGTTGAACAAATTAACCGGGAATTTTGTTTACTGAATAGGCTCTTTCAGGAAATAAAAGCAAACTGGTTTGCCGATTCGGATACTTTCCGCGAATTGTCGATGGGTATGTCACACGACTATCACGAAGCAATCGCAGCAGGAAGTACTTTAGTGCGGGTCGGAAGCAAGATATTCGGAGAAAGAAACTATAATACTTAATCAATCATTATTACCATGACCGATTTAAAAACTACTTTCGCAGGGCTTTCTCTCAGAAACCCAATCATTATCAGTAGCTCGGGACTGACCAACAGTGCCGGCAAGAATAAGAGACTGGCAGAAGCAGGAGCAGGTGCCATTGTACTGAAATCTCTGTTTGAAGAGCAAATTATGCTGGAAGCGGATCAACTGAAAGACCCCGCTTTTTATCCGGAAGCAAGTGATTATCTGGAAGAATATATCCGTGAACATAAATTAGCTGAATATCTCACTTTAATCAAGGAAAGCAAGAAAGAGTGTTCTATTCCTATCATAGCCAGCATCAACTGCTATTCAGACTCGGAATGGGTAGACTTTGCCAAACAGATACAAGAGGCCGGCGCCGATGCACTGGAAATCAATATTCTGGCATTGCAATCGGATGTACAATATACGTATGGCTCATTTGAGCAGCGTCACATCGACATTCTGCGTCATATCAAACAAACGGTAACCATTCCGGTTATTATGAAACTGGGTGACAACCTGACCAACCCCGTAGCCCTGATCGACCAGCTATATGCTAACGGAGCAGCTGCAGTGGTTCTTTTCAACCGTTTCTACCAGCCGGACATCAACATTGAGAATATGGAACAAGTATCCGGTGAAGTGTTCAGCACCTCCGCCGACCTTGCCACTCCTCTCCGCTGGATTGGAATCGCTTCTTCAGTGGTAAACAAAATCGATTATGCAGCCTCCGGTGGTGTCGCCAATCCGGAAGCGGTAGTAAAAGCAATCCTTGCCGGTGCTTCAGCCGTAGAAGTTTGCAGTGCTATCTATCAGAATACGAATGCATTTATCGGAGAATCCACCCGTTTCCTCTCCGCATGGATGGAACGCAAAGGTTTCAAAAATATCGCTCAATTCAAAGGAAAGCTGAATATTAAAGACGTTCAAGGTATCAATACATTCGAACGTACCCAATTCCTGAAGTACTTCGGAAAGAAAGAAGCCTAAAAGAATGAAGAACTTTGGGGAAATGAAGAATTAAGAATGAAGAATTACTTGCAGCATAAATGCGCTAGCGGATTCTTCATTCTTCATTCTTAATTCTTCATTTTTATAACAAGTTGCTAGCCAACTCACTCAACTGACTACGTTCCCCTTTCACCAGATTGACATGTGCAAAGATATTCTGGTCTTTCATACGGTCGATCATATACACAAGACCATTGGACTGGCTATCCAGATAAGGCTGGTCAATCTGCTGGATATCTCCTGTGAATACCATCTTCGTACCTTCACCTGCACGGGTAATAATCGTTTTTATTTCATTCGGGGTAAGGTTCTGCGCTTCGTCAATGATACAGTACATTTCGCTCAAACTACGTCCGCGGATAAATGCCAATGCTTCAATCACCAGTTGCTCGCTTTTCTGCATATCTTCGATACGCTTCACTTCGGTCGAGTTGGCGGCAAACTGACGCTTGATCACATTCAGGTTATCGAATAGCGGCTGCATGTAAGGAGCCACTTTTTCCTGGGCATCCCCCGGAAGGAAACCGATATCCTTGTTGGACAATGCCACTACCGGGCGTGCCAGCAATACCTGTTTATAGTCAGTCAACTTGCCTAAAGCTGCTGCCAAAGCCAGTAATGTCTTACCTGTTCCCGCTTTTCCGGTCAATGCCACTAATTTGACGTTCGGATCATTCAGTATCTCGAAAGCGAAACTCTGTTCGGCATTACGGGGCTCAATACCATAATTACGTCCTTTCGTTACCCGGCAAATGGAATGAGTAAAAGGATTGTAACGTGCCAGTACACTGTTACGATCACTCTTTAAAACGAAGCATTCGTTAGGGTGAATGACATCCTTAAAGTCAAATTCGCTCAGATCAATGCCCTCTTTAGATGAATAGATGCGATCGATCAATGCCGGATCTACATTTTCAAAGATCTCATTGGATTTCTCGAATATATCGACATTGGATACCTTGTCTGTGATATAGTCCTCACTGGTAATACCGATAGAACGGGCTTTCATACGCAGGTTTACATCCTTGGTCACCAATATAGCCGGAGTTTTCGGATATTTGGCTGCCAGGTATTCAACAGCTGCCAATATCAGATGGTCGGGTTTCTTCACCGGAAAAGACTCATGCACTTTGGGAGCATCCACGTTTCCGGGAACTACAAACAGGCGGCCCATTCCTTCTCCCAGACTCACCCCTTGGGAGAACAGCTCGTCACTCGTCAGCAAATCCAGTTCCCGGACAAACTCACGGGCATTGAAATTTATCTGCTCGTTTCCTTTCTTGAACTTGTCCAGTTCTTCCAGTACGACAAGGGGCAGATGAATATCATTTTCCTGAAAATTCTTCAAGCAATTGTAGTCGTGAAGAATAACATTTGTGTCAATTACAAAATTTTTCTTAGTTCCCATGATTTCTTAGATTTTAATGTTGATATTTGCAGTCTGATTCATCAATCCCCCGCTATCGGTTGAATTGATGGTTCTAAAGATAAACAATTTTGCGAGCAATAAAGATTGCCCGGAGTTAAATATTATAAAACATGGATTATCAGAACACTTTAAAGTACTTATATGAAAGTACACCTATGTTTCAGCAAATTGGTGGAAAAGCATATAAGCCGGGTTTAGAGACAACACACAAATTGGACGAACATTTAGGTCATCCGCATCAACAATTCAGAACGATTCACATCGCCGGAACAAATGGAAAAGGCTCCTGTTCACACACGATCGCAGCCGTACTGCAAGCAGCAGGATACAAAGTCGGGCTATTTACTTCCCCGCATCTGATTGACTTCCGCGAGCGTATCCGTATCAACGGTGAAATGATTCCCGAAGATTATGTAGTCAGCTTTGTAGAAGAACACCGTTCTTTCTTCGAGCCTCTGCACCCTTCTTTCTTCGAACTCACCACAGCAATGGCATTCCGCTACTTTGCCGACCAGCAGGTAGATGTAGCTGTAATCGAAGTGGGTATGGGCGGACGTCTGGACTGTACCAATATCATCACCCCCGATCTGTGTGTCATTACCAATATCGGTTGGGATCATATGCAATATCTGGGCAACACACTGACTAAAATCGCCAAAGAAAAAGCAGGAATCATCAAAGAAGACATTCCGGTAATAGTGGGTAAAGTATCAGGAGCAGTGAAAAGAGTCTTCACGATGAAAGCCAAGGCTATGAATGCCTGCATCGTCTTCGCGGAAGAATTAAAGAGTTGCACCAATGTGAGATATGCGACCTATGATACCCTGAAAGAATCCAGAGCCGAATTGCAGGAATTATTGGAGGAGGAAATAAAACTTCAGCAGATACAAGAGCTTCCGATGAAAATGATGCAATTTGTCTCTCTTATCAACCCGACCGACGCCATACACGCCATAGACAGAATCATTGATAAAAGAAAAGACGCAATATTGATTCATAATTCCAGTTTTATGACGGGACTCTACTACGAACTGAGCGGCCTCTGTCAGACAGAAAATTGCCTCACGATTCTCGCAGCCCTGGAGATTCTGAAGAACCGGGGATATGAAATCAGCAAGAAGGATTACCATACCGGATTCTCTGACGTATGCGAAATGACCGGTCTGATGGGACGCTGGCAAAAGCTCCAGAGCTACCCCGACGTCATCTGCGACACAGGTCACAATGCCGACGGTTTCAAATGTATCCGTCAACAGCTTAACTATATACACAATAAATTAAATCAGGAACTGCATATTGTATTTGGCATGGTCAATGACAAAGATATCAGCAGCGTTCTGGAACTGTTGCCGAAAGACGCCACCTACTATTTCACCAAAGCGAGCGTGAAGCGTGCGCTGCCGGAAGATGAGCTGATGAAAATGGCTTCGGAAGCGGGACTGAAGGGTACCTCCTATCCTACCGTAGCAGACGCCGTGCGGGCGGCAAAAGAAAACTGCCCCCCTAAAGACTTTATCTTCGTGGGAGGCAGTAACTTTATTGTTGCCGATTTGTTAGCGAACCGCGATACACTCAATCTCTACTAACGCATCCTTCGGCAAAGCCTTTACAGCAACTGCCGAACGTGCCGGAAAAGCTCCGTCAAAATACGTAGCATATACGCCGTTCATCCCGGCGAACAATGACATATCCTGGAGGAATACAGTCGTTTTCACAATGTTTCCCATTGTCAAACCTGTCTCTTCCAGGATGTGTTTTATATTCTCCAACGACTGGCGTGCCTGTTCTTCAATTCCTTCCACCATCTTTCCGGTAGCCGCATCAATAGGCAACTGACCGGATACAAATACCATTCCATTGGCTTCTATCGCCTGACTATAAGGTCCGATAGCTCCCGGCGCTTTTTCACTGCAAATTACTTTTTTCATATTTATCTTTCTTTTTTTGTTTACCAATCCTCAAAGGTAGCAAAAAAATGCCTCCCGCAAAACGAATTTTGCAAGAGGCAACCATATTTCTTCTTATTAAAGACTATTCAGCTTTTTCTGTTTTTTCTTCTTCAGCAGGGGCTTCAGCTGAAGTTTCAGCCGATGCTTCGGCAGGAGTGGCTTTCACCGTCTGATCCACCTTTACTCCGTCTCTCGACACGTTCACCGTTACATTGACAGAAGCAGGCTGTGGCTGATACGGCATACGGTTTTTCGGATCTTCACCATACTGGTTAGGACCTACCGTACCATCGGCAAACAACATATAAAGGCCGAATACCCAACCAATGATAGGAACACAGCAAATCAGAATCAGCCAGCCGGATTTGTTCAAGTCGTGCAACCGCTTAACGCCCTGTGCCAAAGAAAACCACAGGGAGGCAATACCTGCCACGAAACCAATCAGGATACCGAAAACAGAACCACCTGCAGAACCGGCAGCCGCACCAAGAAATAAAGTAGCTAATCCCAGAGAATAGGCAATACCAAAAACGATACCACCGATAATACCAGACAGGAAATATTCGATCCTGCGAATACGACCGTCAAAAGAAAAAGGAGCTTTGAACATAATTTTACTAAGTTTATGTGAATAAATAGTTGATTGTAATCTTGATACACTAGCAAAGATATAAAATAAATTAAATAAAGAAAGCTTTTATGCCAAAAAGTATGTATCAATATTTAATTAATCCCATACATACATTCTAAGAAAAAAACATGTATTTTGCCATCATCCGTCACTTTCAGAATCAAAACACTGATATACAATCACATAGAAGTAATAACAAGCAGTGACGACAAAGTGACGGTAAAATTTTCCGGTATTTTGCCGTCACTCCGTACCACAGCTTTGCCGGCATCTGTATCATTCGGACACTGAAGTACCGGCAAATGCTTTCTACATTTTATAATTTTACGACCTTATAGAGCCTTCCCCTATTCGTATGTTTCGAGGGTATCCCCGCTTTTTGCAGCAGCCTTCCAAAGTAATTGACCTTATTGGAAGACAAAGGAATAGTCGATTTCTTCTGCAAATAATTCAATATATCCATTAAATACAGGTATTCTCCTTCCTCATGATCCTCAGCACCCCTAAAGTAACGATAGAACAACTGTACCATTGGCGGAGTCTGTTCAAACTCCTGATTGCTTTCTGTCATAACGGCTTCATCTTCATCATCAAACCAGTAGCGTTCTCCATGATAAATCTCATACATAGCCTGTGCATACAACTGTCCGTAGTCAATGGGACGAGTCGTATCAATAGTATCGGTTACTTCTATACAGATGAAACGGCGGCTGCCGGAAGGATCAGTCAGCAAATCCTTCTGATTGCTGGTTCCTATAAACGAGGCATAACGCCGAAGTTCCTGTATCGAATTACCATAAGGTTTGCGAAGATTCACCACCGGTTTCTGAAGAATATGCTTCAAAAATCCCTGTTGTGTCAACGTCACCTGATCAAATTCATCAATATTGATCAGCGCAAAGCGATTCAAATACATCTCTGCATCCCGCTTGCGGCCAAAGTCGATACTATCAGTGTAATAACCGCGAAGTTCCGGCGGTATCAGATCCCGGCAGAAGGTAGACTTACGTGTGCCTTGCGCACCTACCAAGAGTGGAGATGTACTGTTCGCATGCTGTTTGTCATATCCGCGCCAATGAGCTACCATATTGAGGAACCATCGATGAAAAAGCATCATCCAATGTATGTTTTCGCAAGGAACTCTGCCTGCCAGTTCTGCAATCCGGTCCTTCCCATCCCAATTGGGCAAATGAAAAAGAAACTCTTCCAACGGATTATAGACAGCGATGCGGTTGGAATGCAGATATCTGTCAATGTCCCGATCCCATACAGAAATTCCTTCGCTCTGGGCATCCAGTAAAATACTGTTCTGTATCCGCTTATCTACAGGACGAAAACGAAAAAAGAACGAACAGCGATCGCGGTACTCCACCTCTCCTACCTGTGTATTATATCGGAATTCATACCGGCGATTCATAAATTCCTCTGTTTGCAGATTCAGATGCTGTTCTTTGGTCAGCAAGTCTTTCTTGCCGAATCCCTTGCATTCTTTATACACATTGCCTATCATTTCTCTGACCAGCAGCGACTGTTGCTGCCTGTAATAGCGGTGAATGGTCCGACGTACCACTTCTTCCTCCGGAATACCGGAATGAAAACAATTCTCCGCCAACCTCACCACCAGCGGCTGCAAATCATCATCCCGCTTCCAGCCATCTTCCATTTCCTCAAATGTCTTCCTCAAAGCCGCCTCATACAGCACAGCCAACGCATCTTCCGTATCATACCCCGGTACGGCACGACTTAACGGAGACTTCTCTGCAATCGTTTTTTCCCGATAACTGTTCTCGGCAGGCATTCCGAAAGGCTGGGAAAGATAGAAAGGCACCGCATCTTCCCGATAAAATAATTCGGGGTCATAGCTCAACCGGGAATACTGATCCAAGAGCGGTTCTTTCATCTGAATATCAAAAGGAAGCTGAGGTTGATAACATTTCACCGCCAGCCGGTACGCATGTGCATGAAATATCTCTGCTTCTTCCTGTGTCTGGGGCAATGTCCCGTCCGGTCGGGTAAAATAGGTCCATATCTTGACGGTCTTTCCGCTCGATCCCATAAATGCAAGTTTGGTTTGCGGAAGTTCCGCCGCTTTCTTCTTTACGATCTCCACTTCGGCCTTTCCTGCAAGGGGACCGACACTCAACTCAACAATACCATTGTAAGCCTTCATCCGCTTCACCCCATTGACACGTCCGCATGCGACCGCCGGAATTATTTTAGGTAGTTTGCCCGAAAGATGACAAGGTTCACCGGGCAAGACATAATGCAGAGCCTCACGAAATCCGGATACCGGACGCGCTTTGGTCTCTACTTTTATTTTCTCTACAAACGATTCAAAATTAAATACACTAATTGCTTCTGCACTTTCTGTTTCTCTTATTTGTGTTATCTTCATTTCTACCTTATTCTGTTTTTATATTTATATAACGGTTATGAGTCTCAAAGGTAGTCATTAAAGATCGAGTTATAAAGGATTTAGACGTTATTCTTTTAAATTAATATTCGGACTGATAATTTTACATAAGCTCCTCGATTTAATAGTAGAATACGGTTTTAGTAAGTTCTTTTCAACTCTTGTTTTATGTATCTTTATAGTAATAAAAAATCGTTTCACGTACGTGGTTCCATCGGTTCATGTACGTGATCCCGTGGGCTCACATACGTGGTCCGAATGTTTCACGTACGTGGAACATGAACATGCATCATACAAAATATATTAGTCAAGCCTTGTCTGCATAATAAGGTTACTGGCGTTTGCTTTAATACACGCAGTATCTTTTAGAAAACATCACTATTAACTATTAAAAAACATGTAACGCTATGGCAGCAGATTATGATTTTCGGAGAAAGCCGAATGAGAAAGGAAACGTAGAAGTCCAACCTTTATATACCCAAATCGTATCAAAAGGTACGATTTGCAGTAAGCGGTTATTTCATAAAATAGCCGAGACTTCTTCTTTTACCGAAGAAAATTAGGCGAGTATCATGGCAACTTTTCAAGAAAAGATGTTTTATTATCTATATCCGTTCCGTATCCATCCCTTTTGATAATATGAACTTTAGGGTGAGTAAATGGTGTAGAAGACACAATTCCGGAACGATTTCCCGTTCTAAATTCGGGTTTCAAAAGTCGTTAAACAGACCTGAGCAGATAGATAAGATACACCCGCTTAATGTTTTTTAGTGAAGAATCACTTTATCACCTGAAGGAAGTATACGTAATTAACGGGGTTATTGAAAGGAAAAGTACTAAGGAACTCAATGCTTGGGTGGATAATAGAGTGCTTCGCACTAAAGAGAGCAGGAATAGAATTATGTACTTAAAGACAGATAATCAATAGAGTATCTGGGTATTATATAAGAAGCAAAGTGACGGCAAAATTTGTATTTATTTTGCCGTCACTTTGCCATCACTGGTTGCCGTAACTCCTATATCATTGATTGTTAATTAATTAACAGATAGAGTGACGGATAATGGTGAAAATTATAGTTTAAAACTCTAAGAATCGAATTTAAAGGTAATGTTCACAAAAAGTTATCTTTCATTAACTTTCCGATATGCAGTTTTCACAGCCTGAACAACGAATCTTACTTTTTCTTCATCCAACTGTGGATAAATCGGAAGAGAAATTTCACACTTAAAGTTTTCATATGCTTGCGGATAATCCTCAATCCTATACCCTAAAGAATGAAAGTAAGATAGCATTGGCATTGGGATAAAATGTACATTAACAGCTACTTCACTTTTAGCAATCTCATCTATCATTCTATCCCTTTGCTCTTCGGTAAATCCTTTTATTCTTAATGCATAAATATGATAGGAACTCTCCTTCCCTCCTTCAGAAGAAGGTGGTAAAATAGCCCAGCTACATCCTGAGAAACCGGCATTATAGGCACTAAAGATTCTTTTTCGCTCTTGCAATAATTTCGGATATTCACGTATTTGCGCCAAGCCGATAGCCGCATTTATATCTGCCATATTTATTTTCATCCCCAATCCGGTAATATCATATCGCCATCCTCCTGCCTTACTTTTACTAAAAGCATCTTTTGTCTGGCAATTTAATGTCATCATTCGCAACTCTTTATATAACTCTGCATTGTCAAACATTTCCGGAAGATTCAAACATATAGCTCCTCCCTCCGCAGTTGTCACATTCTTCACCGCATGAAGGGAAAAAATAGCAATATCAGTTTCGCAGCCAGTACGCTGATTCTTATTATAATATGCTCCTAAAGAATGAGCGGCATCATTCATTATAAGTATACGTCCTAATCTCTCCTGAACTTTTGACTCCGGACAAAACAGTTTGCGAATTTCCGGTTCACTGACCAATGCCATGATGCGATCATAATCACACGGAAATCCAGCTATGTCTACAGGAATGATTGCTTTAGTCTTTTCAGTAATAGCATTCCTTATTGATCCTACTGAAATATTAAAGTCAGCATTAGAATCCACCATGACCGGTTTTGCTCCAGCATGAATGACAGCCAATGCGGTAGCACTATATGTATAAGCAGGTACTATAACTTCATCCCCTTCTTTTACTCCCAGCCAATGAAGCATCATAATGGCACCTGACGTCCACGAGTTCACACAAAGCACCTCTTTTGCACCCGAAAAGTTTTTTATTTCTTCTTCCAAAGCTTTCACTTTAGGACCGGTCGTAATCCAACCTGATTGCAGAGAATCTACAACCTCACTTATTACCGCTTCATCAATATAAGGCGGTGAAAATGGAATTTTCATGATTTTTGTTATTTAGGAAAGAAAATAAAGTTCTAGCAAAGAATTTTGAAACATTCTTTACCTTATCTGCAAATTCAAATAAAAATCAACAATTATTTAATCAAAGCATTATATAATACTTCAATAGGGTGCAAAGCCTTTCTACCTGTCCCATCAGCAATTTGTTGACGGCAGCTTGTTCCTGGGGCTGAAATACAAACATCATTACCTGTTTGGCGAATAGCCGGAAACAGGACACGCTCTCCTATTTGCATAGAAAGTTGATAATGTTCCTTTTCATAACCAAAAGCACCAGCCATTCCGCAACATCCCGAAGGAATCACTTCTACGGTATAATTTACAGGAAGCGACAGCATTTCTCTGGAAGGTTCAATGGAAGCCAATGACTTTTGATGACAATGCCCGTGTAACATTATTTTCAAGGACGCTTCAGTAAATTGTGAACGTGTTATATTTCCCTTTTTTATTTCACGAACTATAAATTCATCATAAAGTAAACTATTCACTGCTAACTTCGCAGCAGATACCTTCATATGTTCGCTGACTAAATCCGGATATTCATCTCTGAATGATAGAATACAAGACGGTTCAATTCCAATCAATGGAGTATCTTCTGTTATCAATCCCTGTAGCAAAGCAACATTCTTTTCTGCAATAACTTTTGCCTTTCTAAGCATTCCTTTAGAGATCTCAGTCCTGCCACTCTCTACATGATCGGGAATAAGTACTGAATAACCTAATTTACGTAATAATTCTATAAACCGGATTCCAATCTCAACATCCATGTAATTTGTAAACTCATCAGCAAACAAATAAACTGTGCCTTTAGCAGGAACATTTGTATCAGAATGACGTAATAGCCAATTTCGCAAGGTCGTTTTATAAAGTTTCGGGATAGAACGCTCAGGAGCGAATCTTAACATTCCTTTTAGCAAAGAAGAAGTTAGCTTACCTGAGACAATCCCATTATAAAACCAAGGGATAACCATCCCCATCTTTTGTATTTTTATAAGATTGGCAATTAAGAATGAGCGTAAAGGCACATGGCTCACATCATAATGGTGTTGTAAATACTCTGCTTTAAAACGTGCCATATCTATATTCGAAGGACATTCCGATTTACACGCCTTACAAGAAACACAAGTATCCAAAGCCTCCAATATTTCAGGTTGTTTGAACATATCCTCTGTTTTAGGGTGTGTCAGAAGCTCCCGAAGGATATTAGCACGTGCACGGGTTGTATTTTTTTCATCGCGAGTAGCCCGATAGGTAGGACACATTGTACCACCAAACAAATCTGATTTACGACAGTCTCCTGCTCCATTACATTGCTCAATCGCACAAAGCCAACCTTTCTGGCGGGAATAATTAAAATAAGTCGGAACATCCAATTCTTTCTTTTCATAGCGTAAATCAGCGTCCATCGGAGGCGTATCCACTATTTTACCCATATTAAAAATATGGGAAGAATCCCAGATATTCTTCACATCTTTTAAAAGCCCGTAAACCTTATCTCCCAACAATAGTGGAATAAACTCTCCCCGTAATCTCCCGTCACCATGTTCACCACTAAGAGACCCTTTATGCTTTTTCACCAATTTTGCTGTTTCGGTAGCTATCATACGGAATAACTCACGGTCCCTCTTTTCTTTTAGATTAAGCACCGGTCTCAGATGTAACTCCCCTGTACTAATATGAGCATGATACACACAACTTAGATTGTAATGTTCAAGCACTTTTTGTAAATCAGCAATATAAGCAGGCAGGCGATAAGGAGCTACAGCGGTATCTTCAATCACAGAAACAGGTTTGGCGCTTCCCGGCATACCGGAAAGCAAGCCTAAACCTGCTTTCCTCAGGTTCCAGACTCTACTGATATCTTTACCATAAATTCTGGGGTAATGATAGCCATAGTGATGTTGCCGCAAATCGGCCTCTATTTCATCCGCTTTCCGATCAACAGCTTTTTTGGTATCTTCTGCCAGTTCTATTATTAGAATGGCAGCCGGATCACCCTGTATAAAGAAACGATTCTTATTTTGAGATATATTCTGTTTGCTAAGCTCTAAAATATTATTGTCCATCAGCTCTATTGCTACCGGATGATGTTTCAGAGCAACAAGATTTGCCTCAAATGACTCCTCCAATGTAGAACAGTGTACACAAATCACAGCTTTCTCAACTGGTGGCAAAGGAACCAAATGCAATTTTAATTCCGTTACAAAAGCTAAAGTTCCCTCCGAACCTGCCAGCAACTTACAAAGATTAAATGGTTCATCGCACGTTTGGTCAAAATAATTACATCTCAATAATTCATCAATAGCATAACCTGAATTACGTCTTCTCAGAGAAATATCAGGATAATTTTCTATAATCTCTTTCTGATTCTCTTGATTGGAAAGAAGGTCAATCAGCTGCCTGTAGATTTTTCCTTCCAATGAACAATCTTTCTGTTTCTCTTCTATTTCCGTTCGATTTAATTCCTTCAATGTGACTTCCGAACCATCGCTTAGAACTACTTTGGCCTCTAATAAATGATCACGAGTACTTCCATAAACCAATGAATGGGAACCGCAAGAGTTATTTCCGACCATACCTCCCAAACAACAACGGTTAGACGTAGAAGTTTCCGGTCCGAAAAACAAACCATACGGTTTACAAAATAAGTTTAGCTCATCTAATATGACCCCGGGTTGAACACGTACCCAACTTTCCTCCGGACAGATTTCCAAAATATGATTCATATGCCTGGATATATCTACCACCAGCCCTTTTCCCACAACCTGCCCGGCTAATGAAGTTCCTCCGGCACGAGGAATCAGATTCATCTGGTTTTGAATGGCAAAGGACACTATTGTCCGAATATCCTCCGAATCTTTAGGATAAACTACACCAAAAGGTTCTTCGCGATATCCAGAGGCATCAGTGGAATAGATGATACGATGGAGTGCATCCGTGAACAGTTCTCCCTGAATCTTATTTTGTAAGTCAATTAGTTGCATAGGCTATTACAAAAATATGTATTTAGTAGCTGCCTAACAATAAACAGCTACTAATTATTTGTCTTAAATTACCAACCAAAAGGGTGTTTGGATAAAGGTAATTTCGCCAACGGATGGTAATCACCTTTTAAACCTATAGGTTCTGCATGACGAATATCATATACGATATTGATAGCATTACGCGCATCCTCAATACCAAAGCCATTACCTGCCAATATATTCTTATAACTTTCTGTATGGAGTTCTGTAAATCCCTTGCTGAATTCAAATTCCTCACCGTCAATATTAATAGTACGATAGGTCAGCTTTTCTCCCTTAACAGCATTTTCCGGAAGATTCTCAGCATTGATGCTCAAAAAATAACGTACTCTGGCTTTTTCCAATTCCAGATATCCGGCTGCACGATCATGAGTATATACATGCACAACGTTCTTTTTAACCGGTCCAAATACCCATGACAGCATATCGTAGAAATGTACACCGATATTGGTAGCTATACCACCACTTTTATGTACATCGCCTTTCCAGCTCGTGTAATACCAATTACCACGTGAAGTAATGTAAGTCAGGTCCACATCATAAATCTTATCTTTCGGACCATTCTCTATTTTCTTTTTCAAATCAATAATAGACTGGTGAAGGCGAAGCTGGAGGATAGTATAAATATTATGTCCGGTTTCCTTCTCCACTTCTTGCAAAGCGTCCACATTCCAAGGATTCAACACTAATGGCTTTTCACAAATCACATCGGCTCCCAAACGGAGTCCATAACGCATATGCGCATCATGAAGGTAGTTGGGTGTACAAATGGATACATAATCTATTTCCTTGTCTGTACCTTTCAATTTTGTACAATGACGGTCGAATAACTCTTGCTCAACAAAGAAAGAAGACTCAGGGAAGAAGCTATCCATTATTCCCACACTGTCAAAGTTGTCATAAGCAGCAACCAAGCGGTTATTTGTGTCTTTTATGGCACGCAAATGTCTAGGAGCGATATAACCTGCCGCTCCAATCAAAGCAAAATTTTTCATTGATTGAATATATTTATTTATAAATGATAAAACTATTCTTGAATATAAGAAAAAATAGATATCAATATTTTATTACCAAAATTCCCTTTCAATATAGCTGCTCTTCAACACTTATTTTAAGAATACTAATTAAGTATTCAAACAAGCATCTTATATTAGCCAATCCTTTTCATAAAAATATCGTTTATATCTACATATAATATTATTCATACATCTAATTTCTTACAAAAATATATTTGTTATCCCATAGGATTAGCGAGTATATCCAAATAATGATTAGTAAGAACATCATAAGAATTATGTTGTAACACATATCTCTTTCCATTTTGTCCCAATTGATCTCTTACTTCAATAGGCATATTCTTTAATCGCAAAATGCCTTTCACTATCTCAGTTATATTTTCAGCATCCACAGACACACCACATTGTGCTTCTTTTACTATATCATTTCCAGCATCTATAGCTTGAAGAATAGGCTTTGATGCCATCATATAATCAAAAATTTTATTAGGGCTTATCCCAAAACGATAAAGAGACTGCTTTTGAAAACCTATATACAAAATATCCATCGCCTCCAAAAAAGAGGGGATTATTGATTTCGGAATGCTTGGCAAAAAATATACATTATTGATATTTCTTCTATCTGCACATTTCTTTAACTCATCCTTAATTGGACCATCACCAACTAATACAAAAACAATATTTTCGTCCAAGAGCTGCATAGCAACATCTAAAAGGGTAAATAAAGCATTCGAGATACTATGTGTCCCAGAAAAGCCTACCATAAACTTACCTTCTTTTTTTAATCGTTTGATTATGCTTTGATGAGGTTGTGGTAATTGCTCAGGTGTCATCCAATCTTTCACAATAATGCCATTAGGAATATTATGAAATTTCCCTTCTTCCAATCCATGCAACATCATATATTCTTCAGCACAAGGTAAAAGAGAAATTACAGTATCTGTATGTTTATAAGCAAAGTTTTCAACTTTTTGCATAATACGTATAAAGGGATGTTTAGAAGAATATCCTCCCAATTCCATAGGAGTTAAGGGCCATAAGTCTCCTACCTCAAGACAAATTTTCGCACCTGAGCATTTAGCAATTCGATAACAACCTATAAAATCCAACGGACTAACTCCTGAAGCTATAACGACATCAGGATTAAATGATCTTGCTATTTTTTTTGCATAAAGCCATAATTTCAAATTGTATAGGAACATATGAACTACACGACTCACTCCATTCCCTTGATATTTAGGGGTTTTTATCCATTTATAATTAATTCCATCAATTTGTTCATCAGTCAGTTCATTATTGACCACCGGATTTATTCTCCTGACATGTGAATAAGAAGCAGCAACAATCATCACCTCATGTCCCCTCCACACAAACTCTCGGCTAAACTGATAGATACGGTATGCCATCCCATGATACTTAGAACCAGCTAAGTCCGACTCATACAATATTTTCATGCTTCTTCTTTTATCTTAAACTTAATTTTACTCAACGCTCTTGTACTAGCTTCTATCGCTTTAGAAGCGGTTTCTGCCTGTGCTATTACATACCCAATCCTATCCCCACTGCCATGTATTGAAGTTACTATATCACCTTCTCTTTTAATAATTTCAATATGCTGAATAGATTCATCTTTTAAAGCATCTTCCAAACCTGTTATTTGTTGTAGAATTCCATTCTCACATTTGGCGTATCGTATAGCTGCTCCTTTTTGAAATTTAGGAATAATACAAACTTCCTGTCCTAATGCTAATAAAATAGATGCCTCCACCATATCTATTCCGGTTGATAAAGGAACTAAATAAGTAGTAATACAATCTCCTCCTAGTCGAGCGCCTAATTCTACCAATTTAGGGCCTTCCGCAGTGACTATTATTTCAACATGAGAAGGACTATTGTCAATCCCTATTGCTTGTATTGCCTTTGTCGCAAGATTTTTTATTTGTTCAACAGTATGTTCAGGTAATTGTGATGGTTGAGAATGCCCCATTTCTACAAAATAAGGAGCACCAGTAGTCAATTTGTCAGTTACCGCCAATATAGTAGTTTCCCCATGTATAGTCATAGCTTCAACACTAACCTCAGGTCCCTGCATATATTCTTCCACTAAAACCAATCCTGATTTAGAAACAGACTTACTATACTCAAAAGCCTCTTTCATATCATGGATATTTTTGACTAATACAACTCCCCGACTTCCCGAAGAATCATTCGGCTTCATAATAAAAGGAATAGAATGTTCTTTCAAAAGCTCTTCCAAGTCCTGCTCAAAGCTAATTACCTCAAACCATGGATGAGCAACATTATGTGCCTCAAAACATCGAATCATTTCAATCTTGTCCGTAGCTTTAATCGCCACAGTTGGAGATATAGAATGAAGTCCATACTTTTCAGCAACAGCAGCAACAGAACGCATTGGCATATCCGTTGCCAAAGTCATGACACCATCTGGCTTAACTTCATCTGCCACTTGTAATATTCCACTTATATCATTTGTGCTAACTTCATAAAATCGGTCAGCATATTCGATACCAGGAGCCTGTGAACACATGTCAACAACCGTCACATTAAACCCCATCTCTTTAGCCTTTTGAATAGCAGGCAGCTGTAAAATACCAGCTCCGATAATTAATAACTTCTTCACTCTATTTAAACTAATACTGAATGTAAAATTTTAGATATTTCCTCTATATCATCATAATCATAACGCTGGTCTATTGGAATAGTTAACATATTATCGGCCATTCGAGCCGAAACTACACAAATGCTTCTTGCTTCATCGCCCAAAGGCCATAATACAGGAGCATACAAATTTCTGTCAGCCAATTCGCGCTGCACTACATCACGATCATTCACTTCAATAGGCAAAGCAAAAGGAGTACATACTTTTGATACATTTATAGGAAAAGAAATAGAATTTATATCTTTTATCAATTCTAATAAATGAAAATAATTTTGTCGTCTTTGATTCTTTATTTCAGAAGAATTCAATAAATAAAGAAGCCGCATACTATCTGTAGACATGCCTACAATATGAGTATCTTCTTCAAGGCATTGTTCCGCTCTTCTTAAAGCAGTTCTATATATTTTTTTATCCTCAATATTACCTGTAGTCAAATAGTGGCGCTTAACATTTTGAGCTTTAGTACGTATATTCACAAAATCATTTTCTACATACACAGGTTTCCTCTCTATCAAATGCTTCGACAAAACAATAGCACCATCATTTATTCCAATCCACTTTCTAATACTAGACACATAATAATCAACATGTTCATTATATATATCATGTATATCAAAGAGACAATGAGTAAAATCTTCTATTATAACAATATCATTAGAGTACTCTTTGATTTCATTTATAACCATTGCAGTAGGAGCTATCCCAAAATAATTCATAAAAAGAATTGCGGCAGGAGCATGTATATCAATAGTAGCTTTCAAAGAAACCAAGTTGACTGTCAAATCCATTTCTAATGAATAATAGTGTATTTCCCAACCATTCCTTGTAAATGGATATACCATAGAATCACAACAATATGCAGGAAGTAAAATACATTTCCTATCCGATTTTATATTCTGTGCTACTACTCCGAGCCCATCTCTACCCGAACGTAAATATATAAAATCTCTAAATTTCGAGTTGATTAAAGAAAAATATGTATCCGGCAAGACTAGTGATGCAAATTCACTCCCAAATTCACGCATGATTATTATGATTTTAAACGAGCTTGGTCAACATTTATATTCTCGTGTAATAAAACAGTTTTAATAGTCTTAAAGAATATCTTCATATCTAAACTAAAAGATATATTCTCAGCATAATATACATCATTTTTTAGTTTCATTGCTCCATCAGCACTATTACGATAATATGCTTGGTTATAACCCGTAATACCCGGTCTCACCGACAAGATAATCTTTTCTTTCTCCGAATATTTATCAAGCCAGTCTACAGGATCAGGACGAGGTCCAATAAAACTCATGTCTCCCAATAATACATTCAATATTTGAGGAAGTTCATCAATACTTGTTTTCCTTAGAAAACGACCAACCCGAGTTATTCGTGGATCATCATCACCATTGTATGTAGAACCATCTGATAATCTTATATCTGGAGCATTAACCATCATAGTTCTAAACTTATACATCTTGAAAGTTTTCCCATTCCTACCTAAACGTTGAGCATTATAGAATAATGGTCCCTTATCATCAAAGTAAATAAACATATACACAATAATAGTAATCGGCAGAATTAAAGGTAGAACCAACAAAGAAAAAAATAAATCAATGATTCTTTTCATCAGAATATATTTCATAAAAATATTTACAATAATTAATAAAGGTATTACTTATTATAATTTAATAATCAACACTTTTCACATTGCCTAATAAACACCCTAGTCTATACTTATCTTAATGACGTTTCCACTCACACATGATTTGTTGATAAATAGAAATCATAGCATTTACATTGTCATCCCAATTATATAGTTTCAAAACTCTCTCTCTTCCTTTTCTTCCCATTAGAGATCTTAATTCTGGATTATCAATAAATCTCTGAATGGCTTTCGCCGTATTTTCAATATCTTTCTTCGGAACTATAAATCCCGTCTGACCATCTACTACAACTTCAGTAAATCCATCAGCGTCAGATGTTACAACCGGACATTCACAAGCCATAGCTTCAACAGCCACAACTCCAAAACTTTCTGAAACAGAGGGAAATACAGCAACAGAAAAATGGCTATAGTATCTAGGAAGCGTATTATTCTCAACTCTTCCCACAAAACAAACTTGATTTGATATTCCTAATGAAAGAGTTAAAGCTTTCAATTTATCTTTATCGGGACCATCCCCTACTATTTCCAACTTCAAATTGATATTAGGATTCTGTTTGCTGACAATACTAAACGCCTCAATAAGTATATCTATTCCATAGATACATGATAAACTTTTCACATTACCTATAATCAATTTTTCTTCTTCTTTTTCTATATCTATCTTTTTAAACAACGAAGTATCTACTCCAAAAGGAGTTATTTCTATATTCTTATCTGTATACTTAGATGTCTCATTAGCCATTACATGACTTGTAGACAAAACGTTGTCAGCTTTAAAAAGAATATATCGCAAAATCCTATTATGCAATAGTGTTTTCCGGGGAAAATCATAAATATCACTTCCCCATACTGATACAACATAAGGATGAAAATTAGTCAATGCCCCTAACAAACCATAACTACTGGCATAATGAGCATGGAGTATATCAGGAGCAAACTCCAATATTTTTCTCTTTAATATTTGTAAAAAAGTCAAATACTTAGCCTTCTCAAAAAACGTTTCTTGAGAATGAATATGGCATCCAAAAAATTTAAGATTAGAAAAAGAAGAATAATAATTGCCCACATCATCTCGAAAACTAAACAAAAATATTTCAATATTATATTTACATAATGAAGTAATCCATCGTTTCGTATGTATGCTATTTGCATCAGATAAAATAAAAATTCTCATATTTAATTGACAAATAAAGTATCATTTTAGTCTAATCGTCCCAGAATCTAGACGAATTAACAACCGATATATAAGAGCATTGGAAAGTATAAAATACATAATCAATTCAACAGTATACATAATCATATAACAACTAACCGTAACTGCCAAATATGAATATATCATTTTATAAAGCTCATCGTTTGTTCTTTGAGATTTGTAATCACAATTCACAATATATCGAACAACAAAAACAATTACAATAGGAAAGAATATGCCAAAATAACGCATAGAACCTGCTACCATTGGTGTCCAAGCTCCTACCCCAAATATAGTAGAATAATAATCAGGTAAAATGAAAGCACCCATTGAGCCGATATACAAATAGAAATTATTTAGCAGTAATTTAAAGAAATCAAAAAACTGTATGCCAATTCTATCATTAACTTCCAACGCCATTGCGGTTAAAGTCGGACCGGAAAAATAGTGTTGAAAAGTTCTAGAAATTAACCATAAACCAGTAGTCATAGAACCATAAAAACAATAATATACAGTACAAATAGCACAAGCAAAAATAGAAATTTGAATGTACTTTTTAGCTATTTTATTTTCTATCAATGTCATCAAATAATAGAAACAAAAACCTCCTACAAGTAACGCAAATATTCTCCTATCAGACATAAACATAACATTTAAAGAGGCAACTAATAAAATCATAAAATAAGATATTCTTTTATTTTTCCTATTTAGTAATAAATATATTAATACAAATGAAAATAAAGGTCTCCATAATGTACATGCAAAATCCGTAATATACCACATAGTATGCATTTTCTGTACAGGTTTTATATCATCCAATAGTACATCGGCCGCCTCTTCTGTGATAAAATGAAAATAAGATATTCGATACAAAAAACATACTATTATTATAAATAGCGTCAAGAAAACAACTATACTATATAAAAGCAAATGCTTATTATTAGATTTCAAAGGAACTTCATCAAAACTATTTTTTTTTCTATTATGGTTACAAAAATAAAATAATGACAAAAAGACAATCACAGCCTCAAAGCATGTTAACAATATTCCAGTGTTATATTTATCTATATAATCACTTTTGTTTGGTTCTAGATAAAAATTTCCAAGAGCACATATCACGGGCAGTATACACATTCTAAAACTATAGAAAATAAGTAAACTAAATGTTCCAAGCCCATTACTCAATATTTTCTCTCCAACACAAAAATAAACTAATAAGAAATAAACAAAAGGTAATATAGCCGTCGCAACAAAATCTCTATCATAGCTAAGATTAAGCATCAGTATAAAACATACTAATGAAATCAATAATATCCCCCCCTTAGTTTTACTAAATCTAGTTGGTTTAGGTAGTCTTATTATCAAATAATTCTTTACCACAAAGTTACAAGTTGTGTATTAATGTCCGCATATCATCTTCCATTTGCTGAAACGTATGGATCTTCAAAGACCGATCATAAGCATTCTTACTCAATTCCTCCCATAAGCATGGAGTCGTCAACAGTTTTTCTACTTTTTTACAGAAGTCTTGAGAATCTGCATCAATCGCCAGCAAACCGTTAAAATAATCTTTTATCGAATAAGATATAGCAGAATTAGCAAATGCCACTACCGGCAAACTATATGATAATGCTTCTACCAAGACCATTCCATATCCTTCATGGGATGAAGGAAAAACAAATATGCCCGCATTCTTATAAAGAGCCTCCAGTTTCTCCGCACTGACTCTACCACAAAAAGTAATATAATTACCTAAGTCATTTTCATCGACCATTTCTCTCATATTCTTAGTATAGATATCATCAGGTATCCTACCAACCATATCAATATGAAATTCAATATTCTTATCTCTTAAATATTGTGCTAAATAAATAAGATGATGTATCCCTTTCCGCTGTTCAATAGTACCAACAAATAACAAATTATTCAATTTCGTTTTATCTAGATCTAGATAAGGATTTAGATCAAATCCAATCTCAACATATTCAATATTTGTTTTGGGAAGTATTTTCACGATTTTATCCTTAACAAAAGGACTAGGAATTATCACGACATCAACAATCTTCAAAAATGATAGTTCAAAAAACTTATGAACCCATTTTAAAACACCCGTTTGTGTTAAATAGTTAAAGTGATGGTGATAAACCATTATTTTAACATCTCTACGTAATAATTTGACCAATAGAAAACAGGGTAACAACCTCGGATACAACCTACTATTAGAAAAGATTATATCGTTACTCATAATTTCTCTAAGATGACATAAAGTATAATATATATATCCTAGTATAGATATATTGGCTATGGTAGAATCAAGTAAATAGTTACATACAAATTTATTAGAATCCACAATTTGTTGAATAAACGCAAAGTCAATTACTTGCCCACCTGAATAGGGCTCGTCAAGTTGAGGATAAATAATTAGAATCCTTTTTCTTTTCAAAGAATCATTCTTCATCTTTTACTATTTTCAAAAATAATGAGCACAAATAATCCCAACTTTTCTCATTCATATTAATTCTATACTGCACTTCTCTATTTGTAATATTTTTCGCTATAGCATTAATAAAATCTTGATAGGCATCTGTTGTTATCAACCCATATTTTGATAAATGCATTGGAATTTGATGAGTAATAATAGTTTTCCGGGCAGCCATAGCTTTATAATTCTGAGCTGTCAATCCTAGACTTTTTTTATTATAATGTTGCGTACTACTAGGAATTGGCTGTAATATTAGGCTAGCATTAGTTATCCATTGAGGTACTTGTAATGGTGAAATTCCTGGAATATACAACAAATTAGATATAGTTTTAATCTTAGCTAAAATTTTACTTATAGGCTTATTAGGTGTAATAATTACAAATCTAATATCAGGTAATTGTTGAGCTGCCATAATAATTAATTCCCAATCTATTGAGAAAGCTCCAACATACAACGCTGTTTTAGGCCATCTTAGTTCATTAGGACAATCATATTTCTTTAAATAATCCGAAATATTAACTCCATTTGACACAACATAGAACTTTCCTTTATTATAAACATCAGGAAAGTTCTCCGCATACACGCCCAATGATTCATTATTAACTAGTAATATTTTATCCGCTTTTGCTATCAATCGTTTTTCTGCTGCAATCATATATTCTTCATTACTAAATTCCACTAATGGATCTGAAGGCCTATATATAATTTTAGCTTCTGGAAAATATTTCTTTATTAAATCTAATAAAAAAACAGCATCGCAAGACTCAAAGACAAAGCAATCCGTATTCTTCAACCATTTTTCTACTATCTTCTTAAAAGGAGTAAATGAATGACACATCAGCCATTCATTAATTTCTGATGAAACGAACTTTCTTAAAAAACCAGGAAGAGCCAATGTCGACCATGTCACATTCAATAAATTATGTCCACCTATATTATAATAACAACCATTATTCAATAATCTGAAAACCTTATAATTTAACCTCTCCTCATTTTTAAAAAGTATATAATACGGACGGCTAAAACTAAAAAAGATAGTTTCAATACCTTGTTTACAAGTATATTCAGCAAATTGGTGAAAACCACCGTGACGCTTTGTCTTCCAATTATGATAAGTTATAAATGTTATCTTCTTTACATCCATTTTTTACATTCAATTTCTATCTAAAGACCAATACTTTTTATACTTATTTTTCTATTTCTTTAATTTTCTTAGCCGGATTACCTGCTATTACACAATATCCTCCTAAGAAACTTTTAGTAACTATAGCCCCAGCACCTACAACTGTATGATCTCCTAAAGTCACTCCTGGTAATATTACTGAATTCATTCCGATCCAACATTTCTCACCAATTATTACGTCTTTCGCACCTGCTCTTTTATTTGGATCAGAAACATCGTGGTTCTCAGTAATAAGTCCCACATTCGGCGCAATATATGTACCTTTACCAATACTCAATCGACCATTTGCTTGATAATAAATTCCATGTGTTGTGAAATTATTCAAATCGTCAATATCAAAAGATATATTTTCTGGACAAGCAACTAAAATCATTGGTGAACAAGGCCACGGAACATGACGATTATTTCCACAAATTTTTTGACTAAAAAAGAATTTTGTCACCCACTTCCATCCTATTGAACCAGGACGCTGAAAATATTTAGACTTAAATATATAATTGGGATATACGATTCTTCCGATTACATTACCAAAAAGATAATAACTTATCAACTTAAGTACCATCATCGGCTGATTATAATAAGCACTCTTCATTCTACTTTATTTATTCAAAACATCACAATATGGCTTAACAATATCCCAATAAGATATCTTAAATATCTTGCATAATATCCCATAAATACAACATGATATGATAATCAGAAAAATCAATGCAAGAAAATGTTCTATTTCAGATAATATAAACAACATAAATCCTGCTATTAGTGAACTAATAGCCGACAATAAAATGATTGCAAACAACTCTTTAAATGGAACAAGAGCCCAAATGGAAATTCTAAGAGTTTTACATATTACTCTCATTTGCAGATAGATGCAAAAACTTGTACAAAATGTTGAAATTACGGCAATTCCAATAGATGATGGAAAACAAACTATACATATATACTCCAAAGTTATTATCATTAATGCTGTAATCATATGAGCATTTGCATACTCTTTTACCTTACCTAATGCAAGCATAATTGGAGCATATGGAACAATGTGTATTAAATTAACTACAGTAATAATCTGAAAATAAATACTTGAATTAGAATATGATTCACCATAGAGACATTGCATTATTAATTTTGCAAATACACAACAAAAAATAGACAATGGAAATATTATTTTAGCAGACTTTATCATTACTGATTTCCACAATCGTAAAATTTCATCATTGCTCGTATTATAAGCCATTTTAGAAAATACTGGAAGCAATACCGCTGCAGTAGCACTTATTATCATCCCAGCAAATGGTAACTCCATATAGCCATTAGTAAATTCAGCAAAGACTTCCGTTCCAAAATAGCGACTAATAAAAAACTGATTTGCCGAACTTATAATTAATCCCCAAAAACTCGCGACTAATAATGGTAAAGAGAAACGTAGTATCTCTTTAAAACTTATTGATGTCACTGCTTTATTGCATCTTTTGAATGGAATTCTTTCTATAAATAGTCCAATACAACAACAAAGTATAGAAGAAATAACAAATCCAATAACAGCAGTACGTGCGTTTGCTTGAATAAATAATACTGGTAATACAACACACAAAAGCATAAATACCCTTGTCGAAATAATATATATAGTGCTAAGATAGGTCTGCTTGTATGTAGCCATAACACTTTCTATCCCCATCAACGGCAACATAAATATAGGAGTCAAAGAAAAATATTGTAAACAAAGCTTTAACTCTGGATTATTAAGTAAATCGGCAAAAAGCGATGAACCGAAAAACAAAACAATTGAGAAAATAGCTCCTAGCACAAAAAACATTGAATTAATTTTTTGTACTAGCGAAAATCCTTCCTCCTTATTTACACGTGCTAAAAAGTATGAATATGCTCTTGGTAAGCCTAATGTAAATACAATCAATAAGGTGTTATAGACATATAGCACTTGTTTATAGGTTCCATAATCTGTTTTTGAAAGAAAGCGACTCAGAATTGCTGCACTAATAATACCAAATCCTAACGAAACCAGACTACCAATTCCTAGCCAAGTTGCTTGAATTGTATTACTACTATTCTTTATATCTATTCGCATCTGTAAAGTTACAAACTCCAATATTTCAATCCATGAATCTTATCGCGGTACATTCCTTTAATATCAACCAATACCGCATGATTATAAGTCATTGCTTGGAAATATTGTTCTTCTAAATCTTTATATTCATCATGAGCAACAGCCACAACTATTGCGTCATAATTATCTCTTGGTTTTTCAACTAAACGGAAACCATATTCCCGTAATACCTCATCACTGTCAGCATATGGATCAACCACATCAACATCGCATCCAAAATCTCTCAATTCATGAATAATATCAACGACTTTTGAGTTACGGATATCAGAAACATTTTCTTTGAAAGTAACTCCCATTACAAGTATACGAGCCCCGAGAACACCTTTGCCCAAAGAGATAAGACGTTTAACCAGTTTTTTGGCAATATATCCTCCCATACTATCATTAATATATCGCCCAGCACTAATAATTTGGCAATGATACTTCAATTCACTCGCTTTTTGAACAAGATAATATGGATCAACACCAATACAATGTCCTCCAACTAAACCTGGGTAAAACTTTAAAAAATTCCATTTGGTTCCAGCTGCTTCTAAAACATCATAAGTATTAATGCCAATACGACTAAATATAATAGACAGCTCATTCATCAGAGCTATATTTACATCACGCTGAGTATTTTCTATAATCTTTGCAGCTTCTGCTACTTTTACATTTGCAGCACGATGTACCCCAGGTTTCACTACTAATTCATAGACTTTAGCCACAACATCAAGCGCCTCAGTATCACAAGCAGAGACAATCTTTATTGTATTAGGGAGTGTATGCACTTTTTCACCCGGATTAATTCTCTCTGGAGAATAACCATATTTAAAATCAATTCCAGCCTTTAATCCACTAACTTCTTCTAAGATAGGCAAGCAATCTTCTTCAGTACAACCTGGATATACAGTCGATTCATAAACAACATAATCTCCCGGCTTTAGTGCCTTAGCTACAGAACGAGAAGCTGCCAATAAAGGAGTCAAATCCGGTTTGTTATATTTATCTATCGGAGTCGGAACAGCTACTATAAAAAATGAAGCTTCTCTTAGTTTGTCTATTGAAGAAGTAAATTCAATATCTACATTTTCAAATGCAGATTTATCTAGTTCGTTACAAGGATCAATACCTTGGCGCATTTTAGACAAACGATTCTCATTGATATCAAAACCGATTACAGATACTTTCTTAGCAAACTCTAAAGCAATAGGTAACCCTACATATCCCAAACCAACTAAAGCTAACTTGGCTTCTTTATTAACTAATTTATTATACATTTCCTAGAAATCTTTATTGTGAATTATAATTTACTGACTTTATTGTCTCTTAATTGATATTGCATTTTACTCTCAGGACATATAGCTATCCCATCCTCATTAAAATCAAGACGATGTCCATACTCACTCATCCAACCGATCTGGTAAGCCGGATTACCGACTAGTAACGCATAAGGAGGAACATTCTTAGTAACTACTGCACCGGCACCAATAAAAGCATACTCTCCGATATCATGCCCACAGACAATAGTAGCATTGGCACCTATAGTAGCCCCTTTACCTACATGAGTAGTAGCATATTCTGATTTACGATTGACCGCGCTTCGTGGATTGACAACATTTGTAAAAACGCAGGAGGGACCTAAAAAAACATCATCACCGCAGGTAACCCCTGTATATACTGAGACATTATTCTGTACTTTTACATTGTTTCCTAACACCACTCCCGGAGAAATAACCACATTCTGACCGATATTACATCGTTCACCTAACACACATCCCTCCATTATATGGCTATAATGCCAAATTTTAGTACCGGCACCAATCTGGCAACCTTCATCTACGATCACCGTTTCATGCGCAAAAAAGTCTTGCATATTCCTTATTTATAGAATTCTTTTATTCGGTTTATTACAAAATCCTGTTCTGTAGTAGTCAATTCAGTATGAATCGGAAGAGAAAGAACGGAATGAGCCAATTTTTCTGCTATATCTAAAGCTTCTGCTGAACGGGTTATCAAAGAGAATGCTTCCTGTTTTTGTAATGGAAGAGGATAATAAATCATACTTGGTATGCCTCCATCCGCCAGATACTGCTTTAAAGCATCTCGTTTATTATTCAGAACTTTTAGAGTATACTGATGATATACATGAGTGCTTTGTGATAATTCAGCCGGAACAATAATACCTTCTATATTTTTTAAATGGGATGTATAATATTGAGCAGCCTTATTTCGCGCCTGGCAGTATTCATCCAAGTGTTTCAATTTTACATCTAAAATTGCTGCCTGAATTGTATCCAAACGAGAATTACAGCCTATTACTTTATGGTGATATTTTACTTGTTGACCATGATTAGCAATCATCCGGATACGCTCTGCCAATTCATCATCATTTGTCAAGATAGCTCCTCCATCGCCGTAGCATCCCAAATTTTTAGAAGGAAAAAAAGAAGTACATCCGATATGACCAATAGTCCCCGTATGCTTCTTTGTCCCGTCAGAAAACGTAAATATACTGCCTATCGCTTGTGCATTATCCTCTATCACATATAAATGATGTTTCTCAGCGAAAGCCATAATAGCCTCCATTTCACAACTCTGTCCAAAAAGATGCACAGGAATGATTGCCTTAGTACGAGGACTTAACGCTTTTTCAATATTAGCTAAAGTAACATTAAAGGTATCATAATCAACATCTACCATCACAGGGACCAATCCCAATAAGCCAATCACTTCTGCAGATGCCACGTATGTGAAAGCTGGTACTATTACTTCGTCACCAGGCTTTAAATTAAGTGCCATTAAAGAAATCTGAAGGGCATCTGTCCCATTAGCACACGTTATAGCATATTTAGCGCCACAATAATCTGCGAGATGCTGAGCAAACTCCTTAACTTTCGGACCATTAATGAATGTAGTGGTATCAATTACTTCCTGAATACCAGAATCAATTTCGGTTTTAATCTTAAGATACTGACCATGAAGGTCAACCATTTGAAGTTTCATATTTGATTTTAATTAATTCTTCGGTAAATTATCCAATTCTTCAAAGCGTGAATTTTTAGAAATAAATTCAGGCACAATTTTTTTCATTAAAGCAACTGTATTTATTATCTCTACATTTTGTGCCAACCCTTCAAAAGCAGCAAAATCTTCTAAAACCTCACTATATTCATAATGACGAACCTTAGCGATCTTAATCTTTTTATTGGATGTAGGAAGTGTATTCTCTTCTGTACTCAATAGTTCCTCGTATAGTTTCTCTCCAGGTCTCAGTCCTGTAAACTCTATCTTAATATCTTCGTTCGGACGATAACCGGCCAATTCGATCATCCGGGTAGCAAGATCGACTATCCTCACCGGCTCCCCCATCTCAAATACAAAAATCTCATTACCTTCTCCCATCATTCCAGCCTCCATGACCAAACGACAAGCCTCAGGAATTGTCATAAAATAACGAATGATATCAGGATGTGTTACAGTAACAGGACCACCATTTTCAATCTGTTCCTTAAAACGAGGTATTACGGAACCATTACTGCCTAAAACATTACCAAAACGAGTAGTAATAAACTTTGTTTTTCCTTTTACTATTCCTTCCACAATAGCATATCCCAAACTCTGAACATAGATTTCTGCTAAACGTTTGGATGCTCCCATTACATTGGTAGGATTCACAGCCTTGTCAGTCGAAATCATAATCATCTTTTCCGCTCCAAATTCTACAGCTATATCTGCTATTTGGCGAGTTCCAACGACATTTACATAGACGGCCTCGCAAGGATTCTCTTCCATTAAGGGAACATGCTTATAGGCAGCAGCATGAAATACAATTTGTGGATGATACTGTTCAAACACCATGCGTACACGCTGCTTCACACGCACATCACCTATTACAGGCACAAAATCAATACCCGGATATTTCTTCTCAAATTCCAGACGTACATTATGAAGAGGTGTTTCGGCAGAATCGAACAATATTAATTTACGGACCCCAATTTGCGCCAACTGTCTGCAAAGTTCACTCCCAATACTTCCCGCCGCTCCAGTAACCAATATTATCTTATTTTGATATTCTGAAGTTATCTCCTGCATATTAATCTTTATTTCTTCACGTCCTAACAAGTCTTCTATTCGAATTGGACGAACAAATTGATAAGAAAGATCATTCACATCCGTTTCACTGATTGAGGGAGCTATTAAAGTTTTTACACCATTGCTCTTACAATATTGAAGTAATCTGTTTTCCTCCTCTTTTATTGAATCATATCGGGAAAAGAGAATACCTTGAATATCGTGTTTACTGACCAACAGATCAAAACCCGCTTGGTTATTAAAAGAATAAACTCGCGAATCCGCCAATATTCTTCGGCTATTATCTGAACTAAAAATACAAAATCCAACAATCTTATAATGAGAACTTTTGCGAAGACGAGTTTTTAGAGCCACACTCTTATCATCGGTACCATAAATAAGAATTCGCATATCAGTTTCTCTGACCATCCCTATCAATGATTCATATATCACAATCACTACAACACGAAGTCCAATCAAAGAGATTAACGTCAACATTCCATCAGAAATAACAAAGACAAGACTCTGGCTACCGAATAACCGGATACCGCTAAAAAAGATAAATATATAGATTGCCATACAAGTTGTTTTGAATAACACACTACAAGTTATTCTCCACAAATCTTTAATCTCAGAATAGCGGATGGTATTCCGAAAAGTATTGAATAATAAATCCCCAACGATACTTGCCAAAAAGGCAATTGCTACAACCTCGAATAATTGAAAGACATTCCATCCTATCCCTGTAATATAATGAATGCCGATAAAAGTGAATAGTGTACACAGGCTGGCAACAATAGTATCTACCCCTAATACAAGCCAACAGCTAAAAAAATTCCGACTGATGTATTGCAGGAATCTTTCTATTGATTTTTTCATAATTTCATTTATAGATAAATACTTCCCTAGAATCCTAGTTCAGTTCTCTTTTCATCTTCCTCCATATATTTTTCACCAACAGTTCCCATGCAATAGTAAATGTTAGCGACAGAAACACAAAGAGCAAAATATAAACCTTTTTCCCCATTCCGGAAGATTGTTGTGGAACAACTGCCGGTTCCAATACAGCAAAAACAGGTTTCTCCTCCTGAACTTTTGCTCTAGCTACTTGTAACTGATTAGCAACCTGACTATAGACCTGATAAGCTAAATTCATATCATTTTGCAATCGCTCCTGTTCCGCACGAACGCTTTGAAGTATGAGGTTATCATGTGTATCCACATAATCTGCATATTTCTTTTGAGCAACATAATACTCCTGTTGGCGCTCTTTATAAAGTTTTTCCAAATAAATACAATCTTCTTCCGCTTTAGAAATGCGATAACCAATGATACATTCTTGCAATTTATGAACTACAGAATCTGCCACAACTGCAGTTACTTTAGGATCTTGCAAAGTAACAGAGACACTTGTTATAGCCGTTTTTTTATCAACAGAAGCAGATATATTCTTTTTCAAAACATTGACTTTTATACCTTCTTCTTTTGTTAGTTCAATAGTACCCGATTTCACTTTATTAAGTGAATTGTCATTATCATCACTATTGAACAAAGACTTCACACCACCAATTACCATTCCAGGCAAACCTATAACATAATTCCACCAAGGAGAAGATTGTCTATCCAAATAATCCATTAAAGTTACATCTGTTTTTTCATCCGATAAAGTAACTTTCATATCTAATAATTCTAAAAGAAAAGGAGTGGATGAAACAATGTCAGAGGAAAGAGAAGCATTCAATGCATCAGAGACCTCACCCGTAGTAGCTGAACTTCCCAAAAAAGATGCTGCAAGTCCCGCTAAACCATTACCACCCTTGGAACTCCCCATTTCTGGAGAAAGGGTAACCTTTACTGTATACTGCTTAGGAATACTTATTGCTACAATTATTCCAATAATAAAACCAACTCCAATGGCTTTGTATAATTTTCTACGAATAGCAATAATCTTGCGAAAGATATCAACCAAATCAATTTCTATTTCATCACTTTCTGTTTTGTGTGGTTCAGAGAGCAAGTTTTTATCCTGTCGTTGTTCTGACATAAAAGTAAAATCTATTATTTCTTTATAAGATTAGCAATAGAAGCAATCATCACCCCCAAAGAACTAAATGAAGTGGCATAACCCAGTATGTTCCCAATATTAGCCTTCTTCTTAGCTTTACTAGGCACAATAATTTCACACCCCGGTTCAATCTGTTTCTTACCGCTACCCTTCACCTTAGTTACCTGACCATTCATGTAAACGATGAACTTCTTACTCTTCTTCGCATTATCTGAATAACCACCGGCCTGATTCAAATAGTAGTCTACATCTTTTCCCTGCATATAAGAAACCGTATTCGGAACCATGACAGCACCATTGATAGTAACAGTATTATTATTCTTAGGAATAGAGATCACATCACCTTCACGCAAAACGAGATCGGCATTACCTTTAGGATTACTCAAAGCCTTCTCCAGATCAATCCCAACCGTAAAGGTATCTTCAACACGGATACCCAAAGAATCAATCATG
>OGDN01001237.1_pt1 | contig 44354 bp, 28 predicted proteins | sample 1570271 | NCBI WGS metagenome assembly OGDN01 (sample SAMEA4384481, study PRJEB24528) | human gut metagenome | reverse complement strand
TCCGGCTCGCAGAAGAACTCAAGCTCCATCTGCTCGAACTCACGGGTACGGAATGTGAAGTTACCAGGTGTGATCTCGTTACGGAAGGATTTACCGATCTGACCGATACCAAATGGAATCTTCTTACGGGATGTTCTCTGTACGTTCTTGAAGTTTACAAAAATACCCTGTGCTGTCTCAGGTCTTAAATATACAGTATTCTTAGCATCCTCAGTTACGCCCTGGAAGGTCTTGAACATCAGGTTGAACTGACGGATATCTGTGAAATTGTGTTTGCCACAGGAAGGACATGGAACATTATGCTCTTCGATGAAATTCTTCATCTCTTCCTGAGACCATCCGTCTACAGAGCTCTCAAGCTCAATGCCGTGCTCCTGGCTGTAGTCCTCGATGATCTTGTCTGCGCGGAAACGCTCATGGCACTCTTTACAATCCATAAGCGGATCAGAGAAGCTTCCCAGATGTCCGGATGCGACCCAGGTCTGCGGGTTCATCAGGATGGCACAGTCAACACCTACGTTGTACGGAGACTCCTGAATGAATTTCTGCCACCATGCGCGCTTTACGTTATTCTTAAGCTCTACGCCAAGGTTGCCGTAATCCCATGTATTCGCAAGACCTCCATAGATCTCAGAACCCGGGTAAACAAATCCTCTTGCTTTTGCCAGAGCAATAATCTTGTCCATTGTTTTTTCCATGATATCTCTCCTCATTGTTTGATAGATGATTTTCTAATATTATACTCGCAACTTTTCTTTTTGTAAAGTTATACCGCGTACTCAATTCCGTACATTCTGCCGCAAAAACACAATTTCCGCACTTTTGAACAGCAAATCATGTGCTGCTATCGAAGTATAGAGCAAAGCACGTTAATCAGCTTTCCTGTTATGTGCAACATCCAATCCACTTACATCATAACTTCTAATATCTGCAAACTCTTAAATTTCTTATCCGTATTCCCTGCCACATAAGGCTGAATATGCCGTTCCAGCTCCCACAGCACCTCATCGGTCACTGTAAAGCTGTATAGCTTCGTCATGGGCGAGCTTACAATGTACTGCATGGTATAAAGTGCTGCCGGGGAAATCCGGCGGGCGGTTCTGGCTTCTCCGGGGCTTGCTTTCTTCAGGCAGTCCCCATCCAGGATCCCATGTGCCTCCTGGGAAAAGAACAGATTCTCTTTTCCGGCGATCTCCTCCCCACAGTTCACACACCGGAAAAGCTCTGGCATCAGCCCCTGCTCCGTCATAGTTCGCAGCTCAAAAATGCACCTTACCAGCCGGTCATCAATTTCCGGATTCAGGAGAGCCTTCACAGTGAGATAAAGAAGATTCATCATATTCTTCTCATCTGTGCCCTCTCTTCCGAAATAATCTGCCAACTCCAGAAAGTAATAGCCATAATAAACTCCCGGCTGTCTGGCGGCCAGCTCCACAAAATGATGGGTCACGGTCACCTGGTTCAGATTGTAGCTGCTGCGCCCTTCATACAGGGTGAAATTCCCGAACACAAAAGGATTGGCAGCTGCCATAAACGGACTGTTCTGCCGTCTGGCGCCCTTGGCGAAAGCGGAAATCTTCCCCCTCTCCCTGGTAAGAAGCACGATCCGCTTGTCATACTCTCCCACAGGCTGCGCAGAAAGTACAATTCCCTGTACCGTGATCAGATCACTCATATTCAGATTTCCTTCTTATCATATCCAAAGTTTTTGATCATAAAATCACTGTCACGCCAGTCTTTTTTCACCTTTACCCAAAGCTTCAGGTTTACCTTGGAGTCCAGCATACGTTCCAGCTCAAATCTAGCGTTGCTGCCGATCTTCTTCAGCATGGCGCCGCCTTTTCCAATGATAATGCCCTTGTGGGAATCCCTCTCACAAATAATGGTCGCCTCAATATCCACCATAGGATTTTTGCCCGGACGCTCCTTCATTTTGTCAATTGCCACTGCGATTCCGTGTGGAATCTCAGCATCCAGTGCGTGGAGCGCCTTCTCACGGATCACCTCTGCCACAATCTGGCGCTGGGGCTGGTCCGTTACAGTATCCTCATCATAGAACATGGGTCCATAAGGCAGATATTTCAAAATACTGTCAATAATATCCTCTGTGTTCTGTCCGCGGAGTGCAGAGCAAGGGATAATCTCTGCAAAATCACAGATCTTGCGGTACGTATCGATTGCCGGAAGGATCTCCTCTTTTTTCACTGTATCGATCTTATTAATGATCAAAATGACCGGCACGCCAACGCCCTGGAGCTGCTCTGCAATGTGGCGCTCACCGGCTCCAATGAAGGTAGACGGCTCAACCAGCCACATAATTGCATCCACCTCTTTCAGGGTACGCTCTGCAACGGCTACCATATACTCTCCAAGCTTATTCTTCGCCTTATGGATACCAGGCGTATCCAGAAAAACGATCTGTCCCTTCTCACAGGTATAGACCGTCTGGATGCGGTTTCTGGTGGTCTGGGGCTTCTTGGATGTGATCGCGATCTTCTGGCCGATCAGATGGTTCATCAGGGTAGATTTCCCAACGTTCGGGCGGCCAATAATTGCAACAAATCCGGATTTAAAATCTGGTGTCATTAAAATATATCCTCATCTTTCTTAACTTTTATCAACAGCTTACCAGCGGCTTGGTCTCCATAAATACATCCTTCGCCTTCTCGATTGCATTCTCGCTTCCAACCACACAGAGCTGGTCATCGGAGAGAACTGCCTGGATCAGCGGAGCCAGTGCATGGATATCCTCTACCGTAGCATTCAGGATCTGGTCACGCTCTTTTTGCAGCATCTCCACAGTGAGACCTCGGAAATAAGCCATTCTGCCAAGGGCACCCTGTGTCTGCGGTGTTCTTGGAACATCCTTTCCGCTGATGGTACCGATAATGTATTTGGTCATTTCACGTTCATCCGCTGCAAAGGTACGCACATATTCCGGCACACCCTCATATACTTCAAGAGTTCTGCGAAGATGGGGGTCTCTGTAAGAAACGAAATAACTCTCCCCGCTTCTCTTAAAGCCGCTCATACAGCCATATGCGCCGCCCTTTACACGAAGATTGATCCACAGATAATCATAGCTTAAAGCAACCTTCAGAATTTCCAGGGCACCGGTATAGGTAAAGCCTTTTTTTACAAAGTTACCGGTTCTTGCCACATACTGAACCTGTCCGGAGGTCTTAAAGCCCTCGTTCTTTTTCCTGCAGATAATGGCAGTTTCCGGAACCTCACAGGTACTCTCCGGCAGACTCTCCTTCAGGGCACCGCTTAAGGCCTTCACCTGTTCCACAGACTCTCTTTCTCCGGTATAGCTTACCATGAAGGAATCCTTTCGGATGATCTCTGCCATGGCATTCTGAAGTCCGGCTACGATCTCGTCCTTTTTCTCCTGAAAATTCTTCTCAAGGTCTTCGATAAATTTGTAATAGCCAACGCCTGCCATCTCATCCTGATATTCTGCCATTGGAGAACCGTAGGCAGCGCTGCGGAGTACTGCTGTCTGATGGCCTGCGCCAATCAGGGAAGCCTGTCCTCTGGACCTGATCTCCCCGATAATCTCACCAAGACGTCTGGTATCTGAAAGCTTAGAAGTATTCAGGATTTCTTCCATCATCTGGAACAGGAAATCCATCTGGGAATACAGTGCTTTGCCACGGATGGTAAACATGGTACGGAATGCTTCCGGGTCGTTCGCCTTGTCAAAAACATCTATGCCGCACTGGATACCGCCGGTTCTGGCATTGGTCTCATTAAACAGCTGACCGTAAGTGTAATTCTTTGTATCCACATATCCGAGAACAGACTTCAAAAGTCCAAGATAATGCACCTTCTCAACAGCCATATCCTTAATCTCGAACATAATATTTACATAACCGATTCCATTGGTGCACACATCCTGATACAGGAACAGACTGTTCTCCACCTGAAGCTCTTCGTTGGAAAAACCATTCACTTCTTTGCGGATATCGGAACGCTTCAACATAGGAATGCACTCCAGATCCTCCGGTCTCTCCTCAGACTCCTGGTAAGCCTCAAGGGCTTTTGTCTTTCTTACCATTTCTTCCAGCTGTTCATCGGAAAGGCTGCTTCTGTATGCTTCCAGCCTGTCTGCCAGCTCTTTCTCACGCTGGGCTGCAAGACCGCGCTTCGGCACAAGAGTCAGGATCGCACCATGTGTATTGTCCAGAAGCCATTTCTGGATCAGATTCTCGAAATAGCCTTCATTTACTGCAATTTTCAGCTGATCATAAATCTCCAGAAGCTTTACCTGGGAAAAAGCATTCTCATCATCATAAAGCCAGCTTCCCATAATATCCAGTCCATACATCAGACCTTTTGGAAACTGTCCAAAATCTGCTTCGCGGTAACGGAACTCCATGTAATTGATTCCGGAAAGAACCGCCTTCTTATCAATTCCATTTTTCACAATGTCCTGAAGGCAATTTCGGATAATGGAAACAAATTCCTCCTTCCGGGCAGCTCTGGCACCTTTTGCAATCACGGAGAAATACGGCTGCAAAACACCGTCGCTGTAATCGCCATAAATATCCTTACCGATTCCGGCGTCCAGAAGAGCCTGCTTCAGCGGTGCTCCCGGCGCACTTAAAAGTGCATAATCCAACACATCAAATGCCACACCCAGGGTACTGTCCATGGCATTTCCTACAACCATGTTATAGGAGAGATAGGTGTTATCCTCTTCTTCCTCGTTCTCCGCAATGGGATACTCGATCTGCAGGTCTTTCACCTGGGAAAAAGCTGCCTGCTCCTTAATACTGGAATCAACGTCCAAAGCCTCAAATGCGGACAGATATTTCTCATCAATAAATCGCAACTTCTCTTCCATGTCCATATTTCCGTAAAGGTAAATATAGCTGTTGGACGGATGATAGTAGGTGCGGTGGAAATCCAGAAACTCTTCATAGGAAAGCTCCGGAATATTCTCCGGATTGCCGCCGGATTCCACGCCGTAGGTATTGTCCGGGAAAAGATTATTCATAATCTCTCTGTCCAGCACCTCGTCAGGGGAAGAAAATGCTCCCTTCATCTCATTATATACAACACCATTATAGGTAAGAGGACCTTCCTTCTGCTCCAGATGGTAATTCCAGCCCTCCTGGCGGAAAATCTCCTCCTTCTGATAAATGTTCGGGTAAAAAACCGCATCCAGATAAACGTGCATCAGATTCTGGAAATCCTGGTCATTACAGCTGGCTACCGGATAACAGGTCTTATCCGGGTAGGTCATGGCATTCAGGAAGGTATTCAGTGAGCCTTTTACCAACTCTACGAAAGGATCCTTCAGCGGAAATTCACGGGATCCGCACAAAACACTGTGCTCCAGAATGTGGGGAACACCGGTACTGTTCTTCGGTGTGGTACGAAATGCAATGGAAAATACCTTATTCTCGTCATCATTCTCAACCAGGACCAGTCTGGCTCCTGTTTTTTTGTGGCGGAGCAGATAGCCGACAGAATGGATATCGGTCAGATTCTCTTGCTTCACAATCTCATATGCAGGAATATTCTCTTTTTTCATTTTTTCCTCCAAATAGTGCCCAATCAGTTTGTTTAAACAGCCGATATTGGGATGTATTTAATTCATTTCTTCAATTATGCCGAATTACACTGCACTTAAAAGCTTTATACAATGCAGCTGATAATTCTGGAGCATCTTCATCAGTTACAACAGGCGGTCTCTTAGAGCGTGTTTGAAAAATCATTCCCGCAATCTGCACGCCCCACTTTGCGGGAGATTTCACCCGAATTCGGTTGCCGTAGCCCGCTACGGCGCCCTTATCCGAGCGAAATCTCCCACAAACTGTGACGCACATCTTGCAGAAAGCCTTTTTCAAATACGCTCTAGCCTCTTCAACTTCTTGCATTAGTATAACACACAAAAAAGTATCTTACTACAACAAAATTCTTTTAAAAAGAACCGCCCCTGCGGGCGAATCTGGTAGGATTCTTCCTGCAGGGGCGGTTCTGATTATTTAATTGTGATTGTTAATCCTGTTCTTTTTTGCGGCGTCTTCTGGTTGTTTCTTCGATTGCGAGAGCTGCAACAAAGAACAATGCCATATAGAAGCCGATTGGTGTGTCATCACCTGTCTTAACACCTGTGGAGGTGCCTGGGGTTGGTGTAGGAGTTATGGTCTCCTCAGGAGTTACAGTAGGTGTTGCTTCCGGTTGTTTCTGGTTAATGATGGTTACCTCTGCATTGAGATTATTTTCATCAAACAGTACATTTCCATTTTCAACAGTTACTGCATATCTGAATCCGTCTGTACCACCTACCAGATTTCCTTCTGCATCTGTCTCTGCAACATAGAGCGTAAAGGATTCATCCGGTATTACAACTGCCTGTGTACTCTCAGATACTGTGGAGCCGCCTGCAAGATCAAGTGTCAGGATATTCTTCTCTGTTCTTGTGGAAAGAGTTGTGCACTCTTTGTCATCAAAGATACCTGCATAGAAAATCTCATCACTTTCCAGGGCATTTCCATCTGCACCAAGAAGCTTCTTGGTTACATTCAGAGTCGCGATCTTGTAGAATCCATCCGGCCATTCGCTGAACTGGTTCTCGAATGTGATGCTGCTCTTTGCGCCATCCTCAGTTACGGTGATTGCCTGTCCCTGTGGATAAACCGGTACATAAACCTTTTCATCCGGCGTCATGCCTGAATCAATTGCTTTTCCGGTTACATCTGTCTCACTTACATAGTAGGTTCTTCCAAGATCCAGATTGGTAAAGGTAACTGTGGAAGAAGATGCATTCTTAAACTCAAGTGCTTTTACATCAGAAGCAGGAATTGTGCATTCTGCATCTGCGAAAAGTGCTGCGTAGAAGGTCATATCCTTAGCGCCTGCAAGTGCATCGTTCAGCTTCAGTTCCTTGGTGATCTCAATAGCAGCAGTCTTGCCCTTTGTCATGGCATCCTTCATCTCAACTGCATTTTTGGTGTCATCTGCATCAACAGTGAAGGTGATCGGCTCTGCGATCTCATATCCTGATGGTGCTTCTGCCTCAACCAGTTTGTAGGTCTTGCCAAGAACAAGTTTCGCTGTGATCACATGTGGTGTACCATCTGAGGTCCACTCTTCCACAACCTTATCCTGGTCATCTACTACCTGAAGTTTTGCTCCTGCAAGAGCTTTCAGGGTGGTGTCGTCTACCTTGGAAATGGTAACCTTGGTAGTATCGTTGACAAATTTCATGGCTGTCTCAGTGTAATCTTCTCCATTTACCTTGGTGGTAAGCTTCAGAGTTCCGTCACGGTTGTCTTCTACATTTACAGTTACTGTATAAACAGTTTTGTCGTATACGTAGGTGTCTGCCTCTGATGGGAGCTTTTCGTTTACGGTGTAGGTAAAGGTCTTGCCAGCATCTTTCTCTGTATAGGAAAGCTTGCTGAAGCTGATCGCACCTTTCTCGTCGTTCTTAACTGTCTCAATTACCTTGCCATCTGCATCTTTCAGTTCGAATTCGAAGGTTCCAAGCTGCTCAGCTTCTACCTTCATGGACTTCTGGGCTTTCAGTTCAAGGTCAGCGGAAGCGCTGTAGGTATTCGTGAAGGTAACTGCTCCAGTGAGGTCTTCACTCTTTACAGGTTCGCCGTTCTTTGTGACAGAAGTAACTTTCGCTGTTAACTTGCCTGCATTGTCGTCTGTTACGTCTACTTTTACAACGTATTTGCTTTCATCATACTGGTATGCCGGTTTCTCATCTTTTACTTCGGTGATCTGGTAATAATGGGTTCCGGATTCCTTGTATGTGATGATTGGGAATGTGATGGTGCCGCCGTCAGCATTCTTCACAGTTTCGTTGTAACCATTTTCTACTGCCTTTCCATCTGCATCCATTTCTGTTGCCTGGAAGCTGAACTGCTCTGCTTCCAGTGTCTGGCCTTCCAGAGTCTTGGTTGCACCAAGAGCGATCTGACCAGATGTGGTGTAGGTGTTGGTAAATTCCATACCTGTTACAGTGGCATCCTCAGAGGTTGCCTTGGAGGAATGGATGACTGGGGTTACGGTTAAGGTACCGTTGCCTGCATCTGTTACGGTTGCGTTGATGGTGTAGATGGTGTCGTCGTAGGTGTAACCTGCTGCGTCACCTTTCACCTCATTTACGGTGTACTGGTATTCGCCGGTATCATCTACTTTCTTATCTGTGTTGTCTTTTACAAGGCTGTACTTGATTTCGTCAAAGGTTACGTTTCCGTCAGCATCGTTGGTCTTGGTCTGAAGAACAGTGCCATCTTTGTCGCGAAGTTCGAATGTAAACTGACCTTCTGTAAGTGGTGTCTCTGTGGTTGTCAGAGTCTTCTTAGCTGTCAGGTTCAGACTTCCGGATGCGGAGTAGGTGTTCTTCATCTCAACTTTGTTGTCGATGTCATTCTCACTTACAGTAAACTCAACAGGATCTGCCAGGGTATAACCAGCTGGAGCGGATTTCTCGACTAACTTGTAGGTTTCGCCGAGGATCAGTTTGCCAGTGATTACGCGTGGGTTGTCCTTAGTTGAAGTTGTCCAACTATCGATTACCACGCCGTCCTTGTCCTGGATTTCGAGTACTACGCCTGAAAGCTGATTGCCAAGGGCGTCTACTTTGGTGATGGTTACCTTGGTGGTGTCATCTTCTACCAGGTATACCTTGTTACCATCTGTATCTGTTGTAGTTTTTGCATTGGTTTCAATAGTTCCATCTTTTTTAACAGTAAACTCAATATCTGTTGCATACTTATAACCAGCAGGAGCTACTGTTTCTCTAAGAATATAGCTCTTTCCAGCTTCAAGTTTAGGACCAAAGTCGTGAGTTTTACCTTTTTCAGAAACCCACTCATCTACAGTCTTACCTGTTTCCTTATCAATTACTACAAGATGAGCACCTTCTACCTCTTTACCACTTCCAAGTTCTACTTTGTTGACATTGAAATGAAGTTTAGCATCTACCAGAGTCAGTTTATTGCCAACTATTGTTTCGTTGTCCACTGTAATAGTTCCATCAGCTTCTACTTTAAAGGTAATTGGATCTGCTGCAACATAACCTGTCGGAACGTTGATTTCCTCCAGTATATAAGTGTTTCCTGCAATCAGCTTCCCAATAATATCATAACTGGTTTCATCTGTCTTCCAGCTTGCTACTGCATTTCCATTACTATCTTTTACAGTAATCTGAAGTTGCGCATCTTTAACTGGGTTGCCTTTGTCATCGACTTTATCAACAATTACTGTGGTCGGTGTATTGATTACATCATAATCGCCAATTCCTTTTGTAGTGATATATCCGTCTACTTTATCCTCTGTTATGGTGTATTCAATTTCCTTTCCTTTTTCGTATTTCGGCTGATCTGCAAATTTCCATTTCCAATCGTCTGCCTTTGATACGGTCTTGGAAGCAACCAATTTGCCATTTGCATAAAGGTTAATGGTAATAGTTTCTGGTCTGATGTCTGCATTGCCATTGTCATTCCAGGTCTTGGTTCCTTCGATATCTACAGTTCCCGGTTTATGGGTATTTGTGATGTTGTTCTTGTTACTTGCATCGTAGGAAGTCTCATAATCTTTTACCGGGGTTTCTGCCACACGGTACGTGATCTTCTGCTGGTTCTCATACTCCGGAAGGTTTCCGAAGCTGTAGCTCCAGATATCACCGGCTGTATTTGTCCAGGTTGCCTCTTTCTCTACCGGCTCTTCTTTTCCGTTTCCGACAGTCCTGTAGAGCTTCAGCTCCACTTTCTCAGGTCTCAGACCGTCCTGGTTGCTGTTGTCATCCCAGGTCTTGGTTCCGCTGATCTTCACGGTTCCAGGCTTATGGGTATTTGTAATGTTGTTCTTGTTGGTTGTATCATAGGAAGTCTCATAGTCTTTTACCGGAGTCTCCTCCACACGGTATGTGATCTTCTGCTGATTCTCATACTCCGGAAGGTTTTCGAAGCTGTAGTTCCAGGTGTCACTGTTGGTATTTGTCCAGGTTGCTTTCACTCCCTGTACCAGTTCTTCATCTCCAGTGCCGACTTTCCGGTAAAGCTTCAGTTCCACTTTCTCAGGTCTCAGACCGTCCTGGTTGCTGTTGTCATCCCAGGTCTTGGTTCCGCTGATTTCTATTGTTCTTTTTTCTTCCTCATTAGTAATAGAAACTGCCTGTTCTTTCTTACCTTCTGACAAAACAACATCCGTTTTCTGATAAGTTACAGTATAGTTGATACCATTAACATTCGCCTTGCCATCCTTATCTAATGTAAGAATATTACCCTGTGCATCGGTTTCGAATACATAATATATAGTTTCATTTTCTTCACCAAGCGGAAGATTGTTAAATACGACTGATTCAGTTGTTCCAGTTGTAGTACCTGTCAAAGTCAAACTCTTGACTGGTGAATAACGAACAAACTTATTATTCTCATTCCTTGTAAATACTGCGAAATAAAATGTTCTTTCTGTATTCTCAGATTTAAAGGTTTTATTAACTGTAATTTTTCCAGATTCTGGTGTTTTAACCCATACACCAACCTTTGCTGGCTCTGCGATCAAAATACCAGAGGTTTTTCCTTCATCTGTATAACTATAAGCAAAACTATTCCATGCAATATTACTTTCCCCAGTATTTTCTACATATTCCGGAACTTTACCATTAAACTGGATTGTAACAGTCTTTCCTGCTGGAAGTTTGAAATCTGCTGGGAACTGGAAGCGAATCAGTCGATCTCCAGCCTGATATTCATTATGCCATTCTACTGTATCGTTATCCTTTTCAGTAGACCATTCTCCAGCACCATCTCCAATTGTTGTTGACGCATCACTTGAGAATTGTACCGTAACACCCTTAATAGTTGAGCCATCTGCACTTACTACAAGACCTCCATTGTAAGATACTTCAAAAGCACTTCCTCTTCCATAACCAGCAATTACACCAATATCTCCTACATATGGAAGGCGATCGATTACAACCATATTTGCAATTGTTGTAGTAGTTGCTTCATTCTTTACATTCAAGGTATATGTTACATCTTCTCCCTGCATGCCTTCCACATAGTTTTCTGGCATTGGACGGTCACCACTTCCGGTATCATCCTTCGGATCCTTCTTATGATTTGCATGTCTATTATATGCAATAGTCTTTACAGAAGATGTTGCTACACTGGAAAGTGTATAAGATGCGGAATCCTCATATTCCTTATCAAAATCATCCTCACCTGGAACAGTTCCTGGCTCTGTATATCCATGAACAGTCAATTTAGCATGGTTTGTATAGATACCATCCTTAGAATCATCGGTGGATCTTATACTGGTGGCATATTTAATTTCAAGATATTCGCCAGGCTCCAGCTTAAACTCGCTATTCTTTGCCGTGTCAAAATTCCAAGCAATTGTTCCCACTTCAGTGTCTATAGTTGGTTCAACAAATGGAATTTCACGACGTAATGTTCCATCACTTTTACTATAGACTATCATAGTATTTTTATATTCACCATTTTTAGATTTCTGATACTGATATCCGCTAGGTAACGTATCCAGAATAGAATAATTAGTGAGTGCCGCACCTCCGTTTCCATACGTATCATTATTAATTACAAGTTTCCATACAATCTTACTTCCAGCAGTTCCACCAATAGTGGTCAACTGACCATTATAATCTTCTCCTCCTGCATAACATCCTTCAGCAGCCTTTTCGAAAGAAATATGTGTAGTATCTTCTTCTATTGTGAAGTTATCACTGTCACTTGTTTCTGTTCCTACTTTTCCTTCTGAATTAATAAATGGTTTCGTTGCCTTTAAAGTAGCTGTATTTTTGAAAGTTTCAAGGACAAGGGAATCTTTAGAATCCTTCAGTTTCTTATATATTTCTTCGGCTTTTTCTCTTGTCAGTCTCGCCTTATAAAAGATTATTAAACTAATTTTTTCATCGTTATTTCCCTGAACTGCTTTCGAAAACTTAGTTGTTATAGTATTTCCAGAAACACTTACCGAAACTTTTCCCCAGCTGTTTTCTGATTCCCAGGTGTATTTGTTTTTATCTGTTCCAACTTTCACAAGAACATCTTTTGTCTCATCATATTTCGTCCATTCCAGTCCTTCTGGCAAAGTATCTGTAACTACAAAATCATCCGAAACTTGGCTTCCACTTTTTTCTGAAAGATTTTTTACAACTACAGCATAAGGTATTATAAGTTTATTCTGCAAATCCTCTACACTGCTATAATCATCTGGATTTAAAGAAATAGACTTATTCAAATTATCTGGTTCAAAAGAATTTCCCTCGCCCAGACTTCCGCCTGCATATTTAAACACATCCAGTTTTCCATCTGCGCTCCCATATTCCACAGAAGTCACAGGCTCACGTCCATTAATTGAAACCTGATTATACGAATCTTTAAAATTATCTTTCAGTTTCAATTTGTAAGACAAAACCAGTTTTCCCTTCGGTTCAATGCAGAAGCCATCTATTTTTTTAATCACATCCGCATTCTTTTGCGAATTTTTATTAGATGTAATCAGGAAACTAAAATCTTTTACATCCCACTTATTTATAACCAATTCATCGCCTTTATTAATTCCTTTTACACCTTCGGCTTCTTCCACTGTTAAAATTAATTGATAATTATTATTTGCATCATCTACTTGATGCGTTGTATCACTGCTATTATCCTTATTTACCAGAGTGTCTTTTCCATATACTTCTGTGATATTACTCTCTCCAGTATTGGTAATGGTAATTTTATAAGTAAGAACATCCCCTCTTGAAACAATTCCTGGATTAGGCAAAGGATTTCCATCTTTATCATATACTACTTTTGTTTCCGTAATGTCCCCTTGACTTGGTTCTACTACAACCTCAGAATCTGATTTATGATTTTCATCGATTTCTGCTGTATTTTTAACTTTAACAAAGCCAGTCTCTACTTTCGGCATCGTCGCCCAAACATTAACGGATGCAGATTCACCAGCATTAAAAGTTCCAACGGCCTTAAATATAACTTTTGTAATTTTCCCGTTTTCGTCTTTTTCATAAACTCTTTCAATAGTGACATCGTTAGGTTTATTTTCCACGAATTTATCACTCTGTTTATTTTCTTCAATGGTAATTCCATTTGGAATATCCCAAAATGCCAATGGCTCATTTTCTGTTAATACAGATGAACTAATTCCAGTATTTTTTACTGTAATTGTATATTTTACAAGATCTTCGGAATCAGCCAAAGTTCTGTCAGCTGTTTTGGTAATATCAAAATTGCGGGAATTCTTATGTACGGTTACTTCACCCTTTACAACATGCTCCCCTTTAATCACCTGTGCAACATTTTTGAAACTCTCTTCTGTTGAATTACTTTTCAGCTTAACTGGAACTTTGATGGTAACACTTCCGCCAGGTTGTATATCCGCCAAAGTGCCTGCAATTTCACCAGTAACTGAATCATAAGTGACCTCGCTAGTAAAGCTGCCACCCTCAATAGTTACCTTTGCAACCGTACCGTCCAGTTCCATTCCAGCAGGAAGCACATCTGAGAACTTCCAGCCACTAGCCGCTGCAGTTCCTGTATTTTTAATTGTGATGGTATACTCTTCTTTTCCATCTACAATTGGTTCGGCGGAAGCAGTTTTGGTTACTTCCATTTTTTCTTCATCTTTTTTCTGCTTTACGGTATTGGTTTTAGTTGCTTTATCATTATTGATTGTAATCTGGTTTGTAATTTCCTGGGTTTCGTTTTGAACAACTTTCATGAGTACATAGCCCAAAACTTCTTTTCCAGATGGTACACTTTCAAATTTCCAGGTTGCCTTATCTCCAGCTATTTCTGCTGTTGCTTTTATTGGGGAATCTGCTTTTGTCCAAATTCTCTTAGATGGAGTAAATGCATTTCCACCTACATTCCACTGACCATTAGTCGACAATGTATTAAGCTCATCTTCAGTAATAAACGCAAGACTTCTGGCAGGACTAACCTTAGTAAGATCATCTTCAATAACGATATCTGTATCAACGTCTCCGTTATTTGTTGCTTTTACCTGATATAAAATATAATCGCCATAAAGTACATAGCTATTATTTTGATTATAATCATTCCAGTGCCCTGTCTTAGCTGTTTCAACATGCAAAATTGATTTATTATTGCCATAGTCATCCCGAAAATCAATCTCACCAGGTTTCTTAACGAGAACAGTTGCTTCCGCTTTATCAGCAAGCTTAATATCTGCAGAATTATCAATAGGTGAAACTGTTGTTTCTAACTCGTTGTTCACTTCTCCATCTACATAATTTTCTGCAAACTTAATTTTATCTTTGCTTACTATTACTTTTCCAGTCCAGTCATCAAGCTGTTTTTTTGGATCCTCAGAACTAGAACTTTTTGTATATGTAATAGTATATCCCACAACCTTATTCGAATCATTTTCATCATAGATTGAATTTTTCATGTATCCATCCATATTCTCAAAGGAAATAGCGGCATCTGCATCAGCCGCATCAATATACATTCCTTCAGGAAAACGCATTGTATCTGTAATGCTAAAACCTTTCAGCCAAAGATTTCCCTCTTTAATCTCATCGTGATATTCATGCAGAGTAAACTTGAGATCATCTTTCATTACAAAACTTGTTGTAGTGCCAGTAGTTCCAATAGATACATTATCTGCTGTTTTTTTATGATGCCATTTCGGCTCTGCTTCACATTTCAATGAGGCATTCGCTTTGTTTTCTCCATCTACTGTAAAACTAGCATTAATATCATCTTTACTACTGCTTACGCCTTCTGGAAATTTCACTCTCATTTTTATCAACTGAGTAGATCCATTTTCAGTCAATCCTTCAACTTTGATTTTTTGATTGCCATCCGCATCAGTGCTCAAAGTGTATGTTATACCATTTGCAACATATATGTTATTTACAAAATCTGGAAATTTTGCATTCGTCTTTCCAAGATTAATTTCTACGTCAGAAGTAACAATATGATCATTGTTATTAGCCATTCCAATGGATGCAAACAAGTATCCTTCTTTACCAGATTTTATACTGTCAATAGATGCACTACCACTTTCCCCATTTTCCTTAAAAGACAAAGCAACACTAGTAATTACATTTGGATTTGAAGCGCGCGTAATTGTAGTCGTCACGCCACCCACAATTGAAAAACTATCCTGCGTAAAACCCATAGAGGTGATCTCGCCGTCTGCGTTTGTGTTTACGTATTCGGTTACAACTTCGGCCTGTCCATCATTGTCCAGGTGGACAACATCTTTATTTACGACGTCGCCATCAACGGTGCTTTCCTGAATCTGTTTGAAGCTCATATCTACTTTTACATTTCCGTTTTCAGGTTCAATTCTGCTTCCATCGGCGGTCAGGAAATATACATCGTAAAGTACGTACTCAGCTTCCGTATTCTCAGCGTCCAGTCCCAACTGGCTGCTCAGCTGGCTGTTGAATGCTGCTACTGCTGCATTGTAGCGGTCGGTGCCAGGTGCGATGTAGTCCGCTTTGATTTCTGCATCCTGTGGAAGGTTTGCATCTTCCGGAGCTGTTGCTGTAATCACTACACGACTGTCTTCATATCTGAAAGAAGTCTTCGGTGCTTCTGTCGGAGTCGGTGTCTCACTTGGGGACGCGCTGACTTCTGGTGTCGGAGTTGCAGTTGCCTCGGCAGCTGGTGTTGCTGTAGCTTCCGGTGCTGCAGGAGCTTCCGTCACTTCTGCTGCAGGTGCCGCTGTGGGCTCTGTTGCAGGTGTTTCTGTCGGAGCTGCTGCAGGCGCCTCTGTTGGCTGCTCTGCTGGCGCTTCTGTCGGCTGCTCGGCAGGTGCTTCCGTCGGCTGCTCTGCTGGCGCTTCTGTTGGCTGCTCAGCAGGTGCTTCCGTTGGCTCCTGAGCTTGTTCCGCAGCAGGAGTTTCCTGCACTTGCTGAGATTCTTCCTGTTTCTCAGCAACCGGTTCCGCTCCCTCCTCTGTTGCGTATGCTTCTGCTTCGCTTTCAGACGGAGTCGGTGTTGCCGTCGCGTCCTCAACGTAGGTATCGTCTGTTGCCAGAACAGTCAGACTGGACTGCTGGAATATCATAGATACCGCCAGAAGTATGGCAAAAAACGATTTCAGCCTTGAATTCTTTTTCATGTTACAACCTCCTTTTTAAGATCGGGTTTTCCTTTTTTCAGTGTGGTTTTGCAGGCAGAAGTAGCCCAAAATCCATTTTCATCATCATATCACACTGATTTTAAAGGAGCAATAATTTATGATTACCTGAAAAATCCCTGTTTTCTGCTGTTTCACTAAGAAACCCGGCACGAATCGGTCTTCATTTTCGTATTTTTACAGTGTGTACTTTAGTGTACTGTCGTTATTTTCGACTTTTCATTGAAAAAAGCACATAAATTCTTATTTTTTCTGCTTTCACAGGGCAAAAAAGCTACATGTTTACTCCATTTTCCCCTGTCTGAATTTCAGCATTTTGCACAATTTCACTCCCTGTTTTCTAAACTATATTCGCTCCAATTTTCGTATTTACTCATGGTGTATCTTGATGTACGTTCTTTTGTGTGGTATAATAAATGCCAGAAAACCAATGCACTTATACAATTGGCAAATAGGAATACGCACCATCTTCATTTTCAAATGATAAAGCATACAGGAGGACCCCCTATGTTTCTCAAAAAGACCCCCAAGGCAAAGGGAACTTACCTTGCCATTACCGAATCCTACTATGATAAAGAGAAGAAAGCCACTCGTCAGAAAACCATTATGGGGTTGGGATATCTGGAAGATTTAAAGAAGGATTACCCGGATCCCATCAGCCATTTCGAGAAGGTTGTGGCTGATATGAACCAGGAACGAGAAGCCAAAAAGAACTCTGTGGTATATGTTGACCTTACTACTGCTCTCTCACCAGGAGAACACTCTCTGAAAAATGTAGGCTACGGCATTCTGAAATACCTTTATAAGGAGCTTCAGCTGGACATTTTCTGGCGTACCAGGACCTGGAATCTATCTCTCCCCTATAATATAGAAGAGCTTTTCCGATATATGGTCATTTCCCGTGCGCTTTACCCAAATTGCACCTGGAATGAAGCTATTGAAAAAGGAATCTACTTCGAAGAATCCGGAAGCATCTCAGACGAAGACCTGGATTCTGCCTTTCATGTTATTGTGAAACTGCAAAAAGATCTGCAGAAGTGGATTTATGAGCATTCCGGCAGCATCCTTTCCAGAGATACTACTTCTGCTTTTTTGGATCACACCAGCTATAATTTTTCCATTCCGGGAAGCATGCCCTCTGACACGCAGCCCAATGCCAGACGTACAGATTCCACCCTTCACCTGGATCTTCTCACGGACAGAAATGGAATTCCCATTGCATATGACCTGTCTACCAGTGGTACTGTGTTGAACCAGTCTGTTTTTAATGCCGTAAAGCAATTAAAGAGAGAGAATCCAAGAACTCGTTTTTATAATACTGCACCTGTACGTCCGGAGGAGGAGCCCTTTATTTGCAATGGAGTTCTGGCAGACGGATATATTTATGGTCTGCCTGTACATACTGCGAATGCAGAATTTAAGGATTGGGTTCTGAAGGATGGTTATCAGGAAATGAAAATTCTGAATGAAAAGCATCAGACTATCCCGCTTCTTTATAAAGAGCGGATTTTTGAGGATAGGGAAAAACAATTTGTATATTACCATGAACTTCAGGCCAGACAGCAGCGCCTTGCCAGGGAGTCTTCCGGAAGGCGCACCGGACTGAAGCTGGACGGATATACTGCCATTGCTACTGATAATCTGGAGGCGGATAATCTTGCCCCTTATCGTCTTTTCAGCGGACTTCGTCATATGGAGAAAATTTTCCTTGATTCCAAAAGCCAGTATGACTCCTCTGCTACCTTTATCTGGACACCGGATAAGATCAATGCCCATTTTGTGATTGGGTTTGTGTCCTTTACTTTAATGCGTATGCTGCAGGCGAAGCTTGATTTCCAATTTTCCATGGAACAGATTGGGATTTCTTTGCAGCGGTATAATTGTGTGCAGATTGCAGGTAATATTTATCAGTTTACCTATTATGATGTGATTCTGGATGCATGTGAGAAGGCGCTGAAGCTGGAGCTGCATAATAAATACCGCAGCCAGCTCCAGATTCGGAGACTGCTGCGGTACTAAGGACTTTATATTTTTATATCTTTTTATACATGTCAGGCTTTTTCGCCTGGCATGTTATCTGTCTGCTCCCAGGCTTCCCTCTCCTGGAAAATGCAGTTCGTACATTTCCCGGGCGGCGCGGGTGACGATTCCAAGCTCTTCTTCCATCTTCAATGTCTGCGGAAGCACCACGGCAGTATCATAAATATCCGCTTTCAGCTTGTCCTTGGCACGCTCACTGCTCATTTTCATAATTCCAAACAGCGTGCTGTTATAAGCCTTATCAGACTCACTAAGCTCCATATACGTCTTCACCATATGGCAGCACTCCCTGTAAAGAAGCTCTTCATAATCCTTTCCCTTGGCGCAGATTTCCTGGAATTTCATTTTATTCAGCTGTTTCATGATCTCCTTACGTCCGCCGCGGACTCCCATAAAGCGCTTGCCGCTGTCTTTATTAAACTCCATCAGCATCCACAGTGCGATCAAACCGTCAGCCCGGGTATCACCGCCAAGCTCAGACGGATCCTGATAACGGATGTCCCAAAGCTCCTTGCGGATCTGATTCAGCTCCGGCTCCTCTCCTGCCTCAATTGACATATTCAAAAGTGCCAGACGTCTGGCCGGGTCCGATTCTCTGTAGTATTGTGTAATAGTCGGGGTATCCATAATATTCTCCTTTATACTTCTTCGTAGGTCAGCTCGGTCTCAGCCATATTAAGAGCTTCCTCGATTACTTTATCCATATCCATATAGCGGTACATGCCCAGTCGTCCGCCGAAGAGTACATTCTTCTCTTCTAATGCACGGCGCTCATACTTGTCAAAGAGCTCGTCATTCTTCGGATCATTAATGGGATAATATGGCTCTTTTCCCTTCTCCCATGCTGCCGGATATTCTCTTGTGATAACTGTCTTCGGCTGTGTCCCAAACTCGAAGTGCTTATGCTCTATAATACGGGTATAGGGCACCTCATAATCGGTATAGTTCACAACCGCATTTCCCTGATAGTTCCCCATATCAAGCACTTCTGTCTCAAAACGCAGGGAACGGTACTCCAGCTCACCATAGCAGTAATCATAAAATTCATCGATCATACCGGTAAAAAGGATCTTATCTGCCTGTGCAGTGAGCTCTTCTCTGTTTGCAAAGAAATCCGTCTTCAGGCAAACCTGGACACCCTCCAGAAGCTTCTTGATAATACGGGTATAGCCGCCCTTCGGAATACCCTGATAGGGATCCTTAAAATAGTTATTATCATAGGTATAACGAAGAGGAAGTCTCTTGATAATAAAGGACGGAAGGTCCTTACACTCTCTTCCCCACTGCTTGCGGGTATAGCCCTCTACCAGCTTCTCATACACATCCTGTCCCACCAGCGCCAGTGCCTGCTCTTCCAGGTTCTTCGGGTGTGTGATGTGCATGCGGCTGATCTGCTCCTGAATCTTCGCCTTCGCCTCTGCCGGAGTCCGAACTCCCCAGAGCTGGTGGAATGTATTCATATTAAACGGAAGATTATACAATTCATCCTTATACACAGCAATAGGTGAATTTACAAAGTGGTTAAACTCTGTAAACTGATTCACATAGTCCCAGATTTCCTTCTTAGAAGTATGGAAAATATGTGCGCCATACTTGTGGACCTGGATGCCTTCTACTTCCTCTGTGTAAATATTACCGCCGATATGATCACGCTTGTCGATCACCAGGCAGGTCTTGCCCTTCTTAGTAGCTTCGTGAGCAAATACAGCTCCAAAAAGTCCGGCTCCTACAATTAAATAATCATATTTTTTCATCTTGTGTTGCCCCTTTCTGTTATGGGAATGCAGATTTATTACGTCCATTTTCTGCCAGACACTGATATACAATGTCTTTCATTCCCGGATAAAGATGTTATTATTATAACAAATTTTCAGAAAAAAAGGTAGCCCTTTCCATATAAGGACTACCTTTTTTATAAAACTTTCTTAATGGTCGCATCGCAACCTATAACACGCATCACGATGCACAACGATCATGCAACTGCATTATTTCGCAGCAACTCTGTCAAACTCATCTGTGATTTCTTTGGATGGAGCCTTCGTCACAAGGCTGACGATCACGATCATCACCAGACTGAGCAGGAAACCAACTGCCAGGGAATAAAGTCCTGTATAGGTTCCCAGTGTCTGTCCTCCGACTAACGGAATATAGTCCCAGATAATAACAGTAAGTCCGCCAGTCACCATACCTGCAATGGCACCTGGAAGATTGGTTCTTCTCCAGAACAGGGACATTACCACGATCGGTCCAAATGCGGAACCAAGTCCTGCCCATGCATTGGAAACCAGTCCCATAATACTGCTGTCCGGATTCCATGCAATGACAAATGCGATCACTGCGATCACAATAACCGTGATGCGGCTTACTTTCAGAATTTCCTCTGTGTCGGCATCCTTCTTGATAAAGCTGTGATACAGATCCTCAGATACTGCAGAAGCAGTTACCAGAAGCTGGGAATCCGCTGTGGACATGATCGCTGCAAGGATTCCGCAGAGGAACAGTCCGCCGATAAAGGGAAGCGCAAGCTCTGAGGTAAACACCTTGCGGATCATCTCAATAAATACGCTCTCAGAAGAAGCGGCTCCGTTCTCCCCAAGAATAACAGGAAGCAGATAAGCTCTTCCGATCACAGCGATTGCAAATGCAGCTGTCAGGGAAAGAAGATCCCATACAATGGCAATCGCCCAGGATTTCTTCAGTTCCTTCTCGTTCTTAACTGCCATAAATCTTACCAGTACGTGAGGCATTCCACAGTATCCAAAGCCCCATGCCAGCTGGGAAAAGATCTCTATAAAAGTATATGGTCTGTCTCCATTCATAAACGGGTTCAGATAAGCACCTGCACCGCCGGTCACGCCGCTCTGGGAGATCAGGTCTGTAAGATTGCCTGGAAGCAGGAAATACGCCACCAGCGGAACTACAAGCAGTCCGATAAGCATCAGGGTTCCCTGTACAAAGTCTGTTACACAGACCGCCATAAAGCCGCCCATGAAGGTGTAGCAAAGAATAACTGCAGCTCCAATGGCAAGTGCTATGTGATAATCAAGTCCAAATACGGTATTGAACAGCTTACCGCCTGCTGCCAGCGCAGAAGCTGTATACACCAGGAAAAAGATTACGATTACCACTGATGAGATCAGAAGCAGGATCTTTTTCTTATCACGGTAGCGGTTCTCGAAAAATGCCGGGATAGTCATGGAATTGTTTGCTGCGATGGTGTATTTACGAAGTCTTCCGGAAATACAAACCCAATTGAGAACAGTTCCGATAAAAAGTCCTACCGCGATCCAGATCTGTCCGGATCCAAAAGAATAAATGGCTCCTGGAAGACCCATCAGAAGCCATCCGCTCATATCAGAAGCCTGTGCAGAAAGGGCTGCCACCCATCCGTTCAGTCCTCGTCCTCCAAGGAAATAATCCTCTGAGCTGGAGGTCTTTTTCATGTAAACCGCGCCGATGACGATCATCATGGCAAGGTAAAACACAAAAGCAATCAGAATTATCACTGTTGTACCACTCAATTTTTTCTCCTCCTCTGTTATAAAATCTGCCGTCTCCAAATCATCCAGACAGCAAAATAACATATTTCATACTTTACCACAGAAGAGTATGAAAGTGCAAGTGATATTATATATTTTTTTGAAAGTATGCGTTTTATAAACACAGAATATGAAACTACTTATCCTTCCCTTTCAGATAAACATGCTTAATATACCACAAAGCCTTTTCTTCCCCTTTGTCATTGAGTATCCGAAGCAGCCCCTCTAACTCTTTTTTGGTCTGGGGATGTACAAACCACAGCTTCGGCTTGCTTTTCAGAAAATATTCCAGCGGCTTGTGATTGTCATATGCGTCCCCAAGATACGTCCTGGAGGCACTGATCCTGTCCATCACCATCTCTGCCACATATCTGCGGGGCATTTTCGCCCCCATGATCACATGCTCCGGATCATTTATGGAATAATCCACCCAATGCTCATAATGATGCTTATTGCGCCCTTTATGATGGAGCCAGGCGGTAGACACGCCAGTATCCTCACGTTCTGCGTTATTTGGACTTCTGTTTCCCTGATAATATTTGCAGCCCACCAGAAATTCCGATGGAGTATATTTGGAAAGGTCATGGAGAAGCCCCTGCTTGTAAAGTCCGATTCGGAAGCAATAGTGCATGACCATCAGCTTATGCTTTGTGATTGTTTTAAAGTGAAGCCATGGATGCATTGTCGCCGGACCTCCTTTCCTTATTCTCAGCTTCTGTCACAGTATTGTCTGAAGCTGCAGTTTTCTTCGCTTCTGCGCCTGGCAGTTTTTCATTCTTTTTTCCTTTGCCAGTATGCTTTCTTTCAGTCTCCGGTTTCTTCACCCCCTGAAGTACAACCACTGTACGCGGTCCCACCTCCACGGCTCTTTCATAGACCTGGCCATTTTCCCCATAAAATCCGTCACAGGTCAGATCTCCGGTATCCATCACTTTCTTCCACTCCATCCCCTCTGGCAGATTGGGAAGAGCAATATTCCTGGTTTCCCAGTGAAAATTATAGCCTGTATAAAGGAAATCATCCTCACTTCCGTCCGGCAGCTTTGCATATGCCCCGCACAGCATCACGCCGATCATGCGGCTGGTATTTTCCATGTTGCAGAACCATGCACGTTCCCCATGAAAAGACATATCCGGAAATCCCTTGCCCAGGTAATCTGCTTCTTTCATGCTCTCACTCATATGAAGGACAGGATGAGCCTTCCGAAGTGCAACTGCCTTTTTTACAAAGGCAAGCATGCTGGCATTTCTTCGCAGTCCCCGCCAGTCAATCCAGCCAATGGAATTGTCCTGGCAGTAAGCATTATTGTTTCCTTCCTGGGAATTGCCGATCTCATCACCGCCATAGATCATGGGCACTCCCTGGGAAAACAGCATCATGGCAAAAGCAGCACGCATCTGGCGCTCCCTCATCTGACGGATCCACTGCTTCCGGCTTGGTCCTTCAATGCCGCAATTCCAGGAATAATTATAGCTGCAGCCGTCGTTATTGCCTTCCCCATTTGCCTCATTGTGCTTATAATTGTAGGAAACAAGGTCATTTAAAGTAAAACCGTCCTGGCAGGTAATATAATTGATCACTCCATGGTCATCCGGATTATGACGGATGCGGTACTGCACAGCCGGAACCATATCCTCATCGCTTTTCAGGAATCTGCGCATATCCTGCAAAAATCCCAGATTATATTCCGCAAAGCATCGCTTTCCTGGTCTGCGATTCTTATAAAGAGCAGCCGTATCCATTCCTTCTGCCATGATCTTCGTTCCTGCAAGCAGGCCGTCCTTCATGATCAGGTCAAGAGGTGCCCCTTCTCCCAGAATATGAAAGCCGTCCACATGATAATTCTGTTTCCAGAATTGCACTGCACGAAGTGCCATTAAAGGATTAACCTCCGCCGGAAAATACATTTCCATGATACAGCCAATCCCTGCTTTGTGAAAAGCCCTGATCATGTCACAAAATTCCCTGTGGGGATCCCGGGTAGCGCAATAAGCACTCTTTGGCGCAAAATAAAGACCATTTCCATATCCCCAGTAATTTACCTCGTCTTTTTTCCCCTTCTGGGAAACAAGACCGTCTGGCTCCTTTGGCGGAACCACCTCCATAAATTCATAGGCCGGCATAAGCTCTACTGTATTAATGCCAAGCTCCTGCCAGTATGGGATCATCTGTACCAGACCGGAAAAAGTTCCCCGGAGACCTGTCGGCAGCTTAGCCTGCCTGGTGTATCCCCGGACATGTACTTTATAGAGGATCATATCTTCAAAGTCTGTTTCCGGTGCTTTCTCATCCCCCCAGTCATAACCATTTCCGGACCAGAAGCCGCAGCGCACCTTGTGGGGATCTTCCTCCCACTCTGCCCCAAAGTGCTCTCTTCCGCTGATCCTGCTGGCACAGGGATCCAGATAGATTTCCCCGTTTATCTTAAAATTGTACTCCAGATTGGTTACATTTAATTTTTTCATAAAGACAGAAAAAATCCGTCCTGTACGATATTTTTCATCCAGAAGGAGCTCATAAAAGGGCTCTCTTCCCCTCTTCCTGTAAAGGAGCAGGTAAACCTCGGAATCCTCTTCCGCTTCCACTGCAAAATTATATCCATCTGCCATCTGGGTTACCCCAAGTAAAAGAGGATAACCGTATGTCACAACCACGCTCTTATTTCCCGGTATTGGCACTTTATAAGCCCTCCTGTCTTTGTCTGCTGTCTCGTCTGTAGCCATTTTTGTACACAGAGCACGTTTCCCAAAGGGAATCTGCACAATGCAATCTTTCTCATGAAATAGAATCATCCGATGATATCTGTTTATCCCCAGAACCTGCCATACAGGACTCCCTATGGTCTAAAATTTCAGATCCAGCTCTACAGGACAATGGTCGGACCCCATTATCTCGCTGTGAATCTTCGCATCTTCCAGATTCTCTTTCAAGGACGGAGAGGTGATGAAATAGTCAATTCTCCATCCGGCATTCTTCTCTCTTGCCTTAAATCGGTAAGACCACCAGGAGTAGGCGCCCTCAAGCTCCGGATAAAAGTAACGAAATGTATCAATAAATCCAGCTTCCAGAGTTCTGGTAAAGCAGGCTCTCTCTTCATCTGTGAAGCCTGCGTTCATTCGGTTGGTCTTAGGGTTCTTCAGGTCAATTTCCTGATGTGCCACATTCATGTCTCCACAGCAGATCACAGGCTTTTTCTCCTGAAGCTTCAGAAGATAAGCCAGGAAATCTCTTTCCCATTCCATGCGGTATTCCAGTCTTCGAAGCTCGGACTGGGAGTTGGGCGTATATACGGTAACCAGATAAAAATCGTCCATCTCTGCAGTGATCACACGGCCTTCTTTATCGTGTTCCTCTATTCCAAGTCCGTAAGTCACGGACAACGGCTCTTTTTTCGTAAAAACAGCTGTTCCAGAATATCCCTTGCGGTTCGCGTAATTCCAATATTGATAATAACCTGGAAGCTCCAGCTTCACCTGGTTCTCCTGACATTTGGTCTCCTGAAGGCAGAAAATGTCTGCGTCCAGCTTCGCAAAGCTTTCTTCAAAGCCCTTGGTAATACAGGCACGGATTCCATTTACGTTCCATGATACAAGCTTCATGTTGTTCTCCAATCTGTAAAAATTTATATAATGCACAAAAATCCTTCTGTACATGATTTTGCCCATTTTTTCAAAGTTTCCAGTGAACTTCATTCACAAAAAACCTCTCATAGGATATTGCCTGTGAATATTCAATATATTCTAACACTTTCTTCATTATAACACAGATTTCCCTATTCACAAAACCCTATTTTTCTGGTACAATCTAAATATTGTCCGGGCATACCGTTACCAGTGAAAATGAAGCTAAAGAAGTCCCGGTGTTACCTTGTTTTACAGCATGAACATGCTTTTTCACAGGTAACATATAAATACAATTTTTTTATAAAGTGAGGTATTTTTAATGAGTGATTCAGATATGACAAATTCTTGCAGCAGCTGTGGAAGCAGCTCATCCTGCGGCGGTTCCGACTGTTCCACATGCGGTGGATGCAGCACTAACGCAAACCAGCACAGCACTATTACTCTTACCATGGAGGATGATACTGAGGTAGAATGCGCCATCCTTACCATTTTCCCCGTAGATGCAAAGGAATATATTGCGCTTCTTCCTCTTGACGAAGAGGGCCAGAATCATGACGGTGAAGTTTATCTGTATTCCTTCACCCGCACTGCAGAGGGTGCTCCCATGCTTTCCAACATTGAGAGCGACGAAGAGTACAATAAGGCTGCTATCGCATTTGACACTGTTTTACAGAATGCACGAGAAGCAGAAGCTGCCGGAACACCTTTAGAGTAATCTCTCCGGTGGTCTTTAAAGAAATTTCCTGCGGGAGCATCAGAGTAATCTTCCCGGTGGTCTTTAAAGAGATTTCCTGCGGGAGCCTGTTTGAAAAAGGCTTTCTGCAAAATTTGAAAAAAACTTAAGCACAATAAAAGCAGGTATCTGTGATTGATAAATTCATCACATTTACCTGCTTTTGTATTTCCCATAAAACTGCGAAGGCACCGGACGGTTCCTTTCCCTTTTATAACGATCCTGCTGTCCTCACATATATGCGCTAACTGGTCCATGTACACTACTTCGTCGTACTTCCAAACCCGCCATTTCTCACATCTGTCACATCATCATCTACGGTAATCCCGTACTCAACGAAGATTCCCTGCATAAAGCCTGTATCTGCCTTCAATTCTACCACTTTATTCTCATTGGTATCATTTGTCAGCTTGGCAAAAATATGGCCTTCATTGTCAGAATAAAAATAATCGCTGTCAATAATCCCCACCGTATTATTCAGCTGCAGACGGAATTTGAATCCCAGGCCGCTTCTTGGATAGCATTTCAGCACCCATTCCTGATCCATCTCCACACAGATCCCGGTCGGAATCTTGATGGTCTCGCCTGGCTTGATGGTAAAATCAGCCGGGGAAAAGAAATCATAGCCTGCGCTTCCGGCAGTAGCCCGTCTTGGAAGACGGATTCCCTCATAAATCTTCTCTGCCTCGTCAGCAGACACGCCTTCAAAAGCATCCATCCAGTCTGCCACAAAGCGCTCTTTACTTACTTTATGAAATTTTGCAATTCTCTTCATGTTTCCTCCTGTTTATCCCGTGCAGACGCATTTTCCAAAGCTCCGGCTCTGCAGCGGATATAAAGAATGCCGGGCACATCTGTCCGGCATCCCCCAAGCTGTCACTGTGCTTTTCCTACACAGTGGCCTTGCATTTTATTCTTATTTTGCCTCTGCCGGAACATCCTTGATGCTGAAGCTCATTCTTCCCATCTTGTCTTTTCCAAGGCATACAACAGTCACTTTATCTCCAAGTGTAAGAACATCCTCTACGCGGTTGATTCTCTCCTTGCAGATCTTGGAAATGTGAACCATTCCCTCTTTGCCAGGTGCGAACTCAACAAATGCACCAAACTCCTTGATGCTTACAACCTGTCCGGTGAGGATCTGTCCCTGCTCGAAGTCAGAAGCAATGATTTCAACCATACGCTTTGCTTCCTGCATGTTCTTATCATCTACGCCGCAGATAGATACAGCACCCTCATCTGTGATATCGATCTTAACGCCTGTGCGCTCGATGATGGTGTTGATGGTCTTACCTCTCTGTCCAACAACATCACCGATCTTCTGAGGATCGATCTGGATCTGGATGATCTTCGGAGCATATTTTCCAACAGTTGTACGAGGTGCAGGGATACATTTCTCAATAACTTCGTTAAGGATGTACTCTCTTGCTTCCTTAGTACGTCTGATTGCTTCTTCTACGATCTGTCTTGTAAGACCGTGGATCTTAATATCCATCTGAATCGCTGTGATACCGTCATGAGTTCCGGCTACCTTGAAGTCCATGTCGCCAAAGAAGTCCTCAAGACCCTGGATATCAGTAAGAACGATATAATCATCATCTGTGTCACCTGTTACAAGACCACAGGAAATACCTGCAACCGGCTTCTTAATCGGTACACCGGCAGCCTCAAGAGACATGGTGGATGCACAGATACTTGCCTGGGAGGTAGATCCGTTTGACTCAAAGGTCTCGGATACAGTACGGATTGCATATGGGAATTCTTCTACGCTTGGAAGAACCGGTACAAGTGCTCTCTCAGCAAGTGCTCCATGACCGATCTCACGGCGTCCCGGTCCTCTGGATGGCTTTGTCTCACCTACAGAATAGGACGGGAAATTGTAGTGATGCATATATCTCTTGCTTGTCTCAAACTCGTCAAGTCCGTCAATTCTCTGTGCCTCTGCAAGAGGTGCCAGAGTAGTGATCGTACAAATCTGAGTCTGTCCACGGGTGAACATAGCAGAGCCATGTACTCTCGGGATGATGTCAACCTCTGCTGCCAGAGGACGGATCTGTGTGATTGCACGGCCGTCCGGACGTTTGTGATCTTTCAGGATCATCTTACGAACGGTCTTCTTCTGATACTGGTAAACAGCCTCACCAAGAACAGCAAGCCACTCCTCTTTCTCTGCGAAAGCTTCTTTCAGCTTGTCTGTGATCTCTGCAATATTGTTCTCTCTTGTCTGCTTGTCATCAGAGAATACGGCAACTTCCATTTCTTCCGGAGGAACGATCTCCTTGATGGCGTCAAACAGCTCCTGCGGAACTGCACAGGACTCATAGCTGTGTTTCTCTTTCCCGCACTCAGCGATGATCTGATCGAAGAATCTGATGATCTCCTGGTTTACCTCATGTGCTTTATAAATAGCCTCGATCATCTGATCCTCCGGAACCTCGTTGGCACCGGCCTCGATCATGATAACTTTGTCTCTTGTGGAAGCTACTGTCAGCTGAAGGTCAGAAATATCCTTCTGAGCCAGTGTAGGGTTCACAACATACTCTCCATTGATCAGGCCGATCTGTGTCGTTGCACATGGGCCATCAAATGGAATATCAGAAATACAGGTAGCAAGGGAAGAACCAAGCATAGCCGGGATCTCCGGGTTGCACTCCGGATCTACAGACATAACCATGTCTACCAGTGTTACGTCGTTTCTGTAATCCTTCGGGAACAAAGGACGCATAGGTCTGTCGATAACACGGGAGGTAAGGATTGCGTGCTCGCTTGCCTTTCCTTCTCTCTTATTGAAACCGCCCGGAATCTTTCCTACGGCGTACATTTTCTCTTCATATTCAACGCTTAATGGGAAAAAGTCGATTCCCTCTCTTGGCTCCTTGGATGCAGTTGCTGTAGCAAGTACAGTGGTATCACCATAATGCATAAGCGCTGCGCCATTGGCCTGTTTCGCAACACGTCCGATATCTACGGTAAGTGTTCTTCCAGCTAATTCCATGGAATAACTTTTGTACATGTCTTCTCTCCTTTTTCATATAAAATATTGATCTGAAGCCACCTTACACTTCTGCAGAAGCTGTAAAAACCAGTTCTGACCGACGTATATTGCAGCTCTCTTTGCCTCTGTCACAACAGAAGTCCGAAACGACTGAAAAATACATTTGATATTGCTGGGAACAGTTCTCTTCAAATGTTCTCTTCAAATGTCCTTTTCAGAAGTCTCGGAAATCTTTATCTGTCAGGTTGCCCTTACAGACAATAGTGCCTCTATTGTGACACTTATCACTATCCACAAAAGCTCCGGTAGAAAGCTTGTCAGTGAACAATCATAACTTTCCTCACATCTTAAAATAGGGCGGATGGATATCCGCCCCTTCCGCATACTAATTATTTTCTTAAACCTAATTTCTCAATCAGTGCACGGTATCTTTCGATGTCTGTTTTCTTTAAGTAAGCTAACAGTCCACGTCTCTGACCTACCATTTTCAGCAGACCACGTCTGGAATGATGATCCTTGTGGTTGTTCTGTAAATGCTCAGTAAGCTCCTGGATTCTTGCAGTAAGAACAGCTACCTGTACCTCTGGTGAACCAGTATCTCCCTCACATCTTGCATACTCTTTCATAATTGCTGTTTTCTTTTCTTTTGAAATCATCTTGATTTCCTCCTTATTATTCTTAATGGTCTCCCATGCAGGTATTCCTGTGGGGACGTAATCGCCGCATATTAAGAGACGGTCGGAGTGTCCAACCCCTGAATATGGGCTGTCTGATATGTGAACGCAGGAAGTAAACCTACTCACACCTTGCCTAGTATAGCATACCCGCCAGATTCTGTAAACTGTTTTTTTCGTTTTTCTTCCCGATATTATTTCTCAGTTTTTTCAAAAAATCTCCGGCCATCCTCTGCATCCGCCAGAAGTCTGCTCTTCAGCGCCTCAAGAGAGGGAAATTTCCGTTCCGGCCTCAAAAATGTTTTGAAATCCACCCGGCATTCCTCTCCGTAGAGATCTTCCTTACAGTCAAAAAGATAGGTTTCCACCCCTATAAAGCTCTCACCAACCGTAGGCTTACAGCCAATGTTGGTAATTCCGTGGTATATCTTATCCCCGAAATAAGAGCTTGTCACATACACACCGTTTGGCGGCAGGATCTTGGTCCTGGGAGGCACGAGATTGGTAGTGGGAAGCAGAACCTTATGTCCCATTCCCCTGCCATGTACCACCTGGCCTTCCACAAAATAATCCCTTCCCATAAGGGAAGTGACTTTCTCCATATTTCCTTTTTTCAGTTCTTCTCTGATATAGGTACTGCTGATCTTCCTGTGTCCATCCATTTCTTTGGAAAGGATTTCCACATCAAAGCCATACTTTTCTCCAAATTCCATAAGAAGCCGGGGCGTACCTTTCCGCTCAAAGCCAAACCGGTTGTCCTCTCCTACTACTACGTAGGATGCCCCAAGATCTCCCATAAGAATCTCTTTTATAAAATTCTCAGCCTTCATATGCCGGATCCTGTCATTTAACTGGCATTCTACCAGCACATCCACGCCAAGCTTTTCAAGAAGGGAAGCGCGCTCCTGGCTGGTAAGGATCATGTTGCTGGAAGCATCAATGGCAAAAAGAACAGCCTGTTCTCCAAGTGTCTTCCGCTCCCTGATCTTCTCAACCAGTTTCCTGTGGCCACGGTGGATCCCGTCAAATTTTCCCATTGTTACTGCACAGTTGGCAAGCTTTGGAAACTCACCCTCTATCTTCAGGTATTCCATAATCTCTCCTGTCACACCAGTTTATGTCTGATTGGTGACTATTCAGCACCTGCCAAATCGTCACTTTATTATTCAGAACATTTTCACCGGATAATATTTCTTCTTCCCTGCATCCCACTGAAAAATACCTGTAAAAGTTCCGTCACTGGCGTACATGCGCACCCAGCCTTCTTTGTGCTGGGGACTCACCAGATTGTCGGACAGCGGATTTCCATTTGCCAGAAGCCTGTCCCCGTAAGAATCCGCATAAAGAGCGGGGTACTCAGCCAGAACTGCCTCTACCGGATCGATCATATCCTGGACGGTTCCATCTGCCACGGCAGCTTCCACCTGGGCAAGTGTATGGCTCTCAGAGAGAGAATACCGGCCTACCCTTGACCGGAGCAGTTCTTCCATACAGCCGCCACAGCCAAGCTTCTCGCCAATATCATGGCACAAGGTGCGGATATAGGTTCCCTTACTGCAGGTCACTCTTATTTTCACCAGTGGAAGATGAAATTCCAGAGGCTCAATCTCATAGAAGCACACCGGCCGGGCTTTTCGCTCAACTGTTTTGCCCTCTCTTGCCAGCTCGTAAAGTTTCTTTCCATTTACCTTCAGAGCAGAATACATAGGCGGAACCTGAAGCTGCTCCCCTACAAAGCTTTTCAGTACCTTTCGCACTTCCTCCTCGGTCACATTCACCGGCTTCTCTTCCAGAACTGTTCCAGACATATCCTGGGTATCCGTGTCGATTCCCAGATGAAGCACTGCCTCATACGTTTTTTCCTTATCTGTAAGAAGATCCACCAGCTTGGTGCCCTTTCCAAGAGCTACCGGCAAAACACCGGTAGCATCCGGGTCAAGAGTCCCTGTATGTCCTATTTTTTTCATATGGAGAATTCCCCGAAGCTTGGCTACCACATCATGGGAGGTAAAGCCTTTTTCCTTGTGAATTACAATGATTCCCTGAAAATCTGCCATTACTTATCCTGTCCTAAAAGCTGTTTTTCGATCTGTTCTGAAATATTATTGATAACATCGTACATGGAACCGGCCAGATCGCAGCCTGCTGCTTTCACATGTCCGCCTCCTCCGAAATAGGAAGCGATCTTGCTTACATCTACAGCACCGTTGGAACGGAGTGATACCTTAAACACCTGGCTTTCATGCTCGTAAATAAACATTGCCACTTCCACACCTTTCGTAAGACGGAGCTGGCTTACGATTCCATCCAGGTCAGACGGCTTTACACCATAGAAATCCATGTCTCTCAGCTTCATGTAGCCAACGATACATTTGCCATCCAGAAGCATAATGCTCTCTGCCAGAACACGTCCCATGACCTGATTCTGAATGTAGCTCTTCTGATAGAAGGATTCGTCAATAATATTAGAAAAATCAACACCCTTTTCCATCAGGTCACCGGCAATACGCATGGTGTCCGGAGATGTGGAGGAATACTGGAATACACCTGTATCGTGGATCATTCCGGTATAAATAGCAGTTGCAATATCCAGATCGATTTTTTCTTTGTTAAGAAGCTTATACAGAACCTCGCTGGCAGAGCTGATCTCACCATGTACGTGGTTCACATCTGCAAATCCCGGATTGCTCACATGATGGTCAATGCAGACGGTCTTTTTCGCAGAAGCGAAATAATCAGACGCTACTGCCAGACGGTCAGGAGCGCTTACATCACAGGTCACAAAAAGATCGTATTCCATAGGATCACCTGCTTCATAGTGTACCTCGTCCATGCATGCAATATGTCCGAATACCGGCTTCGGCTTCTCCAGATAGATATCTGCCTTGATTTCAGGATACCATTTCTTTATATACAGATAAAGTGCCATGCAGGAACCTACACAGTCACCATCCGGGCGAACATGTCCCCCAATTCCCATGGTCTTTACGCCATCCAGAATTTCTTCGATTCTCTCCATTCCCTTCACCTCGATTTTTACTCTTCGTCTTCAGTTTCTGCTGTATCCTGTTTTTCCCCGTCCTCACTCTCGGTGTCCTTCGAATGGTCGTGTTCGATCACGTCATCAATGAGTCTGGACATATTTACGCCATATTCAATGGACTCATCCAGAATGAAACGGATTTCCGGAGTGTTGCGAAGATTCAGGTTCTTCGCAAGCTGACGGCGGATATAGCCTTCTGCACTTTTCAGCCCTTTAATTGTGGACTGCTTGGATTCCTCGCTGCCAAGGACACTGATAAATGCCTTGCAGGTCTTAAGATCCGGTGCAACCTCCACAGCCATGACAGATGTCATGGGATGGATGCGGGGATCCTTGATCTCACCGCGGATAATGTTGCTCAGTTCTTTCTGAACTTCTGCATTGATCCTTGTATTTTTAATGCTGTTTTTTCTCATTTTTTGGTCTCCTATATGAGCGCAGGCTCTAGAGCATGTTTGAAAAAGGCTTTCTGCAAGATGTGCGTCACAATTTGTGGGAGATTTTGTCCGGATGAGGGCGCCGTAGCGGGCTACGGCAACCGAATTCGGGCAAAATCTCCCGCAAAGTGGGGCGTGCAGATTGCGGGAATGATTTTTCAAACAGGCTCTAGCAACGGAAAATTGGGGGCAATGAGCTTGCCCCCAACTGACACCTGCGATTACTACGCTCTAGCGCGGCACCTCAACCATAATATATGCTTCAACTTTATCTTCTTCTTTAACGTCATTGAAATCCTGGAATACAAGACCACACTCATAACCTGCACGAACTTCTTTGACATCATCTTTAAATCTCTTAAGGGAAGCCAGCTCACCTTCGTAGATCTGCTCCTCGTCTCTGGTGATGCGTACCTTGCATCCTCTCTGGAAGGTACCGTCAAGCACATAGCTTCCTGCGATAGTACCGATACCGGAAGCCTTGAACAGCTGACGAACCTCTGCATGACCGATTACCTTCTCCTCAAATACCGGATCCAGCATACCCTTCATGGCAGCTTCCACGTCCTCAATTGCCTGGTAGATAACACGGTACAGACGAAGGTCAACGCCTTCCTGCTCTGCCAGCTGTTTCGCTGTGGTATCAGGACGAACGTTAAATCCGATGATGATCGCATTTGATGTAGCAGCAAGGCTGACATCAGACTCATTGACAGCACCAACGCCGCCATGGATCACTCTTACAACAACCTCATCATTGGAAAGTTTTACAAGACTCTGTTTTACAGCCTCTACAGAACCCTGCACATCGGCTTTGACAATAATCGGGAGCTCCTTAAGGTCGCTTGCCTGAATCTGGTCAAACAGATTATCCAGGGAAAGTTTACCCTTAGTTTCCTCAAGAAGACGGTTCTTATTCTCGGAAACAAATGCTGCTGCAAAATTCTTAGCCTCTTTATCATTCTCAAAGGACATAAGAACCTCTCCGGCATTCGGAACATCGCCAAGACCAAGGATCTCTACAGGAGTAGACGGACCAGCCTGTTTTACACGGCGTCCCTTATCATCCATCATGGCACGTACTTTACCATTGCATGCTCCGGCTGCGATAAAATCTCCAACATGAAGAGTACCCTTCTGTACAAGGATCGTAGCAACCGGTCCTTTGCCTTTATCCAGCTGAGCCTCGATCACAAGACCTCTTGCTGCACGGTTCGGGTTTGCCTTCAGCTCAGAAACCTCTGCGGTTAAAAGGATCATTTCAAGAAGGTCATCAATGCCCTCTCCAGTCTTGGCAGATACCGGAACGAACGGAGTTGTACCGCCCCAGTCCTCAGGAATCAGCTCATACTCAGAAAGCTCCTGTTTTACACGTTCAATGTTTGCACTTGGCTTATCGATCTTGTTGATGGCAACGATGATCTCAACACCAGCAGCCTTTGCATGGCTGATAGCTTCTACTGTCTGTGGCATAACACCATCATCAGCTGCAACTACAAGAACAGCGATATCTGTGGAGTTTGCTCCACGCATACGCATGGCAGTGAATGCCTCATGTCCCGGTGTATCAAGGAAAGTGATCTTCTGCCCGTTAATATCAACTACATAAGCACCGATATGCTGTGTGATTCCACCAGCCTCGCCTCTTGTTACGTTTGTCTTACGGATTGCATCCAGAAGAGAAGTTTTACCATGGTCAACGTGTCCCATTACACAGACTACCGGTGGTCTTGAAACCATTGTGGATTCATCTTCCTCTTCCTCTTTCAAAAGTTCCTCAATTACATCTACTTTTTCTTCTTTTTCTGCAATAATATCAAATCCAAGAGCAATCTCTTCTGCCTGCTCGAAATCGATCTCGTGGTTTACCGTTACCATCTGACCTTCCATGAACAGCTTCTTAACAATTGCAGATGGCTGCATCTTCATCGCTTCTGCAAGCTCGCGGATGGTAAGCTTCTCCGGAATTGTGATCTCCTTGATCTCCGGTTTCTTCTCTTCCTGTTTCTGCTGCGGAGCAGGTTTCTGAAGTGCTTTCGGGATTCTGGACATCTGGTTTCTGCCGCCCTGGTTTGGTCTGTGTCCGCCACCTGATGTCTTATCGAAATCTTTCTTTTTATTCTTGTTCTCTCTGTCACGCTCACGCTTGCTGTCCTTGGATGTCTTGGTCAGCTCTGGTGTAAAGATTGCGTCAGATCCGCCGCTTCTTCTTGCACCGCCGGAGCGCTGTCCACCCTGGTGGTTCTGTCCGCCAAAGCGTCCTTCACTACGGTTATCTCCGTCTTTTCCTCCGAAACGTCCCTGACCTCCCTGTGGTCTTCCCTGGCCAAATCTGCTGCCATTTCCGTTTCCATTTCTATTGTCTCTGTTGTCACCGCCCTGACGGAATCCACGTCCGTTTCCATCACCCTGGCGCGGTCCTCTGTTCTGGGAATCTCCCTGTCTTACAGGTCTTCCCTGACCATCATTATTTCTGTTTCCGCGGAATCCACCCTGGCCGCCATTGCCGCCCTGTGGTCTTCCCTGGCCAAATCTGCCTCCATTTCTGTCACCACGATTGTTGTCTCCGCGATTATTGTCGCGGCCCTCGCCCTGACGGAAATTACGGTTGCCCTGGCCATTTCCCTGACGCTGCTGTCCTTCGTTTCTGTTCTGCTGTGCAGCTGGTCTCTGGGATTCTGTCCTTGGAGCTTCTGCTTTTGGTGCAGTCTGAACCGGTTTTGCCGGCTCTGTCTTCGGTGCACTTACCGGTGCGCTCTTTGGTGCTGTCTCAGCTTTTGGTGCTTCTGCCTTTGGTGCCTCAGCTTTTGGTGCTTCTGTCTTAGGAGCCTCAGCCTTCGGTGCACTTACCGGCTTCGGTGCTTCTGTCTTAGGAGCTTCTGTCTTCGGTGCTGCCTTTACAGGTGCCTCCGCTTTCGCTGCCGGCTGTGCCTGTGCTGCAGGACGTGTGCCCTGTGGACGTGCTTTTCTCTCTCCAGCTGGTTTCTTTCTGTTCTTCCCGCCGTCACTTGCATTCTGTGCATGATATACGCGGATAATATTTTTTTTCTTCTTCGGTGCCTCTGCACCGTCGCCTTCTTTCTTTACTGACACTTTCTGCTCTTCTGTCTTAGGAGTCTCCAATGTTATTCCTTTCTCCTTTCCCGTATCTATAACTTTTTTCACTCTGTTTTTATTCTCTCTGTTTTGCTTATTTCTGTCTTTGGCAGGCTCATGTGACTTTATCACCATATGCCATTCTCCCTTCACCAGTACGAGCCAGGATACGCTTTCATAAGTCTTTCGCAGCTCGTATCATCAAAAATCATTTCCCGGGAACATTTAAAAGCATTCCCTGGAACGCTTTTTCCTCTTTGGTTCAGGTCGTTTTCTCAGACAACAGTGGTATGCTCTAAAGCTCCTTCCCCTCATCCTGCAGCACCTTCATAATAGCTTCTGCAAAATTCCAGTCCTGTACAGCCAGGCTGGCACGGAATTCCTTGCCCATGGCATGCCCTAACGTTTCTTTATCTGAAAGGATATACAAGGGCACTTCGTAAAATTCACACATATTCCGGAATTTCTTCTTGGTGTTATCAGAAGAATCTCCGGCTACGATTGCCAGATATCCTTTGCCGGTCTTAATGGATTTCTCAGTGGAAAACTCTCCGCTGACTGTCTTTCCGGCCTTTGTTGCAAGTCCGATCAGGGACAGTGCTTTATTATTCTTCAATACTATCAAACTCCTTCTCAAGGCTATCATAAACCTCATCCGGGATAGCTGCTTTCAAAGAACGCTCCAGTCCGTGATTTTTTCTGGCTTTCTCCAGACACTCACGGCTCTTGCAGATGTAGGCTCCGCGACCGTTTTTCCTGCCTGTAGCATCCAGAACGATCTCATCCTCTGCGGTTTTCAACACCCTGATCATTTCTTTTTTATTCTTCATTTCTCTGCAGCCAGTACACTGGCGCATGGGAATTTTATTCTTCGTCTTCATTCTCTACCGCATCCTCAGTCTCTTCAGACTCTTCACCGGCAGCTGTTTCTTCGCTATCCTGAGAAATTTCTTCTGTAGCGGACTCCTCAGACTCTTCGTACTCGTCATCCTCATAGTACTCGTCGTCATCCTCGTCATAATCATAGAAGTCGCCGGACTCTCTTGCCTGGGTTTCACTCTTGATATCAATCTTAAATCCAGTCAGACGTGCTGCAAGGCGTGCATTCTGTCCTTCTTTACCGATTGCAAGGGAAAGCTGGTAATCCGGAACCACAACAAGTGCAGTCTTCTCATCCGGATCTGCCATAACAGCGATTACCTTCGCCGGGCTTAATGCATTCTCGATCAGGATTGCAGGATTCTCATCCCAGTTGATGATATCAATCTTCTCACCGCGGAGCTCATTTACAATCGCACTTACACGGGCACCATTTACACCAACACATGCTCCAACCGGATCTACATCAGGATCGTTGCTCCATACTGCCAGCTTGGTACGGGAACCTGCCTCACGGGCAATACTCTTGATCTCAACAGTTCCGTCCTTCACCTCAGCAACCTCAGACTCAAAGAGGCGTTTTACAAGGCCAGGATGTGTTCTGGAAACAAGGATACGAGGTCCCTTCGGTGTATCCTTTACCTCAAGAATATACACTTTGATTCTCTCAGTAGGCTTGAAGGTCTCACCCTTCACCTGCTCATTCTCAGCAAGGATTGCATCTGCCTTGCCAAGATTTACGCTTACATTATGTCCTACCACACGCTGTACAATGCCGGTAACAACTTCTTTCTCATTGCCGTGATACTGGTCAAACAGAACTTTACGCTCTTCCTCACGGATTTTCTGAAGGATTACGTTCTTTGCATTCTGTGTTGCAATACGGCCAAATTTGTCAGAGTGAACCGGTACCTTCAGGATATCGCCAACCTCTGCATTGGTATTCTGCTTCTGTGCTTCTACAAGAGAAACCTCTTCAGCAGGATCTTCTACGAATTCTACAACCTTGCGGTCTGCATATACACTGAAATCGCCTGTTTCTCTGTTAATGGTAACATGTACATTGTCAGCTTTTCCAAAATGATTCTTGTATGCCTGGATCAGGGACTGCTCAATGGCATCCAGCAAAGTTTCCTTGCTGATATTTTTCTCGCGTTCCAGTTCGTCCAGAGCACCCATTAACTCCTTGTTCATTTTTCTTATTTCCTCCTTTTTGCTTTCCAGCATAATCGCTTATTTCTTAAATCGGACATGTCGCCTACTGGCAGCATCTTCCTATATGAAAGTCAGCTGTTCCGCGCCTGTGGTACTCCCACAGCTGCCAGCCCGGACTTTCATGGTAACTTAAAAATCAATTGCCAGACGCACCAGTGCGATATCTTTCTTATCGAAAGTGCGTGGAGTTCCCTCCTCATCAATGGTCACACTGTTATTATCATATGCTGTCAGTTCACCACAAAATTCTTTCTGTTTCTCGATTGGCCGGTAGGTTCTGATTTCTACCAGTTTGCCAATGCTTCTGGCAAAATCTTTTTCTTTCTTCAGAGGTCTGTCAAGTCCCGGAGAGCTGATCTCCATGATGTAGCTGTCCTCGATGAAATCATCTTCGTCAAGCCTGTCGCTGAAAGCCCTGCTTACTGTCTCGCAGTCATTCACTGTGATTCCACCTGGTTTGTCAATGTAGCCGCGAAGATACCAGTTTCCTGCTTCCTTGACATATTCCACATCTACCAGTTCGAATCCATTGCTTTCTACGATCGGAGATAACAATGCTTCTGCTTTCTGTTCATACTCTTCTTTTCTGCTCATTTTTCCCACCTGCCTCTCTAGAGCCTTTTTCAAACACGCTCTAATCCGGTATTCGCGGTTATCACCTGCGAATGCCGCTCTGGTCCTTATCATCAAAAAGAGTGGGCTCACGCCCACTCCTTTGTCAACAAGTTCTGATTTCTTGTATTATTCTAACACCTTTAAATCCAAATTGCAAGGGCTTTTTCTTATAAATGCCCATTTTACAAGGTTTTAACCCATTTTGACAGTATTGTTAAGCTTGTTTCACCAGCAACAGCTTTTACTCTCAGCTCTTTTGAGCTTCCGCTACACAACCTGTATAACAGCCTTTTCTTCATAATCTGCTGCTTAGATTCTGGGCTTCATACCCTTGGTATCACGTTTGGCCAGCTTTACCTTGTTCAATGCATACGGCTTGTCGTGATACTGAATGGTGTACTCCTGTCTCGGTTCCACCAGATAGGCATGCTCAAGAACATCCCCGTCCCCCAGCTTCATTCCTCTTACACCAACAGAGGTCTTCTTCATAGTAGAAACATCCGTTTTCAGGATACGGAGAAAATAGCCATTCTGACTCTGGAACACCACCTGTTCCATTTCATCTGCAGGACCTACAAATATCAGCTGATCCTCTTCTCCCAGCTTGGTAGATGCAATCGTTCTCTTTGCCACATCGAATTCCTCACCTGCGACAAGCTTGCACATGGAGGTCTTAGTCACGAACAACAGGGTGGATAATTTCACCTGTCCTACAGGTGCCACATAAAGGATCTGCTCTTGGCTGCTGTCGTAGTTACTCAGGTTATCAGCCGGAGTTCCCTTGTCACGGAAGCGCACCAGCGGAATGTCTGCCACTTTGATGGAATGCATGCGTCCCATATCTGTGAAAATGCAGATCTTGTCTGTATTCATACAGGTAAAAATAAATTTATTCTCTGCATGGGCAGCCTCTTTGTTTCTCTCATAAGCATTCTTATCAATAAGGCGCATATAGCCGAAGCGGTCCATAAGGAAGCAGACCTCTGTCTCTTCCATCTTCTTTTCTTCGTAAACTGCCTCTTCTGCGTTCTCGATCACAGTTCTTCTCTTGGTGCTGTATTCTTTTTTGATTCCGTCAAGTTCTTCAATAATTACTTCACACATGGAATCATAGTTGTTCAGAATATCTTCATAAGAAGCAATATTTTTCATAGTCTGGTCATACTCTGCCTGAAGTGCCTCAATTTCCAGTCCGATCAGACGATACAGACGCATTTCCAGAATGGCTGTAGCCTGATTCTCCGTAAATTTCAGATTCTTTGCAGCTTTCTCACTGGCTTTTGACTTGAATCTGATTCCCTCTGTGATACCCTCTACCAGACACTTTTTAACCTGGTCACGGCTCTTGCTGCCTCGAAGGATCTCAATGATCAGATCGATTACATCACAGGCTTTGATAAGGCCTTCCTGAATTTCCTTTTTCTCAAGCTCTTTTCCCAGAAGAGTCTTGTACTTGCGGGTAGTTACTTCGAACACAAAATCCACATGGTGCTCAATCACCTGCTTCAGGCTTAAGGTTTCCGGACGTCCGTCTGCAACAGCCAGCATATTGACTCCGAAGGTGTCTTCCAGTCTGGTTTTCTTGTAGAGCATGTTGGTGAGATTCTCTACATCTGCATCCTTTTTCAGTTCCAGTACAATACGGATTCCTTCCTTGGAGGACTGGTTGGAAATATCCACAATATCTGTGGTTTTCTTGGTTTCTACAAGGGAGGCTACGTCGTTAAGGAATTTTCCAATATTGGCACCGATCATGGTGTACGGAATCTCGGTGATCACCAGCTGCTGGCGACCGCCTTTTACTTTTTCCACTTCCACTTTACCGCGGAGACGGAGCTTGCCGCTTCCGGTCTCATAAATATTCAGAAGATCATCTTTATTTACAACCAGACCGCCTGTAGGGAAATCCGGTCCTTTCAGATAACGCATCAGGCCTTTCACACTGATGTCGTTGTTCTTTATATAAGCCTTCACTGCATCCACAACCTCCCCAAGGTTATGAGGCGGAATGCTGGTGGCCATACCTACGGCGATACCATCTGCACCGTTTACCAGAAGGTTGGGAATCTTCACCGGAAGCACCTGAGGCTCCTTCTCTGTCTCGTCGAAGTTTGGCATAAAGTCCACTACATTTTTGTCAAGGTCTGCCAGAAAAACCTCCTGGGTCAGTTTCTCCAGTCTTGCCTCTGTATATCGCATGGCAGCGGCACCGTCTCCCTCAATGGAGCCGAAGTTTCCATGACCGTCTACCAGGATTTTGCCCTTCTTGAAATCCTGCGCCATTACAACCAGTGCTTCATAAATAGAGCTGTCCCCGTGAGGGTGATATTTACCCATGGTATCTCCAACGATACGGGCGCACTTACGATATGGACGGTCGTAACGGATCCCAAGCTCGTACATATCATACAGGGTTCTTCGCTGTACCGGCTTCAGACCATCGCGGACATCCGGAAGTGCCCTGGAAATGATAACGCTCATGGCATAATCTATATAGGATTTTTGCATCACGTCCGCATAGTCCGTGGCAATTACATTCTCCTGCTTTGTTTCCATAATCTGTTTTCCTTTCAAACACACTCTGGAGCCTGTTTAAAAAATCATTCCTGCAATCTCCCACAAATTGTGACGCACATCTTGCAGAAAGCATTTTTCAAACACACTCCAAGCTAAAATCTGAGGTTCTCCTCTTGCAAAATACTCTTCTATATTACGTTCAGACCATATTCTGCTTTTTCGTCCGAAAAATTCTGCTCTTTCGGATTTCAGCCTTCTTAAATATCCAGTTCTGCATCAGTTGCATGCTCGTAAATAAATGCCTTTCTTGGCGGCACATCGCTTCCCATCAGGATTTCCGTCACGCTGGAAGCCATACGGGCATCCTCAATTTCCACCCGTTTCATTCTCCGGGTTTCCGGATTTAAGGTTGTCTCCCAAAGCTGCTGGGCATCCATCTCTCCAAGACCTTTGTATCTCTGGAGGGTAAAGCTTCCCGGCTTGTGACTGCGGCGGTATTTTTCCAGTGCCTTATCATCATACAGGTACTCTTCGGCACCCTTCTTCGGCATTACTTTGTAAAGAGGGGGCATGGCAATATAAACATGTCCCTCATAGATCAGTTCCGGCATAAAACGATAGAATAAAGTAAGTAAAAGTGTGGAAATATGAGCACCATCCACATCCGCATCGGCCATAATCACGATCTTGTCGTAACGAAGTTTGGTGATATCAAAGTCGTTTCCATAGCCTTCGGAAAATCCGCATCCAAATGCATTGATCATAGTCTTGATCTCTGCGTTTGCAAGCACCTTGTCAATGGTGGCTTTCTCCACATTCAGGATCTTACCGCGGATCGGAAGAATTGCCTGGTAATTACGATCTCTGGCAGTCTTTGCAGAACCGCCAGCGGAATCTCCCTCTACGATAAAGATTTCACAAAGTGAAGGATCTTTTTTCTCGCAATTGGCAAGCTTTCCATTGGAATCGAAAGAATATTTCTGCTTGGTGAGAAGGTTGGTCTTGGCACGCTCCTCTGTCTTACGGATCTTGGCAGCCTTTTCCGCACAGGACAAAATGGTCTTCAAGGTTTCCAGGTTTCGGTCAAAATAGAGTACCAGCTGCTCAGACATTACTTTTCCCGTGGCGCGGGCTGCATCCTGATTGTCCAGTTTGGTCTTGGTCTGCCCCTCAAAGCGTGGCTCCGGGTGCTTGATGGAAACAACCGCTGTCATTCCATTACGGATATCCGCTCCTGTGAAATTAGCATCTTTTTCCTTCAGAATACCGATCTCACGAGCGTAAGTATTCATCACCGTTGTAAAGGTTGTTTTAAATCCGGTAAGATGAGTGCCGCCTTCTGCATTGTAAATATTATTGCAGAAGCCAAGTACGTTCTCACGAAATTCGTTGGTGTACTGAAATGCTGCTTCTACCTGGATTCCGTCAGCTTCTCCTTTCAGATAAATCGGTTCGTGGAGGGCTTCGGAATTGTGATTCAGGTCTTTGATATATCCCACGATTCCATCTGGCTCATGATAAGTGATATCTTCAGGAGTATCACCACGAAGATCCATGAAATGAATGGTAAGGTTGGGATTCAGGTATGCAGTCTCATGGAGACGGCTCTTTACTTCTGTGGATGAAAATCTTGTTTTTTCAAAAATCTCCGGGTCCGGAAGAAAATTCACGCAGGTTCCGGTCTGTCTGGTCTTGCCAAGCCTGGGGAGAAGTCCCTCTTCCAGTTCAATCGTGGGGATACCTCTCTCATAATGATCGTGATGTACAAATCCATCACGGCTGATCTTAATATCCAGATATGTGGACAGGGCATTTACAACGGAAGAACCAACGCCATGAAGTCCACCGCTTGTCTTATAAGCAGAGTTGTCAAATTTACCGCCTGCATGGAGGGTGGTAAATACAAGACGCTCTGCAGATACCCCTTTCGCATGCATATCTACCGGAATTCCTCGTCCATTATCAGTGACCGTACAGGAGCCGTCTTTCTCCAGTGTTACTTCAATTTCAGAACAGTAACCGGCCAGATGCTCATCTACCGCATTGTCCACGATCTCATAGATCAGGTGGTTCAGGCCTTTTCTGGATACGCTTCCGATGTACATTCCCGGACGTTTCCGAACAGCTTCCAATCCTTCCAGGACAGAAATACTACCCGCGTCGTAAGTGTCTTTCTTTGCCATGGTGTTAATTCCTTTCTTACTATCATTCAGACTGTTACCAGTGAACAGTAACTTCAGACTCTGCTGTCCCATATTCTTCTTTTATGCATCCAGTGTACCGACAGGATTGTTCGAGAAATCAACTTGTAAGTGCACGAAATAACTGCTCATTTCATTTACAGCTCTACATTTCATGATGCACTGTCTGGGCTTCAGCATTTATTCCAATGGTTGTGAAAAGCGGACAGTATGTCCGCTTCTTTTCCATTCTTATCTTCTGTTCAAACATTCGTTCTATATCATACCCCAGTTTATGGTATTTTTGCAAGTAAAATTTGGGTTTTCTATTTTGTTTAAAATTTTTTTGACACCGCAAACCCGCTTATTTCCTGGCTTTTTTCGGAGTTTTTCAATTTTTCGCAAAAAAAATAAAAAAAGTGCTTGCATTCTCCTGCAAAGTAAGATATACTAAGCGAGTCGGTTGACAAGGCCAGTTGGTCAAGGGGTTAAGACGTCGCCCTCTCACGGCGAAAACACGAGTTCGATTCTCGTACTGGCTGCTTTATTTTCCGACAAATTGAATACATATGTTAAGCGAACCGCTTACATGGCCAGTTGGTCAAGGGGTTAAGACGTCGCCCTCTCACGGCGAAAACACGAGTTC
>OGDN01001224.1_pt1 | contig 44768 bp, 39 predicted proteins | sample 1570271 | NCBI WGS metagenome assembly OGDN01 (sample SAMEA4384481, study PRJEB24528) | human gut metagenome | reverse complement strand
GATTGGGACGCTGTCCCAAACCCTGCCAAGAACCTGAGGTTCTTGGATTTCCCTCTTGATTTATCGCTTTGCGATAAATCGATGAGCGGTTGATTCAAACAGCCGCGAAGCGAGGATGGGAGCCTGAGGGATGAAATCCCTCAGTGGGGTTTGGGGCAAAGCTTCAATCGTCCCTTTATCTAGAAAAAGGCGGCTTCCACAGGGAAGCCGCCCGTTGTGGGTGCGAAATTACTGCGCAACCTTGAGCGCGGCGCGAGCGCCGTCGTAATCAGCGTCGGTCGCAACGGCATAGCCGGTGTGGCTGTACACGCTGAAGATCTCCTGGCCTTCCGGCGTGTTGATGACGTTGATGAGCGCCTGCTGCATCGCGGCGATGAACTCCGGATTGTAAACGTCCGCGTTCGCCTTGGTGATGGAAACGGTGTCGTTGTAGATGCCCGGCGTCACGCCGATGACGTTCAGTTCGTTCCAGATGGAATCGGTGCGGCCCATGCCGGCCTTGCCGGTTTCGTCGGACTGACCGGTGGGCAGAGTCCAAGCGGCCTCGTAATCGTTGCGGCCGTCGGCATAGCAGACGATGATGTCAACCGCCTCGGCGGCAGCCTGAGCGAACGCGTCGCCGTAGCCGGCCAGGGTGATGACGTTCGGCAGATCGGTGATCTTCTTCTCGTAGTGATCCTGGAGCCACAGGGTCGGGTAGATGTAACCGGCGGAAGAGGAATTCTTCAGCACGGCCCAGTTGGCCTTGGAGAGATCATCCCACGTGAGCGCTTCGCCCGCGTTGACCTTGGCGGCCAGCTCCTTGCCGTAAGCGGAAGGCGTGGCGTAGATCAGGGAGCGGTAGAAGGTGACCTGCGGGCCGTTCTTCAGGGTCTTGTTGGCCTCGCCGTTCCAGGTGGTCGGGTCCTCGCTGTCGTTGGACAGGCCGGCGCGGGTAGCCGTCAGAATGACGTCCACGTCGTCGCTGAACAGCGCATAGGTGCCGCCCGGCAGCCAGCCCAGATCAACGGTGCCGGCGGCCATGGCCTCGCCGGTCGCCTCGTAGTTGGTGCCGACGGTGATGTTGATGTCCTTCACGTCATAACCCTGCTCCAGCAGCGCGGCCTTGAGCAGCTCCGGCAGGTTCTTGGTGCCGGTGATGATGACGTCAGCGTCCTTGGAGGGGACGAACTGGAGTTCAAGAGTCCGGTCGATGGAAACAGTGTCGGCCAGAGCGGAGATGGCGAAAACGCACATCAGCACGGCCAGGGCAAGGGTCAGGAGCTTTTTCATAGCTAAATCCTCCTTGATGTTTCGCGCGGTTCTTTGGTTGACACATACAGTATATCACAGGTGCTCAAATGAAAAAAGAGGAAAAACAGCAAAAGTTCGGCTTTTTGACGGATTGTAAAAATCGGGTGAAACAAATCATGCAACATGTGAAAAACAATTCAAAAAAACCGCACGGAAAGGAAAAGCAGGCCCGCGCGGTTGATGTTTGCGGGGAAAGAAGATATAATAAAAATCCAGAAAAAACCGGATGGCTTCATCCGTGAATTTGAAAACGATGAAGCCTGCGGGCGTGTTGAGCGCCGTCCGCAACGGATAAAAAAGGAAACGGGATAGATGAAAAGAGAAAATGACCTCGGCCGCGACGACGTTGGCGCGCTGGTTTGGCGCACGGCGCTGCCGAGCATGCTGGCGCAGTTTGTGAGCGTGCTGTACAGCATTGTGGACAGAATGTACATCGGCCACATCGCGGGCGCGGGTGAAACGGCGCTGGCGGGCGTGGGCGTCTGCGGGCCGGTGGTGACCATGGTCGGCTCGGCGGCGGTGTGGATATCGTGGGGAGCGTCCCCGCTGATGGGCATCCGCATGGGCGAAGGCAGGCCGGAGGAGGCAAAGCGCATTCTGCGGACGGGCTTTGTCATGCTGCTGGCGTTTTCGCTGGCGATGATGGCGCTGGTCATCCCGCTGCGCGAACCCATGCTGCGATTTTTCGGCGCGAGCGACGCGACGTATCCCTACGCCGACGCCTATTTCACCACGTATTTGATGGGCACGGTGTTTGCCCTGCTGGCGACGGGGCTGAACCAGATGATTATTGCGCAGGGCTTTGCGGCGCAGGCCATGCGGCTGGTGGTGCTCGGCGCGGCGCTGAACATTGCGCTCGATCCGGTGTTCATCTTTGCGCTGAACATGGGCGTCCGCGGCGCGGCGCTGGCGACCGTGCTCTCCCAACTGGCGAGCGCGGCGGGCGCGATGCTTTTCCTCTGCGGCAGGCGGGCGGCGGTGCGGCTGGAACGCGGCGGCCTGAGCATGGCGGCGGCGAAAAAAATACTGGCGCTGGGATTCACGCCCTTTGCCATCATCGCCATCGACAATGTGATGGTGATTGCGATGAACGCGGTTTTGCAGCGTTACGGCGGCGCACAGATGGGCGACAGGCTGGTCACCTGCGCGGTCATCGCTCAGAGTTTCATGCTGGTGATGACCATGCCGCTGGGCGGCATTTCCGGCGGCACGCAGTCGATTCTTTCTTATAATTACGGCGCGCGGCAGTTTGACCGCGTGCGGGCGGCGCAGAAGAAGATTCTCGCGCTGTGCATGGGCTTCACGGCGATCATGTTTGTGCTGGCGCGCGTGGCCGGGCCGCTGTTCGTGCGGCTGTTTACGCAGGACGACGAGGTGGCCGCGCTTTCCGTCTGGGCGATCCGCGTGTGTACGCTGGCGGCGGTGCCGCTGGGCGCGCAGTATGAAATCGTAGACGGGTTCACGGCGCTGGGACAGGTGAAAATTTCGTTTCCGCTGTCCTTTTTCCGAAAAGGCGTGTATTTCGCCGCGCTGTTTATTCTGCCCGCATGCTTCGGCGCGAGGGCGGCGTTTTATGCCGAACCGGTCAGCGATATTGTCGGCCCGCTGGTGTCGGCGATTGTGTATAAGCTCTGCATCGGGCATGTGCTCAGCGACGAACACGCCCGCATATGACGAACCATCAAGGAGGAAAAACGATGAATATTCCCGCTTTTTTGACGGAAAAGCTCACGGCGCAGGTCGGCGAAGAGACGGCCAGGCGCATTTTTGCGGGTTTTGAGGCGAAACGAAAGACGACCCTGCGCGTGAATCGCCTCAAAGCTGAACCGATGCAGATTCTCAAAGCGTTGGCGGACGCGGGCCTTTCGGCGCAGCGCGTGCCGTGGAGCGGGGACGCGCTGATTCTGGATCATGCCGACGAGGGCGCCGTGGCCGCCCTGCCCGTCTTTGAGCGCGGCGAAATCTATATGCAGAGTCTTTCGTCGATGATTCCGCCGCTCGTGCTGGGCGCGCAGCCGGAGGAAAATATTCTGGATATGGCGGCCGCGCCGGGCGGCAAGACGACGCAGATCGCTGCGCTGACGGGCGGGCGCGCGATGATTACCGCGTGCGAGCGCAACAAGATGCGCGCCGAGCGGCTCGAATACAACGTGAAAAAGCAGGGAGCAAACCGCGTCACCGTGATGAACATGGACGCGCGCCAGCTCGATGATCTGTTTGCCTTTGACCGTGTGCTGCTCGACGCGCCTTGCAGCGGGAGCGGCACAGTGACGGAAGGATCGCGCGGGCAGTTCAGCCGGGAATATCTCGACCGCACGGTGAAGATGCAGAAAACCCTGCTGGATAAGGCCATCCGTCTGCTGAAACCCGGCCATGAGATGGTCTATTCCACCTGTTCCGTGCTGCGAGAGGAAAACGAAGATGTTGTTGCCGCCGCGCTCAAAAAGGGCGGCGTGGAGCTTGTGCCGATCGATACGGGCGCGTTTGAGGGTGTGCCGCTGCTGCCGACAAAGCTGGAAGGCGTGATGTGCGTCTGCCCGGATGAAGGGTACGAGGGATTCTTTGTTGCGAAACTGAGAAAAAAGGCGAAGAAATAACCTCTTCGGGCGTAAACGGCAAGGTTTCGGCGGGTTGACGTCGAAATGAAGATAAAATCCCCATTTTGCTTACGGAAGGACGGGAAAAACGGATGAGAAAATCGATGTCGGCTTGGATTCGGAGGGGAAGTGTCATCCTTCTGACGATGCTGCTGTTTTTGACGGCGGCTGTCGCTGAAAATGCGCAGATTCCCATTTTGATTGACGGCGTGCGCGTTGCGTTCTTCGACGCGGACGGCAATCTGCTCACGCCCAAAGCGGAAAATGGCCTGCTCTATGTGCCGTTGCAGGCGTTTTGCGAAAACATGGGTCTGAGCGCCGAGGTGCAGGGGCAGTCCGTCGCGGTGGACGGCACGCGCATCGGCATGTTCGACGAGGCGGGCAATTTCCTCACGCCCGTGCAGATGGACGGCGTGGATTATGTGCCGCTTGCGCCCTTCTGCAACGCGCTCGGCATTCAGATTGCGGAGGAAAACGGCGGCTTTTCCGTTACCCGCAAAAAGGCGGAACAGCCCGCCGCCGAAACGAAAGCGCAGACGGGGAAGATTGCGCTGACGCCTTATAATTTCGGAGATTATTTTTCCTACTCAGTCAGAGAGACGAATGTCAAAATGACAGGAATGCAAGTAAGCGGGGATGGCTTTTTTCCAGGAAATTATGAAGTGGATTATGTTTTGACATGCGAAGCGCGGTCTGTTTTTGAAATTGAAAATGTGTCTTTTCAGCTAGTCGGAAAGCCGCGAGGGCTTGAGATGGAGGATGTAGTCATCTATGCGGACATGCCGGCAAGCGGAAGCCTGAACCAGACGGTTCATAAATCAGGCGATTTACTATGGACGCTTGCTCCGGAAAAAGAGGAGGCTTCCTTGGAAGATGTTACCTTGAATGATGTTTCGGGCTGCTTGATTGTAAATGATCAGGAGAAGGCCGACACGGTGAATCTTGCTTCTTTTCAGCGGGGCGAAATGCTGCTTCAAGCTGAAGAATACGATGAAGCGAAAAAGATTTTCGTTTCATTGATTAAGATTGATTACCCAAATGCCCAAGAGAAATACGATGAGGCAGAGGCTAAAAAAGAAGAAACTTATCAAAAGGCTATTGCACTGGAGGAAGCTGGGGAGTACAATCAGGCTATTTTGATATACGAAAAATTGGGCGATTATAAAGACTGCATGGAAAGAATTGAAAAAGTAAAGATAGAACTTAGGTATCAGGAAGCTGTAAAGGAAGAGGAGGAAGAGAACTATTCCGGTGCGTTCCAAATTTATGAGGAATTGGGAGAGTATAAGGATAGCATTGCCCGCGCTAGTTTCTGCGTCAAGAAGTATCAGGCGTTGAACAGAGTGGCTAAGATTGCGTTGGAGTTTAAGTTTAATAGTGAACATTGGGAATATGTTTATTCTTATGATGAACAAGGATTTCTTCAAAGTTTAGAAAAAAAGGGAACTCGCGTTTATACAGAGAGTTACACGCTTGATTCAGATGGTTTTATTCTTGCAGGAAAATCAGAAGGACAGTGGACAAATGAAAAGGGTTGTACTGTGGTTTCTGATTATGTATATAACGAATATGGAGACGAAGTGTTTAGTAAATCGACTTATCGCTCTCCGAATAATCGGGTATATCAAGACGGTGCGTCTTTTATTGACTTTCATGAATACACATATGACGAGTATGAAAATATATTGAAAGAGACTATTGGTCAAACAGATGAACGTACATATGAGTATATATATGATGATTATGGACGTGTAAAGACAAAAACACAATATCAAAATTATAAAGTTCTCAATAAAACAGAGTATTCATACGGCGAAAATGGACTTTTACGGCAAACAAGGTGTTTTAACAGCTCTAATGAGCTAACTCAGATAGATACCTATACCTATGTGTATTATGGTACGGAAAGGGTTCGCACCGAAGAGGGCCTTGCCGAACATCGGGAGCGCATGAACCAACTGATTGAAGAAGCCCAAAAAGAACCCGAAAAGACATATACGACGCTCAAGCCCGGCAGCAACAGCCAAGAGGTGCTCGACGCGCGCATGAAGCTCTATGAGCTGGGCTATTTCAAGAAAAAGCCCACCCAGACCGAGTATACCGACAGCATGGCGGATTACGTCAAAAAGTTTGAAAAAGACTATGGCCTGACACAGGACGGCGTGCTCTCGCCTGAGGATCAGGAAGTGCTGTTTGGGCTGTAAATAAGGGAGAAAAGCGCTTCTGTATAGGGGCGTGACGAAACGACAATCAATCCAATATCTCAAGGCAGTGACGGCGGATGAGGTTTTCTTCTCCGTTGTCACTGTTTTTGTGTCTGAAAACAGGGAGCTGTCAAGCTGACAAACCTGATATTTCAAGAAAAACTGCGTATTTTTGCCCAAAGATTTTCAAAGGGCGATGCGCCAAACGGGGCCGTAAATGTTCGGAAAGCCCTTTGGTGTGCTTCACACCACAATACTTGAGATAAAAAGAAGAAATCCGAACCCATCCCCAATCGGGATGATGTTCGGATTTCTTGGGTTTGGTGGAGCATAGGAGATTCGAACTCCTGACCCCAACACTGCCAGTGTTGTGCGCTACCAACTGCGCTAATGCCCCGTCAACATTGCGTATTATAGCGCAGAATGGAGAATGCGTCAATCCCTTTTTTGAAGTTTTTTGCATCAAATGGAAAAATCTGTATGGAATCGCCTGGCCCGGCAGGCGATTTGCTTGCTTTTGGCGGGCAAAATGGGTATAATAACAGAAAAAGTGAGCGCGGAGGAGAACATGGCGCAGAAGTATACCCGAAACATGATCCGAAACGTGTTTATCGAGATGCTCGACGAACGGCCGTTTGACGAAATCACCGTGACCGATCTGGTGACGCGGTGCGAAATCAACCGCAAGACGTTTTACTATTATTATCAGGATCTGTACGCCGTGCTGACGGAGATTTTTGAATCTGAGTTGGAAGCGGTGCTCGGCGGCGTAAAGGAGCATGTCACGTGGGAAGAGGGCATCGCGCAGGCGGTGCAGATTGCCTTGCAACATAAGCGCGCAATCTATCACGTGTATCACTCGATGCAGCGCGAGACGCTGGAAAAATATCTTTACAATGTTGCGGGCGAAGTCATGCGCCGCTATGTCGAGCGGCAGAGCGCGGGCATCCACGCAAGCCAGGGGGACAAGGACATCATCGCGCAGTTCTACCAGAGCGCACTGACCGAAATGGTGCTCAACTGGATCGGGCAGGGGATGAAGGAAGACGGGCTGGAAATGATCACCCGTATGGGCCAGCTCTTTGACGGCAGCATCCGCGCGTCGCTCAAGCGGAGCGAGAGCCTGCCGGTTCGCCCGTGGAAGGGCGGCTTGAACGCCTAAAAAGACGGACGCACAGTAACATGTGCGTCCGTTCTTGTTTAAATGATATAGTCAAACCCCGCGTCGTCGTTTTTCATCAAATCGGCCAGGGTATAGCTTTCCAGATAATCGTAAATCAGCTTGCTGAGCCCCTGCCACATCGGGTAAGTGCGGCAGTTCACCATGCGGGCGCATGGCTCATGCGGTTCGCAGAGGCAGGCGACGGGCGCAAGCTGACCTTCCGTGATTTCCAGAATTTTGCGGACGGTAAACTGATCCGGCGTACCGTTGAGCCGGTAGCCGCCGCCCTTGCCGCGCACGCCGATGAGCACGTTGTTCTGCACGAGCAGCTTGACGATGCTTTCCAGATATTTTTCGGAAATCTCCTGCCGCGCGGCGATTTCCTTGAGCGGTACATAGGTGTTTCCCCGCTCGTGTTCAGCCATATCCACCAGCATGCGCAGCGCGTAGCGGCCTTTGGTCGAGATCATCATCGGTATTGCCTCCTTTGCGCCCTCCCGATCATGATGGCCCAATCTCCCCGCCGTTGGGGAGAAGAAATGTGAGCGGTGGAAGGGTGAATCCTTATTACCTATTATACCATGGGGTAAATGAAGAGTTCAAGAAAATTTTGCGAAAACCGCTTGACAGAATCCGTTCAGAACGATATAATCCATTTACCGACCGGAAAGATAGGTTTAATGCCGGGCGGATATCGAACGGATAAGAGGGACTGAATCATGATGAGGAGCCATGCCGAACCGTTCCGCCGCCCATGCGTCGGATTTTGCAAAACGCAGAGCAGACGATGTTGAAGCGACGGGCGTGCGTTTACAGAAAAAGTTCTTCACCATATTGAATGAAAACATAAACGGGAGGATTTCACCATGAGCAAGATTTATACGAGCGCCGACCAGCTGATCGGCCATACCCCGCTGCTGGAGCTGACCCACATCGAAAAGAAGGAAAACCTGAACGCACATATTCTGGCTAAGCTGGAGTATTTTAATCCCGCCGGTTCCGTCAAGGATCGTATTGCGAAGGGCATGATTGACGATGCGGAAGCCAAGGGCGCGCTCAAGCCGGGCAGCGTCATCATCGAGCCGACCTCCGGCAACACGGGCATCGGCCTGGCGTCCGTCGCGGCGGCACGCGGCTACCGCATCATCATTGTGATGCCGGAGACGATGAGCGTCGAGCGCCGCCAGCTGATGAAGGCCTACGGCGCGGAGCTGGTGCTCAGCGAAGGCGCGAAGGGCATGAAGGGCGCGATTGCCAAGGCGAACGAGCTGGCGGCGGAAATTCCGAACAGCTTTATTCCGGGGCAGTTTGTGAACCCGGCGAACCCGGCTGTGCACAAGGCGAGCACCGGCCCGGAAATCTGGGCGGATACCGACGGCGCTGTGGATCTCTTTGTGGCGGGCGTCGGCACGGGCGGAACGATCACCGGCGTGGGCGAGTATCTGAAGGAGCAGAACCCGAACGTGAAAGTGGTTGCGGTTGAGCCGGCGACCTCTCCGGTGCTGAGCAAGGGCGTTGCGGGCGCGCACAAGATTCAGGGAATCGGCGCGGGCTTTGTGCCGGACGTTTTGAACACGAAGGTTTACGACGAAATCATCGCCGTGAAGAACGAGGACGCGTTTGCGACGGGCCGCGAGATTGGCCGCAGCGAAGGCGTGCTGGTGGGCATTTCTTCCGGCGCGGCGGTGTATGCGGCGATTCAGCTGGCGAAGCGGCCGGAGAACGCGGGCAAGAACATCGTTGTGCTTCTGCCGGACACGGGCGACCGCTATCTGTCCACGCCGCTGTTCGCGGAGTAAGGGGAGACGTAACCTGAGGTCCCTGCACCTCCCATATCGGTTCACTTTGTGAGCCGAAGGAAAAGCGGGTTAAAGCTGCCGCGAAGCGAAGAAGGGAGTCTGAGGGGATAATCCCCTCAGGCGGGTATGGGCGGCAGCCCATCGTAACCCATAAAATGAGAAAAAAGTAGTTTCAGAGCAGATTGCGAAGCAGTCTACGATTGAAACGGGGCATGTCCGCAAAGGCTGGGCATGCCCTTTTTATCGGTTTAGACAAATGAAACTGTGCTTCCATAGTTTTATCCTATGGCAGACCGTAGGAAACAGGGATTTGATCTTTCCCTTGTTCTCTCGTATAATACATCCATCGAAAGAAAAAACGTTCGCCAAAACAAAACGGGAGGATTTGAACATGCTGTTTCATCCGGGCGGGAGCAACAGCCGAATGCGCTGACTGCCGATTCCAGCCTCAAAGCAACATTTCAATATAACCTATCGAACAGATCGAAGGAGATTGCGTTTTATGAACAGCTTCGTCAAGAAAATTGTCACCGTGGCCGCGATGGCCGCGCTCACCCTGTCCTCTGCCGTCGCGCTGGCGGCCGCTCCGCTTCAGCTCGGCGTGCCGGACGACGGCACGAACCTCTCTCGCGGCATCAAGCTGTTGGAGGCGGCGGGCTTCATCAAGGTTGACCCGGCTGCGGGCTACACGCCGGAAATCAAGGATATCACCGACTACCTCTACAACGTCGAGGTGACCCCGGTTGCGGCCAACACGCTGCCCTCCACGCTGGGCGATTTCGCCGCTTCCACCATCAACGGCACCTACGCCGTGCCTTACGGCCTGATTCCTTCCCGCGACGCGCTGCTCATCGAGAAGCAGGATGAGAACGGCGAGAACCCGTATGTGAACGTCATCGTTGCCCGCACCGCGGACAAGGACAACGAAGTCTATCAGAAGGTTGTCGAAGCCTATCAGACCCAGCTGGTCGCCGAGTTCCTGTTGGTGAATTATCACGAGACGTTCTACCCGGCCTTTGCGTATGACGCGGACGCCACATTCTCCGTCACCGAGGAGAACGTTGCCGAAATCTCCGGCTACAAGTCCTCCAAGGATGGCAAGACCGTCGTCAAGGTCGGCGTGTGCGGCGGCGTGGGCAACAACGAGCAGTGGATCGCGACCCAGAAGGTGCTCGACGACGAGGGCGCGAACATCTACATCGACCTTGTGGAGTTTGACGCGTACAACCTGCCGAACGAAGCGCTCAACAGCGGTGACATCGACCTGAACGCGTTCCAGCACAAGGCTTATCTCGCCAAGGACTGCTCCGCGAACGGCTATGACCTGACCGTCATCGGCGACACGCTGATCGCTCCGCTGTGCATCTACTCCGAGAAGTATGATTCCATCGACGCGATCAAGGAAGCCGCTGGCGCGAAGTAAGCAAAAGGCTCTTTTCAACCGGTACGGCCTCAAAAAGGCCGTACCGGCTTTTCCTGTCTATAACAGAAGAAGCGAGGTATCCCCATGATTCAAATCGAGAAGATGAATAAGGTGTTCCACCTCAAGAGCGGCGACGTGACCGCGCTGGATAACGTGACGCTGAATATCGGCGACGGCATGATTTACGGCGTCATCGGTTATTCCGGCGCGGGCAAATCGACGCTGGTGCGCTGCCTGAACCTGCTGGAAACGCCGGACAGCGGCATGCTCAGCGTCGGCGATTCCGGCGTGATTACGCTCAAAGACGGCAAGGCCTACGACGCGCAGGGCAGAAAGATGACCGAAAAGAAACTCGGCGCAATGCGCCACGGTATCGGCATGATCTTCCAGCACTTCAACCTGCTGGATCGCTCGACCGTGTTTGAGAACATCGCCTATCCGCTGCGCTACACGGGCATGAAGAAGGCCGATATCGAAGCGCGCGTGTTTGAACTGCTGGATCTGGTCGATCTGCGCGATAAGGCGGACGTCTATCCCTCCCAGCTTTCCGGCGGCCAGAAGCAGCGCGTCGCGATTGCCCGCGCCTTGGCGAACAAGCCGCAGGTGCTGCTCTCCGACGAGGCGACCAGCGCGCTCGATCCGGACGCGACGGAAGCCATTCTGAACCTGCTTCGCGATCTGAACCGCAAGCTCGGATTGACCATCGTGCTCATCACGCACGAGATGGCGGTCATCAAGTCCATCTGCCAGCGCGTGGCCGTGATGGAAAATGGCCGCGTGGTCGAGGAGGGCGACGTATACGACATCTTCGCGCATCCGCGCGCGGCGATTACGCGCAAATTCGTTTCCTCCGCGTCCGCGCTGAGCAAGGTGGATAAGCTGATGGAAGAGGGGAGCACGCTCGTGCGTCCCACCGCGAATCAGAAGCTTGTGCGCCTGACGTTCCACAAGGACTGCGTCGGCGAACACGTGATTTCCACCGTCTCCCGCGATTTCGGCGTGGATATCAACATCGTGCTGGCCAATGTCGAGGTCATCGAGGATAACCCGCTGGGCGGCATGATCGCCCTGCTCGGCGGCGAGGAAAAGCAGGTGGCCGCCGCGCTGAACTATCTGAATGAAAACCATGTGTATACGGAGGTCATCGCCGATGGAAGCATTTGAGCAGCTGATTGAGCAGATTGCGCCGAATCTGTACGCATACAGAGATCGTTTCTTCACCAGCTTCGCGGCGACGTTTGAGATGTTCGCCAAGGCGGGCATCATCGCGTTTGTCGTCGGCCTGTTCTTCGGCGTGCTGCTGGTGATCACGCGCAAGGGCGGCGTGCGTCAGAATCTCGTCGTTTACCAGATTGTGAACATCGTCATCAACGTGTTCCGCTCGATTCCGTTTATCATTCTGCTGATTTTCCTCATCCCGCTGACGCGCGCGGTGGTCGGTTCGGCCATCGGCGTGAAGGGCGCGATTTTGCCGCTGGTGTTCGGCACGGTGCCGTTTTACACGCGCCAGGTGGAAGTTGCGCTGACGGGCGTGAACGAGGGCAAGGTGGAAGCCGCGCGCAGCATGGGTTCCGGCACGCTGGGGCTGATTTTCCGCGTGTATCTGCATGAAGCCGTGCCGGAACTGATCCGCGTGACGACAGTCACCGCCATCAGCCTGATTGGTCTGACGACGATGGCGGGCGCGGTCGGCGCGGGCGGCATCGGCAGTTTCGCGATTAACTATGGCCAGAACCAGAACCATCAGGATATCGTCAACGTCTGCGTGGTTGTGCTGCTGATTGTCGTGTTCATTTTGCAGAGCCTTGGCAACGCGCTGGCGCGGCGCACGACGAACAGGGGCCTGTTCCGGAAAGTGCATCAGTAAAGGATACGTTGGGGCTTTGCCCCAAACCCCAGAAGGGAACTGAGTTCCCTTCACCTTCCGCATGGCTTCGCGGCATGCCGCGAAGCGGAGGAGGAAAGTCCAGAAAACTCAGTTTTCTGGCAGGGTTTGGGGCAGCGCCCCAACGTATCCCTCGGCGTATCCCACACTTTCCCCGAAGTGTCCAAAAATCATCCAAAATCGAAGCTGTGTCGAAAAACGGGACACAGCTTTTTTTCTGCCCGTTTTAAAAACCGCTTGACCTTGGTACAATAATGCCATCAAAAGGAAATGAGCGATACACAAGCCGGCCGGGCAAAAGCCCCCGGCGGTATCGCCTGAACCATAAGGAGGTTTCGGTTATGTATTACAGCAGCGGCAACTATGAAGCGTTCTCTCATCCCAAGAAGCCGGAAGGTGTGGACGGCAAGTCCGCATACATCATCGGCTCCGGCCTTGCGGCGCTGACCGCGGCCTGCTACCTCGTGCGCGACGGCCAGATGAAGGGCGAGCACATCCACGTCTTTGAAAAAGATCCGGTGGCGGGCGGCGCGTGCGACGGCCGCAAGATGGACGTCGGCTATGTCATGCGCGGCGGCCGCGAGATGGACAACCATTTCGAGGTCATGTGGGATTTGCTGCACGATATCCCGTCCCTGGAGCATGAGGGCCAGAGCGTGCTGGACGAGTATTACTGGCTGAACAAAGAAGATCCGAATTCCTCGCTCTGCCGCGCGACCGTGAACCGCGGTGAGGACGCGCACACCGACGGCAAGTTCGCCATCAGCGACAAGGGCGCGATGGAAATCATGCGCCTGTTCTTCACGCCGGATGAGCAGCTCCAGGATAAGCGCATCACCGATTTCTTCGACGACGAGGTTTTCTCTTCCAACTTCTGGCTCTACTGGCGCACGATGTTCGCCTTTGAAAACTGGCACAGCGCGCTGGAGATGAAGCTCTATATCAAGCGCTACATCCATCACATCGGCGGCCTGCCGGACTTCAAGGCCCTGCGCTTCACGCGCTACAATCAGTATGAATCCATCATCCTGCCGATGACCAGCTACCTCAAGAGCCATGGCGTGCAGTTCTTCTACAACACGAAGGTTGTGGATGTGAAGTTCGACATCAAGGGCGAGCGCAAGCAGGCTTCCAGCATCGTGGTGGAGAGCGACGGTCAGCAGGAAACCATCAACCTGACCGAAAACGACCTGCTGTTCATCACCAACGGCGGCTGCGTCGAGAACAGCTCCATCGGCAGCCAGAACGAGGCGGCCGAGTTCGATCCGGAGCTCAAGCCGGGCAACGGCTGGGATCTCTGGAAGAAGATCGCGGCGCAGGATCCGAGCTTCGGCCATCCGGACAAGTTCATCTACGACGCGGAGCAGACCAACTGGGAGAGCGCGACCATCACCACGCTGGACGACAAGATCCCGCCGTACATTCAGAAGATCTGCAAACGCGATCCGTTCACCGGCCACACCGTCACCGGCGGCATTGTCACCGTGAAGGATTCCAACTGGCTGATGAGCTGGACGCTCAACCGTCAGCAGCAGTTCCACGACCAGCCGAAGAACCAGCTGTGCGTCTGGGTCTATGCGCTGTTCACCGATAAGCCGGGCAACTATGTCAAGAAGCCCATGCGTGACTGCACCGGCAAGGAAATCTGCATGGAGTGGCTGTATCACATCGGCGTGCCAGAGGACCAGATCGAAGAGCTGGCGGAGAAGAGCGCCAACACCGTGCCGGTCATGATGCCGTACATCGACGCGTTCTTCATGCCGCGCGCCAAGGGCGACCGTCCGGACATCGTGCCGAAGGGCGCCGTGAACTTCGCGTTCCTCGGCCAGTTCGCCGAGACGGCCCGCGACACCATCTTCACCACCGAGTATTCCATGCGCACCGGCATGGAGGCGGTTTACACCCTGCTGAATGTGGATCGCGGCGTGCCGGAGGTCTGGGGCAGCACCTATGATCTGCGCGATTTGATCAACGCCACCGTGCAGCTGCGCGACGGCAAGAAGATCACCGATATGGAACTTCCGTTCATCGAGAAGATTGCGCTCAAGGAAGTGCTCAAGAAGATTCAGGGCACGGACATCGAGAAGTTCCTGAAGGAATACAATGCCATCTGATGCGAGCAATCGCGTTGGCGCGGGGCTTGGCTCCGCGCCTTTTTGCGTGGGGGACGTTGGGGAAAAAACACAGGGGCTTTGCCCCAAGTCCGGAAAACTCGCATAGTCGCGCTGTCCTCTGCCTGCGGCAGACGCGCTCCTTGCGATTTTCGATTTCCGCCATGCTGAATCCCGCACAGCGGGCGCATGGCTTCAATTCCCCAAAGGAACCTGAGGTTCCTGTACCTCCCGTACTGACCGCTGCGCGGTCAGGGGAGAAAATAAGATGGTTCAGTGAGAAGTTTTTTGACAAGCTATTGCTTCTTGCGTATAATAGAATAAATGGGTTCGTGGATTACGCAGTAATCCGCAAATGGAAGGTGAAGGGAACTCAGTTCCCTTCCGGGGTTTGGGGCAGCGCCCCAATGCGGCCCCTAAAGGAGGCTTTATGAAATTAGGCGTGATCGACGTGGGCGGAGGCTTTCGCGATATCTATGGCGCGGGCGTTTTTGACTGGTGCCTCGACCACGATGTGAATTTTGATTACTGTATCGGAATTTCGGCGGGCAGCGCAAACCTGGCTTCCTATCTGGCCAGACAGCGCGGGCGGAATTATACCTTCTATATGGATTATGTGTTCCGCAAGGAATACGCCAGCCTGGATAACTGGCTCAAGACCCGCAACTATGTCGATCTGGATTATGTGTACAGCACCCTGTCCAACAGCGACGGCGAAAATCCGATCGATTATGAAACGATGGCGAAGAACCCCGCCGAATTCTATGTCGGCGCGTGCGACGCGCGCACGGGTCAGGCCGTCTATTTCAGCAAGAGCTGCCTGAAAAAAGATCATTACGATATCTTCAAGGGGTCGTGCGCTCTGCCCGTGTTCTGCAAGCCGTATAAGGTTGAAAATATCCCCTGTCTGGATGGCGGCATTTCCGATCCCGTGCCGGTGCTCAAGGCGTTTGAAGATGGCTGCGACAAGGTCGTGCTGATTCTCACGCGCCCGATTGAGCAGAAGCGCGAACAGAAGAAGGACGTCGTGCCTGCGCGCCTGCTGGCTAAAACCTATCCGAAGGCAGCCGAACGGCTGCTCGACCGCTACCGCCTGTATAACGACGGCGTGGAGATTGCCAAAGAGTATCAGAAGCTCGGTAAGCTGCTCATCGTCGCGCCGGATGATATCTGCGGTCTGTCTACGCTCAGCAAGAGCCATGAAAAGCTGCAAATGATGTATGATAAGGGCATGAAAGATGCCGAGAAGATCGGGACTTTTCTGAACAGGTAAATCGAGGAATATGAAACATCCGCCCGGCGTGAGAGCCGGGCGGATGTTTTAAGGATTGCGTGATTCTTGCGCGAAGAGGATCACTGTGTTATCCTGTACAGGTCGGCTGTGCCGACAGGCATGACGAGGGCTTGACACCGGAACACCCCGGATTTTGACCGGAGGGAGGTGGGAGCCATCAAAGCGAAAGAAACGGCGACGATTACGATCAAGCAGACGCTGATAACGTCGATCAAGATCGAAAAATCGACTGAAACAAAAGAACACGGTGATGTTGCGGTCATCATCGTGTTAGTGCCGAGAGGCTAAGCGATTTAAAAGCCCTCGTCGTGCCTTCATTGTAGCATGATCCATGCCGCCCGTCAAGGGCGGCTTTTTCTTTTATTTTGGGTGCAAGAAAATGCCGTGCTTATCCGTATAACAGGTGAAAGCGCTTTCAAAAATCGGCCGGAGGAGAAAACATGACGAAAAAGCAATATGAGGACGAGGTGGAGCGGCTTGCACCGTCTCTGCGGCGAATTGCCTATTCTATCGTGCGTAATGAACATGACGCGCAGGACGCGGTGCAGCAGGCGCTCCTTGCCGTCTGGGCACGGCGGGAGTGCGTGGAATTTGCGCGGCTTAAACCATATTTAACGCGTGCAGTCATGAACGCCTGCCGGGACATTCAGCGGGCAAGACAAAAAGCAATCCCTATGAAGGAAATACCGGAAATGAGCTATCAACCGCCGGACGGCATGCTGGCTGATGCGGTAGAGCGACTGCCGGAGGAACTGCGTCTGCCGTTGCTGCTGCATTACATGGAGGGGTACAAGCTGGCTGAAATCGCTGGTGCGCTGGGGCAGAGCCTGCCGCAGGTAACCAGTCGGCTGTTTCGAGCAAGAAAACGGCTCAAACGGATGTTGGAGGAGGCGGAAGCATGAAAAAATGGTTTAAAATGCCGTCAGAACAAGCATTTCAGGCGATGTATCCTCCGAAGGACGATGCGTTTGATCGTGCTGTTCGCGCGACGCTTGATGCTCTGCCGGATGACGGCGCGGGCAGGAAGCATGCGGCGCGGAAGGTTTCGGTTGTTTTGGCTGTGGCGATGCTGATGTTGGCGCTGGCCTGTGCGGCGGTTGCGGCGGGATTGGGCGTGTTTGGAAAGCTGGCGGAGCAGACTGCCAGCGCAGGCTATTCTGAGCTGTATCGCGCGCTGGATGAAAAGAGCGTCGTGCTTGATGAAACGCAGAACGTGCAAAATGCAGGCGGACAGACGTTTCGGCTTACGCAGGCATATGTGGATGGGGAAAGCTTGTTTGTGGCCTATGAGTTGACGGGTATGCAGCCCACCGCTGATGATGATGTGTATTTGGGTGACAGCGCGTATCTGGCAGGGACGGATGACTATCTGAACATTCTCTCCGGCGAGGAAACCCTTCGTGAAGATGGCACAATGGTCGGCATGAAGGAATTTGAACTGCCGGAAGCGCTGAAAAATGAAACGTCGATTGCCTTGGATTTTGTGCTCTATCGGGCGGCAAAAAACGATGTTTTCGACGATGAAGGCCGAATTCAGCGGCAGGGCGAACGAACCGAAGAGCGTATCCGTATCGATGTGCCCCTTAATGCCAATGGAGAGATGAAGACGTATCATGCGGAAAGGACGTTTTCAACTTATCGCGTGTCGGTGGATGTGGTGATTTCGGATGTAAAAATCCACGTCAGGGCGAATTTGAAAAGTTTGGATGGTCATCCGCTTGGACGCGAAAAGCTAGAGGCGGGCGAGATGATGAACGGCGGGCTTTACCTCGACGGCAAGCCCATGCACCCGATTTCCGGTATGGACGAAGGACTGGAAACGACCGATTGGACGATGGAAAACGATTATACAAGGCCGGAACAGCTGCCTGAAAAACTGGAATGGATTCCATGCTATTATACGGAAACGGGGACGGAGGATAGAAATGAAGAAGCCGTGACCATTTGGCTTATGCAGCCGTAACCCCATAAAAAACCCGCCCGCTGCCATCATCGCGCAGCCGGGCGGATTTCTTACGATTATATACTTTTTTGCTTTCAACCTTTTTGGAAACCGGAGGGACAGCCCAGAGCGTTCGCCGCGCGGCGTTCAATTCGCGTTGGGCTTTTTTGCTGAGCTTTTCTTTGGGAATGAAACGGGTGGACATGCAATCACGACCTTTCAATACAATAAGGGATTCCTTCGACACAATTCTTGTACCGAGCGGATAACTATGTTATAATGCAAAAGTCGGCTGTGCCGACAAGCATGACGAGGGCTTGACACCGAAACACCCGGATTCTGACCGGAGGGAGGTGGGAGCCATCAAAGCGAAAGAAACGGCGACGATTACGATCAAGCAGACGCTGATAACGTCGATCAAGATCGAAAAATCGACTGAAACAAAAGAACACGGTGATGTTGCAGTCATCATCGTGTTGATGCCGAGAGGCTAATCTAAGCAAAAGCCCTCGTCGTGCCTTTATTGTAGCATGATCTGCGCCGCTCGTCAAGGGCGGCGTTTTATTTAGACGCAATCATTCGGTCAGGGCGCGTTCAGATTTTTCCGTGCCTTTTCGCGTAAACGAACGAATAGACGAGCGGCGAGAGGGACGCGACAAAAATCGCGGCGACCCAGACGACGGCTGCATGGCTGAGGAAGACGGAAAGCAGCGTGACCACCCCGGCGATGATCCATACATAGCCCGCGAAACGGTGGGTGTGATTCCAGTTATCCTCGTTGTCAAGCGTCCACGGGAGGCGGATGCCCACGGTGTAGTTATGGCGGCACTTGGGCAGATAATTGCCGATGACGATGAAGATCAGGCCGACGAAAACCATGCCGAGACGCGAGACGTTGATGGCGAAGCCCAGCGCGCTCAGGTATATGGACAGGCCGGCGAACAGGCTGACGGCGGGGCAGATCCACAGGACGAGCTGCGCCATCTTCTCGGAGATATTCTGCTTTTTTGGATCGGCGCGCAGCATGACGGCGCAGAAGAGCTGCATGGCGAGGATGAACAGCGGGAGGCCGATCACCGCGAACGGGCGGCCGGAATAGTCGTCCACCGTGCCGCTGAAATCGAAATGGGTGGGCATGCGCTCGGGCAGGCGATTCCACAGGGCGAGGCCGAAAAACATCGGCAGCAGGATGATGATGCAGGTAACAAGCAGGGTGCGTTTAGGAATGGCTTTCATGGTTGTCTCCTTTCAGTTGAGAGAGCCAGAGCATGACCTCCTCGACGACGGAAGTATTCAGCTCGTAATAGATAAAGTTTTTTTCGCGCGTTTCAAACACGAGATCGGCCTTTTTGAGCACGCTGAGGTGATAAGACACGGTCGCGCCCGTCATTTCAAAATGCCCGGCGATTTCGCCCGCGCTCATGCGTCCATCCCGAAGCAGCAGCAGAATTTCCCGCCGCGCAGGATCGGAAAGCGCCTTGAAGGTTTCGGCAAAGCTCATGCGGGACCTCCTTTCATTGCTGTTTAGAAATTCATCTAAATAGCTGATGGCTGTATTGTAGCAGGGCGGAAGGCGGGTGTCAAGAGGTATTTAGAAAAAAATCTAAATACCACTCCTTCAGTCGCGCTTACGCGCGCCAGACCTTCGGCGTTTGGCTTGCCTGGTTCCCGCACGGCGGGTGGCAAGCAAAACGCCCTCTCAGACTGTAGACAAAAAGCTATTCTCCCCCCGAAGGGGGGGAGAATAGCCCTTTCCGCAAATGAAAGAATAGTTGAATTTCTTGGTTTTGCTATCCAAGCGAGGTTGCTTATGTCAACAAGCTGGCCTCCCTCTTAGAGGGACGTTTGAAATCGTCGCCGCCTGTGGCGGATTCAGACGATGAAAAACGCCGAAGGTTGGCACGACGAAGTCGTGACGGAAGGAGTTACGCTTTCGGCAGTTTCCGCACGACGACGGCGTAGCAGACGACCAGCGCGGCGAGGGTCACGGCCCACGAAACGGGATACGAGAGATAGAGCGTATCGAGGGTGGGGGAGGCGGCGAAGGCGGTATAGAGCCAGACGACGCGCAGCAGGCAGATGCCGCTCAGGCTCGTGATGGTCGGCAGAAGGGAATAGCCGATGCCGCGCAGCTGGCCGACGAAGGTGTCCTGCATACAGAACAGGACGTAGAGCGGCATGTTATGGCTGACGCGGATGAGGCCGTTGGCGATGACCTCCGGATCGGTGTTAAACAGGGAGAGCAGCGGCGTGCCGAACGCATAGATCAGCAGGCCGAGCGTCAGGCCGCCCACGAGGGTCGCGGCGAGGCAGACCGCGAGCACGCGCCGCACGCGCTGATATTTCTCCGCGCCCATATTCTGGCTGGAAAACGTAAGGGCAGCCTGCGAGATGGAGTTGGAAACCGTGGTGGCAAAGCCTTCGATGCTGGCGGCGGCGGTATTGCCCGCAATGGCGGCCGCACCGAAGGAATTGATGGCGGACTGAATGAGCACGTTGGAGATGGAGAACATGCTGCTTTGCAGACCGGCGGGGATGCCGATGCGCAGAATCAGACTGAGGGAGCGGCGCTCGATGCGTGTTTTTTTTGGCTCGAAGCGGATATCGCCGTGGCTGGTGATCAGGCTGGCGAGGACAAGCGCCGCGCTGATGAACTCGCTGACGATGGTTGCGATGGCGACGCCCGCGACGCTGAGCTTCAACCCGGCGACGAGCAGCACGTTGAGGATGATATTGACCACGCCGCTGATGGTCAGGTAATACAGCGGGCGCTTGGTATCGCCGACGGCGCGGAGGATGGCCGCGCCATAATTATAGATGAGGCTGGCGGGCAGGCCGACGGCGTAAATATTGAGATAGAGCTTCGCGCCGGCCAGCACGTTTTCGGGGCAGCCCATCAGTTCCAGCAGCGGGGCGGAGAGGAGCAGCAGCAGCGCGCCGAGCAGCACGCCGGAAAGAACGGCCAGCGCCATGGAGGTATGCACCGCGCAGCGCACGCCGTCCCGGTCTCCGGCTCCGGTCGCGCGGGCGACGGCCACGGACGCGCCGACGCTCAGACCCATCAGCATGCTGACCAGAAGCTGAATAAGCGAGGTCGTCGCGCCGACGGAGGCCATCGCGACGGAATCTGCAAAGCGTCCGACGACGATGATATCCGCAGAATTATATAGAAGCTGAAGCACGCCGGAGAGAATCAGCGGCACGGTAAACGAGAGCACATTGGGCAGAAGCGGCCCGGCGGTCATTTCCACCTGGCGATGCGAACGATGGGCAAACAAGACCGATCACCTCAAATCAAAAGCAATGCGAAAAGAATAACACAACGGATGGGAAGCGTCAAGAACTGCATCAACCAAAAACCGCGCTTGCATTTCATGTGTGTTTTGGATATAATGAAAGAGCATGTTGGCAAGTGATGGACTGTGACGCGCGCCGCCGCGCGATGAGGAGCAAGAATATGAAAACAGTGACGATTCGCCTGACGATGATGACCGATAATGTGAAAAATTTTGTCAGCCTGGTCAATCGTTATCCGTATGATATGGATCTGCGTTCGGGCCGTTATGTGGTGGACGCCAAATCGATTCTGGGCATTTTCTCCATCGATCTGTCCCGCCCGATTACGATGTCGATTTACAGCGACGACTGCGACGACCTGCTCCGCGAGCTGGACGGCTACATCGTCAAGGACGATGGGGAGAACGCTTCCAAATAACCGGCGTGGAACGATCATTCAGAACAGGAGGTGCGGCTCATGCCTCTTGACGCGCATGCTACGGAAGAAGAAGACAAGCTGATTCTGCTTTCTTCGCTGAGCCGCCTGGGCGGATGCACGCAGGAGCAGCTGCTGCGCTTTCTGGCTGAAAGCGGGCTGATGAACCCGTTTCAGTTTTATCTGGCGCTCGGCGGGCTGAAAGAAGCGGGCTTCATCCGCGAGGCGCGCCATATGGAAGGGGCGCTGCTGTTTCTGACCCCGCAGGGCCGCGAGAGCGTGGAAATGTTCGCCTCGCGCATTCGGGCGTCTCAGCAGGAAAAGCTGGATACCCACGCGGCGGAATGGAAGCGGCGCATTCGCGACGAATTGCAGATGCCCGCCGAGTGGAAAGAGACGGATAACGGTTTTTCCGTCACACTGCGCGCGCTGGAAAGCGGCGCGGAAATCTTTTCCATGACGCTGACGGCGGCCACCAGAGCGCAGGCCAAACGATTCTGCGAGCGCTGGCCGAGCCGCGCGCCGTTTCTCTATCAGACCATCATGGAGCAGCTGGGGGAAGCGGATACGGAAAAAAACGAGCCGTAAGCGCAAAATGAGATCTAACGAAGGAAAAAATGCAGTATAAAACCTGTAAATAAACGAAAAAAATAGAAAACAATCAAACGTTCGATGGCGAAAGCGAAAAAGGCGCGTTTGCAGCGCGCCTGATTCCATGCGGCTGTCGGGCGTTTTTTCGATGCGAAAAAACGCCGAAAAGGCGATCAAATGCCGGAAGAATATGCGGAAAGTTCGCAAAAAACGAACACAAATTTGGACGGATTGACTGACTGACGGAAAGAAATTGTCTAAAAACACTTCCATTTTTTCATACAATCTGATATAATGAACCCAACGGACAGGCGGGAGCGAACAAGCCGCCTGAAAAAACAGCCGATAACAGGCTTCAAAGGAGGAACGATTTATGAAGGACTACATGGTGAAGGACATACGCAACATCGCTGTATTGGGACACGGCTCTGAAGGCAAAACGACGCTGGTTGAGTCGATGCTCTATGCTGCCGGCGTGACTGACCGCCAGGGTCGTGTCGAGGATGGAAACACGGTCAGTGACTATGATTCCGAAGAAATCAAGCGTCATATCTCCATCAGCGCGTCCGTGGCGCCGATTGAAATCCACGGCAAAAAACTCAACCTCATTGACGTTCCCGGTTACTTTGATTTTGCGGGCGAAATGGCTGGCCCGCTGCACGCCGTGGAGGGCGCGGTGATCGTCATCAGCGCCGCGACGGGCATCTCCACCGGCTTTGAAAAAGCATGGAACGCGACCGCGAAGCATGGCCTGGCACGCCTCATCGCCGTCTCGCAGGTCGATCGTGAACATATCAATTACCGCAAGGTGCTCGACGATCTGCGCAGTACCTACGGCAACTGCATCATTCCGACGGTTCTGCCGATCGGCGAGGGCACGTCCTTCCGCGGCGTTGTGGATGTTTTGACGGGCAAAGCCTTCATCGGCGCGGGCAAAGACCGCAAGGAAATCCCGATTCCGGAAGACATGGCCGGCTTGGTGGAAGAGGCGCTGGAAGCCTGCCACGAGGCGGCGGCCAGCACCAGCGAAGAATTGATGGAAAAATTCTTCGACGAAGGCAAGCTCAGCGAAGAAGACATGCTGCGCGGCCTGTCCGCCGGCATTTACGAGGGCAGCATCGTGCCGGTCGCGCCGGTTTCCAGCCTGGACGGCATCGGCGTGCGTCCGCTGATGTATGAGCTGGCGATGTACATGCCCAGCCCGATGGAACACACCTATCACGGCATCAACCCGAAGACCAAATCCATGCACATCCGCCACGCGGACATGAGCGAGAGCTTCACCGCGCAGGTGTTCAAGACGATCGCCGATCCGTTCGTGGGCAAGCTGTCGCTGATTAAGGTGATCTCCGGCGTGCTGACCCCGGCGACCCCGCTGTTCAACGCGAACGCGGATAAGCCGGAAAAAGCGGCGGGCATCTTCATGGTGCGCGGCAAGAAGCAGATTCCGGTCGGTATGCTCTGCGCGGGCGACATCGGCGCGCTCAGCAAGCTGCAATACACCTCCACGGGCGACAGCCTCTGCGAAATCGGCAAGGTCGTTCAGTATGACAGCATCGATTTCCCCGCGCCGCAGATTTCCCTTGCGGTGTACGCCAAGAAGGCTGGCGATGAAGACAAGGTCTTCTCCGGTCTGGCGCGCCTGTGCGAGGAAATGCCGGACGTCATCGTCGCCAAAGACCCGATGACCACCGAAACCCTCATCAGCGGCCAGGGCGAACTGGAGCTTGAAATCGTGCGCCAGAAGCTGCAAAGCAAGTTCGGCGCGGAAGCCGTGTTCAAAGATCCGAAGATCGCCTACCGCGAGTCCATCCGCAAGACGATTCAGGTGCAGGGCCGTCACAAGAAGCAGACCGGCGGCCACGGCCAGTTCGGCGACGTGTGGATCGAGTTCTCCCCGGCCGAACCGGGCACGGATTTCGAGTTCGTTGACGCGGTCGTCGGCGGCGCGGTGCCGCGCAACTTCATTCCGTCGGTCGAAAAGGGCCTGCGCGAGAACCTCGTCAAGGGCGTTCTGGCGGGCTTCCCGATGACGGGTCTGCGCGCCAAGCTCTACGACGGCAGCTATCACCCGGTCGATTCCTCCGAAATGGCGTTCAAGACGGCGGCGCGCATTGCCTACAAGCAGTGCATCAACGCGAACCCGGTGCTGCTTGAGCCGATTATGCACGTGGAAATCAGCGTGCCGGATGAGTACATGGGCGATATCATGGGCGACCTGAACAAGCGCCGCGGCCGCATCCTCGGCATGGAGCAGAATGACGGCAGGCAGCTCATCATTGCCGAAGTGCCGCAGGCCGAAATGTTCAAATACGCGACGGATCTGCGCTCCATGACGCAGGCGAAGGGTTCGTTCAAGATGAGCTTTGAGCGCTATGAAGAAGTGCCGCAGGCCATCGCCGCCAAGATTATCGAGGCGCATAAGGCCGATCTGGCGGACGACGACGAATAAAAAACAGGGCAAAGGAGATGAGCCAGAACATGAAACGGATGGCGGCGGCGCTGCTCGGCGCATGGATGTTGTTCGGCATATCTCCCTGCATGGCACAGGAAATTAAGCTCAATTTAGACTTCTTCAAGCCCTCCGGCCAGAGCGCCGCGACGGCTCCGAGCACCAAAAAATATGTCCGGATTAAAAACACGCGGAAGGTGAATATTCGTTCGCGCGCGTCCATCGATTCGGATATCATCGACGAGGTGTCGCCGGAAACGGTTTTCGAGTATCTGGGGCAGGAAGGCAACTGGTATAAGATTCAGTATAATTCGACGACGACGGCTTACGTATCCACGAAGTATTCGGTAATCGAGCCATGGTCTGAAGAGACGTATGACGAATTATACGACGCGGGATATGACGGAACGAGTTCCGCCACGTCGCACAGGTAAACAAACAGGTGAGCAGGCGGGCAGAAATGCCCGCCTGTTTCTATCTGTTTTGCTCAAAAATGATACGTAAATTTCACCGGATTGACAAATTCGCTTGACATGCGGATGAATCAAATGTAAAATAGAGATAGTCAAAGTGAAAGCGTGTGCAGATTATGCTGTGCTGGACATTGCGCCGGGGGAAATCGGAGTGCGTTTAGGCCGACTTTTCCGGGCGTTTGATACATCAAAACTGGATAGGCGGCAAAGCCGCGGAGGGAAGAAAGCGTCCCTGCGCCGGCATGGTTCTTTGTGCCTAAATGGGTTGTGGATCGCCAAAGGCGGGCGCCAATCTGTACACTTTTTTCTTGGACGATTGATTTGCGTTGAAATTGAGAATCCAAAAAGAAGGAGAGTGAAGCAGGTTGGCGTCGTTTATTTTTACCTTTTTAGCGATCGTCGTCGCACTGGCCGCAGGCGGTGCGGGCGGCTATATGTACCGCAAAAACGTGCAGGAAAAGAAGATCGGGCGCAACGAGGAATTTGCCCGGAATCTGCTGGATGAAGCGCAGAAGCGCGCGGAAGAAAAGAAGAAGGAAAGCATTCTTGAGGCCAAGGAAGAGGTCATCCGCCTTAAGAACGAACTGGATCGCGAAATCCGCGACCGCCGCGCCGAAGTGCAGCGCAGCGAGCGCCGCGTCACCCAGCGCGAGGAAACGCTCGACAAAAAGGCGGATAACCTCGACGCGCGAGAGACCGGCCTTGAGCGCAAGCAGACCGAACTGGACCGCCTGACTGCCGAGGCGCAGGAGTATGGCGCACGTCAGAAGGCCGCCGCCGAGGAGGCCGAGAAGACCGCCAAAGAGCTGGAAGAAAAGAGCCAGGCCGAGCTGGAGCGCGTCGCGAAGATGACGCAGGAAGAAGCGCGCGACATGATCGTGCAGCGGATTCAGAAGGAAGCTTACCACGACGCGGGCGTGATGGTTCGCGAGATCGAGCAGACCGCGAAGGACGAGGCCGAGAAAAAGGCGCGCAACATCGTTGCGATGGCGATTCAGCGCTGCGCGAGCGACCATGTGGCGGAGACCACGGTTTCCGTCGTGTCCCTGCCGAACGAGGACATGAAGGGCCGCATCATCGGCCGCGAGGGACGCAACATCCGCACGCTGGAAACCGCGACCGGCGTCGATCTCATCATCGACGATACGCCGGAAGCCGTTATCGTGTCCGCGTTTGATCCCATCCGCCGCGAGGTTGCGCGAATTGCGCTGGAAAAGCTCATCGCCGACGGCCGCATTCATCCGGCGCGCATCGAGGAAATGGTCGATAAGGCCAAGCGCGAGGTGGACAACCAGATCCGCGAGGCGGGCGAGCAGGCCATCTTTGAAACGAACATGCATGGCATCCACCATGAGCTGGTGAAGCTGCTGGGCCGCATGCGCTATCGCACGAGCTACGGCCAGAACGTGCTTCAGCACAGCATCGAGGTCAGCCATCTGGCGGGCCTGATGGCGGCGGAGCTGGGCGCGGACGTTCAGCTTGCCAAGCGCGCGGGCCTGCTCCACGACATCGGCAAAGCCGTCGATCACGAACTGGAAGGCACGCACGTCGAGCTGGGCGTCGAGATGGCCAAGCGCTATCACGAGCCGCCGGAAGTGATCCACTGCATCGCGGCGCACCACAACGATGTCGAGCCGCAGACCGTCGAGGCCGTGCTGATTCAGGCGGCGGACGCGATCTCCGCAGCCCGTCCGGGCGCGCGCCGCGAGAGCATCGAGAACTACATCCGCCGTCTGGAAAAGCTGGAGGAGATTTCCAACAGCTTCCCCGGCGTGGAAAAGTCGTTCGCGATTCAGTCCGGCCGCGAGGTGCGCATCATGGTCAAGCCGGAGGATATCTCCGACGAGGGCACGTATGTGCTTGCCCGCGAAATTGCCAAGCGCATTGAAAATGAGCTGGAATATCCGGGACAGATCAAGGTCAACGTCATCCGCGAGACCCGCTGCACCGAGTTCGCGAAGTAAAAAAACAGAGTTTGGAAAGCGGCGTCGTATTTTGCGGCGCCGCTTTTTGCGTAGGGATGGGGACGTTGGGGCGCCGCCCCAAACCCCGCCAGAAACCTGAGGTTTCTGGACTTTCCATATTGGATTGCTGCGCAATCCAAGGGGAAAAATTTAGACCGCCGCGAAGCGAAGAAGGGAGTTTGAGGGATGAAATCCCTCAAGCGGGTTTGGGCGGCAGCCCAAATAGGTCTGGGCGATAGCCCAGTGTGTCGAAGAAAACGTAGTTTCAGAGCAGGCCGCAAAGCGGCCTACGATTGAAACGGATTCAAACCGTAAAGACTGCGGAAAACAGCGGACGCGCCCCGACAAATAGACTTTACGGTTCAACACGAAAGGCGAAAAGATGAAACAGGTCATCCATATCTACGGCGCGTCAGGGTCGGGTACATCGACGCTGGGCAGGGCCATCGGCGAAACGCTCGGCTTCACATGGCTGGACTCGGACAACTATTTCTGGCTGCCGACCAATCCGCCGTATACGGCCAAGCGCGGCATAGCGGAACGGCTGAATGCGATGAATCGCGACATTGACGCGGCGGAAAACGTCGTGCTTTCCGGTTCGCTGACGGATTGGGGTGACGCGCTGATGCCGCGGTTCACGCTGGCCGTTCGCGTGGAGACGGATACGCCGACGCGGCTTGCGCGCATCCGTGAGCGGGAATATCGGAAGTTCGGCGAGCGGATTCTGCCGGGCGGGGACATGTACGAAACGCACATGAACTTTTTAAAATGGGCGGCGGGCTACGACGACGGCGGACTGAACACGAGAAGCCGCGCGAAGCACGACGCATGGGAAAGCATGCTGCAATGCCCGATTCTGCGGGTCGATGGAACGGACGAAATCGGGCGAAACGTGGAAAAGGTGCGGCGGGCGCTGGAAAAAATGAGGAAAACGGGGTGACCGCGCAGCGGCTTGCGCCGAGGCGGAAGGGAAGCCTTTGGTCTGCGCTGAACAAGGAACGATAACGGGCGAATGGGAGAAAAGTGAAATGAAAATCGAAATTCGGCAAATCGAACATGCTGAGGAAAAGCAGATAATCTGCCGCGCGATTTTGGAAGCCCTGCCGGAGTGGTTCGGCATTCCCGAAGCGCGGGAGGAATACATCCGCGAGAGCGCGGACAGGCTCTTTTTTGCCGCGATGGACGGAGAAAAACCCGTCGGCTTTCTGTATCTGAAAGAGACGGGGCGCGACACGGTCGAGCTGTATGCAATGGGCGTTTTGAAGGCGCGGCACAGGATGGGCGTCGGGCGGGCGCTGGTGGAGGCGGCCAGGCGAGCTGCGTGCGAGGCGGGCTATGCGTTCATGCAGGTGAAAACGGTACAGATGGGAAAATACGCCGAGTATGACGCGACGAACCGGTTTTATCTGGCGATGGGGTTCAAGGAGTTCGAGGTATTCCCGCGCCTGTGGGACGAATGGAACCCATGTCAGGTGTATGTGATGGGGCTGTAACAAAAGGAGAAATACGAAATCCGAAACTATCTGAGCGAAAAGACGCTGGGCGACGCGGCGGCGCGCGAGATGGAAGCGCGGTTCGGCATTCGATACGAAGAGGCGCTGGCGATGGCGTTCATGGAGGCGAGAACCCTCACCGAGCCGTCGTCGCCGGAGGTTGAAGCGGCGAATGAAGGCGATTTGGACGAAATCTATGCGTGCATGGAGCGATTTCTGGTCGAATGCAACTTGCAGGACAAGCCGAACCGCGAGGCGATGAGAAGGAGCATCGGGGGTTTCCGCGTGATTCGGGCGGATGGGAAAATCGTCAGCGTGGGCAAGGCGGTGCGCGACATCGGGGAAAGCATGCGCATCACCAACGTCTATACGCGCGAGGCATACAGAGGGAAAGGCTATGCTCGAAAGGTGGTCAACACCATCAAAAACGAGATCCTGACGGCGGGGAAAACTGCGGCACTGAACGTGGACAGACGGAACCCCGTGACCAACCATCTCTATCGGGCGCTGGGCTTTGAGCCGGTTTTCGCACAGGGGGAATATCGGCGGGTTGAAACAAAAAACTGACGGAGGGACGACGGAAGAAATCATCGCGATGCGGAGCGGAAATCAGGAGCGAAAAGTGGAAAAGGATTTGGAGATGGCAAGGCGGATTGCGGGGACGGCCGCCGAAAGGGGCGGACGTGTCTACTTTGTCGGCGGGTTTGTCCGCGACGGCGTGATGGGGCGCGAAAGCAAAGATGTGGACATTGAAATCCACGGGATGACGGCGGACGCGGTGCGGGGGATGCTCGGCGAAATCGGGCCGTGGAAGGAGATGGGCGCAAGCTTTGGCGTGTTCGGCCTGCGGGAGTATACGCTGGACATTGCGCTGCCCCGGCGCGGCGGCGGAAAGGGCGAGGACGCGGACATCGACCCCTTCATGGGACGGAAGGAAGCGGAGAGGCGGCGCGACTTCACGATGAACGCGATGATGCAGGATGTGCTGACGGGGGAAATCTTCGACGATTTCGGCGGGCAGGAGGATATCCGAAAGCGCGTCATCCGACACGTGGACGAAGAGACGTTCCGACGCGACCCGCTGCGGGCAATGCGGGCGGCGCAGTTTGCGGCGAGATTTGATTTCGCGATTGCGCCGGAGACGATGGCAGTCTGCCGGACGCTCGAACTGCGCGGGCTGGCGAAGGAACGCGTGATGGGCGAAGTGGAAAAGGCGCTGATGCAGAGCCAAAAGCCTTCCCGGTTTTTTGAGGCGCTGCGGGAAATGGGACAGATTGAGCCATGGATGCGGGAGGTTGCCGCGCTTCAAGGCGTGCGGCAAAGGGCGGACGCTCACCCGGAGGGAGACGCGTGGACGCACACGATGCGGGTTGTGGACGAGGCGGCCAGGCTGAGAGACAGGGCGGAACATCCGCTTGGCCTGATGCTGGCGGCGCTGCTGCATGACGTGGGCAAAGCCGAGGCGATGCAGGAGAAAGACGGCGTGATCCACGCGTATGGACACGAAATCAAGGGCATGCCGCTGGCACAGTGTTTCATCAGGCGGCTGACGAACGAAAAGGATCTTTGCCGCTATGTGGTCAGCATGGTGGAGCTGCACATGAAGCCGAACCTGTATGCGGCGCAGAACAGCAGACAGCGGGCGTGGAACACGCTGTTTGACCAGAGCGTCTGCCCGGAAGACCTGATGCTGCTGGCGAAAGCGGATCATCTGAGGCGGGCGAACGCCGCACCGTATGAAGAGACGGAACGGGAGATGGGCGAGCGGTTTGCGGCGTTTCAGGAGACGATGGCGCGGCCTTACGTGACGGGCGCGGATTTGATTGCGCGCGGCATGCAGCCGGGCGAAGAAATGGGGAAAATGCTTGAGGCGGCACATCGGCTGAGGCTGGCCGGCGTGGGAAAGGAAGCGGCGCTGCGGCAGATGCATGTGTGAAACGAACGGAAAATTGGCGTGGGAGAAATCCTGCGCCTTTTTTTGAATTCGTAGGAAATTGCAGCAAATGGGCCGCGTATGTGAAAGTTTGAGTTTTTGCAAACTTTGGCGGAAGTGAGAGCGGCCTCAGGCCGCTTTTTGATCGATCAGACTGCGGCGGAAATGCGGGCGGACGGCTTGACAAAGCGGGTCATATCGCGTAAAATGGGAACATACGTTCGTATATTGCCCCGAAATGCGGACGGGATGAAGACGGTGAGAAGAGACGACGAACGCAAGGAGGAAAAGATGGCGTTTTCCTGTGTGCTGTATCTGAAAGAAGAATGCGACGGCTGCGGAATCTGCGAGGCGCAGAAGCAGACGGATAACGAGGAAACGTGAAGAACGGAAGCAGGGTCGGACATGCCGACGAAGATGAGAAGGGGAGCAGAAAGATGACGGAAAGAGACAGGCAGGCATTGCTGCGCGTGAGGAGCCAGGCGAGGCTGGTGAGGGAATTGAGCGAACGGCTGGAGGACGCTGAGGCGGCAGCAATTCTGGGCAGGCAGATGGACGGCATGCCGAGGGGAAAAGGCGGCATGCCGCGCGGGCTGGAAATGAAGCTGATGCTGAAAGAATCGCTGGAAAAATCGCTGGAGCGGGAAGAAAAGCGGCTGCACGAATACGAGAAAGAAGCGCGGGAAGCGATGATTGGGATGAAGAGCGGCGCATATGCCTTTTGCTTATATTATTACATTTGCGGGATGAATTTGGAGGATGTGACACGGATGACGGACAGATGCGAAAGGCAGATTCGGCGATACAAGCGGGAGATTGAAAAGGGGAACGAAGAAGATGGCGAGGCGGACTGAGGACGGAAAAATGTCCGGCTGATGTCCGGGCAATGTCAGAAAAATGTCCGCCAAATGTCAGGTTGCGGTACGGAAAAAAGTGTGGTATGATATCATCAGTCAAAGAAGAGAAGGGGAGCCGCTTTCGGAAGGAAGCGGCTTTTCTGATGGGGTTGAAGGGACGACGGCGGATGGTCGTTTTTTGAGCGAGATCGCGGGGAATGACGCCTTCCGTCAGCGTTCTACATCGTCTGAATCCGCCACAGGCGGCGACGATGCAGGAACGTCCCTCGAAGAGGGAGGCTAGAGATGGTCTAAAGCTCCATTTTCGCCTGAATCTACCGCTGGCGGCAGTAGAAAACACGTTTCTCAGAAGAGAGAAGGCAGAAAACGAGGAGAAAGGAAGATTCTTTGACTGAAAGAAAATGGGCACGGCCGTTTCCGAAAGGGGACGGCTTTTTATGTGCCCGAAAAAGAAGGGAGGGACGAAGATGGGAAGGATGACGGAGAGCCTCAAGAGCGAAGCGGTTCGGCTTTACTTTGAGGAAAACCGGGAGGAAAGCGAGATCGCGGAGGCGCTGAACATCAGCATGCGGCAGGTGAAGACGGTGCTGGGCGATCTGGCGCGGCTGGAAACCTACAAAAAGCGGAGCGAGGCGGCCAAGCTGCGGGCGCAGATCTGCGTGAACAAGAGCGCGGAAGAGGCTGCGCGGCGGCAGGCGGCGCTGCTTTTGGACGGCGAGGTGAACGAGACGATCAGCCAGCGGGCGGCAAAGGACATCCTCGACCGGGCGGGCGTGCGCGTGCCGAAGGAAAGCAAGAGCGACGTGGTGATTCGGTTTGCATCGGGCGCGCCGCCGCTGGGCATGCCCGAAAGCGCGGAGGCGAGAAAGGGGGAATGAAGACATGGAGCTTGAGCTGGCCTATCGGCCGACGGGCAAGCAGCTGGCTTTCCACGCCAGCACGGCGGACGAAGTGCTCTACGGCGGGGCGGCAGGCGGCGGAAAGAGCTACGCGATCTGTTGGGACGCGCTGATGCGATGCCTGAAATATCCGCAGACGCATGCGTATTTATTCAGGCGAACCTATCCCGAACTGGAAATGACGCTGGTGCGCACGATGATGCGCATTGCGCCGAAGGAACTGGGCAAGTATGTCTCCAGCGCGCACGAGCTGCGGCTGAGCAACGGAAGCGTGATTCACTTCTGCCACCTGAGCAACGAGGGCGAAGGGCTGCTCAAGTACCAGGGCGCGGAGATCCACTGGCTGTATTTCGACGAGCTCACGCATTTCACGAAACCCATGTATGACTACCTGCGGACGAGGCTGCGCGCGGAAAAGCGGCTGGGCATTACGCCCTGCGTGCGATGCGCAAGCAACCCCGGCGGGCCGGGGCACGCATGGGTGAAAGCGCGATTTGTGGACGCGACGGGCGCGGGGCAGCGCGTCGCCGAAGCGACGGTGGAGAGCAGCGTGCTCGGCGAGGTGAGCGTGCGGCGGATTGAATACATCCCGGCGACGGCGATGGACAATCCGCATGTGACGCGGGACTACATCATCGAGCTGGAACAAAAGCCCAAGGCGCTGCGGGAAGCGCTGCTTTTGGGCAAATGGGACGCATTCGACGGACAGGCTTTTCCGGAGTTTGCGGACGACCCGGCGCACTACGAGGACGGGCTGTACACGCACGTCATCAAACCGTTCAAAATTCCATGGCACTGGACGCGGGTGGTCAGTTTCGACCACGGATACACGCGGCCTTTTTCTTTTGGCGTTTGGGCGGTGGACGAAGAGGGGCGGGTCTACCGGTACAAGGAGCTTTACGGCTGCGTGCCGGGGGAAGCGAACGTCGGCGTGACCTGTCCGCCCGGCGAGATTGCGCGGCGGCTGGCCGATCTGATGGAGCCGGAGTTTCAGGAGGGCATACACGTCAGCGGCATTGCCGATCCCGCGATTTGGGACAGAAGCCGGGGGCTGAGCGTGGAAGAGCAGATTCGGAAGGTATTCAGCGGCGTGATTTTCATGAAGGGGGACAACACGCGGCTGCCGGGCAAGATGCAGCTGCACGAGCGCCTGAAATTTGACGAAGAGGGGCGGCCGATGCTCTACGTTTTCGAGAATTGCAGGGACTTTAGGAGAACCATTCCGGCGTTGGTCTACGACGCGCGGAAGCCGGAGGACATCGACACCGCAGGGGAAGATCACATTTACGACGAGACGCGGTATTTTCTGATGTCAAGGCCGATTGCGCCGAGGGCGCGGAGGACTCCTTCCGTCAGCTTCGCTGACAACCTTCGGCGTTCTACATCGTCTGAATCCGCCACAGGCGGCGACGATGCAGGAACGTCCCTCGAAGAGGGAGGCTTTTGGAATAATTGGCGTTATAGATGAAAAGAAGATTTTGAAGTGAAAGGAGGAGATGGGCATGAACGAGGCGGGCGACAGGCGGGAGGCCGGGCGGCGCTGGGATGCGGCGGAAAGCCAGCCGATTTCCATGACGGAAAGGGCGCTGGTGGCGCGGATTTATGCGCTGTTTGACTGCTTTTACGACCAGCTGAGCGAAGAACACGAGCAGATGCGCAGAGCGCGCATGCTGCGGGCGCGGAGGCCGGACGAACAGAGCCGAACCGCGCCGACGGGCAACACGCTGGGAAGCTGCGTGGATAACATGATCGCCGATCAGATGGACAACCTGCCGGAGGCGGTGATGCTGCCGGAACGGGAAGAGACGGCGAGAAGCGCCGAAGAGATGGACGACGTGGTGAGCTTTGTACTTTACCGCGCGGGATGGCCGGGCAAGTATCAGACGCTGATGGAGGACGCCATCGTGACGGGCACGGGGGTGGCGCAGGTTTTCTGGGACGAAGACATGGAAGACGGCGAAGGCATGGTCAACGTGCTGGCATGGCACCCGGAAGACTTTTACCCCGATCCGATGTACGAGGACATGCAGGATGGGCGGGGCTGCTTCAAGGCGACGCGCACAAGTGTGGCCTGGGTGGAGCAGCACTATCCACAGGCGAAAGGCTATGTGACGGGCGACGAATACGCGAAGGGGGAAGAGGACGACAGGCAGACGCCGGAAGGAGACACGCGGGTGACGCTGCTGGAATTCTGGTACAAGCAATACGACGCGGCGACGAAGCGGACGCACGTTCACATGGCTCAGGTCGCGGGGCGGGCGCTGCTGTTCAGCACGGAAACGGGTTACGGCGCGGAGCGGACATATCCCGAAGGGCTGTATGCGCACGGAGAATATCCGTTCGTGCTCTACAAATACCGCGACGCGTGGCGAAAGCCGTTCGGCACGGGGCTGATTCACGACTACTACGACACGCAGACGGCGATCGACCGATACGCCAAGTACATCGACGACAACGCGCGGGAGAGCAGCGTGCAGCGGCACTTCATCCGAAGGGGAAGCGGCGTGAACCCGGACGACGTGGCCGACATGCGCAAGACCATCATCGAGTGGGAGGGCAACGACATCCGCGAGGTGATGCAGACGGTGCAGGCCGAGCCGATCAACGGGCAGGTTTACGAGATGATGCGCTATCTGGCCGACACGATGAAGCAGGACTGCGGACAGAATCAGTTCACACGCGGCGAAGGCGGCCTGAACGTGACGGCAGGCACGGCCATCCACTACTTACAGGAGGCGGGCGGCAAGATCACGCGATGGCACAGCGAACGATTCAAGGACGCATTCCGAAAGATGGTCGAGCAGATTCTCTGGGTGCTGAGCGAATACATGGAGCCGGGGCGCAAGATGCGGATCATCGGCGGATGGAACTCAAGCGGCGGGATGCGGGAGCGGATCATCGAACTGGTTGCGCCGGACAGGCGCGGCGGCGCGCTGCCGCGGCCGGCCTACACGGTGCGCGTGCAGGTGCAGAGAGGCAACCCGAACCAGATTCAGACGGACAACGAATTCCTGATGCAGGCGGTCAAGATCTGTGCGGACGCGGGGACGCCGCTGCCGCCGGAGACCGTGATTCGGTTGATGGAGGGCTATCGGAACAAGGACGGGGTGCTGAGGGCGATGAGGGAGGCAGGAGAATGAAAGGAGAAAAAAAGATGGAAGAAAACGTAATGATTGTGCCCGATGAGGAGATCGGCGTGGACGAGCTGGAAGAAAACCTGACCGGCGAGGTGGAACAGCAGCAGGCGGAGGAAAACGACGAGCTGGTTGCGGCGCTGCGGCAGGGGCTGGGCGAGCTGTTTGAGGACGGCTGGACGACGGGCGAACTGGACGCGATGACGCAGGACGAAGGCGTGAAGCGGGAGATCGCGAGCGGGCACGGCGTTGTGCGCGCGGCCTGCGGGTACTTGAAGCGCATGCTGGAGACGGCGGCAGCGCGAAAGGGGAACGTGCCGATTGCGCGGACGACGGCGGCGGGCGCGGTGCGGCCGGGCAGCGCCATCGAGCAGATGAGCGACAGGGAGTTCGCGGCATTTTCCAAGCGGGCTCAGGAAGCGATGATGGCGGGGAAAAAGGTGAGGATGGAGTGACGACGCTCCGCCGGGAACCGCGTAACCCTTTCTGAAACGGTGGGTGTTATTTTCAAAGCTTGAAACGTGAACCCGAAGGGGTTCAGGGGGCGGACGACTGGATTCCGCACAGACAGAACGAGAAAATTTGAGGAGGAAAAATATGGCTTACACGAATACGGACACGAACATGACGACGAGCAGCGGCCTGAGCGCGGGCATGCAGACCTACTACAACCGCGAATTGCTGCGGACGTTTGAACCGAATCTGGTTCACTTGCAGTTTGGCGACGAGCACCGCATGCCGCCGCACAGCGGCCTGGTGATGAACATGCGCAAGCTGATTCCGCTGGAGACGAACACGAAGGCGCTCAGCGAGGGCGATCCGGGCGAGAGCGTGATGCTGGCGGAAACCGAGGTGACGGTGCAGCTCCAGCAGTACGGCGAATATGCGCGATGCACGGACAAGCTGGATTTGACGCACCTGGATATGGATATCATGCGCCGCACGAAGCTCTTCGGCGACGCGGGCGCGCGAAGCATCGACGCGGTGGTGCGCGAGGAGCTGGCGAAGTGTGCAAATGTGATCTACGCAAACGGCAAGACGAGCCGCGCGAGCCTGACGGCGGCGGACAAGTTGACGAGCAAGGAGCTGCGCAAGGCGGTGAAGGCGCTCAAGAAGAACCACGCGCAGACGTTTGGCGGGTACTACGTCGCGATTATCGGCCCGGACACGATGTACGACTTGCAGGAAGACGACGCCTTTGTGAAGGTGAGCCAGTATCAGGACAAGGAGAACATCTACACGGGCGAAGTCGGCCGCCTGTTCGGTGTGCGGCTGGTGGAGACGACCGAAGCGAAGGTATTTGAAGGCGCGGGCGCGAGCGGCGCGGACGTGGCGAGCGTGATTGTGCTGGGCCAGTACGCTTACGGCGTGACGAGCCTGAAGGGCGCCAAGCCGCGCGTGATTGTGAAGCCTGCGGGCAGCGCGGGCACGGCCGACCCGCTCGACCAGATTTCCACGGTCGGCTGGAAGATGGACGGCTTTGGCGCGAAGCTGTTGCAGCCGGAATACGCGGTGCGGATCGAGTGCGGGTTCAGCGCGTAATACGCTCCGCTGGGCTTAGGGGATTAGGGGGAGATTTCGATTAACCGCGCTCAAAGGTCGCAACGATGTTGTTCCCTTTCGCGCGGGACACTTCGCCTCGCTGAGCCGCCCACAGGGCGCGCTCGGCTTTGGTCCTCCCTAAAATCCCCTAGGGACCCCATACCCCCCCTCTGAAACGAGCAGGGACACCCTGCACCCGGGAACGGGAGTTACGACCCGAACGATTTCGCCCTGCGGGGCGCGTTCGGAAGTTCGGGTTACGATGGGGGAACGGGGGGATTATTGCCCGTTGGGCGAGTTCATGGAAGACAGAGATTTTTACCTATCAGAAGAGATTATATTTTTTGAATGGAACAAGGAGGAAAAGAGAATGACGAACATCAACACGACGGCGACGATGAAGAAGACGAGCGCGATGCTGATGGGCAAATGCGAAAAGACGCAGAAGAATCTGCGCAGGATGATGGCGGAGGCGGGCTGCGCGGACGGCGAGGTGATGAAGGTGACGCTGCCGCTGACGCCGGGCAGCAGGGACGACGTGGTTTTCGCCGGGCTGAACGGCGTGAGTTTTTACTTCCTGCGCGGGAAGGAATGCCAGATGCCCGCGGCGGTGGCGGAGATTTTGAAGAGCTGCGGGGAGATGTGACGACGTGACGCTGAGCCAGATCATCGCGCAGGCGCTTCGCCAGCTGGACGAAGACGCGGAGGACGTGAGCGAATACGAAGAGCGTTTCAGGGTGTATGCGAACATGGGCTACGACATCGCGGTTCGCGAATACCTGAAACCGAGGCGGATTTTTTACACCGAGGTGGACGAGGAAGGAAACGCGCCCGTGCCGGGACTGACGGTCGTGCGGGTCATCGAGCTGCGGGACAAAAACGGGTTTGACGTGGGCTTTGACCTTGACCCGTGCGGGCGCTGCTTTCACGTCTGGCGGGACGATCTGGCGGGGCAGACGCTTCGGGCGGTCTGCGAGGTGGCGTTTTACCCGCTGGAGGACGGACAGGACGAACCGCAGCTGCCGGAATACGCGCATGCGGCGCTGGCGGACTACATCTGCTACCGGCACCTGTCCAGCGGCAATCTGGCCAAGCAGAGCCGGGCGCAGTTCTATCAGACCAGCTTTTACCAGGCGATGCAGCGGATTCGGCCGGAAGGCATGGGGAGCGTGACGAGGTTCAGGAACCTGTATGAGGTGACGGACGCGAGGTATTGCAGATGAGCATTTCAGACAGCGACTATCAGGGGCGATTCACGATTCCCACGCCGAAAGGGGTTTATCAGGCGGCGGGCGACACGAACATCAACACGGACTACGCGTACCGGGCGGAGAACATCCGCACGGAGCGGGGGCTTCTGGCTTCCAGCTACGGCACGAGCCGCGCGTTTCCGTCGCTGGGCGCGCCCATCGAGACGCTGGCGCGGTTTTACCGCAGAACCCGGCCGGACGACGCGGACGTATATGTGGCGGCGGCAGGCGGCGCGATTTACACCTACACGATGGGAACGGAAGGCTGGGTGAAGCGCAGCGAAGGATACAAGAGCGACGTGTGGTCGTTTGTGACCTACGAGGCCGTGGAGAGCGGCGCGACGGTGGACATTCTGATTCTTTCCAACGAAAAGGACGGGATGATCGCGGTCTACGGAAGCGACCTTCGGGTAGAGCGCAAGACGCTGACGCTCGGCGAGAACTACGAAAACGTGAAATTCGCCAAGCTGGGGCGGCACGCGGAGCGCATTTGGGGCGTGGGCGCGGAGGGATACCCGGACAGCATCTTCTATTCGCGCCCCTACGACCCGTTCACATGGACGGACGTGCCGGAAACGCCGGAGATCGGCGGCGGGGTGATCAATCAGCCGACGTGGGACGGGGACAAGTTCATTTCGCTGGAACCCTTCGGCGGGTATCTGCTGGCGGTGAAGCAGCGGACGATCTTCGAGATCCGCGGCACAGACCCCGGCAGTTTTACGATCACGGAGGCCTACGGCACGGACGGACCGGTGGAGGAAAAGAGCATTCAGACGGACAGGACGAGCATGTTTTACCTGACGCAGAGCGGCATCGGCCTTTACGACGGAAGCACGCTGCGGATGCTCAGCCGCGACGCGCTGTATGAGACGATGCGCATGCGGATGGACGGGATGGACGGCACGGCGAGAAGCTGCGTGAACGAGCACGTCTACTATCTGGCGCTGTGCGTGAAGGAAAACGAAGGCGACGTGCTGAGCGAAAACAACACGGTCATCGAGTACGACACGGAGCGCGGGACATTCATGATTCGCAAGGGCATGCGCGTCAAGGACTTTTTCGCCGTCGGCGGGAAGGTGTATTTCACGCAGGCCGACGCGCCGTACGAGGTGCTTTCCTACGGCGACCCGGACAGCGGGAGCTATCTGGGCGTGCCGATGGAAAGCCTGTGGGAAACGCCGTGGCTCGATCTGGGCAAAGCCTACATGAAGCGGGACTTTGTGCTGCGCCTGACCGCCGACGCGGACGCGGACGACGTGCCGCTGGAGGTGACGATCCTCACCGAAAGGCGAGAGAAGACGCGCGTCGTGCTGCTCAAAAAGCGGCGGACGGATTACCGGGTGAAGATTCAGGTGAGCGGCGTGCGGATGAAGCTGAAACTGCACAGCCACGCCAAGGCGGCGGGATGGCGGATCTATGGCGGGGTGCAGGTGGAATATTCGCTGGATGAGGTGTAAACATGGCATTTAAGCAGCCGAGGGTTCCGCAGGAGACAGGCGGGACGCTGGCGGGGTACGTGAAGAACATCGCGCTGTTTCTACGCGATTTCTGTACGGCCAGCTGGAACGCGGACAGGCTCAAGGACGCGGAAATCGAGAAGATCAAAAAGCGTTTAGACGCGCTGGAAGGGAAGTGAGAACATGGCGCTGAGGGTATCTTCGATCACGGAGACGGATACAAGCTCGAAATCGGACAGCAAAAGCAAAGAGCACAGCCAAAGCCAGAGCAGGAGCGACAGCCAGAGCACAACCAAAAAGCTGCTGGACAGCGACCTAATGAACCAGATTCTCGGCGGTCTGGTGCGCAACATGACCGACGAGGAAATCAACCGGTTTGCGGAAAACCTGCTGCGGCCGCAGCTCAACGCGGCGCTGGAGGAAAGCCGGCAGAATTATGAAACCACGAAGCTGAGCAAGGAGCAGGAACTTGAAAACCTTGCGGCCAGCCTGACGCGCGCCATCGACGAGCAGAACACGGCGTACAGAAAGAGCGCCGCGAACGTCGAAACGGCGGCGCTCAGCCGCGGCATGGGCAGAAGCAGCTACACGCTGCAAACGCTGGCCAATCAGGGCGACGCGCTGGCCAAGGCGGTGCAGCAGCTGACGGACGAGAGCACGCGGCAGAGCGGGCAGATTCAGCAGCAGATCACGCAGGCGGCGCAGCAGAACAGCCAGACGCAGGGACGATTGAACACGGATTTCGCCAGTCAGCTGGCGGCGAAGGTGCAGGAACTGAAAGAAAACCAGCGCAAGGAATGGAACAGCAACTACCTGACGGCGATTTCTGCGGCGATGGGTCAGCAGACGACGGGCAGCCAGCAGACCAGCGGCACGACCGACACGACGGGCGAACAGCACACCGAGGGTTCGAGCCACTCGACGAGCGTCACCTATACCAACAGGGGCGGCGGCGGATCCAAAACATACGATCAGACGCGATAAAGCACAGGAGGGCAGAATATGGCACGATTGGGACTGGGCAGAAAGAGAGAAGAGGAAGAACAGGCGCGGCAGGCGATGAGCGAGCAGGAAGCCGCCGTCGTCGAAGGGCGCGACTACGCCAAAAACACGGCGGCGGCGATGCAGGCGACGAAGCACCACGTTGTAGCCGAGCACCCGACGAACCCGTTTGAGCAGACGGCGAAAAAGACGGACGCGCAGATTATCGCGGACTATGACGCGGAAATGGCGGCGCGGGACGGCATGGCACCGGGCAACCCGAAAGCGGATACGGGCTACAACGATATCAGCGTCGATTTCTCTTCGATCAAGAGCAATGAACAGGCGGCCTATTTTGCCTCCACGCTGCACGGCGAACCGACGAAAGCGGAATTTCTCAAGGACTGGGCGAAATACAGCAAGCAGGACAGCGAAACGGTGCTCTCCGGCGCGGAAGATCTGCTGGGCACGCGCCTGTTTGCGCAGCCTGTCAGCGAGACGGGGAAGAACAAAGCCAAGGAAGCGGCGCTTGCGAAGACGCGCACGGACGCGATGCAGGAGCTTTCGGGGCTGAACCTGATGGGGTTTGACGGGCAGAGCATCAACGTGAACACGGCCGACCCGGCGACGGTGGTGCGCGGCATCAACTCGATTGCGGACGACGATCTGCGCGCGAAGGGACAGAAGCTCTACAAAACGCTGACCGAGACGCCGGGCAGCCGCTTTTACGGCGAGAGCACGGACGGCGTAGGGGATTTTCTGGAAAGCGCGAATTTGACGAAGAGCGAATACAGGGAGAAGACGGACGACTATCAGAGCCTGTTTTACGGTGATGGGGCGCACAAGCAGGAGGACGCACAGAACTATCTGGACGCGCGGCAGGAGATCGAGGAAAGCGAATACAGCGCATACGCCAAAGCGCAGCTGACGGCGGCGCTGGACAAGGCCTATCAGGGGATTACGGGGACGGCGACGCCTTCCGCCAGCGCTGACGATACCGCGATTGAAGCGGATGACAGGAAGCAGGAAACAGAAGAAGGCGAAAAGCGCGGCTTTCTGGCCAAAGCGGGAGACGGGCTTTCGCAGTTTGTGAGCGGACTTTTTGGAAAAACCCCTGACGACGCGGCGCAGACGGACAAGGAAAAGCGCGGCGAGGCCATGCAGGCGCAGTTCGGCGGCGAAGAAAACGGCGGAAACGTCGATCTGACCCATCGCCCGCAGGTGAGCTATGAAACGATGAAGGCGGCGGGCTGGGGCGACTACACCGAGCCGGGCGGCGTTTCCACCGTGCTGACGACCGGATACGGCGCGCCGGAAGACGGCAGCGTGCTGACCCCGGAAGAGCTGGACGCGTATTATGACCGCGTGGCCGAGGCGGTGAAGGGCGGCAAGAGCGTTGCAGAGGCCGACCCGGATCATCTGGTGCTGGCCTCGAAGCAGGGCACGCCGAAGGAGCTGGAGGGAGAGAGGCAATGGCTTGACGAATACGGAGAAGCGCTGCACGAGGCACAGGCGGCCTATTACGACGAAACGCCCAAAGAGGTTCAAGGCCCTGTTCAGCAAAAGGAGATGACCCCGGAAGAGAAGATCGTCTCTCAGGGCGGGATGAGCTTTGAAGAGTGGGTGAGTCACCCTTCCACCGCTGCGGCGAGCCCCATTCCCTCAAAAGGGGAGGTTGGGGATAGCGCTGCGGGACAAAGCGGGAAGAAAGAGGCGCAGACCGTCGGGGAAGCGGCAGGGGCGCTGCTCAGCGGCGAGTATGACAGCATCGAGGGCGCGGGCAAGGACGAGCTGGACAGAATGCTGGAGGGAAGCGCCTATGCCCGGCGGATGATCGGCACGCTGACCGAAGAAGACAGCAGGCGCGTGCTGGTCGGCAACGACATGGCCGAAATGGTGACCTATGGAAGCATCGCTTCGCAGGGACAGAAAATCAAAACGCTGTACGACGCGATGCAAAGCGATTCGTTCCCGGCGGAATTGCGCGGCGACGTATTGGCGCAGATGGTCGCATGGGCTTCTCAGGCGGAAAAGATGGAGCAGGCGGGCACGCTGGGCGGCGACACAGAGTTGCCGCTGATGGAGCGCCTGCTGACCACGGACGAACAGGCCATGGACGAGCTTGAGAGCATCTATGCGGCGCGGGACGAGCTGCTTGCCGACAAGGCGGAGATGCGAAGGGCACGCGAGGAAGAAAACGCACAGGCGCTCAGCGACGCGCGGGAAGCGGCGCTGAATGGGACGGCGAGCGAAGAACAACTGACGCTGGTGCGCGAGAACGCACAGGTAGATCAGGACGAGTTGAACGCGGACATGGGCTATGTCGGGCGGCTGGCGGCGGTAGACGACTATTTCAGGCCGGGCGCGGGCAAAAACGCGGTCAGTCCCTTTGAGGCAGGCAGCGTAAAGCTGAACCTCGATGCGCAGGGCGTGACGGATACGGCGGCATATGAAAGCGCGCTGAACGGGCAGATGGGCGCGCTGCTGGAGGAAGACGCCCAAACTGCTCATGCCCTCGGCCTGACGCTGGATGAATACTACCAGAAAACGGGCGGGCTTGACATGGACGCGCTCTGCGAACGGGCAGCAAGCCGGATCAGCCGACAGGGCGCGAGCATCACGGAGGAAGAAATGACGGCGCTTGAAGCGCCGTTTGGGCGGGGCGTCGGCGCAGGCTACACGCTGGGGGCAGGCATTCGGGCAGGCGGCGAACAATGGTATCTGGACTTTAAGGACAGCCTGTACGTGGGTTATTCTCAGATCATGGTGACGCGCAACGCGGCGCGGATTCAGAACCGATATCAGAACGAATACGGCGCATATGGCCGGACGCAATACAAAAAGGACATTCAGGCGGCGCTTGACAGCGGAACGCTGGACGAGAACTACGCCGAGGCGCTCAAAAAAGCGCTGGCCAGCGCGGCGGACGTGTATCAGCTGGGCATCGACCCGCTGGATTTTGAAGGGGATTTTCTCAAAAACAGCGCGGAAGCCCGACGCGACATCGCCACGCTGAAGGGATACATGCGCGAAAATGCGACGCAGGACGAATACAAATGGTTCGGGCGCGTGACGAGCATGACCTACAATGCGGTATCGGCAGGCGTATCGACGGCCGCCACGCTGCTTACAGGCAACAACCTTGCGGGATTCGCGACTGGTTACAGCGTCGTCGGGTTCAAAAACAATTTTGACGAATACCTGCAAAAGGGATACAGCATCAATGCCGCCAAGCATCTGGCGGCGGTGAACACGGGCATTGACTGCGCGGCGAACATCGGCACGACGGACAAGATCATCGGCCAGCTCACGGGCATGAGCACGCTCAGTGAAGCGGCGAAAAACGTCATCGTGCGCAATCCGGCGGGCGCATGCAAGGGGCTTGCAGCCATTCGGGCGTTCGGCAAAGCGTTTATTCAGAATGAATTTGAAGAAGTCGTAAACGATGAATTTTTCGAGGGGCTGGGCGCAAACTGGACGGACAATGCGCTGGGCGAAATCTATCGCAAGCTGGATGCCGGCGAAGAGATCACGTTTACGGACGGGCTGAAACTGGCGCTGAACATGTTGAACCCACAAAATCTCGACGTGAAAGGCGCGGCGGAGGGCGTGGTCAGCGGCGCAGTGGAAAACGCCATCGGCGCGGTGATGTTTTCGCTTTCCGGCGCGACGGGCGCGGCGGTCGGTTCGCTGAGGGGCGTGCAGGCGGCTCACGATCTGATGAGCGGCAAGCGCGACGACGTGCAGCAGGTCATTAAGGAAGTCACCGAAACGCTGGGCGACGAGCAGGCCTGCGCGCTGCTTGACAGCTACGCCGAACAGCAGAAGGAAAGCCAGGCGACCGCCGAGGAACTGGTCAGCGGCAAAGACGAGCATGGAAGCCTCAGCGCGGCGCGGCACGCCCAGGCGGACGCACAGCGCCACGAAGGGAAAGCGCAGGAAGCCGCGCGGACGATGGAAGCGACGGCGCAGATCATCGAGGAAAAGCAGACGGCGATTGAAAACGGCGAAGGGGACGCGCTGGCGGCACAGGAACTAAGCGACGCGGCGATGGCCTACGCGAAAGCGAAGAAGGACTACGCCGAACAGACGGCGATGGCTGAGCACCGCAAGGACGACGCGGACACGGCCATTGACCGCCGGGTGCAGGACGCCCGGCAGGAAGCGCGGCAGGCGATACGGGAGCCGATGGTGCAGACGGAACTGCCATAAAGAAATCCTCCCAGGACGGCAGAGCCCACCAGAAGAAGTTGAAATTTTCCTTTAAAGAGCAGCGGGAGTGGGATACGATCGAGGACGATATCGCGAAGCTGGAAGAGG
>OGDN01001221.1_pt1 | contig 44870 bp, 65 predicted proteins | sample 1570271 | NCBI WGS metagenome assembly OGDN01 (sample SAMEA4384481, study PRJEB24528) | human gut metagenome | reverse complement strand
GGTGGCTTCCGAGGACGCCGGGTACATGGAAAAGGTGGCCGCCCATGTGGACGCCAAGATCCAGGAGGTGCTGGACGAATCCAAGGTCTCCCTGGTGGACGGCGCCGTGCTGGGCGCGCTGAACATCGCCGACGAGTACTTCAAAGAGGTGGAGGCGTCGGAAAACCTGCGCCGCCAGCTCAAGGAATACCTGGAGGAGGCCACCAAGATGAAGATGGAGCTCTCCGAGGCTAAGCGGGAGATCTTCAAGCTGCAGAACAAGAAATAGGCAACAAAGGGACGCGGATCGCCACTTCAGGGCCGGGACCCTGGAGGGCGGTCCGCGTTTTCCGTCCATCTCACGCCGGAGGTCGTCGATCATGCTGGAACTTCTCGCACCCGCCGGTTCGCCGGAGGCCGTCACCGCGGCGGTCCAGGCCGGCGCCGACGCGGTCTATCTGGGATACGGGGATTTTAACGCCCGCCGCAATGCGAAGAACTTCTCCCTGGAGGAGCTTGCGGCGGCGGTTTCTTACTGCCATGTGCGGGGCGCCAAGGTATTTCTCACCCTGAACACCCTGGTCTCCGACCGGGAGCTCCCCGCCGCAGCCCGGACGGCCGCCGAGGCCGCCGAGGCGGGGGTGGACGCGGTGCTCATCCAGGACCTGGGGGTCCTGCGGATGCTCCGCCAGGTGGCTCCCCGCCTTGCCGTCCACGGGTCCACACAGCTGACCGTCCACAGCCTGGACGGCGTCCGCCGCTGCGCGGAGCTGGGCATGGCCCGGGTAGTCCTCTCCAGGGAGCTCAGCCGGGACGCCATTGAGCACATTTGTCTCAACTCTCCCATTGAGATTGAGACCTTCGTCCACGGAGCCCTGTGTATGTGTTACTCCGGCCAGTGTTTCTTCTCCTCCGTCATCGGCGGGCGCTCCGGCAACCGGGGGCTGTGTGCCCAGCCATGCCGTCTCAAGTACGGCTGGGGAGAACGGGCCGACGCCAACCCCCTCTCCCTCAAGGATATGTCCCTGGCCGGACACATCCAGGAGCTCAAAAAGCTGGGGGTCAAGTGCCTCAAGATCGAGGGCCGCATGAAGCGGCCGGAGTACGTCTCTGTGGTCACGGGGATCTATGCCCGGGCCATCCGGGAAAGCCGGGAACCCACGCCGGAGGAGCTGGCCCAGTTGGAGGCCGCTTTTTCCCGGCAGGGCTTTACCGACGGCTACTATCTGGACCGGAAGGGGCCGGAGATGTTCGGCGTCCGGGAGGAGGGCCAGGAGCCCCGGGAGCTCTTTGCCCAGGCCAGGACTCAGTACCAGAGCGGGGAGCGGCAGTGCGTGGGCGTGGTGTTCTACGCCATGATCCGCCCCGGCGAGCCCGTGCAGGTGGGGGTCCAGGACGAGGTGGGGCACACCGTCACCGCCTCCGGCCCGGTGCCGGAGGCGGCGCGGACGCGGCCGCTCACCGCCGAGACGGTGGAGAAACAGCTCTCCCGCACCGGCGGCACGCCCTTCCTGTGTACCCGGGTCCGTGCGCTGGTGGAACCGGAGCTCTCCGTGCCTGTGGCCGCCCTCAACGCGCTGCGGCGGGAGGTGCTGCAGGGGCTTGCGCGGGAGCGCGGCACACCCGCCGCGCCCGAGCTGGGGACCTTTCACGCCGGTGTGCGGTATGAGAACCGCCGGGAGCCCCCCGTCCTCACCATGTCTTTGCGCCGGGCCGACCAGCTCACCCGCGAGCTGACGGAGCTCCGCCCCGCCCTGCTCTATCTCCCCCTGGAGGAGGCCGCCGCCCATCCGGAGGCCGTCCGCCTGGCCCTGGAAGGAGGACGGGTGGGGGTCACGCTGCCGCGGGTCTGCTGGGACCGCGAGCGGGAGGAGCTGCGCAGACAGTTGGCGGTGGTCCGGGATCTGGGCGTGACCGACGCCCTGGTGGGCACGCTGGACCTGATCGCCCCGGCCCGGGAGGCTGGGCTCGCCCTGCGGGGAGATTTCGGGCTGGGGGTCTACAACGCGCAGAGTCTGAAGGAGTACAAGCGCTTCGGTTTTGCTTCCTGCACCGCCTCCTTCGAGCTCAAGCTGGCCCAGATCCGGGACCTCTCCAAGTGTATCGATCTGGAGATGCTGGTGTACGGCAGGCTCCCGCTGATGCTCACGGAGAACTGCATCATTCGGAACCGCTCCGGCCGCTGTGCCTGCGGCAATCCCAATCTGCTCACAGACCGGAAGGGAGAGCGGTTCCCGGTGGTGAAGGCGCCGGGCTGTCGGAACGAGATTTTGAACGCTAAGAAGCTGTTCCTCGCGGACAAGCAGGCGGACTACCGCCGCGCCGGTATCTGGGGGGCCCGGCTGCTCTTCACCACGGAAAATCCCCGGGAGTGCGTCCAGGTGGCGGAACGGTATCTGGGCAGAGGACGGTATGAGCCCAACGACTTTACCCGGGGGCTCTATTACCGGGATGTGGAATAACCGGAATGGAGGATGGATAGGATGGAACTGAAGATCAAGGCCGTGTCCCCGAAGATCGGGGCGGAGATCCCCTTTCCCTATTACGCCAGCGCGGGAGCTGCCGCCATGGATCTCCACGCCTGTATCGACGAGGCGGTGACCCTGGCGCCAGGGGGACGGGCCTTCCTCCCCACCGGCATCGCCATCGCGCTCCCCTCGGCAGAGTATGTGGCCCTGGTGTTCGACCGCTCCGGGCTGGGGATCAAGCACGGTATCGCCCTCTCCAACGGCGTGGGGGTCATCGACAGCGACTACCGGGGGGAGATCGGAGTGGGGCTTGTGAACCTGTCCGAGACCCCCTATACCGTAGCGCCGGGGGACCGCATTGCCCAACTGGCGGTGGTGCCCGTGGTCCGTGCCGCCCTGACCCCTGTAGAGGAGTTGGATGAGACGGCGAGGGGCGCCGGCGGCTTTGGCTCCACGGGGAAATGACGTTCAAACCCGGACGGCGGCCCCGGCCGCCGTCCGCAGAAAGAGGGAATACGGCGATGAAGATCATTCTGGCCTCCGGCTCTCCCCGGCGGCGTCAGCTTTTGGAGCAGGTGGGCCTGCGGGGCTTTGTGATCCGGGCCTCCGATGTGGACGAGTCGGTCCGCCCCGGGCTCACCCCCGCTGAAATGGTGGAGGAGCTCTCCGCACGGAAGGCGGCGGCGGTGGTCCGGGAGGCCCCCAAGGACGGTCTGGTGCTGGCCGCCGACACCGTGGTGGCCCTGGAGGGGGCCGTCCTGGGCAAACCGGCGAGTCCGGAAGAGGCCGCGCGTATGCTCGCCGCCCTCTCCGGGCGGACCCATCAGGTCTACACCGGCCTTACGCTGGCGGGGCCTGGGGCGGTGTGCACCGAGCACGAGGTCACCGACGTCACCTTTCGCGCCCTGAGCGGGGCGGAGATCGCGGCCTACGTGGCCACCGGGGAGCCCATGGACAAGGCCGGCGCCTATGGCATCCAGGGCCTGGGGGCGCTGCTGGTCCAGCGGCTGGAGGGCGACTACTTCAACGTTATGGGCCTGCCCCTGTGCCGCCTGGGACGGATGCTGCGGGCTTTCGGTGTGGAGCTGTTGTCCCCCGACGGACACTGAGAAGGAGAACCGGATTTGAAGGATTTTTTCCGAAACAACGGCGCCCTAATCCTGGTCATCGCCGTGCTGCTCGCCGCCATCACGGCGGTGAGCTCCTATGTGCTCCAGGGGGTGCCCAACCCCCTGGCCAACGTACTGGGGGTGATCACCACCCCCATCCGCAATGGGATCTCCTCCTTCGCCGGCTGGGCGGAGGGGATCTATAACTACTCCTTTCAATACGATGAGCTTCAGGCGGAAAATGCCCGGCTGCGGAAGGAGATCGCCGAGCTGGAGGCCAAGGCCCGGGAGGGCGAGGCGGACAGCAAGGAGAACGAGCGGCTGCGGACGCTGCTGGGGCTGCGGCAAAAGCGCAGAGAATTTGACTTTGAGTCCGCCACCGTCACCGCCCGGGGCAGTTCCAACTGGGCCTCCACCCTCACCCTCAGCAAGGGCGCGGAGCAGGGCGTCCAGGCCGGAAACTGCGTGGTGGACGAGGCCGGGAATCTGGTGGGCATCATCGAGGAGGCGGGCGCCAACTGGTCCACCATGATCACGATAACGGACGCCACCCTGGAGATGGGGGCGCTCATTGCCCGGACCGACTCTACCGCCGTGCTGGAGGGGGATTTCACCCTGATGGCCGAGGGGAAGCTGAAGCTCACCTACCTGCCGGAAAACACGGAGCTCATCACCGGAGACCTGGTGCTCACCTCCAGCATGGGGGGCAACTACCCCTCCGGGCTGGTGGCGGGCACCATCGAGTCCATTCACACCGACGCCTCGGGTATGTCCCGTTACGCGGTCATTGTCCCGGCGGCGGATCTGGACGATCTGGTACAGGTGTTTATCATCAAAGCGTTTGACATTGTGGAGTAGAGGGGGGCTCAGCCCTTGACAAGGCAGGACTTTATCCTGAAATGGCTTTTCTACGCCTTGGCGCTGCTGCCGGTCTGGTGGATGGATACCTTTGTGCTGGGGAGATTCCCGGTGCTGGGCGTGGCCCCCATGCTGCTGCCTGTGGCCGCCGTGGCGGTGGCTGTGCTGGAGGGCGCGCTGGCCGGGGCGGGCTTCGGCCTGGCGGTGGGCGTCCTGTGCGACGCGGTATATTTCGGCGGCCACGGCTTTCTGACGCTGGGCCTGTGTCTCATCGGCTGGGGCGCGGGCGCCGCCGCCCAGTATGTCCTCAGCCGGAACTTCGGAGGCTGCCTGCTGTGCGCCGCCGCCGGTCTGGTCCTCATCGACACGGTGCGGGTCTTTACCGGACTCTTCACGGGCCTTGCCCCCCTGCCCGCCCTGCTGCGGGTGGCTCTGCCGGAGGTCCTCTGGTCACTCTGTTTCGCGTGCCTCCTCTATCCCTGGTTTACCTGGGTGCGGAGGCGCATCATCCACTTTCTGCGGCTGTAGAGCCTGCTGCTGCACAGGCTGCCGCCGCGGCAAGGAGGTATTTATGAACGGGAAAAAGGAACCCATGATGGACGGGCGGCAGTTCCATGTCCGGGTCCGGGGCGTGATGGTACTGCTGGCGGCCGTTCTGGTGGGCTTTCTCTGGGTCCTCTACGACCTCCAATATGTCCACGGGGCGGAGTATCTGGAGCAGTCGCGGCGGAAGATCGCGAAAACCGAGACCGTGGAGGCCGCCCGGGGCCAGATCCTGGACCGCTACGGCCGGGTGCTGGTCAGCAACCGGGCCAGTTATAACGTGAGCCTGGACACCTCCTTTATGGGGGAGGACAGGAATACGGTTCTCCTGCGCCTGCTGGACATCTGCCGGGAGGAGTCGGTGACGTGGAGCGACACCCTGCCCGTCTCCCAGTCGGCCCCCTACGTCTTTACGGCGGAGGGCGCCTACGGCAATCTGCGTAAATACGCCGAAAAGATGAAATGGGAAGGGCTGGTCCCCACTGCGGAGGAGATTGAGGCCCTGCAGAGCGCTGAGTCCCCCGCCCTCCCCTCCGCCGAGCGCCTGATCGCCAAGCTCCGGGAGACCTATCAGGTGGACCCCGCCCTCTCCGACGAGGAGGCCAGGGACCTAGTGGGCGTTCTCTATGAGCTCGCCCTCCGCTCGCGGGAGATCACATGGAGCAGCTACGTCTTTGCCCAGGATGTGGAGATGACCTTTATCGTCAAGGTGAAGGAGGCGTCCCTCTCAGGGGTGAGCATCGACACCACCACTGTCCGGGAGTACAACACCTCCTATGCCGCCCATCTGCTGGGCCGGGTGGGGCTGATGGACTCGGATGAGTGGAACAATATCTATCAGGCACTGGATTACCCCTATAATGCCTCCGTCGGGAAGGACGGCATGGAGCAGGCCTTTGAGTCCTATCTCCACGGTGTGCCGGGCAAGCGGGCCATCGAGACCAACGACCAGGGCAAGGTGGTCAGTGCGGACGACAATTGGAAGATCGACGAGCGCACCGGCGAGCCGCAGGCCCCCCAGCCCGGCTACAACGTCATCTCCACTCTGGACATCAAGCTCCAGGAGGCTGTGGAGCGGGCCCTGGCCGACGGCGTGGGCGCCCTCAAATCCGAGGACACCCAGGGCGCGGCGGCGGTGGTTATTGACGTCAATGACGGCGGCGTGCTGGCCTCCGCCTCCTATCCCACCTATGATTTGTCTACCTTCCTCCAGAACTATACCGAACTGGCCAACGACCCACTCAACCCCCTGTTCAACCGGGCCACCCAGGGGATCTATCCTCCGGGCTCCACCTTTAAGATGGTCACCGCCATCGCCGGACTTCAGGAGGGCGTCATCACCCCGACGGATGAGATTCTGGACACCGGGCGCTATACGTACTACAAGGATTACCAGCCCCAGTGCTGGTATTACCGCCAGTACGGCCGCACCCACGGCAAGGAGAACGTCTCCGAGGCCATCCGGGACTCCTGCAACATCTTCTTCTACGATGTGGGCCGCCGCCTGGGCATCAGCCTGCTGGATGAGTACGCCCAGAAGTTCGGCCTGGGGGAGTACACCGGCATCGAGGTCTATGAGAGCAAGGGTCACGTGGCGGGTCCCGGTTACACCGAATCCCTGGGCCAGAAGTGGTACGACGGCAATACCCTCCCCGCCGCCATCGGCCAGGAGAACAACCAGTTTACCCCTATCCAGCTCGCCAACTATGTGGCTACCCTGGCCAACGGCGGCACACACTATTCGGCCCACCTGCTCAAGGAGGTCAAATCCAGCGACTTCTCCCAGGTGGTCTACCAGTATGAGCCGGAGGTCCTCAACGAGCTGGACCTGGACCCGGAAAACCTGGAGGCCGTCACCAGGGGCATGCTGATGGTGACCCAGCCCGGCGGCTCCGCCTACAGCTACGGCTTCAACACCCTGGACATACAGGTGGCGGCCAAGACCGGCTCCGCCCAGGTGAGCAGCGCCACCGAGTCCAACGCCGTCTTTGTCTGCTTCGCCCCCTACGAGGACCCGGAGATCGCTCTGGCTATCGTGGTGGAAAAGGGCGGCTCCGGCTCCACGCTGAGTAGCATTGCCGTGGAGATCCTGGACTACTATTTCTCCTCCGGCAGCGGCATGGAGACCGTGGAGGGGGAGAACACGCTGCTGCGGTAGCGCCCCCATTTTTGATTTGTGAGTTGATACCATGATAGATCCCTCCATCTTCAACGCACGGGACCCCCGGTGCAAGACTCCCTATGGAGCGGTGCCCTCCGGGACCCGGGTCGCCCTCACCCTCCGCCCCCGCCGCGCCGATGGTTGGTCCCGGGCCGTGCTTCGGGCGCGGTTTGAGTTCCGGGGGGAGGAGATTGCTGAAGTGCCCATGCCCTGGACAGGGCTGGACGGGGACCGGGATCTCTTTTCCTGTGCGCTGGACACCGGGGACTATGTGGGCCTGGTCTGGTACTCCTTCCGCCTGGAGCGGCTGGACGGAAAGGCGCTGGAGCTTCCCGAACGGCAGCTCACCGTCTACGACGGCGCCCACTCCGTTCCGGCTTGGTTTGGAGAGGGCGTCACCTATCAGATCTTCCCCGACCGCTTCCGCCGCACCTGTGTGCCCGACCCCGCCGGCATGGTGGGGGGGCGCAGCGTCCACACCGGCTGGTTCGAGGAGCCGGTGTGGCAGCCCGATGCCCGCGGCGAGGTGCGCAACCGGGATTTCTTCGGCGGCTCTCTGGCGGGGGTGGAGGAAAAGCTGGACTATCTCCAGAGTCTGGGGGTGGAGACCCTCTACTTCTGCCCCATCTTCGAGGCGGCGGAGAATCACCGCTACGGCACCGCCGACTACGAGCGGGTGGACCCCATGCTGGGTTCCAACGAGGACTTCAAGGACCTCTGTGCCGCCGCCCGGGCCCGGGGCATCCGGGTAATGCTGGACGGCGTGTTCAATCACCAGGGGTTCGTCAGCCGCTACTTCAACGGGGACGGCTTTTACCCCGAGCTGGGGGCCCATCAGTCCAAGGCTTCCCCCTACTACCCTTGGTATCACTTCAACCGCTGGCCGGATCAATATGACGCCTGGTGGGGCATCTACTCCCTCCCCGCCGTCAACGAGAGCCAGGAGGACTATGTGGACTATATCATTGAGGGTGAGGACAGCATTGTGCGCCGGTGGCTCCGGGCCGGGGCCGACGGATGGCGGCTGGACGTGGCCGACGAGCTGCCCGACGCTTTTATCGAAAAGCTCCACCGGGCCGCCCGGGAGGCCAAGCCGGAGGCCGTCATCATCGGCGAGGTGTGGGAGGACGGGTCCAACAAGATCGCCTATGGCGTCCGCCGCAGGCACCTTCTGGGGGGACACCTGGACGGGCTGATGAACTACCCCTTCCGCAATGCGCTGCTGGCCTGGCTGCTGGGCGGGGACGCCGGGCAGTTCCGGGAGAGCATGGAGACCATTCGGGAGAACTATCCGCCCGCTGCCTTCTATTCCGCCATGAACTCCCTGGGCACCCATGATACCCCCCGAATCCTCACCCTGCTGGGGGTGGGCGGGGACTGCGGCGGGGAGAGCAAGCAGTGGCGGGCCGAGCACCGGCTCTCACCCGAGGAGCGGGCGCTGGGCGTCCGGCGGCTGAAGCTGGCCGCACTGGTCCAGTATGCCTTCCCGGGGAGCCCCACCACCTACTACGGGGACGAGGCGGGCATGGAGGGATTTGAAGACCCCTTCAACCGCCGCACCTACCCCTGGGGGGAGGAGGATGCCGAGCTGATCGCCTGGTACCGGGCCCTGGGGAAGGCCCGGCGGGAGTTAGCCCCTTTGCGGAGGGGAGCGCTGTGCTATACGGCGGCCGAGGGAGACGTGCTGGCCTTCACCCGCACCTGGGAGGAGGATACCGTCCTGTGCGCCTGCAACGCCGGGCGGGAGTGCGCCCGGGTGACCCTTCCCTGGTCCGCCGCGGAAATCGGCGGCCTGCTGTGCTTCCCGACCGATCCGGACACCGGCGAGGCCGTGGTCGAGCTGCCACCCCTGACCGGATATCTACTGCGGAAGAGCCCCGGCCGGGAATAACGAAATCCTGAAGAGAGGAGCGCCGCATATGCGCCGTCCCACCTGAAAATTCCACCTGTTTTGCCCCGCTGGCAACGCGGCGGGTGCTTTGTGATGCCTGGGGCTCGTAAACCATTTTCAAACAAGGCCTGAAACAGGAGGAATTTTTATGGTACGGAATCGGCGCAATGTTGCGCTCCTTTTTGCTGTCTATTTTTTGCAGGGACTGTGCTTCTACAGTCCCGTAGCCACCCTATACCGGCTGGAGGCCGGGCTCACACTGTTCCAGACCGGCCTTTTGGAGTCCATCTCCCTGGCCGCCATGCTTCTTCTGGAGATCCCCTGGGGACGGGCGGCCGACCGCATCGGTCACCGCCGGACTCTGGTGATCTGCTCGGCCCTCTTCGCCCTTTCCAAGGTGGTATTCTGGAAGGCCCGGGCTTTCCCGGACTTCCTCGCCGAGCGGCTCATCCTGGCCGTGGCTCTGGCGGGGCTCTCCGGATGCGATTCGGCCTACCTCTTCGCCTGCGTGGGAGAGAAGGAGAGCCAGCGCATTTTCGGACTCTGGAACGCCGTGCAGACCGCGGGCCTTCCGGTTATTATAGATTATACAACGGTTCAGATTAAATCAAAATCGGCCACTGAATCGTTGGATAGATAGATCTTTTTGACTGTTTTGCGCCAAAAAGATTGTTTGCCGTCCCGTGGCAGGTCATCATACAATTGTCTCCAGTCGCCCCAGAAGCGGGATTTTAATGCCTCGATGTCAATATCCGGGACATCTTCTGGGATTGCCGCCAGCTCATCATTAAGCGCCCTAAACTGCCTTTTATAATCCTGCATCGAAATCAGATCAGATATATAGAGCTCCGACAGCTTGGACAATTTCCGCTGGATCGCGTCTCTTTGGGGCTTGTGCGATATAGCTCTCTGCTCATTGCGGCTAATGATTGATGTCTGTACTTTTGCTTCTATGCGGTCCAGCATGTACGCCTCAATTTTCTCTTCATTGTAATTTTTGTTGTTAGAGCATCCAGTCTTTTTCCTGCTAGAACTGCACCCGTAGTAATGAGTCTCTTTGTGCACTCGTGATACCGAATACCCTCCCAATCGATTACCGCACTTGGGGCAGATTAAGAGCCCGGAAAAGAGATACACCCGGCTTTGTGTCGTCTTCCGGACGATACATCCACGGAGAGAGTTCGCTTTTCTGTATTCATCCGGAGAAATGATGGCGGGTATTGTTATTCCGGCAAATTTCCCCATGTAAGCGGGGTTAGAAAACATGTACCGCGCCGAAGTGTACGATAGCCCAAGCTCCGGATATTCCCTAATTACCTTCGAGATTGATCCAGCTTCCAGGTACATATCAAACGCGGCGCGGACCATAGGCCCGGTCACCGGGTCAATGACCACCGATTTTCCGTCCAATTTGTATCCTTTTGGTACATTACCAGTTATGGGCTCGTTTCTCTCTTTCTTACCCTCAAAAACAAATTTAATCCGTTCGCTGGTCCGGTCCGCTTCGTCCTGAGCGACACTGAGCATGATATTAACTTTAAATCTACCGGAGGCTGTGACCGTTTCGTAGTCCTCTTGTGTAGCTCTCCAAGTAACGTTATGGGCGTCAAGGACACGTTGCACCTCATAATAATCGGAGATATTCCGGAACCACCGGTCCAATTTTATGAACAAGACCATATCAATTTTATCGGATTCAATGTCCGCCAATAAGCGCATAAATTCTGGCCGCTTTGTATATCTTTTACGAGCACTCTTCCCGGCATCTAAATAGCAATCCACAACTTTCATGCCGTGTCCCTTTGCATAATCTCTTAGGTGGGCTTCCTGCTCATCCATGGACAGGCCGTGCCTTGCTTGCTCCTCGGTGCTCACGCGGATATATATAGCTGCTCGCGTCATAAACTTGCTCCCTCCCCCACCTTGCCATAGGTCTCCCTTGCATTTCCGCCGACAATATGATATCCTAGGTTCGGCGCTACCCGCAACGGTAGGCGGTTGGCCCCTCCATCCCGGAGGGGACTTCTTGCCCCCTCCGCCGCAAGAGGGGGTGATGCTTATGCTTACATACTCAGAGCTGTTTCAGTTCTGCCTTGTAGTCATCGGCATTATTGGCCTGTTTTTTCAGGCAAAAAAGAAGTAACCGCCCAGCCTCCAAGCAAGCGGTTACTTCTGTAACACTGTAAGGGGCCAACCGTCTGCCGGTAGCGCCCTCTCTCTATCCCAAGTATAGCCGCCCTACGCCAAATTGTCAAGGCCCCGTTCCGGCCAACACCGGGGAGGGGGTTTCGTTAATCTCCCCGTCCGGTGTTGGTAGCGCCGGGCGGGGAATATTATTTTGTTATAGCGCTGCCGGATCGAACTCCATATAGGCAATCGGCGGATCACTGTCAAAGGTGAGCCACTCGCCGATCTCGACCTCCACCACGGAGGTGGTATTGGAGAGGACAAATGCTGCTTGTACGTCAATGGTAGTTCCGGGGCGAACCTCCGTCATGAACGAATCAGAATCATAAACGGAGTCGTCCATGATGATGGCGGTTTCCAGCCCAACTCCGTCCTGGAATGCAGAACAGGAGACAGCAACCATTGCGCTGGTGGTGTCTTCGCTGTTGTTGGTCCAGGAATATGTGATCGCAATAGCGGGGTTACCTTCATAGTCCTCGGTTAAAACAGCGAATTTAATTTCTACTTCATAGTCTCCGAGCGTTGCAATGTTGCTTGACACCTCGGGTTCCGGAGTATCCTGCACTTCCTGCGTCTCTTGCGGCTCAGTTTGTGTCGGAGCTGAACTGTTTTGCGGCTCTACACTTTCCCCTGGATCGGATACCGCGCATCCAGAAACCATGGCCAGCATGGAAAGCACGAGGATTAATGCTATCTTTTTCATTTTCTTTTCCTTCTTTCTTCGCTCTATTTTTACCGCCCCGGCGGGTAGGTCACTTATCTTGGAATGGGATACCGCCGGCTGGTGATGGCCCGGCCTTGGCAGACCAGCGACCGGCCAACATCGGGGCAGGGGATTTTTATTTTTCTGGAGTTTTAGCATGAGCAGATTCATTTTGGGCGATTATTTTTTTAAGCTTTGCGAAACCGACAAAGGAAAGAACCATTTCAATCATCACAAAGAAGAAATATAACGGGAATAAAATCATAGCAACAGCGTACAAAACCGCACCAGTCAGAGCAAAACCCCTGTGGTTCATAGTCCATCCTAAGATATTGAAAATGACAGCAAGCCCAGCACAGATAAGATGCGGGAATACAAGCGCTGTTGCAATGCCTGCTCCGATCGCTTCAGCTCCATCCACGCCGGAATTAGTGCCAGTCCAATAAGAAATGCTGTACAATATGTAAGCAATTCCTATCACTGCGGAAATGAGCAACAATACGCTACGCTTTTTCTTTACCTTCATTTTCCTCTTCCTCCTTATTTTATCCGCACCCTGCGGCAAAGATGCTACATGATACCACACTAAAAGTCCAATAAACGTCTCTTTTGTTGTTGCCCTATAAATTCTACAGGCTTAACAAAATAGATAGAATTTATTTGGGAGGTGTGGCTATTGCTTTAATGGAACTAGGGCTTGTTTGAAAAAAGGCGGAGATTGTGCTAAAGCAACAAAATAGCGATGGAGGCAAGATACACAAAGGCCAGGAAGGAAGCATCCGACTTGTCATATCGGGTGGCGATTCTGCGAAACCACTTGATTTTCTGGAAAAAACACTCCACCAGATGGCGTTCTTTATACAGATGCCAGTCAACCGGCCAGGGATCGGAAACGTTGCTTTGCGGCGGGATCACATAGCTGGCCCCGTGCGCTGAGATATATTCCCGAATCGTCCGGGCACCATAGGCCCGGTCTGCCAGCACGGCACTCCCGCCGATTCTGACCTTTTTCAGCAGTTCAACAGCGTGAACCGAATCGTGGTCATTTCCAGCGGAGAGCAGGAACTCCACCGGGTTTCCCAGACCGTCTACGACAGCGTGGAGTTTTGTGTTCCACCCGCCTTTGGTACGGCCAACCGCCTTATCCGCCGTTTTTTTCCCCGCCATTTGCGCTTTCATGCACCTTTACGCAAGTGGAGTCCATGCTCAGGTTCTCCATATCCGCGTCCGCAGACAGTGTGTGGAATACCGCTTCCAGAGTGCCGTCATCCCGCCATTTGGCGAATCGGGCGTATATAGACTGCCAAGGGCCATAGGTCTCCGGCAGCTCACGCCACTGCGCACCGCTCCGGACGATCCAGAGCATTCCGTTGAGCATGATCCGGTTATCCTTCCGGGGACGACCCCGCTTTCCCGTTTCTTCCGGTGGCAGCAGCGGCTTGATCCGTTCCCATTGTTCTTTTGTTAATTCATATCGTTTCATGCTCGTAGCTTCGCATAACTTGGTTTCTTGTGCAACTTTTATTTTTCAAACAAGGCCTAATGTTCTAAAATATAAACCATAGTAAAAGTTCACAAATAGTTCACCATTCACTTATTTACATTTTGTGACAATATATGCTAATATAATCCAAAAGAAACATTTTCCAAAAAATAAGTATGGGAGGGCGCAAAAAGATGACGCCGAGGAAAGAACCTGTTGATACACTCAGGAAAGAAATTGAACTTGTCCTTGCTCGGAATAAAAATGAAAACTATTTAAAAGCTCTCCTCACGCGTGCCCTTATCCTTGAAAAACTACATAAGGAATAATCAATAAGGCCCCGGGGAACCGGGGCCTTATTTTTTTGTGAAGCCGTCTATCAGTTTTCTGATGGCGGCTTTTTCGTCGTCATCCATAAGCCAATATGCCTTTATAATCCGCTTAATTAGATCATCGTCTGACATATGAATCCGTTCCATAACTTCAAGGAACTCTTCGTCCTCGTCCTTCTGGATATGAGGCTCGCCTTCGCCGGTACGCAGCCAAAGCTCAGAGATATTAAATTCTCGGCAAATATCGGCAATGGTGCGGTCGCTGGGCACTTTTTCACCAGAGACTAGCCTAGAAATAAAGGACTGCGAAACATTGATTTTCTCTGCAAAAGCGGTCTTTGTTAGTTTGCTGTCCTTTACACACCACGCAATTCTATCATTGATAGCCTCCACTTTTCATCCCTCCTGTCTGCCACCTATTAAATCACAAAAGGGAAAAGAAGTCAAGAAAAAAATATGACCCAGACATAAAAAGTGCTTGACATATTGTCTTAGGCATGATATATTATGTCCAGGACAAAGAGGAGGTGAGACGATGCCTGTATATGACACCAGCAAACTCGCAGATGCACGGACTGTTGCCGAGAATCTAGCGGGTCTCCCCAAAGAAGCGTTACTTTATATCGCTGGATATGCAGAGGGTGTTCGAGATAAGCCTAAACGCCGAAAAAAGGTCCAGCAGAAGGCCAATGAAGAAAAAGAAGCCCGCCCCTGACGGGGCGGGGAATAAGGAGGTGGTGGTTTTATGCGAGAAAGAAAGCCTGGGTGTTGGCGCGACATTCTCCCTAATGTGTCGATTGCTGTGTCTGTCGTTGCGGTTGTCCTTGCGGCAGCGGCTCTGGCTGCCCGGATGTAAGTAGTCCGATCAATGAGATCAGGATTGCAATAGCGGACAAAATCAGTGCAATGGTTGCCTTTATATCACTCCTCCAGGCTCGCTTGTGTTCAAGCAAAGCGGACTCCCCGGTTGGAGTAATCCGGCACTGTTCTTCTAGATGAACGATTTCGTTTATGTAGTTCAGTTCTAATAAGTGTCCTATATTCAAAGAGGCAACAGCAATCCCATAGGCGGAAAGGCTTGACTTAGAGACCCACTTCCCGTCTTCAGATTGCAAAGCTTTTAGAAACCTGCGCGTTTTTGGATCAAGCATAGTGTTGCCTCCTCTCCCCTTGCCCCATTATAACACAAGGAAGACTGGAACACAACAAAAAGCGCCCCGCCGGGTGTTAGCTCCACCCAGCGAGGCAGCAAACCTAATTGATTACGCCAATCAGGCTTGCAGGAAGATTATACCACATCCTCCTTCAAGCCGCAAGTAAAAGGAGGATTTTTAATCGTGAACGAAAATGACAAGGTTTCTGATTTAGTCCGGCAGAATCATAATTCTCGCAAACTGACCAGCGAGGCCGTGGAGGCCCTGACTGGGAAACCGCTGGAATGGTTCCTTGAAGCAATAGGTAACAGAAATGAGGTGAAAGAAGATGGAAACAAGCTTAACCAAGACGCACGCGACAACAAAAAACAGTAAGGAGGGCGCACATATGGAGTCCGAGAAAAAAGTAGAGAAGAAGATCCTCAAAGAAGAGCACTTGGATTACCTAATCGAATTGTGGCTGAAATACCACAATGAAACCGCTGTAGAGATCAAAAAAACCTATGTTGCATAAGAAAGCCCCGCTTGTCTAGCACCAAGCGGGGCACGGAAGAGGTACACGAAATGGAACGCATACCATCACACAGCAGGAATTATACCACAAGGCGGTGGGTGCCGTCAAGCGCAGTGCGGGACCTTATCCTTACCGGTATTGCCATTGGGATTTGTCTTGCGGCCTGCTGCGGGGTCCACGCGCTGGATGCTGGCCCGGGCATCACCCACACGCTGGACAAGCATCCCGGCGGGCCTGTGCTGGCGCGGGAGCTATTAGAGGCAGAGTTTATCAATCCCACTCCACTATCGGACGAGCTGTACATAGTCCTGCTGGACGCCTGCGAGGAGAGCGGCGTAGAGGTGCCGCTTGCGCTTGGCGTGATCGAGGTGGAGAGCGGGTTTGACGTGGACGCGGTGAGCCCGGCGGGATGCTATGGACTCATGCAGCTTAACCCGAAGTTTTTTCCCAGCGGCCTCACTGCGGGGGAAAACATCCGGACGGGCACGGAGTACCTTGGGAGCTTGTTGGACCGCTACGGAGACACAGGCGCGGCCCTGACGGCATACAATGCAGGCCACGACACCGGAGACCGGGAGTATGCAGAGAAGGTGATCGGGGCGGCTGAGAGATGGGAGGGCACTGAATTATGACGCAGGAAATCATTGCATCCAATATTAAGCACATACTGCAGCAGAGTGGCCTAAAACAGGCGGCGGTAGCAAAGCGAGCTGGACTGACTGAGCAGCAGCTTAGCTACATGCTGAATGGGCGAAAGCTGATTCGAGCGGAACACATACCAGCCATTTCAGCGGCGCTCGGAGTCAGTTGCCGCGAGGTGTTTGGTGAGAAATAAAAAAACCAGCCGGAGAGGGCAATCTCTGGCTGGTAAGAACCGGCGATTATTTAGGCCGCCGGTTGGAAAGCGCAGAACCCGCGAGCTGCTTCGTGGTTTTGCTGGTTCTGGAACTGGTCAGCGCTTTCGAAGCCTTGGAGGCCACCTTTGAAGATGTCCTCACAGAGTTTTTTGCCATGCCTTTTCACCTCCTTACTTCATGGCGAACGGAGGCGGCAAGAGACAGGCGGACAAGGAAGCGTGTAGAGGGAGCAGGTCCTCTACGGTTATATGCTAACAGAAAATCATTTAAAAATCAATAAATTGATGAGAACATATGTTCAAAATACAACATATAGAAACAACGCGTCCGTGAGTGTCGAGAAGGAGGTATACCATGAACAAGATCGTGAGAGTTGAGGCCGTGGACGGTGGGTGTATGGTGGAGGCCCGGACGCCGGATGGGCTGCAGGTGGTGGTCTTTGACTATGCCCCCCGCAGGCGGGTGATCTAATCGGCCCGCTGGGAGGGAACGAGATGGCCATAAGGTGGACGCCTGCAGAGCTGGCAGAAATGGCCCGTGCCGACGCAGAGATCGAGGCGTCTTTCCGGATTACCGATGCAGACCTTGTGATTGGGCGGCTCTTTGACCGGGAGGTCATCCTGGACCGCATGGACTCAAAGCAAAAGCGGATCGCCGAGTACCAGCGCCGGTACCGCGAGGCCCACAAGGAGGAGATCGCCGAGTCCCAGCGCCGGTACTACGAGGCCCACAAGGAGGAGATCGCTGAGGGCAAGCGCGAGCTGCGTGACGCTCGTATTGCTCTGGGGCTGACGCAAAAGCAGGCCGCCGAGCTGCTGGGAGTGAGCCAGCCCACGGTGTGCTACTGGGAGACCATCTCCCCGCCCAAAAACTGGCGGGAGATGATCGCAAAAATGAAAGAGCCGGCATAAAAAGAGCCGACGCCAGAGGGCCTAATCTCTGACGGCGGCGAGGGGAACAAATACACCCCTATTATGGGGCACAGGAGGAGAGATGTCAATGGGGATCACGCAGGAAACCCGCAGAGAGGGCTATAATCGTGCGCTCTCTGCGATCACGCCGCGCCAAGCACTAATTATCTCGGCGCTCAGGACGGGACCTATGACTGCGGCTGAGGTGGCGGACAAGCTGGGGTTTGGAGACCTCAATGCGGTAAGGCCACGACTCAATGAGTTAGAAAAGATGGAGATCGTGCATGTAATAGATAAGCGGATCAACCCGCACAGTGGCATAAACAATGCGGTGTACGAGTTGAAAAGGGAGGCAGGAGAATGCTGCACTCAATAATGGACGATCCGCAAGACCGCTCCGCAGAGGCTTATTGCCAACATTGTAAAGCAGAACTTTGGGGCGGCGGCGCAGAGCCTGATTACGAAGGCAAAACTTTGTGCTCCCAATGTCGGGAAGATATAGCCGATACGGAGCACCGGAAAGAGATGATTACCGCAGTTTTGGAGGCGGTAGATCAAGAAAATAAAAAGTATTTGTCCGATGATGTGTGCACCGTCATTTGGGACAGGTTAGTTGCAAAATTTGGAATATAGGAGGCCAAAATGAATATCTACGAGAAAATAGCCTCCATTATGGGGGATATCCAGTACCTTGCAAAGGACGATAGGGTGGAGTTTAACAAGACCAGTTATCGCGCACTGTCAGAAGAAAAAGTCACCTCTATCATGCGGTCGGAGCTGGTGAAGCACAAATTGGTCGTGTACCCAGTGGCCCAGACCACGAATCGTGCGGGCACGATTACCCACGTAGATGTGACATATCGGATGGTCAATGTGGAGGACCCCAAGGAATACATAGAGATCGCCTCTTGCGGAGACGGCGCGGACACGCAGGATAAGGGGAGCGGCAAGGCGATGACGTATGCCTTTAAGTACATGTGGCTCAGGACATTTGCTTTGCCGACCGGAGAGGACCCTGACAAGATTTCCAGCGCGGAATTAGACGCGAAACAGGCAAATATACAGCCTCCAGGGCCTCCTTGCGCGGACTGTGGGAAAGAGATTATGCCATACAACGATGGTAAGAGAGCCATCACCGCCGCAGAAATGGCAGCTCGATCCACGGAGATGTTTGGGCGAGCGCTATGTGCTAAGTGCTCCAAGGCGGAGGGCCGGAGAAGGGCGGATGCTGGCGCATGATACTGACCTGTGACAAGGCCCGTTGGTATGAGGACAGTGAGGGGTTTTGGGCGGCGTTCCGCACACGGGACCGGGCATCCGCCGCCAAGATTGCCGAGCAGATGGACGGTGCTTGGGTGGTGGAGGCCCGGAAACAGCACCGTAGGCGCAGCCTGGACGCTAACGCCTACCTGTGGGTACTGCTGGACAAACTTGCGGCGGCACTGGGACAGACCAAGGAGGAGCTGTACCGGGGCTTTATCCGGGAGATTGGTGTCTTCCGGGATTTCCACCTTGCGCCGGAAGAGGCGGCAACCTTTGAGGTGGCATGGTCTCGCCTGGGCACCGGATGGGTTACCGAGCAGGTGGACTACACCCGCGATGGTGAGCAGGTGGTGATCCGGGCCTATTACGGCAGCAGTCAATACAACGCCAAGCAGATGACCAGACTCATCCGCAGCGTGGTAGAGGAGTGCAAAGCACAAGGGATAGAAACTATGACACCGGAGGAGCTGGCCGCTTTGATGTCGAGGTGTGGAGATAAATAGCATTCTTCAGGGCGATACGCGTGAGTGCTACCTCACAGGGGCGACAGAGGGGCTCCATAGACATCATATTTATTTCGGCAATCCTAACCGCAAAATCAGCGAGGCAAACGGATTCTGGGTATGGCTCCGCTGGGACTGGCACAATGGTGCCGAGTATGGAGTGCATTTTAACAGAGACTTGGACTTAAAACTCAAGCGGGAGTGCCAAGAGAAATACGAGGAGACACACAGTCGGGAAGAATTTCGAAAACTGATCGGGAAAAGTTACTTATAAAAAAAAGCTGCAATAGTGCTCGAAAAGAGCACTTTGAGAGCAAACATGACCCCGGAAGGGAGTGGGGTATAGCGTGAACAGAAAGAAAGATATTGCAGGAGAACGATTTGAACACCTTACTGCTATTAAATGTGTTGGAACACAGCGTGGAAAGTCTGTGTGGCTTTGCGGGTGTGATTGTGGAAGCGAAGTAACAGTTAGGCTTTCAGATTTAGTTTGCGGAAAAATAAAAAGTTGCGGATGCTTCCGCAGGGAGACAGCCGCCGCTACCGGAAAGCGGAACGCTACACACGGTATGACCGGGAGCAGGCTTTGGTCAATATGGTCTGGCATGAGGCGCAGATGCATAAGCAATCCGCACTATTGCAACGTGTCCGTGTGCGACGACTGGGAAAACTTTTCAAATTTTTACTCATGGGCTATGGCAAGCGGATACTCCGATGGTCTTACGCTCGACAGAATAAACGTATATGGAGACTACACCCCGGAAAATTGCCGGTGGGCTACTTACAAACAGCAAGAAAACAACAGAAGAAACACAGTATATATTTCTGCTCTTGGGAAGAAGAAAACGCTGACAGATTGGTGCGAAGAAACCGGGTTGAAGCGGGCGACGATTGCACAAAGAATCAAAGCCGGTTGGCCAGAAGCTGATTTGTTTCTTCCTGCTGATTTGAATAACGCAAGAAAAAGAAAGGGTGTGCAAAAAGGTGCTTAATCACTTGGTTTTGCAAGGCCGCCTTGGATCGGATGTGGAACTCCGAACGACCCCTAGTGGAGTAGAAGTTGCCACAGTCAACCTCGCCGTCGACCGAGATGTGAAGGATAAGGACGGAAGTCGGAAAACAGACTGGATTACCGTGGTGGCGTGGAGACAGAGAGCGATCTTCTTGTCCCGGTATTTCACCAAGGGCCGTATGGCCGTCGTGGAAGGCCGTCTCCAGATCCGGGATTACACGGACCGGGACGGCAATAAGCGCACCGCCGCAGAGGTAGTGGCCGACAACGTCTATTTTGGCGACTCCAAGCGGGACGCCGAGGGCGACGGCTACGGCGGCTCATATGGCGGCGGACATTCCGCGCCGCCCTACGGTGCACCAGGGCAGCACGGGGACCAGTTCGCAGAGCTGGAGGAGGACGACGGTAATCTCCCATTTTGATGGACCGAAAATAGACGGGCAGGTGAGCAGGTGGAGAGACAGCAATTTACATTTTACCGTAGCTACTATGAGGCGCTGAAAACGCTGCCCAAAAAAGAGCGTGAGGCGGTCATCATGGCAATGTGCGCCTATGCTCTGGACGAAGAGGAGCCGGAGCTGTATGGCGTGCCCGCGTCTTGTTTCACGTTGATCCGTCCAACACTGGACAGCGGTCGGAACAAAGCGAGAAACAGGAGCGGCAAAACGAAAACAAAGCAAGAACAAAACGATAACAAACAGGAAGAAACGGGTAAGGAGAAAGAGAGAGAGGTAGAGGTAGAGGTAGAGAGAGAGAACGATAGTTTAAAAATATCTCCCCCTGTCGGGGGAGATACAAAAGCCGCCGCCGTCATTGCCAATTACTTGGACCGGGTAAACCCGGCTGCCTCCCCGGCGTCGCTGGAAGAGCTGAGCGGGTATGCCCGGCGCATGGGAGAGGCGGTATGCAAGCGGGCGTTTGACGTTGCGCTGGACAGCAAAAAGGCTACATGGCCGTACATACGGGCCATTTTGAGGGACAAAGAGGCCAGAGGGGTGAAATGCCTGGCGGACTGGGACAGGCTGGAAAATGTCGAACGACCATCCCCTGGCAAAGGCAAGGGCCCCAAAAGTGGGTATTACGGGGGTACTGGAGACGATGCAGAGAAAATCGAGGGCGATCTGGACTGGATGGAACGATATCTGGAGGCGAAAAAGCAGGATGAGCGGGAAAATGAGCCGTGAAAAGGGCAAGCGAGGAGAACGGGAATGGGCGCGCTGCTGCCGGGACAACGGGTATGATTGCCGCCGCACCAGCCAGTATTGCGGACAGTCTGGAGACGCCTCTGATGTTGTGGGCCTGCCCGGTATCCACCAGGAGGTCAAACGGGTGGAGCGCCTTGACCTGTACGGGGCTATGCTCCAGGCCAAGAGAGACGCAAAGCGTGGGGAGATACCGATTGTGGCGCATCGGAAAAATGACCACAGGTGGGTCGTTATCATGGACGCCGAGGATTGGTTTGCGCTCTACGGCGCGTGGGAGATGGAGCGGTGAAAGATTACCTTGGATTTTGGGGAGACAGACCGAATCAGACTCCGGCTGACGAGATCAAGGGCGCTCACAGGCCATGGCTGGAGGCGGACAAGCCCTATGAGGCTTACCACCAGGCAGAACCGCAAGAGAGCATTGACCGGTGTCTAACATGCAAAATCCGGAGGAGGTATTGCCACGGCAATGGCGTCGGATGCAAAGACTACGAGACACGCGGCGGGTCAAACCGAGGGAGAAAGAGGGCGGCAGGATGACCTGGAAGATGATCGAGGGCTACCGATGCCCTTATCGCATCAGCGACCAGGGAGAAGTGCAGAGGCAAACGAAGGATGGGCGTTGGGTACGGGTGAGTGCTCATCTGTCACGAAACCGGGCCTATCTGACACTCAGAAAGGCTGACGGTATTCCGCAGAAAGTGGCGGTGGTGCGGCTTATGGATACCTACTTCTTCGGGGGCAGGGCAAAACGGGATAACATGCACCTCATGCACAAAAACGGGGCCAAGATGGACTGCGCAGTTGAAAATCTGGTCATCACCACTAAGAAGGAGATCGGGAAGCACTGGGGCGGCACCGGGAGGCGAAAGGCAGTTGTGCGGCGCGACCGGAACGGCGCGGAGACGATGTACAAAAGTATAACTGCTGCGGCAAAGGCAAACGGAATTAGCAGGACTGGGCTATGCAGGCGGCTCAACGGTAAGACACAGGACCCAAGAGGGTATCGATTTGAGCGGCTGGATTAGCATGGACATCGCCGTGCTTTGTGTGCAGCTCGGCAATCTTCATGTGGCGGAAACGACACGGGCTGGTATCCCGTGTTAGGCGGAAAGGAGAGCTTGCGGATGTACATTGTGAGCGCGAATCAGTCCCAGGTGGTTGATTCGGCTTTTGTGGAGCGTTTTGTCTTGGTTGAGAAACCAGATGCGGTGATCTTAGCGGCAAGTTACAACGACACGCGCCTGCCTGGAATGCGCGTATAACCCGTATAACATGGCTGCCAACGATGACCGCCAGAAGGAGGGATGAGCATGGAGAGAGTAACGCAAAAAAATGGACGCGGCTATTATCTTTTGGGCGATGGTATTTATAGCGACTGGGGCGTGCCTGAGAAATTCCGGGGGGATGCTGTTGACCGCCTCGCCGCCTACGAGGGCACCGGCCTGGAGCCGGAGGAAATCAAGGCGACATTTACGCCGGAGGCTGTCATAAAACTGGCGGCACAGGCCCTTGGCACCACGCCAGACCGCCTCCGAGAGCTGGCCCAGGCGGACCGGGAAAAGAACGACCCGTTGACGCTGGACGAGCTGCGGGGGATGCGCGGGAAATGGGTCTGGGTTGTATCTCCAGACAAAGATTTGACCGTGTCCGCATGGGCATACGTTGGGGCAAATCATGTGTTTACATACTGGGAGTATGATAATGACGAACTGGTCGGGCGTGTGGTATACAACCTGTGCGACTATGGAGCTTGGATTGCCTACCGCAACCCGATTAAAACGGTTATGCCGGGGGAGGAACAGCATGGAGTGTAAATGCGCAAAATGCGGAGAAGTACGGGAAATCGTCTGTAGAGTAGATGGTGAGCCGTGGTGTGAGGAGTGCTTGTACAAAGCGTTGGGATTGATATTGGACAAAGCGTTGGGGTTGATAGAGGAGGCAAAGCAGGCCAAACATGAGGCTGATTGACACTGAGGCTCTTGGTGTTGGAAGATGTAGTAAGGATATCCTTACTCATACTTAGACCACGACGGAGACGAACATTTTTGCTCTTGGGGCCAGCGAAAGGAGGCCGAGCATGATAAACACCAATCCGACCCGTTGTAATATCTGCGGAGGGCCTGTCACTTATGGCTCTAATGCCCGTGTCTATGGCCGGGAGTATGGAAGCGGCTATTGCTATCTCTGTGAGCGGTGTGGGGCCTATGTTGGGACGCATAAGCCCCGCCCACGGGAGGCCCTTGGATTGCTGGCTGATGAACCTATGAGGACAGGCAAAAAGATGTGCCACGCTATCTTTGATAGCTTTTGGAAAGGGAAACCGAAAGCAGGAAAGAAGCGGCATGACCTTTACCGATGGCTGGCCCACGAAATGGATATCCCTGTTGAGGATTGCCATTTCGGCCACTTCGACATTGACCAGCTCCGGCGAGCGTACATCATTTTGAAAGGTGTAAAGGACAAGCAGATGTGGTATGACAACTGTGGAAAAATCCATTTTAAGGAGGACGACAATGGATAGCTTGGTTGTTGCTGAGGCCGTGTACCCCAACTGTGGGACGCAAGGGCGCGGAGCAGATGCCAAAGCCGACGTCGGGAAGCCGCGCTACACACTTACACCTGTGAGCCTGATCGCCGCTGTGACCGCAGTACGGGAGTATGGATGCCAAAAGTATCACGATCCGGACAATTGGCGGCAGGTTGAGCCGCAGCGCTACCGGGATGCTTTGTATCGGCACTGGCTGTCTTATCTCAAAGGTGAGGAGTGTGACCGGGAAAGCGGAATGCCTCACCTGTGGCATCTGGCTACAAATGCGGCGTTTTTGATTGAGATGGAGGGCGGACAGCATGAGTGAACACGAAGTATGGAGACCTATACCGGGGCACGAAGGAAAACATGAGGTAAGCAACTTTGGCAGAATAAGGTCATGTAACAGGGTGGTTATTCGTTCGAATGGGACAGTTTACACTGTGCATGGACGGATTCTAAATCCGGCAGTTGACAAGGACGGATATATGCAGATAGCCCTAAAGGGAAGTGGGAAGAAAGATACTGCTGTAAAAGTTCATAGAGCTGTTGCACTCGCGTTTATCCCGAACGAGCTTGGAAAATCGGAGGTAAATCACATCAACGGGAACAGAAGTGACAACCGGGTAGAAAACTTAGAGTGGTGTACACGCTCTGAAAACTTGCTCCATAGCTACAGAGTTTTGAGAGGCATAGTACAAAGGAGGGTTGGATAATGGAGTGGATCAGTGTCAATGAGAGGTTGCCGGAGTACGACCCGGCCATAAAAAAGCATATCGAGGGGAGACAATTCGCATGTTTGACTGTTCTTGTGTATAACGGAGTTGTAAAGCAGACAAACCGGTTTTTTTGCGATGCGCCGCGGCAAGGACTGCCTAAAACAGATGGATGGAGATGGGCGTCTGATAACGTTTCGCACTGGATGCCACTCCCTGACCCGCCCAGCGAAAAAACAGAAAAGCCGCCCCTGTGATTGGGCGGCTTGGTGCGGGGGAATGCGCAGTGGAACGCACATTACAGCAGCTCCCTCACATCTACGCCCAGCGCGTCCGCCAGGGCCAAGGCATTGGTGAGGGTGACGTTGCCCATCTTGCCCTCGCCTTGCTCGATACGCTGGATTTGCCTCGTATTGACGCCGGACCGTGTGGCTAGCTCTTCGAGGCTCATGTGTTCCCGGCGGCGGGCCCACTCAAGGTTTGTGATTGCCTTACCCCGGCAGTCGCGTCCATAAGACACCAGCGTGCAGACAGTGCAGTCACCGTCTGCACGCTGGCAATCGCCGTATTTCCTCCTCATTTGATCACCAAGTTGTAGTAGCCACGCTCACCGTCGTTGCCGAGCCGTTCCACGTCATACAGACTATACCCACTAAAATACTTAGCTTGAGGGGTAACCCCGAGGCCGGGGAGGTCAGGGTGATGCTTGTACAGGTAACGCATAAGCTGTATTTTGACCGGCTCGGTTAAATCATCCGGGATGCCGCCAGGCGCGGCTGCGTCCAGGTGGAGATACCCATCTTTGACTTTGCGGTCATCGGACAAGACATCCCATCCACCTTCAGTAAATTTGACTACTGCTTTGCCGCCGAAGTAGGACAAAGCGATAAGAGTGATTTCGTTGGCTTTTTCCATGTTGCATCCTCCTTTTTGTTGCCATCGTGAGCTCCGGGGTGGGATTTCTGTTTTTAGATTTCGCTTTGCCATGCTTCAAATTTTGCGATCATCGTATCATCTGATACCCTGTAATACTCCACGATAATCCTTAAGTCCTCGTTTCCCTTTACGGGATTATCTTTTTCCCACCAATCCCAGTCAAAGTTCTCTTGCACCTCTTCTTCAACGTCCACGTCTACAAGCTTGTCGCTGTATGTCTCCTCGTAGTTATATCCGCTCCCGTCAACCCACTCTTTAATCGTGATAACTTCTCTTACTTTCATTTCCTTTCTCCTTCTGCCCTCGCAACCTCCGGGGCGGGACGTTTCCTGCGTTAATATTGCCAGGTGATTTGTTGCCCGTTATCCATATCGACCCAAGCAAGTTTATAAGTCTTTTTGAGGCTGCTGCCGCAGTAGCCGCCAACTGTGACATATACCCGGTGCTTCCCGTAGTTTTTCCACTCGCGCGCGTCCAACTCGTAGCTGTCATAGTAGCTCATAATTTTTTCCGCTTTCCCCGTCAGGATCTCGATAGTTTCGTCCGTCAATCCGTATTTCTCCATTTTTGCTCCTCCTAGTTTTGGTCTGCCCGATCCCTTACTGTGATTATATTATACGCCAATATTACCTAGTTGTCAATACAAAATGCTAAAATTATCTGATATTTTTTAGGAGGGGTGGCCGTTGAATGAGTTCCCGGAGCGGTTGAGGAGGCTGAGGGAGAGCAGGCGTCCAGTGCGGAGTATGGCGGTGACATCTGAGTTGATAGGTCTAAGCCACGATGCGCTAAGGCGGTATGAGCGCGGTGAGCGAGAGCCGGGATTGACGGAGCTAAAACTGATAGCCAATTATTACTACGTCAGTTTGGACGATCTTTGTTGGGATGATGGAGAGCAGGAACACAATCTTTAAACATATCGCAAAAATATTTTGTACATGCCTCCATTTGGAGGCATAATAACCGGGTCATATGCGACAATGGGAGCGTGGGGGCGAATGCCTCCCGCTCCCTTCCATTTCCTCCTCCTTTCTCATTGCCGGGCCTCCCTCCCGGCAGCGGCACGCAGGCAAAGCCGTAAACCTGCAACATAGCCCGTAAGGGCTATACGCCCTTGTAGCTCAGTGGGTAGAGCGGCCCGGAGATATGGGTGTGCGCCGGTTCGAGTCCGGTTGAGGGCAGATCGCTCCAAAGGCCAAGGAGCTGACACCCCGGAAAGACGGGGGCATGCGTCGCCCTTACCCGCACGAGGATATGGACGGCCCTATGGATGTGCCCCGAGCTGCGGCGGGTGGCCCGCAGCAAATCAGGAGAGGGCGGATTCCCGCACCCGTCCTCTCCTCCGAAAAAAGAAACCATATGAGAGGTGGCGATTATGGCTGCACGGCTGACAGATAGGCAGAAAAAGAAAATAATTGCTGACTATATGGCCGTTGAAAGCTATAACGCTGTCGCTAAAATGAATGGAGTGTCGAAAGACACAGTAAAGCGAATCATCCAGAATTGCGAAAATTTCGCCCAAAAAGCGCAACAGAAAAAAGAGGACAATACCGCCGATATTCTGGCTTATATGGAAAGCCAGCGGGGTATGGTGTGTGAAATCATCGGGAAAGGCCTGACGGTGCTGAACGATGAGGAAAAGCTAAAGGAAGCAACCCCGGCGCAGATCACCACGGCAATCGGGACGCTGATTGATAAGTGGACGGCCATCAGCGGCGGCCCTGCGGACACTGCGAAAGAGGACGATTTGAGCAGGAGCCTAAGAGAATTGGGGAAGGAGTTGGAGAGCGATGAGTGAACAAATTAAAGTGTTTTTTATTTTAGTTGCGGTGGCAGCGGCATTTCAGCTCTTTTTGTTTATCCCGTTTTTGCGGCTTGGAAGAAAGATTGTAAAAAAATCGGGAAAGACCATCTTGCAGTCAGTCTTGGCGAGAGATTTTTTACATGGTTTATATGTTTCCCACTTTGGATTTTTCCGTTTATTTACATTTTATCATGATTAGCCCCAAACAAAAGAAAATCCTCGCTTACTCTTATTCCAGCTATGACGCCCTGATCTGCGACGGCGCTGTGCGCAGCGGTAAGACCTCCCTCATGATGTGGGCCTTTGTGGACTGGGCCATGCGGGAGTTTTCTGGCCAGCGGTTTGGCATTTGCGGTAAGACGGTGGACAGCGCCAGTAAAAATATAATCGTGCCGTTTCTCTCCATGAGCCTGGCCAAGGAGCGCTATACCATGCGCTGGCGGCGGGCGGACAAGGTGCTGGAGGTCCGTCGGGGCGCTGTGACCAACTACTTTGAGGTGTTCGGCGGCAAGGACGAGAGTAGCTTCGCACTGATCCAGGGCCGGACGTTGGCCGGAGTGCTGCTGGACGAGGTGGCACTCATGCCCCGGTCTTTCGTGGAGCAGGCATTAACACGCTGCTCGGTGGATGGGGCAAAGCTGTGGTTCTCCTGCAACCCGGACAGCCCACAGCACTGGTTTTATCTGGAGTGGATCAAGCGCCACAAGGAGCGCAACGCCCTGTATCTCCACTTTGAGATGACGGACAACCCCGGTCTGAGCCAAAAGACCCTGGAGCGGTATCAATCCATGTTCACCGGCGTGTTCTACGACCGCTATATCCGCGGCCTGTGGGTGGTGGCGGAAGGGCTGGTTTATCCGCATTTTGGCGAGCAATGTATCACAGATGAGGAGCCGTCTGCTGGCCGCTATTACATATCTGTGGACTATGGGACGCTAAACCCATTTTCTGCGGGGCTGTGGTGCGTTACAAAAAGCGGGGCGACCCGCATCAGGGAGTATTACCACAGCGGGAAAGGAACAAAATTCCAGAAGACGGATGAGGAGTATTATCAAGAGCTCCTGGTGCTGGCGGAGGGGTACAACGTGGAGTATGTCGTGATCGACCCGTCTGCAGCGTCTTTTATTACGACAGTGTTCCGGCATGGGGCATTCCGTGTGGTTAAGGCTAACAATGACGTGCTGGACGGTATCCGGAGAACCGCGGTGTATCTCAAAAGCGGGAAACTCAAAATACACCGCCGGTGCAAGGACGCTATCCGAGAATTTGGACTATACCGCTGGGACGAGGACTCAACGGTGGACAAGGTCATCAAGGCGGATGACCACGCTATGGATGACATCAGATATTTTTGCAATACCATTTTAGTGAGACATTTCCCGGTGATGAGGTGATAAGTTGAACATTTCTGAAAAACTGAAAGAGCTTGGTTACTCCACCGTGCCGGAGGAGTTTTACGCGAAGGTACAGGAGTGGAAGTCCTGGTATTTGGGAGACGTGAAGGGCTTCCATCGGTACAAGGTTCGAAACGGGGCCGGGATGGTGCGCTGCAAGCGGTACACTCTCAACATGGGCAAGAAAGTCACGGAGGACTGGGCGAACCTACTCATGAATGAGCGGGTGAAGCTCACCCTGGAGGGCGCAAAGGAGCAGGCGTTTATCGACTGCGTTCTGGATGAGAACAACTTCCGCACCAAGGCAAACGAGATGCAGGAGATGGCGTTCGCACTTGGAACTGTGGCGTTTGTCCCCCGCGTTGTTGGGATGGAGGTCACATGGGACGGGCCGGTCGCCGGAAGCGCAAAGGGTATTGTCATTGACTATGTGACGGCGGAGCATATCTGGCCGCTTTCATGGAGAAACGGCGTCATTTCTGAGTGCGCCTTTGACAGCATCGTCAATATAAACGGAGAGGCATACTGCTATCTGCAAATTCACCGTAGGACGGACGGCGGGCTGTATGACATTGAGAACCGGTTTTATAAATATCGGAACAGCAGTGTGGGCACGGAAGTGGATCCGAACTTGGTTCCGGGCTTTGAACGGATTCCGCCCGTGGTCCACACCGGCTCAGGCCGGCGGCAATTCGTAATCGACCGGCCTAATATCGCCAACAACCTGGACTACTCTGTTCCGCTGGGCATCTCGGTGTATGCCAACGCCATCGACATCCTCAAGGGCTTGGACGTGGCATTCGACAGCTATGTAAACGAGTTTGTACTGGGCAAAAAGCGGGTAATGGTCAAGCCCTCCGCCCAGCAGTATCTGGACGGTGAGCCGGTATTTGACCCGGATGATCTGGCCTATTATGTTCTCCCAGAGGACATTGAGGGCGGCGCGGTCATACAGCCCATTGATATGTCCCTGAGAACAGCGGAGCACAGCGAGGGCATCGAGACGCAGCTCAATCTCCTGTCCAGCAAATGCGGCTTCGGCGAGACCTATTACCGCTTCAGCGGCGGGAGCATTACAACGGCAACCCAGGTCATCAGCGAGAACTCCACCATGTTCCGCACCATCAAAAAGCATGAGATCATCCTGGAACAGACTATTACCGAATTGTGCCGTATTATTCTCCACCTGGGCAACACGGCTATGAAAGCCGGGCTGAATGAGGAGGCACAGGTCACAATCGACTTTGATGATTCCATCATCGAGGACAAGACAACAGAGCGCAATAATGACCGCCAAGACCTTGCGACGGGCATCATGAACGACTGGGAGTACCGCATGAAGTGGTACAACGAGGACGAGGCCACGGCAAAGAAGATGCTGCCAAAGATGGAAGATTTGACGGACGAGGGAGAGAACGAGATTGAATGAAATACCCATTTTCGCCCGAAGTCCTGGACGCCCTCCCGGAAGAGTTGGCCGAGCTGTTCCGCAGTTTGGAAGCGACCCTCCTTGACGAGATATGTTCCCGGCTGAAACTGGCTGGCGAGTTGAACGAGGTCACGGTGCAGGACATCCGGGCGCTTCGCTCCCACGGCATCGACCTGAAGGAAATCGAAAAGGCCATCCAGCGTACCGCCAACATCAGCCAGCGGGACCTTAAAAAGCTCTTGGACGGTGCGGTGGAGCGCAACCAGGAGTATTACAAAGAGGTCATAGACCTTGCGGGCCTGACGGCTCCTGAAACGCTGGTGAGTGCCACCGATATTGTTGCCATTATGGCACAAGCCCAGCGAGAAGTCGGCAACCTGACCCGCTCAATGGGATTTTTGGTAGACAACGGGCGGACGATGCTTGCCCCGGGCAGGGCCTATCAATGGGCGCTAGACAACGCAGAGATGCAAGTTATGAGCGGGGCTGTCTCTTACAACCAGGCCATCAAAAACGCCGTCAAGCAGCTGGCGGACAGCGGTATCAAGATTGTGGACTATGAGAGCGGGCACCGGGACCAGATCGACGTGGCGGCCCGCCGGGCGGTGATGACGGGCGTGTCCCAACTCTGTTCCAAATACACGGAACAGAGCGCCGAGTATCTGGAAACGCCGTATTTTGAGGTGTCCGCTCATATCGGGGCCCGTGACACCGGTGTCGGCTGGCAGAACCACAAGGAGTGGCAGGGCCGGGTCTACTCCGTCAGGATCGGAGACAAATATCCGAGCATCTACGAGGTGTGTGGCCTGGGCTATGTGGACGGCCTGGAAGGAGCCAACTGCCGCCATATCAGGACGGCGTTTGTGGATGGTGTGATGGAGCGCACATACACCGACGGAGAACTGGCCCACATTGATGACGGCCATGACGTGGACTTTGAGGGCAAGCACTACACGGCCTATGAGGCAACCCAGGTACAACGCCGCATAGAGAGAACAATCCGCAAGCTGAAACGGGAACAGACCGCATATAAGGCCGCTGGGCTGGAAGAGGATGCCCAAGCAGTGACGGCCCGTATCCGACGGCTGAACAAGGAGTATAAGGCATTCAGCGAGGCGGCGGGGCTGCCATTGCAACGAGAACGTATGAAAGTAGCTTACTAATTGCCGAGAGGCGTAAAACCGAGGCCGACGGGCCTTAAACGGCACCCGACGGGGTGACTAATAAACGGAGGTTTCAAAAATGTCTGAACCTATTACAAATCCTGCGGTGCAGGAGCCGACACCGGGCAATGGTGGCGAGGTTACCTTTACTCAGGCCGAAGTTGATGCGCTCATCAGCAAAGAAAAAGCAAGAGCCGTAGCCAAGGCAACAAAGGGTATGCCCAGCGAAGAGGAGATGACCGCCTACCGGACCTGGAAGGATGGACAGGCCGGCGAAAAGGACCGCTGGGACAAGCTGACCGGAGAGCGGGATACGCTGGCCGGGAAGCTGACCGCCGCGGAGGCGGAGCGGGACCAGCTGAAACGCGACCTGTATCTGGCCCAAAAGGGTCTGACCGGAGAGGAGGCGGAGTTTATCGCCTTCAAGGCCGGGAAGATGGTGGACGACAAGACCACCTTTGAACAGGCCGTGGACGCACTGACCGCCGAGCGGAAAAAGACCACCTTCGACTGGACCGCCCCTGTGGGCGGCGGAAGCTCCAAAACAGGAGAAAACGACGTGATGAACGCCCTGATCCGGGGCGCACTCAAGTAAGAAAGGAGCCTATCAATGGCCGATATTATCGACAGAAGCAGATTGTCCGGGCTGATCCCTGAACCCGTGACCCGTGAGATTATCCAGGGAGCCGTAACAGAGTCCGCCGTGCTGCGGATGGCCCGTCGGCTGCCCAACATGACCAGCAAGACCCAGACCCTCAACGTGCTGGACGCACTGCCCACCGCCTATTTTGTGAACGGCGAGGCGACCACCGGAGCGCCCGACTCCAAGGCATCCCTAAAAAAGACCACCAACATGGCGTGGGACAAGAAGAAAATCTATGCAGAGGAGATCGCGGTCATCGTCCCCATTCCCGAGGCGGTGTTGGACGACAGCGATTACGACATCTGGGGTGAAGTGCGTCCCCGCCTCCAGGAAGCCTTTGGCAAGGTCATTGACGCCGCTATTCTGTACGGCACAGACAAGCCCACCTCCTGGAGAGCGGGCCTCGTTCCCTCTGCCGAGACTGCTGGCACTGTGGTGGCCGCAACCGGTGACATTTTCTCCGATATCATGGCGGAGGATGGTGTGATCGCCAAGGTTGAGGAGGGCGGATACATCCCCAACGGCGTGATGGCCGCCATCCAGATGCGGGCCAAGCTACGGGGGCTGGTGGACAAGAACGGCCAGCCCATCTTCAAGACCGATATGCAGGGTGATACCCGCTACGCGCTGGACGGCATGAGTATGTATTTCCCCGTAAACGGCGCTTATGATCCGGAGAAATCTCTTGCGATTGTGGGTGACTGGAGCCAGTTGGTCTATGCCATTCGACAGGATATGACCTTCAAGATTTTTGATAGTGGTGTGGTGCAGGACCCCACCACCGGTGACATTCTGTATAACCTGATGCAGAACGATATGGTGGCCCTCCGCGCCGTCATGCGGTTGGGATGGGAGGTCCCCAACCCCATCAACGCTTACAATGCCGACCTGGACAACGCCTTCCCCTTCGCCGTATACGCCGCCGCCACAGGCACCATCAGCGCCGTGGACGTGACCCCCGCTACCCCGACGGTTGAGAAGGGCAGCGGACAGCAGTTTGCCGCTTCTGTGACTGGCACCGGTGGTCCCTATAGCACCGCTGTGACCTGGAGCGTGAGCGGTTCGTCCGCTGTTGCCGGCGGGACGCAGATCAGCGCCGCCGGTTATCTGGCGGTGGACGCCGCCGAGACCAACACCAGCCTGACTGTCACGGCCAAGTCCAAGCAGGATTCCTCCAAGACTGACACCGCCACGGTCACCGTATCGGGGGGTTAAATGAGCTGTTGAGCACGGCCTCGCTCTCCACGCCAGACCTCTCCGGCATGACCAAGGCTGAGCTCCTGGACTATGCGGACGAGAACGGCGTGGAGGGCGTCAGCAGCTCCATGAAAAAGGCCGACATCCTGGCTGTTTTGGAGGCGCTGTGATGGCTTACGCAGACTATGAGTATTATACAACTGCATACCTGGGAACAGCCATTCAGGAGGCCGAGTTTTCCCGCCTTGCCCTGCGCGCAAGTTCCTTTCTGGATTACTACACGCAGGGCCGGGCGGCCCAAAACGCAGACCTGGACGCCCTAAAAATGGCGTGCTGCGCTGTTTCAGAGCAGTACCAAGTCATCGATACAGCGCGAGCGTTGGCACAAAAAGCACTGTCCTCCTCCCTCTCTTCTGAGGGTGGTGAGTTGCAAAGTCAGACTGTGGGCGGCTGGTCCAAGACCTACCGAGGCGCTGGGGACAGCGCTGCGCAAGCAACAGCCTCAGCCGCTTCCGCCAAAGCATCGCTTGCCGATGCTGCTAGTCAGTATTTGGCCGGTACCGGGCTCCTGTATCGTGGGGGGAGGTGCGGCTGTGGATATGTTTCCCCATGTTGTGACGGTCTATAACACAGAGACCACAGAGCTCCCGGAGAACAATTTTGAACCATCCATGGTCAATCATATCACCGTACTGCGTGGGGTCCTCCTGGATGCCTCCAAGGGCTCTAACGTAGCGAAAAGTGGCTTAGAGGGAGCGGACGCGGTAACCCTCTATATCCCGGTCAGCGTGGAGGCCGTGGACGGCGTGACCGGTGCGGCAAAGCGGTATATCGGTCCTATTGAGTTCTGGAGGACAGAGGATAAATCCGCCCTGTGGACCCTCTCTGTGGGCCGCAACTGCTTTTTCGTCAAGGGCGAGGCTGTACACCCGGACTGGACAGTGCAGACTATAGAGGCTGCCTACGATGACGTGTATGACGTGACCAAGGTGGACTTCAAGAATTTTGGCGGAGATATGTCCCATTGGGAAGTCGGAGGCGTCTGAAATGCTGAAATTCACGGTACACACCGATGGCTTGGAGTCAATCAAGGACAAACTGGCTGAGGGATGTACCAAAGCGGAGCATACTGTGGCACTCCAGGTAAAAAAAGACACTTCTCCGTTTGTTCCGGCTCTGACCGGAGACCTTGACCGAAGAACGAAAGTGGACGGCCCATTGATTATTTACCCTGGCCCTCAATCCAGGTATCTGTACAACGGGAAACTTATGGTAGACCCAGAGACTGGCAGCAGTTATGCCCGGAAAGGCACCACAAAAGTGTTGACGGACAAAAATCTAGTGTTCAACAAGGCGATGCACGCACAAGCCCAGGACCACTGGTTCGAAGCCAGCAAGGCCGAAAACTTGGGAAAATGGATCCGTGTGGCAGACAAGGCGGTGAAAGATGATCTCTGATAAGAAAGAAAAACCTCGCATGTTGGCGGCGGCAGAGGAAGTAGGCAAGATATCCCGCTCAATGCTGGTATGGGCCAACACCTTCCCGGAGAAGCCGGTGGATATCATCAAGTATGAGTTCCTGACTTCCGACCAGGGGGACGAGACCGGTATGGCCCTGTCTACTATCCAGGGTACCTATATCACAAAGCGGTTCATCCTAGGCGGCTATCAGGCAGAATATCAATTCAAGCTGATTTATCGTATCAAGCCTGGACGCAGTAATGACAAGCGCCTGGACGCGGACGAGCTGCTGAACCACTTTGGCGACTGGGCGATAAAAAATCTCCCTGATTTAGGAGAAGAAATCCGGGCTTTGAGAGTAGAACCAACAACACAGTCCTCAAAATTCGCCGCCTATGAAGGCGGTTATGAAGATTACCAAATTTTGATGAAGCTGACCTATGAAGTTGGCGTGTGAAAAACCTTAATGTACAAGAAAGGAATCAAAATGAAATTTGATGATATGAAGGTGCTGGAAAAGAGCATCGTGCCAGTCTACGAGAAGAATTGCGTAGACGGGAGTAATTTCCATGAACAGGTAGTGAATGCCCGTGAACTGTGGAAAGCATTAGAGATTGGGCGAGACTTTTCAAACTGGGTAAAAGATCGACTTGAAGCCATTGGAGCGGTTGAAAACGTGGACTATTGTTTGCTCGCCAAATCTGGCGAGCAAAACGGGCGCGGAGGATCAAACAGAATCGATTATATTCTGACAATGGACACCGCTAAAGAGATGGCGATGCTTGAACGCAACGAAAAGGGCAAAATGCTCCGTCGGTATTTTATCGAAGCAGAAAAACGGTATCGTGAGATGAAGCTCATCCGCGCGCGCTCTAAAGCGGAGCGGCGGTTGTTCACCGATATCCTAAAAGAAGTTCTCCCGGAAAGCCCCAACAAGAAATGGGCGTACAAGCAGTACACAGACCTGATCTATAAGCACGTTACCGGATACAACGCAAAGCAGCTCAGGGAGCTGTACGACAAGCCCAAAGGCGCAAATGTGCGAGAGCTTATAACGCCGCAACAGTTAAAAGAAGTCATGCGGTATGAACGCATTATTGAAGGCCTTGTAAATCTTGGGCAGGATTACGCCGGAGTAAAGGCAATCGTGGAGAACCCGACGGCATACTTACCGCAAAAAGCAGGATAATTGAAACTATTCACTTGAAAGGAGACAGTATAATGGCAGACCTTGAATTTAACACTACGGCGGGCCAGACCATTGCCCGAGAACTTCTGATCGCCTATCTTAACACAGGGACCGCAGAGACTCCCACATGGAGTGCTTTCGGCAAGCGCGTGGAAGACTCCGATGAGGAAATGGACTGGAGCCAGGAATCCACGCAGGACATCCTGGGAAACACCTGGACCACCATGAAGAAGCCCATCATTACCCAGTCTTTTGACCCTATCCCTATGGACGCTGGAGACGCTGCAGCAGTAAAGCTGTGGAATCTTGGTGTAAAGGACCAGAACGCCCAGTCTCTTGCCAACCAGGATATGCTGATCGCTCATTTCTACGCCGATTCCGGCGAGGCTACCTTTGCAGAGCGGTACAGCGGGAGCGCCATTGCCGTGACCCGCATTGGCGGCGAGGGCGGAGGCAACCTGGAAATTTCCACAGAGATTACCTACGGCGGCGAGCGTACCCTTGGCACAGTAACGAGAACCGGCAGCACGGTCACCTTTACTCCTGGCGGGGCGGTGTAACACATGAAGGAACTGAACTTTGAATCGGGCCTTGTTACTTACTCTCTGAACGGAAAGTGTGAGGTCACATTTAACCCAACAGACGGACAGTTTGCAAAGAAGATTTTAGATGTGTTCAGTGCTCTGGAATCTAAGCAAGAGGAGAGAAATGGAAACACGGCGGAAAATGGAGAAGAAGCTTTTGCGATGCTCCAAGAATTGGACACAGAGATGCGAGGCATGATTGACAAACTTTTCGGGGTGCCTGTGTGTGAGCCGCTTTTTGGAGATGTGAATGTTTACGCATTAAATAATGATGGAATCCCTCTTTGGATGGTGCTTTTGTTAATGGTAATGGGAGAAATTAAAACAAATATAGACAAAAATGCAGCTGGAGACGTGAAAGCAAAATTAGAAAAGTATGTAGGTAAATATATGAAAAATGATTTTTGAACTACCTAAAAGCCTTACGGTGGGCGGGGTGGATTACAGAATCCGCTCCGACTACCGGGTAATTCTGGAGTTATTAGTGACACTAGGTACTCCAGAATTAAAAAATTTAGAAAAGTCGCTTGCCGCATTGATTACCATTTTCCCGGACTATGACACGATACCATCATCTGACTACCAAAATGCACTGGATCAATGCGTATGGTTTATCAATGGCGGTGAAACAGAACATGGAAAGCCAGAAATCAAGCAATTAATGGATTGGGAGCAGGATTATCCACGCATCGTTGGCCCTATAAACCGAATCTTGGGATTTGAATCCCGGAGCGCTGAATATCTGCATTGGTGGACCTGGCTTTCGGCATATTTCGAAATTGGCGACTGCCTGTTTGCGCAGATCGTCAACATACGTGCAAAAAAAGCGAGAGGTAAGAAACTAGATAAATCGGAGCAAGAGTTTTACCGACATAACAGGGATATTATCGACATTAAGAGGAAATACACCGAAGCGGAACAAGAAATATTGATGAAGTTGCTCGGAAAATAAAAATCCGCCCCAGAAGGGGCGGTGTGGCTATTGGACATTTAATGCCTGCTTTAACGCTGCCTGTAATACCTGAGAAAAGTTGATTCCCGCCTTTTCGGCAAGCTCATTCAAATAGCTGGGGATTGTAACATTCTTCCGAATCACTCTCATATCATTCGCTTTTCGATAGGCGTCAAAGTCGACAACAACAAATGTTGCTATTTCCCCATCTTTGCAGTCTGGAAGCCGCTGAGACGGAATGGGGATTTCCTTTCCCACATCCTGCATAGTAATCCCCCAAAGCCCAATAGCATCAGCCCCCATATCAATGGCGTTTGCAATGGAATCTCCTTCGGTGTTGATGTCTAAATCTGGGACATATACAACAAATCCCGTGTCGGCTGGCGTTAGTACAATTGGATAAGCAGTTTTCACGATACACCCTCTCTTTCATGCCGCTAAGGCTCATAGGCCCCGGCGCTTGATAATTGATTTGGCAAGTTGTTCATTGATTTCTTTGTGTCGCGGGACAGGCTCAATATCGATTCCATTTGTCATAATGATGTGATTTGCTCCTTCGCGAAGTGTCCACCATCCCTTTTTACGAAACCGATTTATCAGATCCTTTTGTTTCACACAACCACCCCATAATTATATTATACGCATTTAATGCGCATATGTCAAGAACTTATTTGAGTTTTCCGTAAAAGAAGGTGAACGCATGGCGAATAATGCAGATGGCAGTGTTGTTATTAATATTGATTTAACCGCAAAAGAGGCAGAGCAGGAGCTGTCTCGTCTGAAAAAGAAAATTCTCCGGCTCAATGAAAGCTTGTACGTGGGGGAGCATAAAAAAAATTCTCTTGTTGCGCAGTTAAAAGAAGCGGAACAGGAGCTAGATAATCTCCAAAAGAAGACAACGATAGGGCCTGGATTCAGTGCGCAAATCGACCCCACAAGTGTTGAGCGGATAAGCGAACTAAAAAATATTATCTCCAGCACAACGGATGAAATAAAAAAACAGGAGGCTGCAAACAAGAGGGTTGCAGAAACGCTTTATGCCGAAAAAAATCTTTATGGAGAAACAGAGCAGGTTGCACGCAAGGCGGCTGACGAGGCCGAAAAATTGGGAAACAATGAAGGCAAAAATCGCTGGATTGAAAGTTATAAAATTGGTGTGCAAGGGCTTGCCAAATGGCTTCTAACCGCTGGAAAAAATGCAATCAGCCTGTCTCGTAACCTTGCAAAAAGCTTTTCTAGCAAAATTTCAAGCGGTATAAAGAAGCTTACGAAATCGTTTTTAAACCTTTTCACCGCAACCAAAAAATCCAACAAAGCGTTTTCAGGAGGATTCAAAAATCTCCTGAAATATGGTCTTGGTATCCGAAGCGTATTTGTTCTGGTAAATAGACTACGCGCTGCCCTCGTAGATGGATTTAAAAATTTGGCGCAGTTTTCTACCGAAACGAATACAAGTATTTCTATGGTAAAATCTGCCCTGACACAGTTAAAAAACAGCATGGCAACGGCCTTCTCTCCTATTCTTACCGTGGTGACGCCGATTCTGACGCAGTTTATTAATATGCTGTCCAAGGCGGCAGACTATGTGGCGCGCCTGACGGCGGCATTGACAGGGCAAAAATCTTACACGAAGGCAACGGCGGTACAAGAAGATTATGCGGCGAGCCTAAAAGATACATCTGGCGCGGCAAAAGATGCAAGTAAGGCCCTCGCAAATTTCGATACCATTAATAAATTGTCCACCAACTCCAGCGCGTCGAGTGGCGGAGGAAGTGTAACTCCTTCCGAAATGTTTGAGGAGGTATCCATAGAACCTCTTTCTTTCGATTCGTGGGGAGAAGCGTTCTCTACAATGGTTGACAGCATTCTTAATGATGGTATTCCCAGGCTGGAGTCGGGACTATCCACATTGGCTGATTGGATCAACGGGTTTTCGGCGAATGTGGCGGAAATGTTCACTTTTCCAGATATACAAGAAAAAATATACGCTCTAGGCGCGTCTGTAGCAACTTCGCTCAATAATTTTGTAAATCAAGTTGACTGGGTGACAATGGGTTCTGCATTGGGTGCTGGCCTTAATACAGCACTCAGTTTTATGGTGTCGTTTTTGTACACATTTGACTGGTTAGGCTTAGGGAATAGCTTATCCACGCTTGTTAACAACGCGATCGAAAATATTAATTGGTACAATCTTGGGAAGCTTTTATGGGCAAAATTCAAGGCCGTAATCGAAACAGCCGCAGGTTTCTTACTGGGGCTTGATATGAAATCGGTGGCCAAGGCCGCGAGCAACACAGTGATTGGGTTTTTCGATTCTATGAGCGAGACAATACAGAGCATTGACTGGGGGGCATTAGCGAAGCAGATAATAACATTTCTTGTAAATATCGATTGGGCGGGTATGATCGCTTCTGCTGCGGGTGCTTTAGGGTCCTTGGCTGGCGCTTTGGCTGAGTTTATTGGGACGGCAATTGCTAGTGCTTTTGATGGAATTATCGAGTATTTTGCAGACGAAGTAAACCAGTGCGGCGGCAACATTGTGCTGGGAATCCTAAAGGGCATTCTAGATGGACTGGTAGGTATAGCGACGTGGATTTATGACAATATTTTTATACCGTTTATCAATGGGTTTAAGACCGCATTCGGCATTCATAGCCCATCTACCGTTATGGCGGAACAGGGGTCATTTCTTATGAGCGGATTACTCAGCGGTTTAACGAACGGACTACAACCGGTGATAAACTTTTTCTCAGGAGTAAAAAAGAAAATCCAGGATGTACTTAGCGCCATAATCAAGTTTGTTAAAAATGTATTTACTGGCGAGTGGGAATCTGCTTGGGATGGGGTAAAAAGTGTATTCAAAAATTTGTGGAATGACATTGTGGGGCTGCTAGAGAGTGCAGTAAACCTAATTATCCAGGGTGTCAATTGGATGATTTCGAAGCTAAATACTATTAGCTTTGAGACGCCGGACTGGGTGCCTGGAATCGGCGGGAAATCATTTGGAATCAACATTCCCGCAATAAATGAAATTTCTATCCCACGCCTCGCCCAAGGCGCAGTTATTCCACCGAACCGGGAGTTTTTGGCTGTTCTGGGTGATCAAAAGAGCGGGACCAATATCGAGGCTCCCGCATCTGAAATTGAAGCTGCCGTTGCTCGCGGGATGCAGTCAGGCAATGGAATTTACGGCGGCCAACTCACGATTACTATAAAGCCCGCATCTGGGTTAACGCGATACCTGAGCTACGAGCTGGACGACGAGTCAAAGCGGCGTGGATATAAGTTAGTCAAGGCTTAAGGGGGCAACTATGAGTGCGAACTATGTAAAAATTAATGGTCAGCCCTTCGACGCCAAAGTAGCGATTTCGGACTATGAAGAAAACTTTAACGTGCTGGATGGAGAAAATGCCGGGCGAGTGAAGAATGGAAGCATGGTCAGGGATGTCATAGGTACATATATTGGGCATAAAATTACCTTTTTCAGCGCTGGTAACATAGGGGAATTTGACGCCCTGTGGGATTACCTGGTGCAGCACTCTGTTGATGACTTTGTAACACTAGAAGCCGCCGATGGGCAAAGCACCATTATATACGAAGCATATTATACATCCGGCAAAAGAAAAATACGAACGGTGCAGGATGGCGTAAACTACTGGGACGAAATAGAAGTCAATTTTGTCCCAATTAACCCGCAGGTGACGCCATGAGCTATAAAATTATATATGGGGACCGGACCTTCACAGCCAAGGATATCAAGGAGGGACATTGTTTTATCGGCAATTCCATTGCCGGGGACGAGCTCACAATTGATACCTTGGATGTGACGGTCAAAAGCTTCGACACGCAGTTTTTCCCGCTGACGGACTCGGACGGGTATCTCCTGTGTGATTCAAACGGGCACTTTCTTGTGGCCCGGCCCAGACTGGATGATCTGACACAGTATGTCTATGGCGAGCCGGTGTATTACTACCATGACGATGTGCTGATCGGGAAGTTTTTCCTCTCGTCTGTGATGCGGGTGGGGCTGATCCACTATAAGCTCTCCTGCATTTCGGGGGTTGGGCTGCTGGACAATACCCAGCATTACGGCGGCATGTATACGGGACAAGCCTTGTCTGATGTAGTTGCGGATATTATTTCCGGCACGGTAGAGTACAGCATAGACGAGGCATATCAAAGCATCCCGGTCTATAATTGGCTGCCCATCGGTACGCGGAGAGAAAACCTCCACCAGCTTTTGTTTGTGACGGGGCTCGCCCTGAAAAAGGACGCGAACGGAATTATACGGATTACGGCATTAACAGACGGCAACCCAACAGAAATCGGAGAGAGCCGCTTGTTTTCGGGCGGAAGCATTGATTACAATGCCCCCTCCACGGCGGTTTCGGTCGCGGAACACACATATATAGCATTTGCATCAGACGAAACGGTTACGTTGTTCTCGGGTGAAGCGGCGGCGGAAGATATTATTACGCCGAATGGAGCCAAGGTGTCTGGTGTGCTTGTGCCGTTTGATAACCCGATACACGATCTCCAAATCGACAATGGGGAGATTTTAGAGAGCGGCGTAAACTACGCCGTACTGGCACAGAGCTCAGATTGCCTCCTCACTGGTCAAAAGTATACGCACATTGTACGGGAAATTTTACGCGGCGAGGCTGGGGCCAGCAAGGACAACACCGCTACTGTTACGGACGCGACGCTTGTAAATCTGGCAAATTCCGAAAATGTGGCCGAGCGCGTACTTGCTTACTACAGCAAAGCACGCACTGTCTCCAATGATCTCGTGGTCGGTACAGAGCGCCCAGGCGACCCAATAAGCATGGATGACCCGTTTGGAGACCCCATGACGGGCATTATAAAATCCATGGATATCAATATATCCAATTTGCTCAGAGCGCAAACCGAATTTGTGGAGGGGTACACACCCACCGGAATTGGCAATTATTATGAGCATCTCCTTATCATCACCGAAGATGGGACGGTCACAATCCCGGCAGAAGCAAAAGGCAGGGTGCGCCTTGTCCTCATCTCAGGCGGTCAAGGCGGCGCATCCGGCGAAAAAGGCGCAGACGGCACCAATGACAGCCAAAGCGACGGAAACGGCGGTAAGCCTGGTGCGGGTGGTAAGGCTGGTAAGGGCGGTTCCGGAGGCCGCATTTACATTGCCACGATCCCGGTAACTCCGGGACAAACCTTTGCGGTAAAAATTGGGCGAGGCGGAGTCTACGGCTTTTATTCGGAGGACGGATCGGAAGAAGGCTCGTTTGGAGGAGACACCACTTTTGGGGAATACTCCACCGCGAATGGCCGTGCATCTGAGACTGGATTTGCCGAAATGTTCAGCGGGGTCGTATACGGCTTGCCCGGTGATGACGGTGTGGACGGCGGCAACGGCAGTGGAGAGGACGGCGAGGGAGAAAACGTCGTATATAATGGCGTTACATACACACCCGGCGCACAGGGAGAAACCGCGAGATACGAAAGCAGCAGAATGACCGTCGTAGGCATTGGTGGCTATGGCGGCGGTGCAGCAGCAGGCCACAACGGGAAAGACGGCGATTCGGGCTCCGCAACTTATAATGGCGGAGATGGATACGGCACCGGCGGCGACGGCGGCGCGGGTGCGGACGCGGATGCTCCGGCCACTACTCAGCACCGTGGCAGAGGCGGAACGGGTGGCAACGGCGGCGGCGGTGGCGGTGCAGCAGGCGGTGCATCGAATAACAATGTGACAACCAATAAATGGGATGGCGAGAACGGTATCGGCGGTGCGGGAAGCCGTGGCGGTACTGGAGGGCTCGGAATCGCCTTTTTGTACTATTGAGGTGGTAGCGTGGCAAGTATTATAAAAAAACTGATCAACGGGATTTTGGGCGACGTGGTGCAGCTTGATCACTCCGCCCAAGATATTGACGACACCATCACAAAAACGTCCCAACTCACCGGGCGTAATCTGCTGGATAACTGGTATTTTGTGAATCCTATTAACCAACGTGGTCTGGATAGCTATGCAAATAGTAGTGGACTCTATGGTATTGATAGGTGGAAGATACTTTCAGGGCTTTCAAATTTTTGCTACGTTGAAGTTAATGATGGTTATGTGGCTATTGTGAATGCGAATACAACGCCAGGTAATTATATCTATATCGCCCAATATTTTGAGTATGAAATCACGCCAGCTGGCGTTTCACGGACAGTAAGCATTATGGACAAAGACGGGGTTGTGAGGTCCAGCACAAACTCCAATGGTATTAACTGGGTATATGGCGATGGGATTTATATTTATCAGGGAGACGCTAAGAGTCTGAACATCAGATTGGATGCTGGCAAGCGGTTGAATATGAAAGCAATCAAGCTTGAACTTGGTTCGAGTCAAACCATTGCCCATCAGGACATAGCAGGAAATTGGATGCTGAACGAAATCCCGGATTACGGGGAGCAACTGGCACGGTGTCAGAGGTACTATCAAATTTTCGCGACTCAGTCGGTTAGACCGACAAACAAGGACGATTTTAGGCCTGTAATGAGGACAACCCCTGCGCTTAGCACAATTACAATCGGCAGCAAAACGTATTATACAGCTAGTGCAGAACTTTGAGGAGGCCAAAATGGACAATACATCAAGAGTCTATATCAAAACAGATGACCAGGGCCGGATTATCCGATGCGAGGGCGAATACACCCTGCCAAGCAATTTGGACGGGTGGGTGCTTATCGAGGAGGGACCGCCCTGTGACCGCCTCAATTTGGCCCAGACACACTATTTTGGTGGTGGACTTTGCACCGACGACGGTATCCCCCGGTATAAGCTGGAGGACGTACAGGCAGTAGCACGTACCGATGAGGAGATCGAGGCAGACCGTGCAGCGCTGCCAAAGCCAGGTCTATCTGGCCTCACGGCTCGCGTAGAAGCACTAGAGGAGATCACAGCAGCAATTGAGAGAGGGCTATCCACATGAGACTAAGAGCAACAGGCCAAACGCTGGAGTTAGTAGAGTCTGAACGACTGGTCTCCGGGTCGGTAGAAATCTATACGGCAGCATTTGAGTTTGACGCAGCCTGGGATGGATATGCAAAAACAGCGGTGTTTACAGACGATATGGGCCGCAGCGCTGAGATTGCATTGACAGATAATACATGCACAGTCCCATGGGAAATCCTTCGGGCGGGCAAGTATATCCATATAGGCATATATGGAGTAAATGGGGACAAGCGATATCCGACGATTTACACAGCGAACGGTCTCAGGGTCTTTGAGGGTGCATTGCCCGCAAACCCATCTCAGCCCCCGAGCCCCACAGAGTATGAGCAGCTATTGAGCATGATCGGAGACACATCGGCCCTTAAAACCACGGACAAGTCCTCTTTGGTTGCGGCAATCAATGAGATATACCAAGCAGGCGGCGGTGGAAAGTCCGTTACAGATGCTCAGGTAAATGGGGACGGCGACCTTATCATCACCCTGTCAGACGGCACCACCATCAACGCGGGGCATGTAGTGGGCGCGGAAGGTGCGCAAGGCCCAGAGGGACCTCAAGGGCCGCCCGGCGCGGAAGGAGAACAGGGACCAGCGGGGCCCAAGGGAGACACCGGGGAGCAAGGCCCGCAGGGGCCGAAGGGCGATACCGGCGCCCAGGGATTGCAAGGCCCAAAAGGAGACCAGGGGGAACAGGGCATCCAAGGCCCGCAGGGGCCAAAAGGTGACACCGGAGACACCGGCCCGCAGGGTCCCG
>OGDN01001210.1_pt1 | contig 45178 bp, 41 predicted proteins | sample 1570271 | NCBI WGS metagenome assembly OGDN01 (sample SAMEA4384481, study PRJEB24528) | human gut metagenome | reverse complement strand
TGATTATGATTTCTCATGCTGCTACACTCTTAAAACGCCTATGAACACAAGCTCTCACAAATACCTCCTGATGATTCTACATATTATATGCCCTGAATTTCTTGACATACTTTGTAATTTCTTATCCAATTTTGCAAGTATAGCAGAAGTAGTACTCTCGATCCATAAGCCAAAGCGGAAACCCAATGGGATCACCAAAGCTGACCGGGAAGCTCGCAAATCCGATGATCTGAGGAAGATGCCACAATAATGCAAAATACGAGAGTATATGGGCAAGAATAAAAGAGGAATTGTTTTATAACAGAGGCAGCTGCTTAACTTCAAAACCCTTGCGTTTAATGTGTCAAGTGTGATTGACAATTTCATTTTTTGATTTTCAAATTAATCTGCTCCTTTCAAAACAGCCGTATTTATCAAGATGCAAATAGATAAATACGGCTGTTATTTTTGTTTTATCAATCGGTTGCCTTAAAAACGGCTCTTACAAAATTATACATATGTGCACGGATACAATTGCCTCCATGATAACCGTCTTTCACATAATGCCAGATGTGCGGTACGCCGTTGTTGTTAAGGATATCATGATAGCCGAACGGTGTAGAATAGACCACCGTATCGTTTGAACCAGCTGTCAGGAGCAGCAAATAGGGGGATTCATCGGTATATTGAAAGTCTGATTTTGCAATCAGTCCCGGAGAAACCCCTGGTGCAGGACAAACTGCACCCACATAACCGAACAGGTCGGGACGCTTCATTGAGATATAAAGTGATTCTCTTCCTCCCATAGAAAATCCCATAATGGCTGTGTTATCTTTTCCTGTTTTAACAGAATAATGCGACTCGATGTACGGCATTAAATCGTTCGTCAACTCGTTAATAAAGTTGTCATAGGCTGCATTGTTTTCCTCGTTCATGCCACTGCATGAATCCTGTGTTTCGCTTGCATAAATATACGGAAACACAACAATCATATCTTTTGCTTCTCCCGAAGCAATGGCGTTACCGATAATCTGACGCAGACGCATACTTTTATCCGTTTCATCAATCAGTGTATCCTCTGTCTGCCAGTAACCATGCATGGCATATAAAACAGGATATTGCTTACTCTCAGAGTAATTTGCCGGAAGCAGTATATTGAAACAGCGTGTCCTTTTACAGGTTGTCGAATAATAGCTTACTTTTTGGACGGTTCCATATGTTACGCCTGATTTTTCTTCCCGTTCTTCCGCCGGTTCTGTTTCCAGAATATTGGCACTTACCCGTGCAGTATATTCTTTCATAGAAACGGTAGATTTTATTGGTTTGTCCTGCTTTTCTGCAATTGGAAATTCCGTGATTTTTGCAAAAAGAAAGTCCCGAATCAGTTTGAGATCTGTAACGTCGACGGTTCCACTTTGATCCACATCTGCGGCGACCTCATATCTTTTGCTGTCAAAACCGTATGATACTCCATGTTTTGCAAGACATAAATCAATTGTATTAATGACATTATCAGAATTTAAATCGCCTAATATAATGTCTTTTGACACACCTGCACCAAGTATTCCGACGCCACCTACTGCACCAATGGCTTCATCTATATAAAAATCATTGGTGGTGTTTGCAGTTTCTACATAGAGCTGCATATTCGATGCCCCCGCCGGTATCTGATAATTTGTGTTTGCAAGCTGAATCCATTCCCCCTTGATACCGGTTCCTTCTGCAATTGTGTCATATTGTGTATCACCGTTTGCGTCGATGTACTGAAGCTTCAGATAAAATTTATCCGTCGCCGCACCGTCAAAATATGCCACATTGACACTGAAGCTGTATGCATTTACCGGTAGAAAGACTCTGGGATTCAGTGCCTTGCATGCACCATTCCATGCAGCGGTTCGATTCTGTATAAGCAGTGCCTCACTTCCTACATAGGCGGTTCTGCCGCTTGTCTGAATGCTTGCAGAGCCTCTTGCCTGCCATGAACCGATATCTCCCTCAAAGCCGTCGGCAAAATACCAACCGTATTCATTCGGTTTTATCACAGTCGGTGCATTCCAGTCGGCACGCTCATAGTCAAAGGAATCAATATCCGCATAACCGCCTGTCGTTTTTGTTGCATAGCTGTAAATGCCGCTGCGGTAACCAGTAAACAGGGTCAGACTGTATACCATACTCAACTCCTCGCCGATTTTTTTCCAGTCTGCACCATCATAGGAATAATAGAAATTCGCTTTATCAATATTATAGGAACTGTTTCCGGTAGAATCCACCGTATTGAACAGAAAATCAACTTTGAGATAAATCTCATTTCCGCTGAGATTCGTCTGCTCTATGATGTTGTTATAGCTATCACCGACCGTGGCACTGTCGGAATAACCGCCATTATTTGCCATATAGATTTTCTTTGTTCCGTCATCTGATACATAAACGCCTACATTGCCATATTTAAACTGAAAAGCGGAAAGGCCTGCGTAATCACCTGCTTTCATTCCAGAAGTATCCAGCTTTATCACGCTGCTACAGGAAGGCCCTTCCGCACGCTGTGTTAAAGTGTTTTTTGCATCCAACAGATTGGTTGCAAGGGTATTGTTTTTTAATCTGAGATAGCCAGGGCGTTCTGTCACCGACCATGCAGTATTATCAGGATTGTGATTCCACTGCCATTCGAGAGCAAGCTTGTTGGAGCTGTATGTGAAATCGTCGTCTTTTGCAAGTTGCGTGCCGGCATAATCACGATCAATTTCAAGTTTCAGGGGTACTTCGCCGTTTACGCCCATCATCGGCCAGTTATTTTCCCATGTCACTGGAACAAGCACAGGGATTCGTCCTACACTGCCGTGATCCTGAAACAGAAGTCCGTACCACTTTCCATCCGGCGTATCTACAATCCCGCCCTGTGCAACACCACTGCCATAAGTGCCAAGTCCGGAATTCAGAATCGTTTTTCCCTCATATGTACCAAGCAGTTCCTTACTTCGATAACAAAGCTCTATCCGTTTGCTGTTTGAAGGCCATGCAATAACAAAAATGTAATAATATCCGTTTATTTTCTGGATATGCCAGCCCTCTCCGGCAAGATTGTCCAGTCCTGTGGAAAACAAGGTCTGTTCCACACCGTCTTTCTTAAAGCCTGTCATATCTGAATTGAATTCCTTGATTTTTGCTGTACCACCTGCACCGTATACCAGATAATTCCGTCCGTCATCATCAAACAGAATGGAAGCATCATGATACATTCCGTTTATCTCGCTGCGTGTCCACGTTCCGTTTTCAATGTCCGAAGTCTTGTATATATAGGATTTTCCAGTGCCATAACTTCCAAAAAATACATAGAAGTTCCCGTCATGGTATCTAAGACTTGCCGCCCACTGTCCATGCGAATAATCATTTTCACCATTTTTGAGCGTCTGCTTATCCCCATCCGCGTAAGTGTCATAGACGTAATTGCATATCTCCCATGAAACCAAATCTTTTGATTTCATGATTGGGGCACCCGGACTGAAATACATTGTGGTGCTTACCATATAGTAGGTATCCCCCACACGAATAATGTCCTCGTCAGGAACATCTGCCCATATAATCGGGTTCGATATGGTTGTTGTCTGTGCAGCGTCTGCTGTTGTCAGCTCAGATGATGAAAACGGGAAAGCGGATGCCAAAAGTACCACAGAAACAGTGGAAGCCAATATTCTCAGTATGAACTTACTTTTCCTTTTCATTGCGATTCCTCCTCAAGATTTTTATTGTTCCAGCAGCATCCGCTTCAGCAGATGCAAATCAAATCCATTTATAATATTATCTTCGCATAAATCCGCAGCTTTCCAGTCGGTAAGCTCTGCATCGGGTACAGCAAGAAGCCATTTCTGAAGCAGGATAGCATCGATAACACTCCGTGCAACATCTGCATTGACATCTCCTTCTATTTCTTTCACCTATAATTGACACCATGCTCGGAAAGTGTCCGAAAAATATCCTGTTTTCTGCCATATTCATTACAGAATGTGACACCGGCATTCTCCACAGCCAATATAGAGGATAGATCGACACCTCGTATCGGTTCACCACCATTTACATTCCTATCAAATTGACTGAAATAAACAGTATCATTTTCAGCAGATACAAGTGGGAACTTTGTGAGATTCATCAGGAGCAGAGCTGTCATAACGGATAGTATTCCACATATTTTTTAAATTTCATAGGATGATCTTCCAAGCATTTCCTTTTATTAGTTATTTTATCAGGACAATATCGTTGCAATTATCAATTATGCTGTTGTCTACTATAACACGGAAAACAGATTCTGTATATCATATTTGTCATGCTTTTTGCACATTCGTCAATGTGATCTTGTATAATAGAACTTGGCACGCAAGCTACAAAGGAATGAAATGGAAAAACTGTATGTTTCGTTGTGCAAAAGCACAGTTGAAAAAGCAAATCAATAATTACGACTAAACTTTTTCAAGCTTCATTTGAAGCCGATTATCTGCAAAAGGGTACACTTATCCCCTTATAAATGCCTTCTGACTTTTTATTTGTCCACGTTTTACCATCAGCAGATTGGCACACGCAAACAGCACATTCAGCTTGTTGAAATTTTTCGCAAGTCCCCGATATCGAACTTTTCGAAAGCCAAATGTGTCTTTGATGATTTTAAAAGCATGTTCTACTTTGCAACGTACAGCACATTTCCTTTTTGGTCTGATACATTTCCGGATCCCGTTTCTTCTCTGCATTTTTGGTTGAACTCGGTGCAGAAATAATGGTTGCATCTACAATCGTACCGCCGTGCATGATATGCCCAGTGGCTTCCATCACACGATTGATCGCCTTGAAAAACACTTCCCCCAGATGGTTTCTTCCAGCAAATGACGAAATTTCAGAAGTGTTGTTGCATCCGGAGCCTGTTCCTCCATAAAGTCGATATTCATGAATTTCCGGAATGCATAGCTGTCGTAGATGGCATCTTCCACACCCTCGTCAGAGAGATTGAACCAGATCTGTAACAGATACATCCGCAGCATTTTTTCGATTCCTTTTGTTGGTCTGCCACGCTTGCCGTTTGGGTAATACGGGCGTACAAATTCTACCCATTCTTCCCATGGAATAATCTCATTCATGATGTCCAGAAATTCTTCCCGCTTTGTTTTCCGCTTTCTCAGGCTGTACGCATAATCGCTGAATGTCATCTGGCTCATTCCTCTTTTTCTCCTGCTTTTTTGCCTTTTTTCTATATTTGCTGCGTAATGGGAAGATTTAATCAGTGTTTCCTTAACAAAAATTGCCCGAAAGCATTTGATTGCTTTCGGGCTTTTCTTTGCCTGCATTGCTGCCATGTAGGTGCTTTAGAGGAGTGAGGGACTGGGCGTTTTCCAGAGAGAGGAAACGTCTGGGCAGAAAGCAGCTGTCCCAAACGCTCCGGCTGAACCATATGTCTCGCATTTTTGTTCTCCTCTATGATTCAGCCACGCTCTGTACTCTAAAATAACTGAAAATTGAAATCTAATTTTGCTATGATTATTCCTTTCTGTTTCATCACCTCTCCTCATTTTAAAAACTTATTTTTTCAAGAAGGCAGATTATTGTTACACTCAAATCTGCAAAGAGATTTATTTTTATGTTACATCAAGATCAAAAAACAACATGGTCTAAACAATCCTGTAAAAATCAGATAGGAGTTGATCTTGTTATGTTTCAATACGATATATCGTTTCATGGCGTAAAGCACACAACAAAGCCGACTGGTGAAGAGATTGGAGTCATTAGCAATCATTTGGTGGAAACGAAAATGGACTACAAAAAGCTTGCATCTGAAGTGGGGGAAGCCGGTTGTTCCTTTTGTCCTGCCGTGTATCATGGCAAGCGTAGGGCAGAAAATTTCAAATCCCAACAGATAATCGGTCTTGACTTTGACAATGGTGTTCCGTTCCATGTCATACAGCAGAGAGCAAAATACTATCACCTAAAAATGCTGTTTGCATACAAGACCTTTTCCCATACGGCAGAACATGAGAGATTTCGGGTCGTCTTTGCATTGCAGCATAAAATTACAGACTCGTTTACTGTAAAATCTATCGTAAGCATTTTTATGAAAATATTCGAAAATTGCGATGAAGCCTGCAAAGATTCCGCACGATTGTTTTTTGGCGGAAAAGGTTTGCTACATCTTGCAAGTAAGCCACATGAAATTTCACGGGGAGAAATCATACTCGCTTTTACTGCATATATGTTTGACAAATATGGCAGCAAGCACTACACCAGGGAATTACAGAAGTTCTACATTGCCAACCATATTCGTTTTGAAAAGAATCATCCGATTACAGATCATGGCAGTTTCATTCCAGAAACAAGTCCTCAGCCTGTCCGTTCTCATGCTTCTGACAAGTTAAAAAACGGTAGAAGGCAAGTAACACGAAATCTGGATTGGAACATTCTGTATGACAGATGTCAGCTTTACAGGAGATTTTTTGATGGTTCGGAATATTATTACTATCCAGAACTATTTCATATTGCAACCAATCTAATCAATATTGAAAAGGGAAAAACACAGTTTCTTCATATTCTACAATCCGAACAGAACGCACGATATGAAGCCTATCATCAACGAAACTGGAAACAAATTCTGAATATGCTCATGGAAATGGACTATCAGCCCACAGGCTGTCAAGTCTGCCCTTATGAAAAAGATTGTTTGCATGCTAAAAACATGATTTTGACTGCCAAGCCAGGGGATTGTACGATTTTGCCCATAAAGAAACAAGAATATGTTTCTATCGAAGAAGCAGAATGGGATCTCGAAAATAAATTTCTAGAGGCAATGCATTCTAAAAATAGGGGACTACACATTATCAAGGCTCAAACAGGAATTGGAAAAACAAATTTATATCTGAATTACATTAAGACATATCCAAATGAGAAATTTTTGATTGCTGTTCCAACACACAAACTGAAGACTGAAATTTACAACAAGGCTTTGCAACTTGGCATTGAGAATATCTGCTGCACGCCAGAATTACCTTATTTTTCAGATGAATTAAAAGGTGAAATAGAGCATCTGTATCGCATTGGAGCAGGAAAATCGGTAGGGGATTATCTTATAAAATACAGCAGCACACTGATATGCATCAGCACATTTAGGATCAAGTTTGATTGCTGACCTTGCAAGGCTAAATGCTTCTTGATATCTGCCATTTAAAAATGCTACCTGTGAGTTGGATATGAGTTCTGCCAAATCATTATTATTTTCAATCATAATCATAGTACTCCTCAAATAACAGATTTAGTTAAAATTGTTTTATGTCATAAATTAATTCATTATCATAATCTGTCGGATTATCACTAAATGCTTCCTCCGCCAAATTTATTAATTCAGATGAAATATATATTTCATTTTCAAGTAAATTTTCAAGTAGATTTTCAAGTGCTACTCGTTTTTCTCCATATTTAGCTAATTCCTCTGCATCTAAAAGAAATTCTTTTACACTATCAACATTGCCAAATTCACTTGACATTTTTGACATAAACCTATCATATGCTTCTTTTTTCATCATTTAATCTCCTAGAAATTTATCGATTAATCGGAAATCCTGTAACTATTCCTTCACCACCAGGTTCAACAATAACTCTAACATCTAATCCATGATTTCTACCTTCAACAACAAACCTAACTGGTCGTCCATTTCTTGTAGTTAGCGGTGCATTCACATCAGGACCTCCTATTGTAACGGGAGCGTTGCGTCCTCCACCAGGTCCTGTTGATTGTTGCCATGTTGAATTTGGACTATTGGCTACATTTTCCACTGCTTTTATAGCGTAATCATCTGTCCAAGTATCAGGAAAAGCACTATTACCAAATCCTCTATTAGGACCATGACCAGGATCATTAGGACCTTCTCCTTCTAATATATGTTCTCTTCTTGAAGAACTCACTTTACATTCCGCATTATGCACCCAAACAGCACAATCACCAACAAAATAAGTATGGAAATCCTCCACTTGAAAATTATACACCGAAACAGGTTCTTCTGTCAATTCTAGGTAATAATCTTCAATAATTAAGTCTTCACCATTCACACTGACAAGCTTGTCACCAACAAGCAAGTTTCCTGCATTGATGAATCCTCTGCCTTGTACATAGAACGGATGATTATCGGTTGTAACGATTTCCTCTCCATTTATTGTAATATGTACAAGCTTGTCTACCTGTCGGACATAAGTCTCAAGAACAGTTTTCTCCGCAGTTTCAAGCGTGTCGGGATTTGTTGATATAACTTTATCTCCTGCGGCAAGCTTTTCTATTGCAACAAGACCTGTAGCTGTAAGAATCGTAGTTCCTGCAATAAAGCAAGCCATGTTTTGAGAAGCCGCACCTGTAAATGATGATACCAGGCTTACACCCATCTGAAAATTGTTATACAAATCACTTTGATGCAGCTTATTGTTCAATGCTGTTAACGGATTATCGGGATCTATCATTCCCAGTCCCATTGCTAGCGTATCAAATCCGTCCATGGTGTTTGACATTGCACCACTGACCTTTGCTGTTGTCTGGATTGCATTTCCGAGTTTAGAACCACAGGTTATAAATTTACCTGCAATTCCACCAACTCCACCTAAGGCACCACCCATTATTGCTCCATCCAAAGCACCTTGAGCAAAACCTTCTAAAAACGAACCTCCTGATAGCAAGCTGGTAATGCCTCCTATCAAGCCACCTGTAATAGCACCCTTTAATGCTCCAAGCAATATTCCTACGCCTATTCCTTGTAATCCTGGTATAAATAGGCAAGCGACAGCAGCTATAAGTTCAATTGCTAAAACAATTTCTTTCCAATGTTCCTTACACCAATCTCCTACTTTTTTCAAACCATCGCAGAATTTTTCCCAACCAGACTTTTCACATTCCGGTTTCAGGTAAGAATATTCTTTATAGAAATCATCTTTCGCTTTTGATACAGCATCAGCTGCTGAGTTATCACGATTAATTGTAAGGTCTATGAATGCATTTACTTGCTTTTGCGTTGCTTCCAGACCAGCGATCTGTTGTTCCTGCGTCTGAGATGATGAAGAAATACTGCTGACAACATTATCACAAACACTGCTGTTGATTCCAAGGATTTTGGATTTTAACGCAGATAAATCAACGCAAAAACTGTTTTACAGAAGAATGCTGTTGTGCAAGTTGGTAAAATTGAAGTTCTGCGGTTTCTGAATACAGTTGATTGGAAACCAGAAAGGTTTTCTCTGTGATTTTTGGAAGTTCCTTTTTATCGCAAAACTCACTGGTCACAAAACAATAGTTGTCGTCTATTTCCTGAAATCCACTGTGTGTGGGCAGTTCATGTTTCTCATTTTGTAGCTTTTCCTGAATTCTGACATACAGATAGTCACTGATTTTCTTTTGAGAAAGACTGGTATTAAAACAGCAAATTCCATTTTCTTTGAGAATTTGCACAATCCGTCCCTGGGTACAATCTTTCTTATCTAAAAATACGGTTTGATACTGTCTGTAGTATTTTGCATCCATATATTCTATGTCCACTTTGTATTTTGTACCATAATCCTGTGCTGCACAGATGCACAAATGAGCAATTTCAGTTGTGTTAGTTTTCAATTCATGTTTGTAGATCATAGAAGAAAGTGTTTCTCTGCTCATAGAAAAGCGGCTGTCTGCACTGGAATTTACTTGAGCAACATATGTCACACACGCATTGAAATCTTCCATGATTACTGGACAATAGGTATGATGATAAGTTTGTTTTTGTTCTCCTCGCTGCTGCAGCGTATTGGGATTTGATATTGCTGGTTGTACCATATTTTGAGGCGGTAACACAGTTTGAAATGCGTTGTTGAATGAATATTGTTGCGGCATTGTAGTTGATGTTGGTATCGCTGGTGGCATCCCAGTTTGAAAAGTCTGTTCCATATCTGCTGACGGCACACTATATAAACCTTGCTGGGAAACCGTTTCTGTGTCAAGTTGCTGATTTTTATATTGATCATCCGAAGATGTATTTCCCTGATATTGAAATAATTCATCACTTTGTTTAGATACATCTATAAATAATTTATCATGATTTGAATCTGGTTGTTCTGATTTGTTCGATTCCGTAATCACTACATGTGTTCTTTTTGCACGCATCGTTCTTCCTCCAATACTTTGAATCTATTTTCATTATACCATAAACCGCCTGCTCTTTCAAGAAAATTTGTTATATTCTCATTTTTCAATTGTATATCATAATAGTGAATCTATGCCAGGTACTGATCATACGATGATGCCGGTCACATAGATGGGAAGCCGCTTTCAGCGGAACATAGGAACATAACAGGAGGTGAAAATGATACTTTTAGCAGAAGAATATTAACCCAAACACAAAGCCCTGCCGAGAAATCGGTAGGGCAATTTTCATTTTATGGAGGAATTTGAAATGAACAAGGAAAAAACAAACACAATGGAACAGGAAGAAGTTTTAATTTGCGAGTGTTGCAATTACATCATTGATGATGACGACTATACAGAATGGGACGGTCGCATCATCTGTTCGGATTGCCTGGAAGAGCACACGACAATCTGCGATTGTTGCGGTTCTCGAATCTGGAGAGATAATGCATATAGCGATGAAAATACCACTGTTTGCACAGATTGCTATGAAGAACACTACACCAGATGCAGTTGCTGCGATGCCTTGCTTTATGAGGATGAAGCATACTACTCGAACGGTGATGCATATTGCCGAGATTGCTATGAGGAAGAACGGGAAAACTCTGACTTGATTCATGAATACAGCTATAAACCGAACCCGATTTTCTATGGCGAGGGAACCGTTACTTCGGTATTGAACTGGAAATTGATGAAGCAGGCAAAGATGATGATTATGCAGAAGAACTGCTGGATATTGCAAACATGCATGAGGATTTGCTCTACATCAAAACAGATGGTTCTCTGGATGATGGCATGGAATTGGTTTCACATCCATGCACACTGGACTACCATTGCAATGAATTTCCATGGGAAGATATTTTGCACTGTGCTGTTCGGCAAGGCTATCGTTCGCATCAAACAAGCACCTGCGGTTTGCATCTTCATGTGAATCGAACTGCATTTTCCGACAGCCAGGAGGGACAGGATGAGGTAATCTCCAGAATCTTGTACTTCGTAGAACATCATTGGAATGAATTACTGAAATTTTCAAGACGTTCCGAATATTCTATGAACCGCTGGGCTGCTCGCTATGGCTACGAACACACGCCGAAAGCAATCATGGACAAGGCGAAGAAAGGCGGAAACGGTCGCTATGCCGCTGTGAATCTCTGCAATTATCATACAGTTGAATTCAGACTTTTCAGAGGCACTTTGAAGTACAACACATTTATTGCTACCATCCAATTGGTCAATCGTATCTGTGATACGGTAATGTACAACACCGATGAAAGCATTGTGAAGCTGTCCTGGTCGAATTTTGTGGCAGATATTACAGAGCCGGAGCTGATTCAGTATTTGAAGGAACGTCAGCTTTATGTAAATGAAGAAGTTCGTGCAGAGGAGGAAATGTAAGATGTGTGCATTATTTGGATGGCTGGACTACAAGGAAATTGTATCAAATAAGTTGTTGAAAAAGTTGACACAATCGTTAGCGAATGCAGCAGAAGAGCGGGGGACAGATGCATCCGGCATTGCTTATGTGAAGAATGGCAAGATGACGATTTTCAAACGTCCAAAACCTGCTCATAAGCTGAGATTTAACACACCCAGCGGAACGAAAGCCGTTATGGGTCACACTCGCATGACGACGCAAGGCAATGAGAAGTTCAACTACAACAATCATCCTTTTTATGGTCATGTTGATGAGAACTTTGCTTTTGCTCATAATGGTGTATTGTACAACGATAAGGAACTCAGAGCAGAAAAGCATTTGCCGAAAACAAAAATAGAGACAGATTCTTATGTTGCAGTGCAGCTGATTGAACAGCAGGGAAAACTGAACTTTGATGCATTCAAAAACATGGCGGAATCGGTGCAGGGGAGTTTCTGTTTTACCGCACTTGATGAGAACAACACGCTTTACATTGTTAAGGGCAACAATCCAATGTGCCTGCTCCATTTCGTAAGACTTGGATTGTATGTCTATGCCTCTACAGAATCGATTTTAACAAAGGCACTTTGGAAAGTTGGTTTGTCAAAATTGAAGTATGAGCAAATATCTCTCAAAGAAGGGGATATGATTCGTATCAACAAGAATGGGGAACTCTCAGAATCTTCGTTTGCGATGCAGAATGATTTCAGAAATATTGTGTGGCAGTATTCTGATTATGATTGGGAAGATGATTACACGCAACAGGAAGAATTGTTGTTGGAAATGTGCGGATGCTATGGCGTATCGGAAGAGGATGTGCTCTTGCTGTTGGACTATGGCTACTCTGCCGATGAGATCGAGGAGATGCTGTGCGATACGACTTTTCTTTATGATACGATTTGTGCAATCCAGTGCAACTAAGTCGAACTGAACTCTAACTTACAAAAAGAAACTGCTTTCTTATCAAGAAAGTGGTTTCTTTTTTCAGATTCAAAATTAAAAAAATATCGTCGATCAAACATCTCAATAAAAAAAGAAAGGTGGTATTTTCCATGAAAAAAGAAGAATTACCAGTTTACAAAAACAATGAAGAACTGCCTCTGGTGTTATCGACGAGCGATATTGCAGGTTATCTGAACATCTCTCTTAGCATGGCATATGAGTTGATGCGAGCAAAGGATTTTCCGTCCATTCAGATCAAGCGATGTTATAAGGTACAGCGAGAGCAGTTCCTTCAGTGGCTCAATCAAACAACTGGAAAAGTACTATAAAGACCTGCAAATAAAAGTCAACCCCTAAAATTAAAAAAACAGAAAAAATTTTCTGAAAGAAAAAAGGACACGACAAAAAGACTGCCTGAGCAGCCTAAAAAATTTTTAGCGGGTCGGCAACCTTGACAGAACATCATAAAAATGCTCTGTATGTCGTGCCGACGGTAAGGAACTCATGAATAGACAATTATGTCATCTGTTCTGAGACATTCAAAACTTCTTTTACTCTTGCATAATAGATACGCAGAAATTTGTTTGCAGCTGCATTTATGTATGAGTAATAGTGCTTGCCTTCAGATTTCTTTTTAATGAGAAAATCATAAACAGGATTGTCCTGCGGCTTAGTTTGCAGAAGCACCTGCATAATGATGAACAATGTTCGTCTGAGAGCTCCGGAACCTTTCTTTGTCATCGGATTTGATCTGGTAGTTTTCTGACCTGAATCGTTATTCTCGCTGTCATAGCCAAAATAAGCATTTTTGCCGCTTGTACAACAGAGAAAACGATTGCTTTATCAGAAGAAACGCTGCTGACACAATCCTTTGCAAAAGCGTATATTTTCTCGCATGATGATTCTGTGAAATGATATGAGTTTTTATCGGACCACTTCTTGTATTTCTTTGCAAAAACCTTTATGGTAAGCTTGGAAATCATGTCACAGTGAGAAAATTCCAATACAAAGTCCACCCACTTCTCGTGACCATCAGATTCTCTGGAAGGTGATGTGAACAGCTTGTTGATTCCAGGGAAAGTAAGGTCAAGCAACGAAATCAGATTATTATTCATCATGGTTTTCAGCTTTATTGACTGCTGATATTGTCTGTTCAGCAGTTTTAAGGATTTTCTCAAATCTTCCTGAGGAGTATATTCCTTCAGGTCAAGCCAGTAAGTTAACGCATATGAAGCGATTTTTACCGAATCCTTCTTATCCGTTTTTGGCTTTCTTAACGTGTTTCCACCGAAGTCACTGATTAACACAGGATTGACTACGGAAACAAATATATTTTGTTCGTGGAGATAGCGGGCAATGGATTCAAAATAGTTTCCTGTTGCCTCCATGACAACCTTTGTCTCACCGGGGAGCTTCTTGATTAAATCAGCTAATGCTCTTAAATCACTTCCGGTGTGAGCAACATCAAAAGGCGAAACCACAACCTCACCATAAGGGCGAAGTACAGCAACTGTACTTTTACCTTTGGAAACATCAATACCTATTGCGTTCATAATATTTTACCTCTCTTGATTTGATATTGTAATCGGGCAAACCATGCTTTACTCATTACCTATTCAATCTGTTTGGTGACACGAACGCACAGTATTCTGTGGCCCAACCTGCATAAACCGAACGCTATAATGAAAGCATGGATGACTGTCTTTGCTACGGGCGCTTTGTCCCAAGGAGTGATACGTCAGTCCAATCACTGCTTTCAGTATAGCTTAAGTAACAAATGCGTGTAAACCCTTACCGGCTTGTAAGGTGTTACCCGACTAATTATATTGTAACAGGAGTGATTTTGATGAGTAGAAAAAATGCAAATAACGATGGCTCTATTCGCAAGCGTGCCAATGGGACGTGGGAAGGGCGTTATACGGACGGTTACAATGATGCTGGAAAGCAAATCCAGCGTTCTGTCTACGGTAAAACTCGAAAAGAAGTAGCAGACAAAATACGAGATATTTTGGTGAAGAAGCAATCTGGTACATACATTGCCCCCTCTCAGTACCTGCTCAGTGACTGGATGACACAATGGCTGCAAACCTATGCGAAGAATGCTATTAAGCCTTCCACCTATATCAGTTATGAGGGGTACATTTACAACCATATCAATCCCAGTCTTGGCAGCTATCCCATTCAGCAGATTACTACGCCAATAGTGCAGGAATTTTACAACCAGAAATTCCAGTCAGGTAGCAAGAAAGGCGGCGGTCTCTCTCCTAAGACTTTACGAAACATGCACAATATGTTCCATCAGGCGATGGAGCAAGCTCGTATTAACGGTATGATTGCAGTCAATCCAACAGATGGCACGACACTGCCACGCAGAGAACAAAATGAAATGCGTGTTCTATCGCTGGAAGAAGAACGCCAATTGCTGTCAGTTATTGGAATGCATCGTCTGGGCATGGCAATTCTTTTTGACCTTGCCACTGGGCTTCGCATCGGAGAACTCTGTGCTCTCAAATGGTCGGACATCAACTTTCAGAAGCAGACAGTGAAAATTAGTCGTACCTTGCAGCGAATCAAAAAGAGTCAGGCAGAACGGGACGACGATCTTTCTTATGGGCATTGTACGCACATTATGGAAGCATCTGTGAAAACGCAGAGCGGCTTCCGAGAGATCCCCATTCCAAGAAACGTATTTGCAAAGCTTATGGAATACAAGGTGAGAATTCAAGACCAGGAAAAAGCCATGTGTTGCGGTTGCTATACGGATAACGGCTACCTCTTTGCATCACCTACAGGTGGCTGTGTAGAGCCGAGTCATATGCGGGATGTGCTGAATGATCTGTTGCAAGTTGCCGGAATCGATCATGTGAATTTCCATGCTCTGCGACATACGTTTGCCACCCGTGCCATTGAACGTGGAGTAAATGTAAAAACGCTTAGCGATATTCTGGGGCATAGTCAGGTACAGATTACCATGGATTTGTATTGTCATACTTCCCTTGACCATATGCGGGATGTGATGAATAGTATGGCAGATTTGTTTTGATAAATAAGAAAAACAACAGGAGGGCTTTGGCGGCTCTCCTGTTGTTTTTTATGAAATCAGTTCTTGTTTTTCGGTTGGGAATGTGGTATAATAGGTAAAATGAAATGAGCGTCTGCTTTACAAATCGGAATTTGACAGGCAGGAGGTCAGTTTATGTGGTATGATAAATTGATACAGAATAATTCTTTAAAACAACTATATAAAGATGTTCCAGCATTGACCGATGTTGAAATAAATCAAATCTCCTTGAAAAGAGATGGTGCGGAAGTATCTATCATTTTCGAACTACCAGTTTATCCAGATAACCCACCTGCGAAGTGGAATGACTGCAATACTGTTTCGGTTGAAATATCATTTTCTGTTATATCAGGCTTTGAATTGGAACTAAAGGAAGGCTATATGCACGGGGATATCGACATTTCTTCCAAAGATGGTAATTTGAAAATAAATATTTCAGGAAATTTAAAATGCTCTTTTGTAGCTGAAACAGCAGTCATTCAAAGATTTAGTGCTTATATAAAGGAAAATATAGACACTTAAATTCCAGTTTACTGCACAGCAAAGAACCAACCATCCAGATGAATTTTCACGGATGAAAAATAGATGCGTTCAATAAATCAGAATTTGTGGAGGAATTGTTGATGATACTTTTAGTAGTTGATACACAAAAAGCAATTATAAATGATAAGTTATACCAATTTGCTTTATTCAAATCTTGTGTTATAGAACTGATAAAAACAGCTCGAAGTAATAAGATAGAAGTTATTTTTGTTCGGCATGATGATGGGATTAGCAATAAGTTAACAAAAGGAAATGATGGCTTTGAAATATATGATGAATTTCAACCACTTAATGGCGAACTTATTTTTGATAAGAACGTAAATAGTGCTTTTAAGGATACTGGACTATTGGAGTATTTAAGACAAAAAGAAGAAAACACGATTATTATTGTTGGATTGCAGACAGATTATTGTATTGATGCAACGATTAAATCGGGATTTGAACATGGTTTCAAAATGATTGTTCCTGCAAATGCTAATAGTACAGTTAATAATCAGTATATGACTGCTGAACAAAACTATCATTATTATAATGAATTTATGTGGGATAAACGGTATGCAGAATGTATTTCTTTTGAGGAAACACTTGAACTAATGAACCGATAAATTCCAGTTTACAAAAGAGGAGAACCCCATGAAAAGAATATTGGTCGTATTAGGCGGCGGTCGCCTAAAAGGAAACACCAGGCAATTGGCAGATGCCTTCATTCAAGGTGCTGTTGATGCTGGGCACGAAGTTGAACTCGTATCTTTGAATCAGGTTGAAGTGAAAGGCTGTATAGGATGTAATGCCTGCCAATATGGGAAACCGTGTGTACAGAAAGACGGCTTTTCTGAACTTGTCCCTAAAATAAAGGCAGCTGATCTCATCGTATTTGCTTCTCCACTGTTATTTTGGACAATCTCTGCGAAACTAAAAGCCATTTATTGAACGATTTTATTGCATCGCAGAGAAAGACGAAAATCCGCCATTGGGACGATATGAGAAATACCCTGTAAAAGATGCAGCATTGCTAATGACCTCTGCCGATGATTTGTTTTGGACATATGAGCAGGCAGTGTCATATTACAAATTTACAATCATCCACTATATTGGATTTCACGATAAAGAAATGCAGAAAGATGATTTATTGAGAATGAGATAAAAAAGGGGATATACAGGCAGATGTTCGGGTATTCTTTCTATTTGTAAACTTTTTAAAAACAGCACTCAAAAGAGCGTTTTTTAGACAATTCTTCTCTAATCTCTCCCTCAATAACTCAAAAAATACCCTCACCGAAAATCGGTAAGGGTATGGTAAGGGTACGAGGCATATTTCAGTCATACGATGCGTTCCACAAAAGAGACAATAAAAAAGCACGCAGCCTCGATAAAGTACCGAAACTACGTGCTTTTTTGGATATTATAGGGGATAATTACGAGGCGACGACCTCCGGGTTATGAGGGATTTATTTCACATTTTTAATACATTTCAGACATACGCGAATCGTACAATAACGGCGATATTGCGTTATTTTTTTATTTTGGCATTCGTCAGCTTACGCACTGCGTACATAATATTGGGGTCAGTTTTGGGGTCAAAAACAATTGAAGCATTATGAGATGCATTTCAGAAATTAAATATATTTTGCATCAGTAGAACATATCTAATTTTAAATAAGTATATCATTTATATTTATATTTCTTTTAGCAAATATTTTTGCTAAACTAGTCTGGAACAAATCAGCATTATAATTGCTTAATCTCACAATAATTAATTTTCTTTTTGCACGTGTGACAGCGACATAATGATTACATAAACCTGATATATCCGATAAGTTATAATCTTCCGCAAAAACAATTACTTGTTCAAATTCCAATCCTTTTGAGGAATGAAATGTAATAGCAATATGCTGATATTTATCTGGTTCAAAAGCAACATGATATTTTTTATCTGTCACAGTTTCAAATAGTTTCTTCAAATGTTCATTTTTTGTCGCATATCCTAAATATGTTGCCAAATCATTTGCAGCCGAATAAAAATCATTTTCATCACCTATCGATTGTTCAATCTTTCTAAGTATTTTCTTGATTGTAGAAACCAATTTACGTGTCTCATTTCCTTCAACAGGAATTTCAGAAATCAAGTCATAAGCAGAGTATTTTTCAATTATTAAATACTTAGCTATCGCAGAATATAGCCATGCTGTATCTGTTGTAATTTCTGCAATAGGTATTTGTGGGATATATGTATAGTTTACGCCGTTTGTTGATAACTCATCTGCACCTAGTCTTGCATTATCATTACTAAATCGTAAAAGAGCAGACTTTTTGTTAGGGTCTATATATTTCAAAACTTCCGATGCCCATGTTGTTGATGTAGTAGATAACCACATTATATTATTCAGTTCTGGTGTTGGTGAATATAGGTTGCGAGTTTCATCATAAAGCAAATTCGAATAATTTTGTATCTGCTTACATGAGCGGAAATTATCCCCCATAAATTTTCTTGTGAAGTTACTTTTCCCCCAGATGCTCACAAATGCGTCTGGATGTGCTCCACGCCAAATATAAATCGATTGTTTTTCGTCACCAACTACAAATGTTTCAATTTTCAGGGTGTCACATAGATACATAAACAACTTGTGCATCGATTTATCACAATCTTGATATTCATCAATATATATTTTAAAGTATTTTGCTTGTAAGAATAATCTGCAAGCAGTAGATTTCTCCACTATTTCTTGTGCTAACTCAAAGATAAAATTCTTCTTATTGTCAGTATATGAGCAAAGTATTCCTTCTGTTTTGATTTTCTCAATAGCTTCTGGAAAAGTATCAACCTTAGCTTCTTTTGAATAATCCGTACTCATATCCAAATCATAATCCGAACCGTATACATCCTTCATAAAAGGTTTAATAATTTCTTCAATCACAAAACTATTATTTGTACCAATGAAATGTCTGCTAACGTCCACCGACAATCTATCTCTGATTTCTTGCGCTGCTTTAATTGTAAATGTGATGGCTGCAATCACCTTGTGGGTTCTGTTTTCATTTATTTCTTTTGCAATCTTACTAACCATTGTATGAGTCTTGCCAGTACCCGCACTGGCCCTAACAATTAAATTGCCTGAAGTATTTACGATTTCTTCTTGAACTGGAGATAGATTCATTCGGTGACCTCCTTTAAACATGCAAAGTTATAATGATTATATATAGTTTCACAATCTTCATCAGTAAGTTTTTCAACCAACTCCACCATATGGTAGTGCTTGGCATCCTGCAAATAATCAACAGGTGAAGTTTCTCCTAATAAATCTATCAATCTATCATGCAAAACCTCATCCAAATCATTTTCCAAATCTACTTTTGACAAAAAAATACGATATTTACTTCTTATTTCATCTAACATCTTTTTATTCTCATAGTAAAGAGCTTTTTTTGCAGAAACGGAGTTTTCCGACAGCTGCGTTGTAGGTAACAATGTCTCTCCAATATACTTATTGCAACGTGAGAAACCTAATACACTGTATGTACCTTTTCCCTTTACAATCCTTAAATCATTGTCTGTTTTAATAGCATTAAATATTTTAAGTTTACACAAAATAGAAGAATATATTTTAAATCTAACACCATTTACCGGCAAGATATAAATTCCATCTGCTTCATAAAGCGGATGCATTACCGACAAGATCTTATTGAATAGTATATATTCAGATGGTCCTTCTACTAAAAGAACCTTATTCGCAAAAATTGCTTCAGATAGACAATAATTTAGCATTTTTCTTGTCTTTTCATAATCCTCTGGGACCTTGTAAAAGGCACTAATTCCATTGACTTTTCTATCACTATATATACGCACCAAATTAACATCGTCCATTTCATAAAGTATAAATGGTGAATGCGTTGTAACGAACAAATATGTGTACTTATCGTCTGTAAAAAGAATTTGTGATAAAGCAATTTGCATAGATTTGTGCAAATGATTCTCAGGTTCTTCAATCAAGAAGAGGTTAATTTTCTTTTCCGCAGTTTCATCGGAAATTATGTCATATATCGAATATGATAACAGTTTTTTTCGCCCCTCACCAGCTGTCGGGTACAGATTATTATCATTATCTTGTTTAATGTATGGTATGATATTTGAGTATAAGCCTTTTACTGCAATTTCAGATTTTATAGAAACAGATATTCCCTCATCACGAAATTTTTGATACTCAGGCGTTATCCTATCCTCAAACTCTTTAATTCCTGATAGAGAAGCAATATGATTATTCAATTCATCGACTGATTTTTGAATTTCCGCCAATATATCTTTGTCCTCATCTTTTTCATTCTTAATAAGTTGACTGACATTTTTCTTAAACAAGGAATACAAATCAACATAAGAATCAATATATATGACATTAAATACATAATCTATTTCATAAAGGTATCCTCTTTGCTTCATTTCATAAAGTTGATTCATATCACCACCCCAGAATAATATTGGAAAAGCTATCATTTCTGTTTTATTATACTTGGCCAAAAGTTTTATATATACCTTTTGGTGATCGCTTAATAATGCACCTTTCAACATCGCACGAAGTTTTTCGCAATCGTTATCAGCAGTATCACTAATATCTATAGTAACAATAATTTCAATTGGTTTATTAATTTGTTTATTGTAAAAATCTGAATCTAAAATATTTTGCTTGCGAATATTTTTGTCAAATATATATCTAAGTGCATATAGAAAATTGGTTTTTCCAACATCATTAAGCCCGAAAAAGACATTTTTATTTGCTAAGTCAATTTTGACATTCTCAAAATTTCTAAAATTTTTTATCTCAACTTTTTCAAATCTCATAAATTTTCCTCCCTATTTACTACATATTACTGCTTTTAATTGATAGCCATAAAATAAATATTCCATAAAAATATTTTTCTGTAGAAGTTTTAAAAGCCAACAAGCGGACACAAGATTTTATAGTAATTATACCATATCCAACAACATTTTTCAAGGCTTTTTGTCAAATAAATATGATAGTTATTAAAAAGTTGCCTATATATAAAATAAGGAGCAGTTTTCTTCCTGCTCCTTATTTTATATTTTTATTAATTTTAGCATTTATTACAGTCTACCATCCCCTAAAAAAGCTTTTCACTTTATTGAAGACATTCCTTGCTCCATTTGCTACTCTAGATACAACAGATTTTGCAGCTGAACCAACTCTTTTAGCAGTCTCAATGATTTTAGAGCCGACTTTTGTGCCAGCCATTTTTCCAACAACACCGCCTGCAAAATGCCCCACTGCCGCACCAATTGGACCAAATACTGCACCAATTGTTGTTCCTATTTTTTTGCCGATCTTAGAGCCGATATTAATTGCCTTAGATTTTATAATTGCAGCAACTGTAGCAACACTTATATTCTGCATTTCCTTTAAACCATCGGCAATTCCAATTTCACCGCTTGCAACTCTTCCAAGTGTTTTTACATTTTCAATAGCTACACCGGCAATAAGTGCACGGCTCTCAGTATCAGATCCATCTACAGGAAAAACATTATTTTCGTTTGCTATTTCCATTGCACCAGCCGTTGCAATTTTCAAACCAGAACTTGCTCCGTTTATGATCGACTCACTGATAAGATCCTTATCCGTTAAAACAGTCTTCAATCCATATTCCATGGTTTTCTCATATAAATCACTTGCTGTAGTTCTTAATGCCGTATCTCCAGCCTGACGAACAGTCTCAGTAACAAGGTCTTTCATCTTGTACTTATTCCACATTTCATCATTCCACTCTTCTGAATCTATGACTTCGACATTTACTATTTCCTGCTGTTCGTCCGAGTCAACATATTGATTTGAAATAGACGTTAAAGCTGAATGTGCTTCTGTTAGTTCATAAGCCTGTTGTCCAACAGGCTGCTGCGAGGATATTTCCTCCTGAAACCATGCCTCAACAGACTTGCCAGAGTTCATAGCATTATACATAGAATCCATAGTCTTATCATGAATTTGGATTGTGCTGATGATTTCATTTGAAATTGTTGATATTTCCTCTGTGCTTTTATTGGGTAGATATTCCGTAAGGTAACTGTTCAACCATTCTTCAATAGTGCAGTTATCCTTCTTTTCAATATAATTACTTATCGAATATTTGAGAATATCCGCAAACTGCTGTGCTTTATCTTGAGGAAAATTTTCACTTATAAATTTCTCTGTATTCATTATTTTCTTCCTATGCAGATGCATTCTTGAATTTGCGAGTCTCGTATTCTTTTGATAGTTTGTTCAGTGACTCCTTCATAATTTCTGAAAGAGAATGTGTATTGTTAATTGATGAAATAATGTAATCGGTCGAAAGATTAGTTTTGTCATCGGCAAAAGTATTTTCAACTGCATCTTTCACAACACCTTCAATATCGGCACCACTATAGCCATCAGTTTTGCTAACAAGCATATCAAGATCAATGTTACTCAAATCTGACTTACGTCGTTTGGCAATATGTATTTCAAAGATCTTTTTTCGTTCTTTTCTATTCGGAAGTCCTACATAAAAGATCTCATCAAACCTTCCTTTTCGCATTAATTCAGGCGGCAGTTTTGTAATATCATTTGCGGTTGCAATTACAAAGGCTGGGCTTGTCTTCTCTTGCATCCAAGTTAAAAAAGTTCCAAATAATCGAACTGTAACTTCACTCCCAGAGCCATCAATTCCTGCAAATGCTTTTTCAAGTTCATCAATCCAAAGTACACATGGTGAAATGGCTTCTGCAAGCGATATCGCCTTACGCATATTTTCTTCAGATTCACCAACATATTTTCCCATGATTTTACCCATGTCAAGTCTCAATAATGGTACTTCAAAAAGTTGTGCAGTTACTTTTGCGGCAAGAGATTTTCCACAACCAGGTACACCAGCAATAAGTACACCTTTAGGCATATCCACACCAAAATCCATTGCTTTATTTATCGACTTATAAACCTTGGCTTTTCTCCTAAGCCATGTCTTTAAGCTTTCAAGTCCGCCTATATCATCGGGGCGTTCTTTCAACGGAATCATTTCCAATATGCCGGATTTCATGATCATTTGCTGCTTCTGTTCAAAAATCAAATTTAAGTCCTGTCTTGTAAACATACCATTTTGAGCCAGTGCCGTAGCTAGCAAACTTTCTATTTCAAACTCTGTAAGTCCTTTGAAGGAAATAGACATTTCCTCCAACAAACTGTCGGAAATAGGGGAGTCCTGTTCTTCTGAAAAGCGACTTATCTGCTTTTTAATTTCATCCTGTGTCGGATATTCCAGTTCCACAATTGTGATGAATTTTTCAAGCTCTTTTGGAATTTTTACTATCGAAGAAACAATTACTATAACAGTATCTAACCCTTGAGAAATCTGCAACGCAATGTCTTTCAGCAATGCTGTTACTTCTTGTTCTTCCAAAAAACCGATTGCATCTTTCAATACAAGAAACTTTCTGTCAAGTTCATTGTCACTATCAAGCAGACGGAGTGTCTCTACAAGATTCTTGTTCTTTATTAAAGGCTGCTTTGTACAGAAATCAACAAAACCTTTTGCTCCATTCCATTCGAGTCCTTCTCTGCCACCCATGACTTCTTTAATTATCACATCAGTTTTTATTTCTTCAAAAGAATTAATAAAAATGATTGGATACCCAGCGTCTACATATTTTATTAATTGTTTTTTTAATTTCATATTATTTATTTCCCTAATCATTATCTAAGAATATCAAAAAAGCCCTCTGATCTAAGTTCATCTTTTATTGATGAAAGTTCATCATGCAACTCCTGAAAGATTTTTTGCGATTTGTTTCTCATGTTTTCATCATTTTTCTTCAATTCTTGAAGATCAGAATCTGATAGAAGTCGACTACTTTCTCTAATTCTTTTTCTTGCTTCATCTGCATTTCCCTTTGCGATTTCATGTCCATTTGAAGCTGCAAGTTCAAACCAATGTAATGCAACATTATAGTTCTGTTCAACACCATAACCACTATAATAACATAAACCTAAATAATTTTGAGCATCAGAATGTCCTTGTTTAGCTGCCTTACTGAATAATTCTGCAGCCTTTTTATAGTCCTGTTCGACACCATCACCATTGTAATAACACAAGCCTAAATTATTATAAGCAAAAGTATTTCCATAAGATGCTGCAATTTTATAATATTTAATTGCTCTATCTATATCTCTTGAAACAATTTTTCCATTGTCATATACTACTCCCACTTTATTGGCAATCTCAGCAACTCCAAGTGAAGCTGCTTCTTTTCCATAAGTAAGTGCCTTTATTTTATTTATATATTTTTCAGGTATATCTTTTCCCATATATTCATCCATATACATGGAATATAAAGCTTCACATGAAAGCATATCTTTTTTAGATACACCGAGTTCAAAAAAATGAGATGCATTATCAAAATCATTGTCAAGAGAATAAATGTAACCAAGATAACCCATTGCTATTTTATCACCCTTGTTTACCATCTTATGCAACAGTTCCTTATACTTTGAAAACTCTTTATCAATCTCTACCCAATCAAATACATTTCCAAGTTCAGCACTTTGTATCTTTATTTTTTGTGATTTATCATTATTCTCATATACTTTTTCATAAATCAAAGCAAGCATAGTAAATGCTCGTGGATTTTTCTCAGCTGTGAGAATCTCAAGAATACTTATTGCTTCCTTAAATTTTGACTGTTCCATCAGTCTTTCTGCCTGGTATAAGCGATCCTTATTTGTAATATTAGAAATATCCCATCCAAAACAGATATTGATAAATTTTATATTTTGAGAATCAAAATTCACATTGTCATAGGCTCTGAGAAAAACAATTGGATCATCTAATCCAATATACATTACATTTTTAACCGTAAGGGGAATATTAAATTCGCCTTGACAAAGATATATTGTTTCTTTTCCATCATCAAGGATATCATACAATTCATCCTGGTTGAAAGCAACACAATCCACATTATCAATTATCTCTTTGTCGTCTGTAATCTGACGAAGCAGCATAAGTTTTTCATTGCGTCTTTGGATCGCTTCTAAATCAATTTCCTCAGTCTTCACGTCGTTTGAAACTCCAAGAATTGACATCAGTTTTTGATTCAAATCTGCTTCATCAGTAGATAAAGCTTTGACAGCCATAGCTTCATTGTCATAATAACGATCTTCTAACCAAGTCACGAGCTTACCATTTGTAAGATATCCAAGAATACTACTGAGATCAAAATTTTCTCTCAGCTCTTCAATTGTTCTTACATCTGTTCCGTTCATCTGTAACGGAAATCTTATCTTTTTTGCCATGCTTATTTCACCTCGAATAATTATAAACTTTCTCCAAGTCTTTTAAGCGATGCTTTTGCATCTTCATTTCCCAGTTTTGCAGCTTCTTTATACCATTTTATTGCCTTTTGCTTGTCTACTGCCATACCATATCCATTTTCATAGAATGTGCCTAATTTATTTTTAGACCAAGTATCACCATTATCAGATGCCTTTTTATAGTATTCAAAAGCCTTTCCATAATCCTGAGCTACACCTTTTCCATATTGATAGTGCCACCCCAAATTTGAAATGCAAATATTATTACCATTATCAGCACCTTTTTGACGCCATTTAATGGACTTTTGATAATCTTGTTTTACGCCATATCCATTGTCATAACAGTTTGCAATAGACTCTTGAGCATCAGAATTTCCACCTTCAGCTGCTTTCAAATACCATTTTGCAGCTACATCATAATCCATATCTACTCCGTAGCCGTAATAATAGAGATCAGCCATATTATTTTGTGCGTATGCACTTCCAAGTTCAGACGCTTTTTTGTACCATTCTAAAGCTGTTTGGTAATTTTGATCTACTCCTTTTCCATATCTGTAATGCCAGCCTAAACCAGTAATAGACAGTATATTTCCAAGTTTAGCTCCTTTTTGACGCCATTCAATTGACTTTTGATAATTTTGCTCAACGCCATCACCTAAATCGTAACATTTTGCTAATGATTCACAAGCATCTGCTATGCCAGATTCAGCAGCTTTTTTATACCAATAAACAGCCTTTTCTTTGTTTTCTTCCATACCATTTCCATAATAATAGCAATTGCCAATACTGTTTTGTGCAAATTTATGTCCTCTTTCAGCAGCTTTTTCATACCACTTTGCTGCAAGTGTCAAATCTTGTTCTACCCCATCACCATTATAATAACAATCTCCAAGATTAAATTCAGAAAGAAAATAACCTTGCTCAATTGCTTTTTTATAATATTCTACTTTTGTTTCACTTTCTTTGGTAATACCAATTGAATTTGTTGCTATTGCATCCCCTTTTTCAGATAGTCTTTCTAATGTTCTTAAACTTATTTTTGCATCGCTTATATAATTCTTGCACGCAATTATATAACCCAAATCAGCCGATTTTTTTCTTAAATCTTCTGCTGCTTTATCTCTTTCAGTTTTTACAAAGTACAATATAACACGCAATAACCAACACGCTCTTGGATTATCTGTTCGAACAAGTTTTTCAAGCATTTTTATCGACTCGTCATACTTTCCCAAATTGAATAGATTTTCTGCTTGATATAAATTATCTGCACTTGAAACGCTTGAAGTGTCCCAACCATAATAAATATCAACAAATTTCAAATTCAAAGAAGAAAAATCCACATTGTCATATGCACGCAAAAGAACAGACGGATTATCAATACCAACATATGTTATATCTTTGATGGTTAATGGTACTTCAAAATCACCCTGGCATAGGTAAATCATTTTTTCCGTACCCGTATCAAGAATATCTAATAAATCATCTTGATTAAAAGCTACTGCATCAACATTTGCAATAAGTCGTTCACTCTCATCTAATTGCTTTAATAAAGCAATCTTTTCATTTCTTCTCTTTACCGATTCAATGTCAATGTCGCTTACTTCTTCAGAGTACTCTACTTTTAGAATACTGCAAATCTTTTTAGATAATTTTTTATCAGTAGGTGACAATTCATCTATTGCATCAGCTTCGTTATCATAATAACGATCTTTAAGCCATGTGGATAGCTTGCCATTTGCAAAATACCCCAAGACACTTTCAAGATTAAAATTTGCTCTCAGTTCCTCAATGGTTCTTACATCTGTTCCGTTCATTTTTAACGGAAATCTTATCTTTTTTGCCATACTCATTCACCTTAAAATTTTAATGATAGATAAAACCTCTATTTCTCATTTCATCTTCTACCGCCTTATCATATGTAACACTGTAGTCTATTCTATCATCTCCCGTAGCATAATCAGCGTAAACATTTCGTAATTTTTTATCTGGCTAAGTAGCTACGTCTTTAGCATCCTTCTCTTCAGCCATTTTGACATTATTATTCACCTAATCAAATATTCCCATCTTTTATTTAAACTTATTATAAAAATTATTTGCAAATATAACAAGTAGAAATATTCTTATATATTTTCTTGAATAAGCTTTATACTTTTCAAAAGATTAATTTCTTCTCTCTTTGATAAGTTTAATTGACCTAATTTCCATTGCATTGCCTTAAAATACGAACGTGCTTTCAATTGAATTTTATTTAGAGCACACATATTATTGTCATGTATGTATATACTACCTGTTGATGCATAATTAGAGCCATAACAGGTAGGGCATATAGATTGTACTATGCAATCCCGACATTTTTCTTCTATATTTTTTTCTGGAATAGATTTATCATAAAAAGTTAAATTTAATGATTCTCTTGCCTTTTCTTCTCCTACACTCAAAGGCATGAAAAATTGACAAGGATATTCTACTCCATTTACATCGTAAGCTTTTGTTGATATTCCTGCTCCACAATATCTCATGTATTTTTTGCTACTATATGTATTTGCGATATTGCTAATAGACATATCGAGCATCGAACACGGTTTTAATTCTGGATTGTTTAGATAAAATTCTACCAGTTTCATAAGTTCATTTTCTAATATTTCTTTATTTGTATTATCTGACCAATCTATTCCATATGCCAAATTACAACTTACATCAAAACCTTTTCTTTGCAAAAAAATTACACCTTCTGATAAATATGGAAGTGTTTCTTTTGAAATGGTCATTTTTACTGGTTGATTAGGATATTGTTCTTTGAAGAAACTTAAATCAATTTTATTAGCTGAATTACTACGATTTATATTAGTCATATCTGGAGTTCCGTCATAACTTAGTCCACAGACAAAATAAGGGGATTTCTTTAACCATTCTTTGATTTCGCCATGCACTAATGTTCCATTAGTAGATGCAAAAAATATATATTTTTTGTTGCTACTTAGATTTTTAATATATTCATAAATTTCTTTTATTAAATTAAACTTTATAAATGGTTCTCCACCAAATAAACCAATTTCCACTTCTGAAAAATCATCGTTATTACACATTTCATTTTTTATAATTTTTTTCAAAGTGTCTATGCTCATACATCTCAACGACTTGTGATTTTCGTAACAATATGTACAAGAAAGATTACACGATTCTGTTAATGTGATTGTTAAATATTTTCTTTTTTCCATTATAATCTCTTTCCTATTACAAAATTTGGAGCACAAACATATATGCATTTTCATTTTTATATGTTTGTGCTCTGCTGAAAAATGATGATTTTAGTTTTACCAGCTACTACCAGTAGAGCCTTTTCCGCTTCCGCTGCAAACATTCAGACAAGAACCCACACAACCAGAATAGCATCCTGTACAAGCTGTTTCAATAACATTTTTTTCATCATTTAAATCGATTCCTGTATTTTCTTTGGAATCTTCATCAATAGTGATAAAAATCATTTGCATGATATTTTCAGAAACATTAAACATAGTGACTTCACCTCCCTTAAAAAATTGAGAAAAAATTGATATTAAGAAAAGCATCTTATATAAAATTAATTCTCTTTTTTCATTATAGCACATAAGCCCATGTGTGTCAACACTTTTAGGCATATTTTTTCTGCTCTTATAGTCATTGAAACTTACTTTCAAAACTGTTAGAGTATTATTCGATTATACATTCAGCACAGAGGAGAAAAAAATGGATATCGATCGTGAAAAAATCTCGTACATCATTGGACAGAGAATCTATGATTTTCGCACACAGAAAAAACTTAGCCAAGAAGCACTTGCCTTTGAATCAGAAATACATCCCGCATATCTGGGACGAGTGGAACGTGGGGAGAAATGCCCCACGATTGAAACGCTCTATAAAATCTCCAAAGGATTAAAAATTCCACTTCATGAGCTGCTCGATGTTTCTATAGAAGTAAAGCCGACGAATACAGAAGCTTTTCACAGAATCCAAATAGCGATGCAGTGTCTTTCTGAAGAGGAAGCAGTAGAGGTTGCTGAAATTATAGAAAAGCTGATTGCTTTTAAATATCCACAACCATAAAAAGCGGTATGCCCACAAAGGACATACCGTATTTTTTGTATTTTTGTATTTTTCTATTATATCATATTTGCAACGTAATTGGAAGATTTAATCAGTGTTTCCCTAAGAATATCACAGGTAAGGATTTGGTCTTGACGGCAAACATCTTATACACTGCATACACGATATTAATTAGGTTAGTTTTGGGGTCAAAAAACGAATCATTTTTTGATCCGTTCGATCTTACAAGTATGATGCTTCTCCTTATCGTAGTTTATACCAACCAAAAGAACTTCACCGCTATAATTCTGCAAACAATCCAGATAATCTTTCTGCTTAATCTGCTCCACTGCTTCTTCTGCGGAATGTCCCCACTTCAACTCAACAATTAGAGCAGGCAGATTACAATTTCGATTTGGCTCAAATACAATGTCTGCAAAACCTTTTCCAGCTGGCATTTCCCGATGCAGGGTATAGTTCTTTTGAGCAGAGTAGTATGCCAAGGAAATCACACAAGACAATGCGTTTTCATTGTTGTATTTCAAGATAGATACATTTGCTTGATGTACTTGTTCAATCAGCTCTGCAACAGTTTCTTCGTCACCAGAAAGTGTAGCCTGCAATAACTTTTCGGAAGAATGAATTGCCTGTACAACTGGTTCCCATCCGCCGTCTTCAATGGAGTTGATAAACTCTTGCCGAACTTCTCCGTTTGGAATCCATACGACACGATTCTGTTCATCATAGGTCAAGTATCCCAGATGCACCAACAGTGTGAGAACATCGTCCGCACTATAAAATGTAGTCATATCATTTTGAAACTTATCTGGATTTACAGGAACTTTTTCTCCTGCAATCATCTGTATAATCTTGTCACGCAGCCCATCTTGATTCAAGTCGATGTAAACTTTCAATGCTTCGTATGTCTCCGTCTTTGTCCAATAGTTATTGAACTTTCCACGCAGCATGGCTTCTACAACCGATTTCGGATTGTAAATTGAAACCCCATCGACACAATATCCATCATACCATTTCTTCGTCTCAGAAAATGGCATGTTATATTGCTCACATAGCTGCTGAACTTCCTGTTCTGTAAATCCGGTAAATTTTTCGATTGGAGAGGCATCTGTCATAGAATATTCGTAAAAGACATTGATTGCAGAATGTTCTCCATATTTTTTGATTGGCAGAATGCCAGTCATATAAGCAAGGGCAATATAACCTTTATCTTTCAATAAATCTCTCAAAAAGTCTAAGTATTTTGTCTGTTCTTCAAGCTGATTCTTCCGAGAACGAAAAATACAATCCCATTCATCAATGATAAAAATGAATGGAACTTGATAGTTTTGATAAACGTCATCCAGCATAAAAGTTAAAATGGACTTGTCCAGATAGTCTATATTCGGATATGCTCGCAACAAATCTCGTCCAACAGCCTTTGTGACCAATGCAATCATCTGTTCAATGGTTTGTGTTTTACTCAGAAAACTCTGCATATTCAGATGAATGACATTGTATTGATTCAGATGCTTTTCAAAATTTGGATGTGTTGCAATTTTCAGCCCTTGAAATAATTCTCTGGAATTGCAGCCTCGGCTGTAGTAAGCCGTCAGCATGTTTGCTGCCATTGACTTTCCAAATCGACGTGGGCGACTAACACAAATGTACTTTTGTTCACCAAACAAGACAGAATTGGTGTATTGGATCAATTCTGTCTTATCTACATAAATTTGAGAGTGATTAACAGCGTTATAAAAGTCTGTATGATTCGGATTGAAGTAAATTCCCATTCTATTCCCCTCCTTGCTGTGCCATCGTTCCATTATCGTTATTATATCATAAAAATAATGGAAAAGCAATGAAAATTCTTTCTGTATGAAAAGAAAAAGCCACCTCCTAATTGTATCCTGTAGATACGCAGGGAAGTGGCTTTTGATTTAGAATATATGGTTATTATTGGTACACTAAGATGGATTTGTATTGACAAATTGAACAAAGTGTGTTATACTAATTATATGCTATGAAATTAAAATTTCTATGCAAATTATTATCATTGAAGCAAATTAATATGCAGTTAGAAAAGGAGTTTTTAATTATGGAAGTGAAGCCCACTAATTTTTGCTTTGATAAAAGACTATATTCAAAGGAAGCACTGATGAAAGCTGCTTATCGTTTCACAGATATGTTTTATATTCATTTGTCTATACAAGGCGATAACTATATTGTATCGCTATTGCCGAAACATTCTGGAACTATTTCTGAAGAAGAGTTTAAAAATGAATTATTGGCACAAATGGTTCGTTCTTATGTTTCGGATCAAACAAAAGAATTGCGAACACTTTTGATGGCACGTGCTTTTTCTTCTTCTATGATTGAGCAAGATGATTTTCAGTTAGATAAGAAAAATGAGAGTATAGAAGAAGAATTTACGCAAGATCAAATTTTAAAGGATTGGTTTGAATTAAATGAGTGATTTATATTTACCAAAAGAATTATACCCCTATGGGGCTATTTTAAATACCAAAAATGCTTTTCAACAGATTTCCCATATTACGATAGAACAAACAGAAGAGATTTGGATATGTCATTTTAGAATGTGTAATAATTATCCACTCGATATTACAATGATGGAGTTTGAAAATTACATCATTGACTATATAAATTCGGAGAAGATCTATGCAAATACTTAATTTTGTTTTAATATCCATCTGCTTTATTATCTGTTTTATCTGTGCAATTACTGATGTAAAATACGGAAAAATAAAAAATATTGTAATTTTCCCATCTATACTAATTGCATTTTCGCTAAATTTAATCTTGAGCATTTATCAGGGATTGACATTTATATTTCTCATAAATGTTCTTATGATGAGCATTGTATCTTTCATTCTGTACGTTTTTCATTTTTGGGGAGCAGGGGATAGTAAATTTTTATTTTTTATTGTAGCCAGTGTTCCACCAACCTTCTATTATAATCGTTTAATGGGAATATTCCCGTCTATTTCAATTTTAATTTCCATATTTTTAGTTGCACTTTTTTATGTTGCAAGCGAAAGCATCATTATTCTATTTTTTAAAAAAGAGAAAAATCCATATAAATTAAAGTGGAACTGGAAATCATTCATTTTTTCTTATTTGCAAGGATTAATTGGCATTACTGCCATAAATCAAATTTTATTTTTTTGCCTTCCTAATTTTTATGAGAAAAATTGGTATTGTATAATGCTTCTCAATTTTTTTGTTGTTATGAAATTATCGGAATTACAATGGAAGGGAAAAGAAATTTGGATTTTTGTAATGGGTATAATAGAGGTTATTGTTACAGTCCTTACTTCTTACAAGGAGCGATTTACAAGCATAGATGGAAAAATGCCGATCATTTTTTTGCTGATTTTGATTTTTAAGCTATATATTGATCGATTCAATTACAAAATTGTACCAGTGGAAAAATTGCGAGATGGTATGGTTTTAGATACACCTTCTTCTGCTCTTTTTCAAGAATCTTCTATAGAAGGATTACCATCTATTTCTACAGAAGATCTGAGATCTAAGCTCTCTATAGAAGAAATTTCTGCCATTCGACAATGGAGTAAAAAGGAAAATGGAAAATCCAAACTTGTAATTGTAAAAAAGTTGCCCTTTGGATTGTTTCTGGCAATTGGAACGATTTTATTTATCGCAGAAGGAATTATAAGAAAATGATGAGAATAATCAATTATCAGGGTGTAGAGCAGCTTGCTGTATTTGTCACGGAACAATCAGAAGTTGAAATGCATCTTTCACAGAATAAAAATGTAATTTTTTTAAAAGGTACAACTTTATATCTGTTCCAGAAATTAGAAGTTTCCAAATATCTAATCTCAAATGAAAATTGTACCTTGCAGAATGGGGATGTTGTTCTCATTTTAAAAAATGGGAGGATTCAAAAGGAATTTTCAGCTTCTATAGCATCTCAAACAATTGTCACTACCAATCAGTGCAATTCTAACTGTATCATGTGTCCATATGCAGAGTCTGTTCGAAAGAAATCAAAAATTCCAAATACAGAATATTTATTAGAATTTGTGCGATATTTACCCGCTCATACCAAACATCTTGTTGTTACTGGGGGAGAACCGACACTTGCTCAACCGGGATTTTTTTCTATGATGTTAGATATAAAAAACCGATTTCCGGATATACAATGTCTGTTGCTTACCAATGGACGAACATTTGCAATTAAAAAAATGGCACAACTTGCAAAGCAGACGTTTCCAGCAGATACACTTCCAGCCATTCCAATTTATTCTGCACATTCCAATATTCATGATACCATTACACAGGCACAAGGTAGTTTAAAACAGGCAGTAAATGGAATTCAACATCTATTGGAATTGCAATTTCCAATAGAAATTCGGGTAGTGGTTTCTAAATTGAATCTTTCTGAAATAACAGATTTAGCAAGATTTCTTACGCATACTTTACCATCTATTTCAGTAGTAAATCTAATGGCAACGGAAATGTGTGGGAATGCAGCAATTCATAGAAAAGATGTTTGGATAGACTATCAGACTGCTTTTCAAAGTTGTATTCCAGGAATTGAGATGTTAATTGCAAATGGGATTAATGTTGGACTATATAATTTTCCGCTTTGTAGTGTTCCAAAAGCATATTGGGGACTTTATAAAAAGAGTATTTCTGAATATAAAATTCGTTATGCTCCAATTTGTGAAACTTGCAGAATGAAAAATCTTTGTGGTGGTGTTTTCCAATCTGCTCTTTCTCTTGCCGCCCAGAATTTTAAACCATTTTATGAGGAATTATAGAAATGATAAATTACTTCAATTTTAAGCAGATGGACAATCGCTTTCTGATTACAAATGATTTTGGAAATTATAGCTTTTTGACAAATAAACAATTTTATAATCTTTTAAAAGATCAGATGGATCCATCAGATGATGACGAGAAAAAAACGGAATTGATAGAAAAAGGTTTTATAGGAATACATGGACAAGAACAATTTTTAACACAACACGCAAACAAATTGATCGATATGAAATCGTATCTTTTTCATGCTCCATCTCTTCATATTTTTGTTGTGACAACCGCTTGTAATGGGGATTGTGTATATTGTCAGGCACAGTCTCATCATACTGGTACAGGATTGATGATGGAAAAAGAAACGGCTGAAAAGGCAATTGATTTGGTGTTATCATCTCCATCTCCTTATATTACAATTGAATTTCAAGGTGGAGAGCCATTATTGAATTTCGATCTTATCCGATTTGTTGTAGAAACAGTGGAACAAAAACAGACCCATAAAAAAATTAATTTTAGTATTGTATCCAATTTAACGAAAATCACAGAAGAAATGATTACGTTTTTTCAAGAACATCAAATTAGTATTTCTACTTCTTTGGATGGAAATGCGGATATTCAAAATTATAATCGTCCTATGAAAAATCGGCAAGTTGCCATGTATCCCGGAACTATTTCTGGTATTCAAAAAATACAAGCACATCATGTCCCAATTGGAGCAATTCAAACAACAACCGCATACAGCCTTACAAAGGCGGATGAAATTGTAGATCAGTATGTTTCTCTTCATTTAAACAGCATTTTTATTCGACCATTAACGCCATTAGGAATGGCATATGAACAATGGAATCAGATTGGATATGATGCAGAACAATTTAAAGATTTTTATCAACAATGCATGCTTAAAATTTTAGCATACAATAAAAATGGTTATTTTTTAGTGGAAGGGCATGCTCGTATATTTTTAAAGAAGATTCTATTGCAGTGTGCAGAAAATTATATGGAGTTGCGATCTCCTTGCGGAGCAGGATTAGGGCAGATGGCCTATTATCCTAATGGAGATATTTATACTTGTGATGAGGCACGCATGTTGGCAGAAATGGGAAATCATGCATTTAAAATGGGGAATGTTGCAACTGCAACCTACCAAAATTTGATTTCCAGCAATGCTTGCAGTGTTGTTTGCAAGTATTCTATTTTAGAAAGTTTACCCTCTTGTCATCAATGTGTGTATCAACCTTATTGCGGAGTTTGTCCGGTGATTAGCTATGCAGCCTTTCATGATGTAACAGAGAAATACCCCAATCATTATCGTTGTGCGGTATATAAAGGAATATTGGATGTTTTATTTGAATTGATTCAGAGTGAAGAAAATAGAAAAATATTTTTATCATGGATAGAGGAGTGATCAAAATGATATCAAAAAAATGGGGAAGTCTTGCATGTCTTTTTGTAGTATCACTGTTGACTGCATGTTCTTCGCAGGAACCTAACGATATTCATCAGACGCAATCCGTAACAACAGACTTATCAGATATTTCTGTAGAAACAGCACTTACCGCTATTACAAATGTTTCCGATGGGAAAGGATCTTATAAAGACGATCACTTTGAAATGAATGGAACCTTTTTAAATGATAAACTGATAGACGGTGTGCTTATTTTATATTATACCGATTCAACGGTTACATTTTCTGTGAAAGATGAGGAAATAGATTTTGATCATGTTTCTGTTTCTTTTGAAGATGGAGGAAATTATAAAGGACAATGGGAAGATGGCATATCTGGAAAAGGTACGCTAACATTTAAAAATGGAGATTCCTATGAGGGTGATTTTAAAAATGGAAAAATGAATGGAAATGGTACATACTGCTGGAAAGATCAAGCATGTTATACTGGAAGTTGGAAAGAAAACCAAATGAATGGAAACGGAACTTATTTTTATGATGCTGATCAAACGGAATATTTATCAGGTACTTTTCGGGATAATAAGCCATATGGAAAAGCAACTTACTTTTGTGAAAACCACAAATATACAACAATATGGTCAGATGGAGTTTGTACGAAAATATCTTATGAATAAAGGAAGGTTATTATGGAAGAATTTAATTTCCCAAAAATCAAAAAAACCATTTGTGATTTTCTTTCTGAAGAAGATGGAAGTATGACTAGAAAAAAAGTCGTAGCAATTGGATCTATTTTGTTGATTATGAGCTTATTAACTCCGATGGATGCATATGCAAAGCATCGATCGCATTCTTCACATCGTTCTCATTCTTCTGGACAAGGTTCTCATGAATCTCATGTCTCACATTCTTCTCATGTTTCAGGTGATGGAATTCATAGTAATTCCCATAGTTCACATGCTTCTGCTGTTACACAGCATAGTAATCATGCATCACATTATTCTACTACTGCAACAACAACAGTAACTACAACAACAACTTCATCTACCACTCCAACCACAACAACTACCACAGCAGCTACTACTGTTCCAGATTTAAAAAGTGTACAATTGATACATACACCACAGGAAACACCGGAGATTGGGACTGGTGTCGAGGCAAGTGTCTATATTCCAGACTTAAAAAATGATGCCATTGATGCAAAAGATTGATATAGTTAAAAATGATTGATAGAAATATTATGCAAAAGGAATAGATTTTTATCTATTCCTTTTGCTGTTTTTCTTTCAAAAAGAACCATGCCATTTTTCTATGCTCTCATTCTCATCTCTACATATTTTTCTACTGATTCAACTGGTACTTTATATCGGTTTCCCTCTTTAAAGCCTTTCAGCTCTCCCGTCTGGAGCAGGCGATAAAACGTACTTCTTCCAATTTTCAGGAACTCCATGACTTCCTCACGGGTAAGGATTTCTTTGTTTGTAAGCATATGCAATCTCCTTTTAATGTTCGCTGATATATCGTTCTATTTCTTCTGCAGTTATCATTGTTTTTCTGACACTCATTTTCTTACATTTCAATTCACCTGATTCTATCAATCTATAAACCGTATGAATGCTGATACTGAGTATTTTTGCTGTCTCACGAACAGTTAGCATATACTTCGTTTCGGTATATGGAATGCTTTTCATAAATTTCGCCTCCTTTTACTATTACAATTATGTTTATATTTTTTCGGATCATTTGGTGATTTTTTATATTGCTTGCTTGAGCATACCAGCCTTTTCATGAAATGTTATATGCAGTTTCAAGTTTGATCGGATTTCTACAGGTTATTTCAGTTTTCCACAAAAAGAAAAAATGACTGGATTGCTCGGAATTTGAAAATCAAAATAATCCGATTCAATCCAGTCATTCTGGAATGTCTTATTTTTCGTACCCTTCGTAATAATACGACTGTTCAATTCCCTTGAAAATTACCTCTCTGTCATCCACCTTATCTGTCAAATTCGGCTGTATCAGAAACCGTAATTCCAGGTCATTGATCGTGCTTCTTTCCATTGCCTGTAGATATTGCACCTTGTCAATTTTTGCCCAATCTGTTATTTTCCCCAGACGTTTTTTCAGAATCATATCCAGCCAGATTCTTGTGCTTCTGCCATTACCTTCCATGAACGGGTGAGCCACATTCATTTCAACATACTTTGCAATGATTTCCTCAAATGTATTTTCTGGCATCTTCTCGACCGCAGAAAGAACCGCATCTAAATACAGGCTATTCGCAAAGCGGAAATTGCCCTTTGCAATATTCATCGTTCTGATTTTTCCAGCAAAGTCATATAAGCCATCAAAAAGTGCGGTATGAATTGCCTGCAAGCCTTTTACTGTGCCGACTTCTATTTTATCAATTTCACCGCTTGAAAATAATCGTTTTGCATTTTCTAAGCTCTTTCCATCGATTTCTTTTGTTGTCATATCTTGCTGTTCACTCCTAACTTGCAAACTCTTGTATACAATTATTATATCATAATTTTCTCAGTTACACAACCGCATTTTCAGAAAACTGGAACAACGGAATAGAAATGAAGTATCTACAACCTGCTCACTGCCTTCTCTGATGACAGGCAATTTTTCTCTCATGCAATATCAACAGAAATAAGCTCCATCACACTCATATTACAGGGGAAACGCCGTTATTGCCGTTTTCTTTATCGGAATCATATTCCATTGTCCAAGATTTGTCGCCTGTAACACGCTTAATATGTTCCAGAAAAGCATAGATTTCAGTACAATTTCCAGAGAACATCTTACCATCTATATAGCTTACAGAATTCATTATGAAATGTACATGATACAAAGAAGTACACTTTCCACATTTGTTGTAGCAGGGTTTATGATGTATGCCGTAAACAATCTGATATCTGTCTGAAAAGTAAGATGCAATTCTATGACTCATCTCCGCAGTATGTTCATCATTATAACCCCATGTAGATTTTGCATTGTATACGACAATAAAATGAAATACAGGATTACCGCTTGTTTTTCCAAAATACTTCTTCACGAACAAAAACTGTTCATAAGCGTTGTATATGTCAACGTTTGGACTGCAACGCTTATCATAATCGGTATGGATGCCCATGGTGTAATGCAAAGCGTTATACAGATACCGTAATCCATCGTCTGTATGTCTGATCATTTTAAAGATTCCCATACGTCCAATCCTCCTTCTATAAATAGTCCCATTTTTCTTTTTAGGTTTTCATACTTTTCTATGGGTGTTACAGAATGAAACAGTTCACATAGATCATCTGCTTTCCGTCGCAATTCTTCCTTTCTGACATAGTCATTACGATTAATGTTGTCTGCAATCTCCTGAACCATATTAACAAGCTCCTGATATTTAACAGCAATCTGAGGAGTGATACCCTGGTTGTTATGTAAGGCACAGTCTACCATATAACTGCTAAAAGTCATATTTTTTTCATTTGCTTTTTCTTCAATTTGTTGTACCTGTGACGGAGAAAGCTTAATACTTTTTACAATGGATTTCTTTTCTGACTCACTTTTCATAGTACATCCTCCTTGTTATAGTGTAATTAAAAGTAAAATTAAACTATATTCATTATACTATATATTATGTATATAAATATATAAATTTCTTTTATTAAAATAAATATACAACAAGTTTATTTTAATAAAATCTGCAAGACAGAGGTAATGGTAATACCTCTGTCTCCCTGCATCTGATTTTGCTGTATTCCAATCAATATGGTACATAACTGTCAATCTAACTGAATATAGTTTTACTTTTATGTTAGGTTGTCTGTTAAAAAAGTAATACTTTCTTTCGTAGTAGCTCTATTTTTTCAGATTTTCATGAGCATTGTTCCTGAGAAAATTTTTTCATTTTCTGAAAATTTTACGAATTTAGAAAAATCCAGTTTTGTTTTTTCTCAAAAGGCTCTGCCTTTTTGATTTTTTGCACTTTCATTTTTTTGAAATTCGTAAAAAATCGAGAAAAGCAAAAATTATATATGATTCCAATGTTCATCGATCCATTCTGAGTAAACAAGATATTCCAATATTCTTTTTACCCATTTATAGAGATTTTGTATTACTTTGCTTTTCAACAATTCAGCATTCTGTCTATCAAACAATTCTTTATTTCTCCTGTCACCATTTGTTTTACATAAACCATATATGGTTTCATATCTCACAGATTTCAGGTTGAAAATTCTCTTGGCATAGATTTCAAATTCTTCTTTTCGCTTATTGCAATTTTCAGAATGGATTCTGTTACTGATAATTAGCATGGAGATATAGGAGAGCAACTCTTTTAATTCTCTTTCTGAAAGAGCTATTTTATTGTCATTTTCATCACACAGATTTGATAAAAATTGAATTTTCCAATTGGTTTGCTCGTCACCAAGCTGTAGTTTGTATGCCTTTATTTCCTCATGGGATCGAGTAGAAAACGACTTCTCTGCAAGTTCAACTGTTTTGTACAGCTTTTCCATAAGCCGATCGATTTTAAGATCGATATATCTTATGGTCATTTCATTCCGGATCTGTACAGTATCGAATCCATTGTCTATATTTAAAATCCTGCTCTGTACCTCTGCATAACGAATCCATCCAGAAGCATCAATGTGTCGAAAGTACTTGATTGTAAGCGGTGGAAATTTTATTGTTTGATTATAGAGTATCTTTTCAAGTTGCCATTCGTCGAAGGACATCTGCATATCTTCTCTGAGATTCTCCATGGATTTACCACACTCTACGTCTTCTAGCATTTTTTTCATGAGTCGAAGCCAATCCTCTTTTGATTCGACCATGTAAAAATCCAAACTGAATGCATAATACATAAACTGCCACAGTAAAGATATAAAATGCTCTTTGTTTTCTATGTTATACTTGATTCTGTAATATAGAGCATCCTTTACAGCACCAGTAAATTTCTTTTGTTCTCCATTTACATATTTGCTGATGTAATCTCTGGATACTTCAGTTAAAATCTCATGCTTTTTTCCATTTCTTCGTATTAACTCAACTCTGCCCACTTTCGCATAAACACCATAGAAAACAAAATCCATCATTTCTGTAATCAGTTTTCGAGGTGTATCAATTACTTTCCTATAGATTTTAAAGCGACCAAACAATTCAAGTTCTTTGTCCGTTTTTACTTGAAGTTTGATGAAATTCGTATAATTTTCAAGTTTGCTCATGGCATCTTGAAAGTAGCTGCTTTGTTTTAAAGCTCTGTTTTCAATAGTATCATATTTTTGAAGTAATGTATAGATTGCATTTTTATATAACTGTAGTCGAATTTTTTCAAGCAGATAATTGCCTTCTTTTCTTATCATGGAATTTGGTTGAAAAAGAAGGAACGTTCCAAATCTTTGTTGAAAGCATCGTTCTTTCCAATGAATTCCAGAAAAATTTTCTGCAAAAGGAACTATTCCTGAAACAGCATGTGTTTGTATAAATTCTTCTCGACTGTCAGCCAGAATCAATTCTGTGAGATATGTTAGAAGAACGTCAGATACTTTCCCAGCAATGGAACAGGAGCTATCAAGCATAGGAAGATACTGCATATAGGTGCTTCTTGAAATATCAATATCATTTGTCGTATCTTTTGTAATCTCATCAAATATGTTTTTATCAAAAATAGTTGTGTAGACAAGTTCTTCTAGTTCGGAATATTGAATGCACTCTCTTTGTACAAATTCTTCAAAAACAGACCGTACTACTTTCAAGAGAAAAGCAGAGATTTCTTCCTTTGCAGAACTACTATATTGATTTTGAAGAATATAAGTCAAATCTACTTTACTAATAGAGTATATGAAAAGTAGTGCTTTTCCACACATGAATGAGAAGTTTTCTTTGCTTGATGCGTCTTTCATGTAGTACTCGAAATTATTACAGACAGTATCTGCAATTCGTTTTGTCATTTTCTTTCTGTCATTATTAGGATTGAGATATTGCGTAATAATTGATTTTGTTTGTACTTCAAAATTACCATTTTCCGTTTTCACTGCCACCTTTGTCTTTTTGCCATACATTAGCTCTATGACAGCAAGTGATGTAACATCCTTTGCACATATCCATTTTTTCATAAGGTCACCTCCCAAGTATCTGTTTCTATTATACTTTCTTTTCTGACTTGTGTCAATCACTATTTTAAATGTGTTTTCTTTTTTTGTTCAATTAAATATGCGTTATGTTTTTATACAAATTTATTTTTCACTATTTTTTATAAATTATTGATTTTTGGATTTTAGGATGATATACTGGTAACAGACTTCATGAAGTAAGCAGATCAACCAGATCTGGCATAACAATCCGTATTAACCGTATTGATTCAAAGGAGAAGATTATGATGAATGCATACAACCCAATCCAAAACGTAAACACAATTATCGCAGAACGTGATCACTTTAAAGTAAGATGTAGTCAACTTGAAAAAGACTTTTCTATGCAAAGTCAAAATTATCAGAGTCAATTGAGCGCTATTATGCATGAGGCATATGAAACTCATAAGGTTGATTTAAAAACAATTGAGCAGCTTAGTGGGACTATCGAATCATTGAAATCTCAGAGAGAACTTGGTTCCAGAGAGTTTAATTATGACAGTTTGGGTACAATTTGGTGCAGAGAAGCAAATGGAAAGAAAAAAGAAGTCGGATATATAAAATTCATAGGAAGTTTCATTCTCTATTCTACCGTAGATGGAGAGAAACACGAAAACGTTGTTATTGAATATGCAACAACGACAAAGAAATCTGAAACAACAATCATCCCTATAAAAGATATTTCAGCCAAAAGACTGATGAAATATTTTCCGTTCTTTAGAACCAAATGCAAGAATGATGTTGCAAATGATTGTCTTTATAATTTGATTATGAATATTATTGAAAGCAAGACATCGATTATAGTCATTCCTGAATTTCCAGGAATGATTTTCAGAGCGAAATATGGAGTTTTTACTGGGGCTAAGTTTACTTGTGGGGAATCAAATGTGTGTGGTATTTACGATGATTTTATTTCAGAACCTTATCAAAATAAGTATCTGCCTGCCGTCAGAAATACCTGTGAAACGATCCTTGCAAATGTAGAAAAGTATTTAAAATCTGTGACTGAAATATTTCTTTTGACGTATGCTTGTGCAGGAATGCTATCAACTTATCTGAAATACATTCACTGCAATTGCATGCCAATCCTTTCAGTTTCGTTTCTGAGTATCGAAGCAAAACAGCTGATTGGTATATTTCTAAAGACATATAACAGAGACAAGCAGCCATATTCATTAACTATGAGTAATTATGAGCTGACCAATGTACTGAAACAGAGCAAAGATGAAACAGTTGTGCTGATTGATGATACAGTTAGTGAAACTTGCAATAAACGGATAAAGGCAATTGATTCCATTCTGAATTTCAAATCTGACATTGCTTGCAAAGCATTTAATGTTGCTTTTATTTCGAATGAAATTCAACATTATTTGCCGCAGGGAATGGGAATTTTTCTGGAGACAAGTGAAAATTTCGGCAAAGAATATTCCGAGAAAGAGCACTTTGAACTTTCCAATAATCTTAATGAAATGATGCGATATTTTGCAGAAACATTCTGTGACCATATCGATGAATACGACGCATTCCTGCAAAAAAATATCGAAATGATAAAAATGGCAGAGAAAAGCACGTTTTCTTCAGATCGTTTTTGTACGACGTACGCTGTGCTCTTATCAGTTTATGCTCTCTGGAAACGCATTTTTCATGTTGATACCAATTTAGATTTTGAGAAGCACCTCAAAAAAACACTTCTTGATTCACAGGATTTTGAAGGAGGAAAGACGTTTTCTGTCATTGATTCCTTTTCCAAACTGCTAAACAACTTCGTTACAGAAGGAAAGTTTCAAGTTGTAAAACTGGACAGAGAAATGAAGTATGAGAGAGGTTCTGATACAATCATTGTTGATGGTGATCTCATGCTGATGGAAGAACGCATCTTGAAGGACTATTTTCTTCCTGAAATCACAGAAGCTCAAACGGTAAACGGCATTCTCAATCCACTTGCAAAACATGAGTATTTGGTTGCTACAAATGGACACAAAAAGCCTACAACTGTCTATGATTCGGATGGCATGGCGGTTCATATTAACCTGGTTGCGGTAAGATATTGTGATTTGGTAACCTCTGAAACAATTAAACGCATTGATAGTCTCAGCAGTAAGGAATATTTTACAGACAGAACAGATGAATCCGATTTCCTACCGCTTGTTCAAAATGCCTTTGGTCAATATGCTGGACAAATGTTGATTGAAGGGGAGAATCAGCACCGTTGCATTACTGGCATTTCAGGAATGGGCAAAACCGTTTTCATGACACAGCTCATGGCAAGACTGGCACAGAAGGAAAAGCGTGTAATCGTTTTTGACAGCAGCGACTCTTTTTCCAAAGAGGAGTTAGAGAAGAGTCTGTCCAAGGAATTTATCGAGCAGTACATCTCCTTCCATGACATTTCTAAATTAGGTCTACCTGTTGATTTAATGTACAAATATGAAGATTATTCTGTCACCAAGCAAACAAACTGCTTTGGCGAAATCATCAGTCAGGCGATGCCAAATGCATCGCAAATCCAGATAAACTTTCTGAAAAAGGCATTAAAGGAGTGTGTGGTAGAAAATGAGTGTAATTATGAGATTCTTCTTTTTGTCTTAAAAGAAGATTTTCCAGAAGTGAATGATAGCACAAGATATAGTGTATACAGCAAGCTGAATGATGTCTTTGAAGAAATTATAGAGTGCAATCATAATGAAAGTATAGCAGATTGGTACACATTTTTGGAATCATGTAAAAATATTGTGGTTATCAAAGTGGATGAGCCAAGTATGAATACACAGAGACCACTTACCAATATGCTACTTTCTTCTCTTTTCCAGACGCAGAAGCATAGAAAGATGACACAAGAAGGATTGCCTCAGTTCAACATCTTCATTGATGAAATCCAAAACGAAAACCTTGAAAAGGGAAGTATCATCAGTCAGATTATGCGAGAAGGTAGAAAGTATAACCTTGGTCTGAACATTAGCACACAATTCATCGGTAGCATTCGCGAGAGCCACACACTGAGACAAGCAGGTATAAATGTATATTTTAAGCCTGACAGCAGTTCCAAAAGAGCCATGGCAGACGCACTGAATCTGAGCAAAAAGGATCTTTGGAAAATTGATAAGCTGGGAAAAGGTGAATGTTTCATTCACGGTCTGATGAAAAATTTTGAAACGGATATACAAGAGGAGGCTACAATCACCGGAAAGACTTGTCTTCTTCCAGATTCTCCTTTTACAAGAAAATAAATCAGCATCGCATTAAAAACAGCGGCTTCTTTCAGAAATGAAGGAAGCCGTTTTGTTATGGTATGATCTTTCAATTATATATCATAATAGTGAATCTATGCCAGGTACTGATCATACGATGATGCCGGTCAC